>Ga0209162_1002431_pt1 | contig 16306 bp, 13 predicted proteins | sample YNPNPMetaG_FD_187121 | JGI IMG/M metagenome (GOLD analysis project Ga0209162, IMG submission 187121) | Anoxygenic and chlorotrophic microbial mat microbial communities from Yellowstone National Park, USA - YNP NP MetaG (SPAdes) (version 2) ... | reverse complement strand
CGCCAGCCTGAAAGACGGACGCGACGGAGCGCGTCCCTCCAGCCATGGAGGCCCAGGGCCCATCCTGGCGACCCCGATGGAGGGCCATGCTCTGTCATGGCCGCATCTTCTCCGAACGCCACACCTCACAGACCGTAAGGCCTAAAGACCTACGCGACAAAGCGCGCCCCTCAAGCCATGGAGGCCCAGGGCCCATCCTGGCGACCCCAATGGAGGGCCATGCTCTGTCATGGCCGCAGGGGATCCACGTGGACGGCCATGCTCTGTCATGGCCGCTTCTTCTCCGAACGCCACACCTCACAGACCGTAAGGCCTAAAGACCTACGCGACGGAGCGCGTCCCTCCAGCCATGGAGGCCCACGGTCCATCCTGGCGACCCCGATGGAAGGCCATGCTCTGTCATGGCCGCAGGGGATCCACGTGGACGGCCATGCTCTGTCATGGCCGCATCTTCTCCGAACGCCGCACCTCACAGACCGTAAGGCCTAAAGACCTACGCGACAAAGCGCGTCCCTCCAAATAGTTTGCCTGTTCCCTGAATCTGCCTCAGCCTCGCGCGATGCCATGGATGAGGACGGGCGGAACGCCCCCGCCCTCGGGGGCGTTCCGCCTTTTTGGCCTAGGACTCGGACCGACCGCGCCCGCCTCTCTCCGCCGAAGCGGCGCTGCGGCGCGAGGGTCGCGACATGTTGGAATGGGTGCCGCGAGAGCCGTTCGTGCCTCTCCGAGGAGCGACAAATACAGAGGCGTGAAGCACGCAGCCCTCGTACACGAGGGCCTGTCCCACGAGGCCCTCCGCGTCCAGGCGGCAGTCCGTGCCCAGGCCCACGGACGGGCGGGTCTCCCACAGGGATCGCGCGGGAATCCCGAGGAACCGCTCCAGATCCTGCATCCCGTAGCGTTGCGTCTGGGCTTCTCCGTCTCCTCCTCTCCGTCCTTCCATGTCGATCGCGTCCAACGCATAGCTGCCGAGAAGTTTGCGGAACATTCGGAAAAAGCTGCGGGCCTTGCCGAAACTGTCCAGGCCCACGATTTCCTCGTTGATGGCAAAGGCCGCCCCTACCTGCCCGTCCATGGCCTGGAAACGGGGAATGAATTCCTCGATCCTGTTCGACTGCTTTTCGTAGATGTGGGCCATGGCCATGCTCGGGGAGGCGGCTTGCATCCGGGATGCCTTACAGGCGATTTCTGCCCAGATTTCGCCCTGATTCGACCTGAATTCCCTGCTCGTGCGAACCGACTCGTGCACCTGCCGGGCCTTGCGTGCCCGAATGTCGGCGCAAAGAATCCGCTCTCCGCTGCTGAAGACCACGTCTCCATAATCCCACCGACCCTGTTCCACGCAACTCACCGGCACCACGAGGGAAGCGTGGGGAGCCACGAGAATCGTGGTATTGACGACCCGGTTCTGTTTGGCCCCGACAAGCTCTTCGCCGTCCACGATCAAAACCATCCGGTCCCCCTTGTTGGTGACTCGGATGTCCGGGACCGCGCCCTGGCGGCTCACTTCGGTCACTTCGATTTCGCCCGCCCCTATGGCCTCATCGAGCAGGCTGTACTCGAGGCCGTCGTCGCAATCCGCCAGAATCGGAGCCATCGCAAGGTTGCGAAAACGCTGCCAATCTCCAAGACGGAGCCCCTCGAAATACTTCGTTGTCGCCTGTGCTTCCATGGAAATCCTCCTCCTGTTTGGTTTTCCTGCCTTGCGGCCATCCTATCAGGGGGGTGTGACAGATCCGGTCACACCCTTGGCAAAAAAATGAAGCAGCCCTGGCGGAAGCGCTTTTTCCGTTGACACCGCATTTTTTGATTTCCTATGCTGCAACAAAAAACGAAAGGAGTGTGCCATGATGCGATTTCTTGTTGCAGCCGGTTTGATCTTGTCCGCCTTGTGCCTTCCTGCCCTCTGCCTGGCCGGACTGTCGGCTCAAGAAAAAGCCTGGGTCCAAAAAGCGACCACTTTCGAGCAGGATGGATGGATTTACCTCTACGTGACGGGCAAACCCTTTGAAATCGGGTTCCAGAACGGCTACCTCCTGGCCAAGCACATCGACGAGACGATCGAGATCATCTCGTACTACCTAAAACATACGACGGAGAAGGACTGGAAATTCTATCGGGACGCGGCCGAGCAGATGTTCTGGCCCAAAATGGAGAAGCAGTACCAGGACGAGATCAAAGGCATCGTGGCCGGCATGAAGAAGGCCGGAGTCCAGAAGTACGACGAAATCGACCTGACCGCCTACAACGGCTGGATCGACCTTGCGTGGTACTACCTGCCCACGACCAAGGCCCACGGCTCCTGCAGCGCCTTCATCGCCACGGGCAACGCCACGACGGACGGCCGGATCGTCATCGCCCATAACCTTTGGTACGAGTACATGTTCTGCCGCAAGTGGAACGTCGTCCTCGACCTTAACCCGGACAGCGGCCATCGGCTTATCACGCAGGCCTTTCCCGGCTGGATCTTCGGCGGCACCGACTTCTGGATCAACAGCGCCGGCCTCGTCGTGGCCGAAACCACCATGAGCGGCTTCGTGGGCTTCGATCCCCAGGGGATTCCGGAATTCCACAGAATCCGCAAGGCTCTGCAGTACGCGGATTCCATCGACAGCTTCGTGGCGATCATGCTCGAAGGCAACAACGGCGGGTACGCCAACGACTGGCTCGTCGGCGACATCAAGACCGGCGAGATCGCCCGGCTGGAGCTCGCCCTCAAGAATCCCCACCTCTGGCGCACGTTCGACGGCTACTACACAGGCTCGAACGTCGCCCAGCATCCCAAGGTGCGCGCCGAAGAGGCCACGGGGATGGACTACAACGACATGACCTCCTCACCCAACGGCCGCTGGGCAAGGTGGCAGGAGCTCATGCGCGAGCATTACGGAAAGATCGACTGCGAAACCGCCAAGAAGCTTCTCGCGGATCATTACGACACGTACGAGGAAGCGTACAACCCCTCCTCCCGCACCCTTTGCGGCCACGTGGAATACGACCCCTACGGTCTTACCGAATGGGGTTGGGGCCCCTTCTATCCCGGCGGCGCCATCGACGCCAAGGTCACGGACTCGGACCTGGCGAGCCAAATGAAGTTCCACGCCAAGTTCGGCCACTCCTGCGAGATTCCGTTTCTGGCAAAACCGTTCCTGCAGGCCCATCCGGAATACAAGTGGCAGGAGCCGTATTTGAAGGACTTTCCGTCCTTTCCCTGGACGATCTTCAAGGCAAAAGATTACAGCAGCATGCTGGACATGGTCCACATGAAATACATGAAGCCCAAGCAGTAGCCGGCGGGCCGGCTCACGCACGCCGGCCGGCGTTCTCTGGCGGACTTTCAGGGCCTCTCAAAGGCGCAGGATCAGATAGAGGTACACGGGCAGGCGGCTGGTGAACTTGACCTGCCGGAATGCGTCCAGAAGCCGTTTTCGCTCGCGGCCGTCGGGCCGTTCGCCCCAGACAAGTGGGGAGAGGTAGGCTGCTCCTTTCACGCAGGTCCGCCCGGGCACCGCGGAAAGAAGTTCGCTTACAGCAGGAAGGTGACCCGGGGGCAGTCCCTGCCCGAAAACAAGGTTCGCCGTCACCTCGATCCGGCTGTAGCGACGATTGACGTCCAGCATCCGTTCGAAAGCCTCTTTCACCACGGCCGGCGAAACAGGCTTGCCCAGTTCCTTGAGGGACGCCTCGTCCGGAGACTCGAGGCCCACGTTGATGTACGTGTTGAAAGGCAGCCTGTCGAGCTTCTCGAAAAGGGCCTCGCTGGAGCGGGCCAGCGTGTCAGCGCTCCCGAAGAGGAAAAGATTGGCACCGGCCAGGCGCGAGCCGGCGAGGCCCAGCCGCTCGTAGGCTTCGAGGGCGGCGAATTCCAGCATGTCCGGGCCGGCCCTGAGCGCGTCGTGGTCGGCCAGAAAGACCGAGTTATAGTTTACGAGGTCGTCCCGGAAAAGATCCCGGATCCCTTCGATCTGCTCGAGCACGTCTCTGCGGTCCCGGACCCGAAAGGCCCGACCTGACTTCACGCGGCAGAACCGGCAATTGGAGGCGCAGCCGTCGGCCACAACGACCGGCAGCACGTCGTAATCGGCGTGGCGCGCGTCAGGAGGCAGCACGCTCGGCCGGCAGCCCAGAACCTCGTGGAGGCGCTGCGCCCGGCGCTGCAGGCAGAGACCGTCAGCTTGTGCCGCCCTTGCGAGAAACTCTCGCGCTTCCGGAGGGGGCCCGGCCGTGGCGAGCCTTTGCAGCCGATTCCACAACGGCCCGAGCGAATCCAGGGCAGCCCGGACCGCTGGCTGCGAGAAAGGATCGCCTCCCAGAAGAGCGTTGGATGCGTACGATGGGCAGGGCAGATAGAATTCGCCGGTCAGATTGTGGAGTTCAGCGTATTCGCCCGCGCTGTAATAAAGCCAGTCGTTGCCGGGCGTCCTTTTGAGCCACTCGGCAGGGTGCGGCCATTCATCCGGCCGGCCCTGGAGAAACTTGACCTCGCCGTTCAAGTTGAACTGGTAAACGAACCGGGACGTTGCAATTTCCCAGTACAGGCCGTACCGGACTGGGTAGCTCACCTTGCGGTATTGCCTGGCGCCCTCGCAATCCAGGGTGACGCGAAGATCCTCGATCTCAAGGGTTTGCATGGTAGGACGGGATGTGCCGACGGGTGAAGAGACCGGACGGTCCGCAGCTCTTGCAGGTCGAGGCGATGAGGGCCGCCGATCCCCTCAGAGCGCCTCCGCTTCGTAAGGATAACGAAAAGGGGCCCGAATTTCCACAAAGAAAAACCGGCCATGACAGAGCATGGCCCTCCATTGGGCGGCCACGAGGGACCGTGGCCCTTCATGCAAATCCTCCCTGGAGGGACGCGCTCCGTCGCGTCCGTCTTCTCTTCAAGAATCCGCGGCGAACGGAAACGAAAAACCTCTGCCCCTAGGGATAGGAGAAAAAAGATGGATGGATAGATAGGCGAAAAAAGAAAGCAATCCTGGGATGTGTCTCACAGGAACCAGAAAAAGTTAAATGTGGGTGGTAGGAAACTAGCTTGGGGACCCAAGTGGAGGGAGAATGAGGGGCCGGGCCTCAAGGGATGATTGACAGCCCACAACGATCTGCCTAAGATCCCCCAATAGACGCTTTAGACTCTTAAAATAAAAATATAGGACGGCGTAAAAAATATAACGATTGACCTGCTTTTCTTGGATTTCTTGTACCTCTCCATTTCGACTTTTTCCGTGTCATGTGTGGGAGGGAAAGATGCTCGTGAGATCGCCCGGGAAAAGTCAGCGCCGAGCATGGTTCACACATCCTGGCTTCCTTTTGACTGTGTTTCTTGCATCTGCCTGGATTTCGATAATTAGGCCGAGTAGCCTTGTCGCTGCCGCAACAGAGGCGCACAATTCTCTCATCGTGCTTCTGGATGTTTCGGGCAGCATGAAACAATCGGATCCTTCTTGCCTTCGTTATCGGGCCACAGATCTCCTCGTCAACCTGTTACGTGACCAAGACCGGTTCGCCCTCGCCGAATTCGGCACTCGCGTCAATGACTTGACCGGCGGATTTGTCCTTCTCGAAGAGGGGTCTCGAACCCGGATTTCAAAGACGCTCGAGCGTTGTTCCCAAGCCGACCAATACACGGACATCGTTGCTGCGCTAGATCACGCTCTAAGACTTGCAAGCGCTCTGCCTCAGGAAACCCGCTTGTCCTACCCGGTTTCGGTCGTTTTGCTAACAGACGGCAAGGATGATGTCGGTGAGCCTTCAGGCAGACAGGTATTGCTGCAAGAGAAGGCCATGGCCTTGTCTTCCCTGGGTGTTGTTGTGCATGGCGTGGCACTCTCGCGATCGGCAGACCGCGCCCTGCTGAGGGCAATCGCCGACCAGACAGGCGGCGAAGTTTCCAGCGTTGAGTCTTCTCAGGATCTCCTTGAGGGTTTCTTCGAGGTTTCGAGAGTCTTGGGGAAACGATGGAACGTGGAGGAGCGTACCGTATTAGAGGGGACTATCTCCTTGAACGTGCCGCCCTGGGCTAGAAGAATGTTCCTGTGCTTTCTCCCGAAGAATGATGGGTCGCGCTTAACAGTGACGACCCCTGTCAAAATCGAGGAAAAGACTCATGGAAAGTGCCAGACAATAAGAGTTGAGACAGGAGGTTTGTCCTCGCTCGAGATCCTTGTGACTCAGCCAGGCGGGAGACTCATTGTTGACGCTGAGGGAGATCTCTTTCTCCAGGACCAGATCCCCACCACTATCCCAAAGGATGTGCCTTTTTTGTGCAAGGCAAGGATCCTTCCCGCCCAGGGTGTGGACCTGGGCAAACCAAGCTTTCTGTCGAACTCGACCGTTTCCATTTCATGGACAGGAGCCCGTCAAGAAAAGACATGCTTCCTATACGACGACGGCGACCATGAAGACAGTCAACCCGTGGATGGAATTTTTTCAGGATATTGTGCGATCTCAGGCCCCGGCAAGGTCGGTTACCGCATACGTGCCGCGGCTCCGATGTCTCCAGGCCTGATCCACGGAGGAGAGGTTTTTGTCCGGGATGACCCTGTCGGCTTCGAGATCCCCGGCTTGATTGGGAGACATCTCCTGGCGCAGGGCACGGGAAGACTGCGTTTGCATCTGCATAATCTAACCGACGTCGCATTGAAAGGAGCCCTCAGGGTTGCCTCGTCGAGCACGCAAGCGTGGACGTCCGCACTTGATCTCCCCCCTCGCACTTCTCAGACCTTTATGATTCACATCAAACCTGCCTTGTGGAGAAACACGGGCTTGCGTGCCAGCCTTGACTTAAATGGAATCGCGGAGGCCAAGTCAGTTCAGATCCAAATCGGCCCCTCAGGTCCACCAGTGATTGCCCTCCTCCTATTTGCTTGTGCTCTCGTTCTCAGCTTTCTATTTCCTCGGCGGACCACTCAAGGCTCCATTTTGAAAGTGGAGTTTCGAGAAAATGATCAAGAACGGACAGAATTCATCAGAATCGGTAAAGACGGCCTGCCAGCAAAACTGCAAGATTTGCCGGATCCTGTCGGACGGCCGGGTAGATTTAGGGCAAGGAATGGCTTATGGCGTCGAGGTGTAATATTCGAGCCTTCCCCTGAGCTTACGCTTCAGTTCGAGAGAAAGCCCCCAAAGCGTACAAGGACCGGTTTCCTGATCCTCAAGGGACCTGTTGTATGGAAAACCCGAGGCGCCCTCGGAGAGGTCCGGTACACATACCGTCCAAACTCTTGAGTACATAGGACTCAAAGGAGGTTGCGATGCTCAACAAAGTCACCATTCCGACTTTTGTGATTGGTATCGGGGGAGTCGGATGCCAGGTTGCCTTGGAAATTGCAAACCGATTCAAGAATTCAGAATGGGAGGAAATCCCCGAGACCATTCGGATTCGCGCTTTTGACAGCACTGATCTCCCCCTCAAGAACAAATCTGACCTCGAGAGCCTCAACGGATTCCGCTTTACCCCGTTGAGTGATTTCAATGCTGATGCGATTGTGCGTAATCTCCCTCTCTATCCTGAGCTGCAAAGATGGTGGAACTACAATATCGCTCCGAAGTACATCGACTCGGGGGCCGGGGCCAAGAGACCTGTCGGGAGGCTGATTTTTTTCCACCGGTTCCTCCAGATTTACAACGCTTTGTCGGACGACTTCAAAAAACCTCTCGATCAAGACCTGCAGACCAGTCTCGTACAACATGGACTAGACACAGTGAAGAAGTCGCCACAGGTTTTCATCGTAGGTTCGCTGGCCGGGGGAACCTGCGCGGGCATGTTCCTCGATATGGCCTTTCTTACTCGAAACTTGTTGGAGAAGTGCGGCTATGAACGCGGCGCTGGAATCCAGATAACTGGAATCTTCGGATTGCCTTCAGTAATCGAAGCTGACGCAAAAGACGGCCACTTGGCACAAGGCCAAGACAGAAGAATAAACGCCTACGCAGCTCTCACAGAGCTCGACTATCTTCTGGGAGACCTGCCACCGGAGTTCAAACTCCAGTATCCTTCCCCGCTGGGAGATCTAGAGCCAAAGGATCAGGTTTTCAACCAAATCTATCTCTTCACTGACACCAAAATGGATGGAATACGTTTCCCGACCCAGGAACCGATTCTCAAAAGGGTAAGTTACTTTATCTATTCCCTTATCGCTTCCGGAACAGGCAAAGAGGTAAGAGACCACCTCGACAATTTTAAGGCCTACTTCAACGTCGGCGAACGGAGGCTTAGGGACGGATTAAAAGCGGTTTACGGGTCCTTCGGAATCGAGTGGCTCGAAGTTCCTGAGAAGTATTTGGTGCAGAAATGGTGCCGCAAACTGGCTGGCAAGGTCGCTACCCTCTTGGCGGACTTTGAGTGGGACCGTGAGCCGAAGGTCAACCTGCGCCAAGATGTTCGTAATAGATTCTATCAAAAAAGCCCTCTACTCAACTCAGCCTTGGAACTTCAGGAATCTGATCCCAAAGCTATCACACAATTAGACGATCTCCAAGCCTTACAACAATTCATGCCAAACATCCAATCCGCTCGCAAGGAAGGGGAGCTGGAAACCGCCCTTAACGAACTCCTTAGCGAAATGCCTTCAATTTTGCACAAGCTAGAGGCCAGGTTTTCAAAAATCCCAAATGCAACAGACCAGGCTCAATGGATCCTGGAAACGACTCTGGAGCTCATACGGGATCCCCGTTACCGAGTCGGAGGGGCCAAAAGATTCCTAAAAGAAGCTGCAACACAGCTTCGCATGTTGGGCGAGCAGGATCTTACGGTCGAATATGAAGTGAAGCAAATCGTGAAGCGGTGCAGAAAAGGATGGATATCCCGCAAAATCGACGTGGCCCAGGCGATAGAGGCAACCTACGAACTTACAGCCCATCATGCTCGAGCCAGTTTACGCAGAAGACTTGGCACCACTTCTACCCAGCTTGCATTCTATTGCCAAGAATTATCTAGCGTTCTAAACCAAATTCAGGACCAGATCAGAAGTGCGGGACAAAGCATCGCAGCTGAAGTCGAGGAGGTTTCGGAAGCTGAACAACAGACCTGGCTTCTTGACCCAGACGACATAGACAAAGCGCTAGGAGATAACAAGGACGAGGTTGCAAGAAAGGTTGTAGACGAAGTGGCCAAGTCTCTCTCCCGAGAAATAGAGAAGCACTTCAAACCCGGCACACTCTTCCAAATCGAAAATTTGGAGGAGAACTTCAAAAGCTGGCTGACCCTTGCAGTGGACAGAATAGCCGAACAAGAAACTACGCGACCCAAGGACACGGTCGATAGGCTGAAGGCGAGGATGAAACAATGTCAACCACTCGCGAGAATCATCGATTCTGGACCTGAACAGAAGGAAATCATGGACGAGAGCAAGCTAGCCACTCCATTAAAGCTTGTTTTCACTGGAATCGGGAAGGACAAGAAAAGCGAGCTTGACAAGTGGGCTCAAGAGGAAAATCAGCAGGCCGGTCCCCCTCAAAAGCCCTTCGGGTTTTTCTTCACTGATAATCGGCTGCACGATGACGTAGTCTATCTGACCCTCGGATGGCCCTTATGGCTTTTCAATGAAGTGAGGGAGGCTTGCAAGCAGGCGTGGGACCAGGCGTCCGAAAAAGATCCCACAAAGATCAAGAATTCCCTGATCATGAACGAGTTGCCTGGCGCAAACCATCATGATATTCGGCCGATGAAGACGGAGGATGCCAGAAAATGGTTTGCCGTGGCTCTTGCCTTGGACCACATCCGATTTGTCAGTGAAGATTTAACTGAATTCTCGCAAGACGTTTTTGGACCTGTTCCACAACTTCGAAGCCAAGGCAAAAACTGGTGCCGCAGAGCTTTCGATCAATTTCGAGAGCTTGGTCTCACATGGAAGTACAGGAGACACATTCAAGATAGAATAGAAAAAAGCAAAGACCCGAAGGCTGCCGACAACCTCAGGAACGAAATTGAAGGAAGCGTAAAAAAGAAAACCGAAAAAATAGAGGAGAACAAGGAGAAACTGGGCCAGACCCTGTATGACGAATTGAGAGGGTACTACGATCTTGCACGTCAATATGCCAGCACCCTCTATTCCCTCTGAGCAGGCCCTTGCGGTCATGCATGATCCTGGCAAGAATGGGATGCGCCTCGATGATCTCTGACGGAATAGCCAATCTCTTTCACCTTTTGCCAACTGTCGTCTGGTCCCTAGATAAAGAGTCACAGGGACTAGCTGAGACTTGGGTCAACCGTCTCGATGAGGGAGCCAAGAAATTCGTCAAATATGCATCCACTTGGGAACACGTGCGCGACAGGGTCAAAGAATTTACTTTCGAAAATTTTCGTAGGGATATACGACAGCTAGGAATCCCTTTTGAGGGGAACTCCCGTGCTTCTGTCGTTCTCATTGCTTACGGCATGGGGAACAAGGCCTACAAAGATTGGAAACGCAGCGAGGAGAAACTTGCCAACATTGAAAAGGATATTGCGGGTTTGCGCTCCCAGAGGATCCTCCTTGCCAGGGTCGACGTTCACAAGCTCAAGGACAGGGATATTCGCTGCTCCGGCATCCGCGACGTGCCCTGGCTCCTTACAGACAAAACAAGTCTTGGAACCACTCTGGACAACGCACAATTCACGGCATTGGTACACTCCCTCTTGGACGTACTCGTGCTCGCCGAACGGACAGGACCTCGGTCTCCTGCCCAGGACCCCTTGAACGTTTTCTTCGACTCTCCTCCGTTCAATTCAACGGTAAGGTTAATTGCCAGCCCTGAAAGCCAACTTAAAGAGATGATCGACGAACTCTCGTCACGGATCGCAAGAGCGGTTCTTAGGCGCTTCACTTCAGATCCCCCGGATTATCGTTCTTCCAGTGAGAAGACAAAAATTAGAAGTAGCATACACGAAAGTCTTGCTTTGCTGCTCAAGAGTGCAATCAGTACCTCTGATTTCCAGCGCCGGATAAAAGAAGAAATTGGCCGCTGGACTTTGGCTCATCTTCTCAGCGAGGGACCGAACCTGTTGCGGCACCTTGCGGATACAATTGAACGCGAGCTGATAGAAGCTCCCTCGAAGAACGCTCCTCTGACCTGTTTTGAAAAGCTTGCAAAAGCCTTTGCTGAACGCCTCGGCTTCCGCCGCAAACCGACATCAGCGATCCCGCCTGATTCCAGACATGAGCTCAGCATCCTCGCCTCACACCTCAACGACATAAAAAGACTACTGGACGAAATCAAAAAGCAGAACTGGATCGACCCCGCTGATCGGCCTAATCTGCCCGAGGACAAAACGGAGGAGTGGGGCCAATTCCTCGAGCGTCGGCTAAAAGAGGCGCTTGATCTTCCTAGGCAGGATGCTCATAAACTCATCAGAACCTTGGCCTCCCATATCAAACTCGACTTGGAAAAATACTTCAAACAGATTCTCTCCTCTGATTGGGGAGTAGGACATGACCTGGTGCAAAAATTTTCGGTCCTCCTGAAGGAAGGCAAATTATTCGCCTTCAGTGCCCGCCTAAAGGCAGCCAAGAGCCCGCGGGCCAACGTAATTTTGAGCTCGATTTGCTGGCCCCAGGACAAACTCCTTATTGAAGAAAAGGAGGTCCCCTGGACCCCGGTAGGTCTCTGGCCTACGGTCCCCCGGCCTGTTCTACTTGCGGCAAGCGAGCCTGTCAGACTAGAAGACGTGGCTGCTTAACTCATTTCGAGCAATACCACACGAGTGAGGGCTGCTTCAGTGACTGTGACCACTCTTATCCTGATCGTAGCAGGAGCTATCTGTATTCCGATACTCGCATTTGCCCTCAAAACGTGGAAAGACTACCGGGATCTGCCCGATGAGAAGGACTGGAATAACGTCAAACGTTGCATCGACTGGGAGGCCCTCAGACAGGATTCTCCAAAGCTACGGAAGTATCTCGATATCGTCCTGAGTGACCATCCTGGACACATCAGGACAGCTTCTGCACCCAGGGCTCTTGATCTTTTTGCAGCTGAGATCGACCACCTCAGCTTCTCATTTAGAAGCCTAAGCGGGGTCGCCGTACTTTGCGGGCTGGGCTTCACTGCCGTCGTGCTCGCTTGGAGTTTGCATTCCCCTCCAGAGGGTCAGATTCTGGACACTAATATTCTCAAGAACTTATATCTTCCGAACGCAATCTGTATTGTCCTGGCCCTAGTTCTGCTGGCCTGTCATTATTTATTGCGTAGGAGCGGCGAGAAAGCATACCTAGCTGCTTCGCGAGAACTGGCCTCTCTACGAGAAGAAACCCCGGAAAATGTGGATCCCAGGTTAGTGCAGGCACTGGATACGGTTGCATCAAAGTTCAGACAGTGGGGCCATGAAGTCTATAGGGATCATCTAGACTCCGTGCGGAATGTGCTTGATGAGATCAAGGGACTCTCGAACCAGGTTCAGCGTTATGTGCAGGAAGCACTTGCCCACACTGCACAAAACAGCGACGATATAAATTTGGTACTCAGTAAAATCGACCAGGGTTCCGAGAGACTCCGGCTGAGTCTGGACGAGGGGTTCAAGCTTCTTGCGCAGCCCTTTATTCAAGGTGTGCCTGCCGCAAATGAAGTTCGTGAGACCGCACAGATCCTGCAGACAGCGATCGGTGAGCTACAAGGATTGGGATGGGACGCTTCCCTAAAAAGCTTCGCCACGGAATTGAGGGAGCTAAGGGCGACGATTCATACATTGCCCAAGGAGGTGGTGGCAAGCCTGGCCGGAGTCAGTGAATCCATTTCCTCTGCAACACGGGCGGCTGTGGCGGAGTCTTTTGCGCCGGCTGTCCAAGCAATTCACGAGGCACGCGTCCCTGACTCAGCTCAGCAGATCGTGGAGACCCTGAAGTTGCTTCGGGAGTCTCTCAAGGAGATTCTGAGTGCGGTTCAAAATCAGACCGCCGGGCTGCCTGGTACGATCGCCTCCGCGGTAGAAGAGGCGATCCGATATACACTCACTCCTGCAGTGAAGGAGCTTACCGAGGCCAGGTTTGCAGATTCAGCCGCAGAAATGAGAGCAGCCGCAGAGGGGTTGACACAAGCTGTTACCGAGCTCCCCGACAAGGTCCAGAGGAGTCTCTCAGGGGTCAGCGAGCTTTTCACGGGAGCCGCGGAAAAGGCCCTTCGGGATTCGCTCGCTCCCGCTGTTAAGGATCTCGTGCAGGCGGATGTCGCCGGCTCTGTGCGTAGACTGGATGAGAGCACGAAGCAATGGAAGGATAGTATCGCAAGCCTGGAAGAAACGCTGACGCGACTGCTCCAGGAAATGCCTACTGTCATCGCCACAGCCGCGATTCAATCCGCAAAGGATATGGTCACACCCCTTTTCGATCGTTATGACAAGGCAATCTCCGAGCTGGGCCGCCTTCTTGCCGATCTTCGTAGGGCTCTACTGGAGACATCGCCTTCTAGCTCGTCCGGAATTCTTGCAGGGATTGAAGGGTTGAGCCAGCAGATTTCGACTTCTATTCTTCCGAGCCTCGCCGAGATCTCTAATCAACTGAACGGGTCCACACACCTCGCCCCGTTGACGAGCGAGATACAGAAGGCTGAAAAGGTCCTCGCCGGGATCGTTAAAAACGGACTTGCCGAGATTCTCGAAAGGATCGGTGCCCTAGAACAACCAACAGGGAAGGCCTCCGAGAGTGGAGCCCGAATGTTCCGATTCTTTCGATAGAGGAGGTTTGGCCCTTCCATGAGACTTCCCTGGCGCGGAGAGGATACAGAGTCGCCGGCCTGGCCCGGTTTGGTCGACATTTTCGCCTTCACTATGGTTCTCATGCTCCTGCTTTCTGCACAGAGCCTGAAGGGAAAGGATCAGGAGGTCGACCGGGTGCGGGCGGAACTTGAGAGTTGCAAGGACCTCTTGGCCAGTATGGAAAAAGAATTAGCTTCTTGGAAAGAATCCGTGGAGGGACTAGAAATCAGTCGAGAGGAACGACTCGCACTAGAAGAGCGCCTTCAGGCTCAAGGGAAGAGGGTCCTCAGGGAGTTGATGGCGGGTCTCAATTCAGAACTTGGAGATCTTAGGGTATCTACGGAAGTAAACCTCGAGAACCTCGAAATCACGATCGACAAATTCATGGATCGCGACATCTCCTTCGCCAAAGGCGAATATGATCTAATCTCTGAAGACCAAGCCGTCCTGCAACAGTTCGCACCTGGACTGCTCCAGGTGATCAAGGATAAGCCTGTCGTCCTCTTCATCAACGGCCGCGCCGATCCTCTCCCATATCGATACACGCCCCAACGGCCTCCCAGGGACAATATCGAACTCTCAGCCTTGCGTGCCGCAACCGTAGCCAAACTTTTGGAGACGCACGCACCCGGGATCTCGAAGTGGCTCCAGGTTGTTGGCCTCGGCGAAACGGGAAAACTCGTTTCGGGCACGGACGCTGAACGCGCAGAGGAGATTTATCGCCAATACAGGAGGCTATCCTTTGTAATCCGGGTGAACAAGGAGGCCATGATCGGCCATCCTTCTGGTTCTCAGTTGCGGGCCCCTTGACCTCTTAACTGATTGTGATGCCTTTTTTCGATCGTCCTGGGCAACACCTGCCCGACGTTCTTTCAATCAGCGAGCGTTATCTTTTCGAGAACCGCTATGAGACGCAGGTGAAAGCCGAGACCTGAGGAGACTCTTTTCGATTCGAAAGGATGACTCTCCTGGTCCCTTCTTGCACTGAATGCCCTTTGCTTTCGGCAAATTCATGGTATCAATCTCTCGGCTGTGGAACTTCCTGGTGGAAAAGTTGGGCGGGCTCCGAAAGCCCCGTCTCGACCAAGCGGCCGAGGAATGGAGAGAGGCGCACAAACAGTGGGAGAGCTTGAAATCCCAGTTGGAAAAGAGCCATGAAATGTTGCGGAGGGCCATGGGCGAGTTGACGAGAGAAGCCCAAAAACGTGGGCTGCCCGTGGACAAGAGCTCCCTTCTGCAGTGTGCAAAATGGCAGAGTACGAATTTCGAGAGGGACTGGGAACTTAAACGTCTGCAGAAACACTTAGAGTCGTTGTGCGAAAGGGAAGCCTCACACCTAGGAGATTATAAGGCCTCACTTGACGATTTCTCACGCTTCGTTCGCCGTTACACTGAACAGTTCGAAAGGGCACGGTCCCGCCTCGAATTAGCTCTCCAACTCCTCCAGAGGTATGCAGATCGAAAGACCTTTGACTCGGTTCTTCCACTCGAGGCGGCGTTGGATGCTCCTGAATTCGTTGAAACTGTCTGTCGAGCGACTGAGAAAAGGCTGGAGATCCAGAGGAAACTTGTCGCACATCTAAGAAGCTTGGTTTCTTCAAGACTGGACCTTTGCGAAAGACGCATTTCTTTGATAGCCGACTGCGAGGTAGCCTCCAAAGACGACCTGGATGAGTTGAGACAACGTCTCATCGAATTTGGCAACTCCTGGGATGCAGGAGGAGACAACGAGTACCGGGAGCTCTTGTCTCTTCAGAACAGGCTCGACCCCCTGGTCGAAAAGTTGGAGGACCTTGCCCTGGAAGCCGTAGGCAGAAAGATACAAGAAGCCTCAAGGCGAGGCTGGGAGCTCCTCGGAAGCTCCAACCTGATCAAACAAAAGGGCCGCAAGGGAAAAACCGCTCTTCGCTCACTGCAAAAGCCTTATCCAGGGGAGGACAAGAACGGAGACCATAGACGCAGGCGATCGGAGTGCCTAAAGACCGTGTCGAACTTGAAAAAGATCGTGGCCGATCCGTAAGGAAAATGGACCCCACGAGCTCACGGGCGCGTCCGTTATCAGGCCGCAAAGCCGTTGGCCCGGTCATGTAACCGGTGGGTGCGGCCACCAACCTTTGCGTCAATGAGGACCGGCCACGAGGGACCGTGGCCCTCCATGCAAAATCTTTGGAGGGACGCGCTCCGTCGCGTCCGTCCTATCTCCCAATTCATCTTCACGACCAGAACGTCGAAGGAGAAAGGGTGAGTCATAGGCCTTTTCTTTTCAGGAAATCCTCCACTTCTTTCAGAAACACTCGCGCATGTTCTAGAACAAGCGCTGCCTCTTTCGCCGAGATACGCGCTCCAGCCGTGTAGTCCGAGCGCTGCCTGAGATCGAAGGCCTCATGCAGCCATCGGGAGAATTCCTTGCCGAACAAGTCCTTCTTGACGAACTCGGCGTCGAACAGAGAAATCCCGCCGCCATGCTTTGAAGTCTCTCGTTTTTCCAGGGCGAGGAGCGCGAGAACACCGTAGAACATCGCTTAATACGATCGGTTGACCGAGGATCTGAGAATATCCTGCTTGAGCAGTGTGGTGGACGCCTCCAGCGATTCCCTGGCTTGTTCCAACCTGTAAGCGACCAGTGCCTTGAGGTTTTCAGTG
>Ga0209162_1002424_pt1 | contig 16340 bp, 15 predicted proteins | sample YNPNPMetaG_FD_187121 | JGI IMG/M metagenome (GOLD analysis project Ga0209162, IMG submission 187121) | Anoxygenic and chlorotrophic microbial mat microbial communities from Yellowstone National Park, USA - YNP NP MetaG (SPAdes) (version 2) ... | reverse complement strand
CGGGTATCTTCTACCTATTTCAGGTCAAACCAGAAACGGGTAAGAGGAACCCGGGCGTCTTCTCCAGAGCCAGCTCCGACATCTTTGGCCCCGGATCCCAGGGGCTGAAGCAACCGGCCATATCGCCGAAAGGACCGGTCGGTTGGGCGTAGGACATGTCCGGCCCATGGCCACCTGCCTTCGCGTATGCGATGTTCTCCTCCAGAATCCGTCTTGTCTGGCCATCAAGGCGTTGGTCCTTCAGGATGTCGTCGAGGACGGTCATGTGGGTGATTGCCCCACAAGGGAATAAGCACTCCTGGTATCCGCCTTGGCCTCGAGCCGGCCGGCCCCCCACGCGGGGCCTCCTGCACCTGCGGATCGTGTGTCTGAGGAGCCTGACAATGCAAATGGCCCCCAAGAAGCCCCCAAGAAGCCACTTGACACCTCCGAGGGGGCATGATAATGAACAATTTTGTATACAATATCCAGGCCGTCGTCAGGGCAAGGGGCCAAGGACCCTGCCCCTCGTCAACGTTCTTTTCGGTTTGAGAAGGACTCGGGATCTCGTTGGTCGCGGCCATCGCGATCGCTTGTCGAATCGATGGCGAACAGCCGCGCGGGACACCATGATGCGGAGGAGAGGATGGGAAGGCGAGTCGGTGTGGTCGCAGTGGCGCAGACCAGGTACGAGGCATCGAAACCGGCCCAGCACTTGCAGGACCTGGCATTCGAGCCGGTCCAGGAGATCGTAGAAGAGACAGGGCTTCGATTCACCGAGGATGGCGGTGGCATAGATGCCACCATCAGCTGCTCCCAGGACATCTGGGACGGCTGGACCATCTCCAGCAAGAACGTGATCGACGGGGCTGGCGGGCACCTGCGGCCGGAGGAAAAGGTGGCGGGAGACGGGGCGTACGCCCTTTACTACGCCACCGTGTGCGTGATGAGCGGCCACTATGACTGCATCCTGGTGGTGGCCCACACCAAGGAGTCCCAGGTGGACGGACGGTTGATAGAGAATTTCGGTCTGGAGCCCATGTACACCCGCATGCTCGGGCTGGACTACACTTGCTGTGCGGCCCTCCAGGCCAGGCAGTACATGCATCGCTATGCCATATCGGAAGAGCAATGCGCGCAGGTGGTGGTCAAGAACCTCGGCAACGCCGTCCACAACCCCAAGGCCCAGGCCTTCGGATTCGTGAGCGTCTCGGACGTCCTCAGCTCGCCCATGCTCTGCGATCCCATCAGGGTCCTAGAGGCAAAGCCGCCATCGGATGGGGCCTGTGCTGTCATCGTGGCAACGGAGGAGAAGGCGAGGAGGTGGACCCGGAGGCCGGTCTGGGTGGAGGGGCTGGGGTGCTGCTACGACAGGCACTATCCCGGGTATCGGGATCTGAGCGATCCCGTGTCCCTCCGCGAGGCGGCCAAGAGGGCCTATTCCATGGCCGGGATCTCTGACCCCAGAAGGGAGTTTGATCTGGTTGAGCTCTCAGAGTATTACGCTTACCAGGAGCTCCTCTGGTGCGAGGGGCTGGGACTGTGCGAGAGGGGGCAGGGGGGCAGGCTCCTGGAATCAGGGGCGACTCGGCTTTTCGGAGACATACCCGTGAATCCGTCGGGCGGGCTGCTCTCGGGGGTCCCGGTGAATGTGGCGGGTTTGAACAGGGCCGCTGAGGCCGTGATCCAGTTGAGGGGAGAGGCAGGGAAGAGGCAGGTTGACGGGGCGAGGAGGGCGGTCGTCCACGGCACTGCCGGGGCCTGCGGCCAGATGCACTGCGTCATCGCCCTGACGGTGGACTAGGGGCAGGGCCTCAACGGCTCTCCAAGGACGCGGGCGGGACGTTTTCCCTTGAGCTGCGTGCCATGTGGGAGCCACGGAGGGGTTTCCTATGGGGGAAAAGGTGGCCATCATCGGTCTTGGGCAGACCGACCACAAGTACATCAGACCCGACATCGACCACGAGGAACTGATCAACCAGGCGGTGCGGCTGGCCCTGGAGGACGCGGACCTGACCATCAGGGATATCGATGCGGTGATCATGGACAACATGGACCTGTTCGAGGGCCATTACCTGGCTGATGCCATGAGTGTGGACGGGGCCGGGATGTACATGAAGCAGGGGCTCAAGATCAATACCGGTGGCACGAGCGGGGCCTCGGCAGTGGCGGCGGGCTGGCACCATGTGGCCTCTGGGTTGTTCAAGAAGGTCCTGGTGGTGGGGTGGCAGAAGCAGGACGCGGCCCCTTCCATCGCGGCCCTGGTTACGGCTCGGGAGCCGTTCTACGATCGTGGGATGGCAGCAGGGGCTGTGGGCATCTTCGCCACCATGGGGCTCCGATACATGCAGGAGTCGGGTTGCGGGGAGGAGCCAGCCGCCTTGGCCCGCGTGATCATGGCGGACAACGCCAGGCGAAATCCTCACGCCCATCTGAAACTGAACCTGACCGTGGATGAGGTCCTCAAGTCGCGCGTCCTGGTGTGGCCGGTGAGGCTCCTGCACATGTCGCCCACCTCGTGCGGGGCGTGCGCCCTGGTGCTGGGCGATGAGGCCAGCGCCAGGAGATCTCCCAAGAGGCCGGTGTGGATCAAGGATTCTGTCACGGCCCACAGGGAGCAGTCTGTGTGGAGGGGTGGGTGCGTGGAGCCCATCCCGACGACCACCGCGTTGGAGGTGGCAGCGGCCAAGCTCTACAAGAGAAACGGGATAACCAACCCGGCCCGGGACATAGACCTTTGGGAGCTTTACACCCCTTCCTCCTGGGCCTTGTTTTCCTGGATGGAGCTCTACTCCATCTGCGACAAGGGCCAGGCTTGGAGGCTGGTCGAAAAGGAGGCGATCCGCATAGAAGGGGAGATCCCCATAGAGCCCTCAGGCGGGGTGGTCTCCACCAACCCGATCGGCGCCTCGGGGGTGATCCGCGTGGCCGAGGCTGCACTCCAGTTGAGGGGGGAGGCGGGCGAGCGCCAAGTCACCAAGAAGGCCGAAACGGCCGTTGCGGCAGCCTGGGGGGCATGCCACTGGATAGTCAACTTCCTGCTATCCAGGAATGCTTAGTGGTTCGTTGCGCACATGAAGTTACAATCACCGGGCCGCAGGGAGGTGCGAAGGTGGAGGGCGACCAAGAGCTTCTCGAGATCGTGATCCCGTTGGACCTCAAGTACAAGTGGAGCGCAGGCCCCCACTTGGGCACATTCCTCCTGGGGCTAAAGGCAGGGAAGATCCTGGCCAACAGATGCCCGTCGTGCGGACGTCTGCAGCTCCCGCCGACACCGGTCTGCGGGCGTTGCCATATCGCGATGGGGCAAGAGTGGGTGGAGTTGGGACACCGGGGCACGGTCGTTTCGTACAGCTTCGTTGCAGAGCCTATGTACGATGCCGGGATAGGCGACATGAGGCAGGTGCCGTACACGATCGCAGCGGTGGTGCTGGACGGGGGCCCGGATGTGGCCTTTTTTCACAGGCTCGAGGAGAGCGATCCCCAGAGGGTCAGGGTGGGGATGCGCGTGGAGGCGGTCTTCAAGCCCCCGGAGGAGCGGGAGGCCAGCATGGAGGACATCCTCCACTTTCGCACCGTCGAGCCTTGAGCAGGAGCTCCATCGCTCTCGACCGGTGGAGAGGCTTGGGGCCGGTGGACCGAGATCAAGGAGCGAAGTCAATGGCCCAAAAGAAACCGAGCCACTACAATGACCTGGTTCACGTGATCGAGCCCAGCAAACGCTTTAACGTCTTGAGCCTGGAGCCATACGTGGCCGAGGGGAGGCTGGCAGTGCCGTACCGCTACTTCCCTGGTCCGGTGGCCACCCGTTTCTTTGTGGAGCTTCGCGACAACAAGAGGATCATGGGCATTCGGTGTCCCGAATGCTCCACCGTCTATGTGCCCCCTGAGGGGACATGCGGCAGGTGCTTCCGGAGGCTGGAGGAATGGGTTGAGGTGGGAAGAGAGGGGACGCTGGAGAGCTTCACGGTGCCCCGCTACTCCCTGCCCATCCACCCTGGCCCTGCACCTGTGGCTTACGCCCTGGTGAGACTGGATGGAGCCGACACGGGGTTTCTGCATCTGCTGGGAGAGGCTGACACCAAGGGGCTTCGCATAGGCATGCGGGTGGAGGCCGTATTCGGGGAAGAGAGGGTGGGGAACATCCTGGATATCCGGTACTTCAGGCCCCAAGGGTCCTGAGGACAGGAGGCCCCGCGAGAGAGGGCAGAGGATGGAGGGGATATCCGCGCACAAACATGACCGCTACCGTATATCCCTCCGATGCCATGCCCCGGCCTTTCCGGAACGGTCCTGAAGCGCATCCTGAGGGCGCCCTGCGGGAGGGTAGGGAAAGGTTCGTCTAGGAGCAAGGCCCATGGACTTCGCCCTCACCGAGGAGCATCTGATGATTCGGGAGAGCATCCGTCGCTTCTGCCGCCGGGAACTGGACCCCATTGCCGATGAGATCGACAGGACGGGCAGGTTTCCCATGGAGGTGTACAGAAAGGCGGGGCAGGAGGGTTTTCTCGGGGCGGTCATATCGCCGCAATACGGCGGCGGCGGGGCGGACCTGGTGAGCTTCTACATCATCAAGGAAGAGCTCTGCAGGTCCGCGGCTGGGGTCGGTATGTCCGTGGCCATCTGCACGTTGAACTTCTGCTACTTCATCTCGAAGGTGGGCACTGAAGAGCAGAGGCTGAAGTACATCTCCCCTGTCATTCGCGGCGAGAAGGTGGCTTCCTATTGCCTGACCGAGCCGAATGCCGGCTCGGACACCCTGAGCATCAGGACACGGGCTGTCAGAAACGGGGATGGCTTTGTGATAAACGGGAGCAAGACCTTCATCACAAACGCGCCCATAGCGGACTATTTCATAGTGGTGGCCAGGACCAGCGGGGAGAAGTCCTTCAAGGGAGGCACCAACTTCATCTTGGAGCGGGGGACCCAGGGCCTGAGGACCGGGGAACCCATGGACAAGCTGGGCATGCGATGCTCTCCCACGGGGGAGGTCTTCCTGGAGGACGCGAGGGCAGGGGCGCATCAGGTGCTGGGGAGGGAGGGGGAGGGTTTCGCGGACATGTTCGACACCCTGGATGCGGAGCGGGCACTGGCCGCTGCCACGGCCACGGGGATCGCCCAGGCCTGCCTGGATGCCTCGGTCCGTTACGCGCGGGAGAGGGTTCAGTTCGGCAAGCCCATTGCATCCTTTCAGTTCGTCCAGGGGATGATCGCGGAGATGGCCACGAACCTGGAGCTGGCCCGCACCTACGGCCACAAGGTGGCGTGGATGGCGGATCAGGGTTGGAAGGTCACCAAGGAGGCCGCCATGGCGAAGCTCTTCGCATCGAGGGTCGCGGTGAAGAGCGCCCTGGATGCGGTCCAGATCCATGGCGGATACGGGTACATCAAGGAGTTCCGTGTGGAGCGCTACCTGAGGGATTCGAAACTGTGCGAGATAGGAGGTGGCACGAGCGAGATACAGAAGAGGATAGTGGCGAGGGAGCTGTTGCGTGGCGGCCTCTAGCGGGGGGCTCGTGGCGGGAACGGGGCGACTCCTCTAGGGAAGGAGCGGGCCAATGCCCGGGAGCGAGGGAATCCTTTATTGGGACAAGGAGGCAGAGACCCTCCCCAGGGAAAAGATCCTGGGTCTCCAGTGGGCGCGCCTGAGGGAGAGGCTGCGCTACGTTTACGAGCGCTCCCCGCTCTACAGGCGAAGGCTCAGGGAGATCGGCCTCGACCCATCCCAGGTCAAGGGGTTGGAGGATTTCAAGAGGCTCGTGCCCATGACCACCAAGGAAGAACTCAGGAAGGAGCGGGAGGAGACGAGGGACCTGTTCGCGGGGCTCCTGTGCGTGCCCAGGCAGGAGGTGGCCTTCCTGGTCAGGACCGCCGGGACCACCGGCACGCCCTCCGTGTACGGCCTCACCCGGGGGGATGTCAGGATGGCCGGGGAGCTCACGGCCCGCAGCTTGTATCAAGTCGGGGCCCGCAGGGGCCACGCAATGGCCTGCGCCACCATGGGGACATGGAACTACTTCGCCAAGGACCTCGTGGAGGGGCTCAGGACCGCCGGCATAACCACCTACCATTTTGCCATGCCCGTGCCCGAGGAAGAGGTCTTCCCCATCGAGATCCTTTCCCGATGGATGGAGATCCACGGGTTCTATCTCTCTGCCAGGCCCCTGCAGCAGGTCACGGAGAGGTACGGGGAGAGGCTCAGGTCACTGCTTCCTCATCTTCGCTATGTATTGTGTGCCGGCCAGCGGCTCACCAGGGCCTTTCGCCGTGGCATGGAGTCCCTTTGGGGGGCGCCCCTGTACGAGGCCTATCCCATGACCGACGTGGGTATGCCGTGCGCCACCTGCACCGAGCAGCACGACACCTTTCACTTCGCCGAAGACTGGTTCCTGGTGGAGGTCCTGGACCGCGAGACGGGCAGGGATCTGACAGGGAGCGGACAGGTGGGGGAGCTTGTGGTGACCCCCCTGGCCTCGGAGGGGACCCCGATCCTGAGATTTCGAACGGAAGATCTGGGATACACGATCACCGAACCGTGCCCGTGCGGCAGGACCCAGATGCGCCTGGGCGTGACTGAGCGAACCGCTCACGGGGTCCAGGTCAAAGGCCGAGTGATCTTCTCCCATGAAGTGGAAGAGGTCCTGTACGCGCTGCCGGAGCTCCTTTTTCGTCCTTATCACCTAGTCAAGAAAGCCGAGCAACCGCAGGAAAGGCTCATAGTGCGTGTCGAGCGTCCGGACCACGTCCGCTCGGGAGAGGACTTCAGGGCAGGGCTTGCGGCTCGTCTGAGGGATGCAATCGGGGTGGAGACAGAGGTGGAACTGATATCCGGGCAGGACGAGCGGTTCGTGGTCGGATACAAACACCTGAGGGTGGTCGAAGAATGAGACCCGTAAGGAGGTGATGCACCGGACCATAATCATCCCCCATCTTGCTTGGTCTCCCTCCAATCGGTGGAGGGGACGAGACTTCCTACCAGGAAGAGAGAGGAGGCAAAGGAGAGATGAAGAGAGCCGCATGTCCTGTCCTGGTCCTGGCCGTCTTCGGCCTCGTTTTCTCCCCCTCGATCGATCCTCCCGCATGGGGAGGAGAACTCCCCAAGATGATCACATTCACGTCCTACAAGGTGGGATCCCTGGGCTACACCATAACCAGCGGTTTCAGGGAGGCCATCGAGAAGCAGACCCCCATGAAGGTCCGGGTCGAGCCGTATGACACGGACGTGGCCCGCATGCTCCCGCTGAAGACCAAGGAGAGCGAGTTGAGCCTCCTCACAGGCGCCACAGGGACCTGCGCCAGCCACGGGATCGCGGAGTTCGGGACCAAGGAATGGGGCCCGCAGCCGTTGAGGCAGGTGTGGCGCGGACAGACGCTGTATCTCAGCCTGATCACGAGGGGGGACTCCGGGATCAAGCACCCCAAGGACCTGAAGGGAAAGCGCATCCCGTACGTTCCTGGGTGGCCGGCCGGCATGCTCAGCATAGAGGGGGCCATGGCCTTCGGAAACGTGACCTGGGGCGATGTCCAGAAGGTCCCGGTCTCCGGGTATGTGGACCAGCTCAACGCCGTGGTGGAGGGAAAGGTTGATGTGGCATGGGCCGCCACCGTGACCCCCACGGTGAAGGAGCTGGATGCAGGTCCCCACAAGGCGGGATGGGTCCTGCTTCCCCAGGCAGACAAGGCCGGATGGGAGACGCTCCAGAAGGTGGCCCCTTTTCTGACCCCAGCGATCTGCAAGAAGGCCCCCGGCCTGCCCGAGGGACAGAGCATGGAGGTGGGCCAGTACCCGTACTCCCTCTGGGCCTATGATCACGTCGACGCGGATATCGTTTATGCGGTTGTCAAGGCCCTGGACAAGGGCTACGAGACCTTCAAGGGGATGCACGCGGATCTTGTGGAGTGGACCATCCAGAACTCCGTCAAAGACCCTAGCCCGGTCCCTTTCCACGAAGGGGCGATCAAGTATTTCAAGGAGGCTGGGGTCTGGACCCCGGATATGGATAAGTGGCAGGAAAGGCAATTGCGGGAGTTTCAGGCCAGGGTCGCTGCCTTCAAGAGGTGAATCGGCCTTCATGCTATCCATAGGTGCCCCGGCGCCTCAGGGGCCTCCTTGTCGGCCCCAGTCGGGGCGGGGTTGGCCTGCCGGCTGCACGCCATGTGCGGCAGGCAGGTCTTTGCCCGTTCCTGTCCCGGACCTTCCTCAGGAGACTGGAGAAGTCATGGCCATAGAGGAACTGAAGGAGGCCAAGCCACTGACGGGAAGATACCGCGTCCTGACCGGCCCTTACAGGGTCTTCTACTGCGGGGTCACGGCCTTCACGTGCATCCTCTCCTTTGTCCAGGTCTTCAAGATAGTCATATTCGGATACGTCTTGCCCGACGTCTCCTATTTCGCGGTCATGCTGGGGGCGTTTCTGCCCGTGGTCTTTCTACTCTTCCCCGCCACCAAGAAGGCCCCCAGGGACCGGGTCCCGTGGTACGACGCTCTCTTCTCTGTCGCAAGCCTCATCGGGCCGCTCTACGTGATCCACCACGGCCTGGACATCATCCTGGGCGGGTGGGAGATCACCCCTCCCGTTGCCGGCCAGGTCCTGGCCGGGGTGACGTGGATCCTGATCCTGGAGGCCGTGCGGCGCACCGGCGGGAGCCTCCTGGCGGGTGTGATCCTCTTGGTCTCCCTATATCCCGTCTTCGCGTACATGTGCCCCGGGATACTGATGGCCAAGAAGTACACGCTGTCCAGGATATTGGGGTTTCATTTTCTGGGGACTCAGTCCATCTTCGGCCTCCCCACCCAGGTCTTCGGCAGGCTCTTGATGGGTTACATGATCTTCGCCGTGGCCCTCCAGTCGACAGGTGCTGCGAACTTCTTCATCAACCTCTGCCTGGCGCTGCTGGGAAATGTACGTGGCGGGGCCGCCAAGGTCTCCATACTCGCCAGCGCCATGTTCGGGACCATCTCGGGGAGCGCCATCGCCAACGTGGTGACCACCGGCTCCGTGACCATCCCCACCATGAAGCGTCTGGGTTACCCCCCATACTACGCCGGGGCGGTTGAGGCCTGCGCATCCAAGGGTGGGGTCCTGACACCCCCTGTGATGGGCGTGACCGCCTTCATCATGGCGGACTTCATAGGCGTGAGCTATGCCGAGGTCTGTATGGCTGCGGCCCTGCCCATCTTGCTCTACTACACATCCCTTTACGCCCAGACAGACTTCTACGCGGCAAGAATGGGCCTTCGAGGGCTCTCCAGGGAGGAGCTCCCTTCCATCTGGAAGACCCTGAAAGAGGGGTGGTTTCACCTCTTCTCCATCGGTCTTCTCATCTACTTCATCTTCATGGAACAGGTGGAGGCCCTGGCCCCCTACTACGCAACTGCATCGGTGCTGGTCCTGGCCAACCTCAACAAGGAGACCAGGCTGAACAAACGAAACATCCTGAACTGGATAGATGGACTGGGCAAGATCCTGAGCGAGCTGGTATCCATCCTCGTGGGCATAGGCATGATCATAGGCGCCCTGTCCCTGACGGGGACGGCGCACGGCTTCTCGAGCGCCCTGACCTCCATCGGGGGCCAGAACATCTTTCTCCTCCTAGTCATGGGGGCGATCACGAGCTTCATCCTGGGGATCGGCCTGACCATCTCGGCATGCTACATCTTTCTCGCCATGCTCCTGGCCCCGACCCTGGTCAAGCTGGGCATCTATCCCATGGCCGCGCATCTGTTCCTGCTCTACTGGGGCTGCGTCTCATACATAACCCCTCCGGTTGCCCTGGGTGCATACGCTGCGGCTGGCATTGCCGGGGCAAATCCCCTCCAGACAGGGATCCAGGCTGTGAAGCTGGGCTTCGTGTCCCTGCTCGTGCCCTTCTTCTTCGTGTACAACCCTGCCCTCGTGGGCCATGGGACCGTGCTGGAGGTAGTGGAGTGCATGCTCACGGCAATGGGGGGTATAGTGCTCCTGAGCGCCTCTTTCGAAGGCTATGTCTTCTTCCTCAAGAGGATCTCCGGTCTCGTGAGGGCCCTGTTCGCGGCTGCGGGTCTCCTCAGCTTTCATCCCGGGGTCTTGACGGATCTGATAGGCCTGGGGCTCTTCGGGTTGGGGGTCTTGGTTCACCTCCTGAGCAAGGGCCTATGGGCCCGCAAGGCGGTCCCGAGACCCGAGGGCAGGTGAGATGGAATCGGAGATCTAAAAGGGAACCATTGTTCGGGAGATTGGAGTATGAGGGTCAAGAGGGGGGAAAGGGTCGTAACCAAGAGGGAGATGATCTACAAGACCTTGAGGGGGCAGATACACTCTGGTCACCTGATGCCAGGGGCTCGGTTGATCGAGCTGGAAGTGGCGAACGAGTTCCAAGTGAGCAGGACGATAGTGCGCGAGGTTATAAGACAACTCGCATTTGAGGGGTTGGTGGAGCTCCTCCCTTACAAGGGAGCGGCTGTGGCCAGGGTATCCGTCGACGACCTGGAGGAGGTCTACCGGATTCATCAGGACCTGGAGGGGTTGGCCGCGTACCTGGCCACCACCAGGCTTTCGGAGAAAGGGATCGAGGAGCTGGAGCGGATCCAGGCCTCTCTGAGGGAGCTGGCTCACGGGGACGCGGCCGAATGGCAGAGATGGAATGTCAGGTTCCACCGTGTCTTCATGGAGAACAGCGGGAACAGCAGGCTGGTCAGGCTCATCGAGACTCACAGGGGTCACTTCGCCAGGTACTGGCTGCTCGCCTTGTCCATACGCGAAAACAGGGAGGACTACGTTCGGGACCATGAGGCGATGATAGCGGCGGTGAAGGCCAGAAAACCTCTCCTGGTGCGCCATCTCATGGAGAAGCACCTGGCCAAGGGGGCCAGACAGGTCCTGGAGATAGTGAGGAATGTACACCTTTCCGCGTCTTTCGAGGAAAAGGGCAGGGCCTAAGGGGGCATTGCCCAGACCCGTCGGGAGCGGATCAGCCCGGACACTCGGAGGTCGGAGATGGAGGTGAAGAAAATCGCGGTGATAGGGGCCGGCATCATGGGCCCTGGGATCGCCCAGGTGGCGGCCACAGGCGGGTCCCCTGTGTGCATGATGGACATCGAGCAGAGATGCCTGGAAGGCGCCATGGAGAGGATACGGGATAGCCTCTCCAGATTCGTCAGAAAGGGAAAGCTCTCCCAGGAGGAGGCACAGGCTGCCCTGGGGTGCATCAGCACCACCACGGAGCTGACTGTTGCGGTGCAAGATGCGGATTATGTCATAGAGGCGGTCCCGGAGATCCTGGATCTGAAGAAGGACCTCTTCGCCAAGATGGACGAGCTGGCCCCGCCCCATGCCATCCTGGCCACCAACACTTCGCAGTTCAGGATCACCGCCATCGCCGCGGGGACGAAGAGGAGGGACAAGGTCATAGGCACGCACTTCTTCAACCCGCCCCCGATCAGGCGGCTGGTCGAGATCATCAGGGCCCTGGACACTTCAGAGGAGTCCCTTGAATGCACTCAGGATCTGTGTCGGAAATGGGACATGGAGACCGTGGTGTGCCGCAAGGACTCAGCTGGCTTCATCACCTCCAGGTTGATCGCCCTTTGGACCGTCGAGGCGGAGAGGATCTATGAGGAGGGGCTGGCCTCTGTGGAAGACATCGACAAGGCGTGCAGGCTGGCATTCGGTCACCCCATGGGGCCGTTCGAGACCTCGGACTTCAGCGGCCTGGACACGGGGCTTCGCGTGCGGCAGGCCTTGACAGAGGTCTACGGGGAGCGGTTTCGCCCGAGCCAGTTCCGGGTCAATCTGGTGGAGTCGGGCTACCTCGGTCGAAAGACCGGCAGGGGCTTCTATCGCTACGACGAGAAGTAGGATGTAAGTGATCACAGGGTGGCGGCGTTTCTCGGAGCGGCTTGGCGGAGGCGCTTCGATTTTCCGGGATTTGGACCTGGGGGAAGCCCTCTCGGCCGAAGCGAAGCTGAGGCCGACCGAGGGAGGGGGCAAGCACCCCCCGGAGGCCAGATCCTTCGGAAGTTAGGCATGGACGAAACAGACGAGATAGGCCAGCCAGACGGAATAGACGGAATAGACCAGATAGACGGGACAGACGGAATGTGCCAATGCCGCCCCCCCGTGACCAGTTGCAACCTGGCTTCCGTCCCAGATGATCAGGAAGTGATTCGACGAGGAGTTCGCCAAGCACACGGCATTCGGGACCATGAGAGCCCCGGGCCGCCTTGTAACCGGCGGGCTCGGGAACGAAGTGGGATCTATGACCAGACGGTCATGGCCTTGGCCGGCCTGGACGATGCGCGCTACGAGGCTGAAGGCAGGGAAGAGTGATACGAAGGGAGGAGTCAGGACTTGAGCCGCAAGGTGATCATCACTGTGGCACCAACGGGAAGCGTGACCACCCGGGAGGAGACCCCTTATCTGCCGATAACTCCGGAGGAGGTAGTGGAAGAGACCGTGCGCTCTTACAATGCGGGCGCCGCTCTGGTTCACCTCCACGCCAGGGATCCCGAAACCGGCAGGCCCACAGGGGATGTGGAGGTATTTCGATCCTACGTGGAGGGGATCCGCTCACGTTGCCCCATCATCGTCCAGATCACCAGCGGCGGAGGGGCGATCGGCCTGGGACTGAGCTACGAGGATAGACTCAGGCCCGTGACCCAGCTCCGCCCGGATTCGGCATCCCTCAACGCCGGGTCCATGAACTTCGGCAGAAAGCTCTTCCCCAACCTCCCCGAGGCCATGGAGCACTTCGCAAGCAAGATGGCCGAGCTGGGGGTGATGCCCGAGTTCGAGATCTACGACCTCTCCATGGTCCAGAACGTGGATATCTGGATCCGGAGGCCTGCCCTGGTGCCGCCACCGTACCACAACAGTTTCGTCATGGGCGTGGTGGGGGGGATTCCGCCGACCGTCAAGAACCTGGTCCTCCTGGCGGAATCCCTCCCTGCTGGGGACACGTGGCAGGTCATAGGGATCGGGCGCCACGAGTTCACCCTGGGGGCTGCGGGGATCCTGCTGGGCGGGAACCTCAGGGTGGGATTCGAAGACAACATCTATCTCTCCAGCGGGGAGTTGGCCAGGAGCAACGCCGAGCTCGTGGAAAAGGCCGCCCGGATCGTGCGGGAGCTCGGCTTCGAGGTGGCCACGGTGGAAGAGGCCAGGGAGATCCTGCCGTTGCTCAACAAGGAGAAGGGTAAGGGGCATGTCGGAATCCGGGACCAGGGACCCTGACAACACCCTGGGGGCGCTCTCGGGGATCAGGGTCGTGGAGGTCGCTACCCTGATCGCAGGCCCGTACTGCGCCATGCTCCTGGGGGATCTGGGGGCCGATGTCATAAAGGTGGAGCATCCGGTGTATGGGGATCCCACCAGGGAGCTGGGCACACACGTGACCGGGGACATCCCAACCTTGTACCTGGCCATGAACAGGAACAAGAGGAGCCTGGGCTTGGACGTGAGCCGGGCCGAAGGCCGGCAGATCCTGATGAGGCTCCTGGCCGAGGCAGACGTGCTCGTGGAAAACCTCAGGCCGGATATGCTGGAGAGGAGCGGGCTGGACTACGACTCGGTGAGACAGGTGAATCCCAGGATCATCTACTGCGGACTGACAGGCTTCGGGGATCGAGGGCCCTACCGTACGAAGCCAGGGACGGACAACATCTTTCAGGGGATGGCCGGGGCGATGATGATGTCAGGGCAAGAGGGTGATCCCCCTGCTCGCCTCGGATTCACCCCGGCAGACATGGCCGCGGCCCTGTTTGCCACCCTTGGGGTGGTCTCGGCCCTGTTTCACCGGGAGAGGACGGGGCAGGGTCAGCGCGTGGCCCTCTCCCTGATGGACTCCCTCATCGCGTTTCAGGCCGGCAGGGTCCAGGAATACCTGAGCACAGGGAGGAACCCGGCACGAATGGGGAGGGGGAGCCCCTTCGCGTGCCCGGCAGGGTTCTACAGGACCAGGGACGGGTACATAACCCTGGCGGTGTACAGCGACAAGTTCTGGAAGCGGCTGTGCAAGGCCCTCTCCGTGGAGTCGCTGGTGGAGGACCCCAGGTTCAGGGACAACAAGGCCAGGATAAAGAACCAAAGAGAGCTCCACGAGATCCTGGACACGATATTCCAGCGGGAAGATACGGCTCACTGGAGGGAAGTGCTGGACCGGGAGGACATCCCGAACGGGCCGGTGAACTCGTGCGCAGAAGTGTTCGCGGATCCCCAGGTGCAGGAAAACAAGCTGCTAGCCGAGGTCACCCACCCCGGCCTCGGGCCGCTGAAGCTCCTCAAGCTGCCGCTCGACTTCGGAACGACCCCGGCTTCCATCCGTGCCCATCCCCCGGAGCTTGGGGAACACACTCGGGAGATCCTCAAAGGCCTGGGGCTCTGTTCGACGCTCATCCGGGGCCTCGAGGAGACCGGGGTGGTGAGGCAGTGGCATCCCAGGGCCCGGGGACCGGCCAGGACGCAAAGAAGCGGATGAGCCCCCTTCAGGCCTGTGGGGGCCTGTTGGTCTGCTCCTTGTACATGGCCTTCAGCTCCCTCTTCAGGAGTTTTCCCTGGGCGCTGTAAGGCAACTCCTTGAGGAAGAAGACCTCCCTGGGCTTCTTGTAATCCGCCATATTGTTGGAGACGTACCCCTGGACCTCCTCGGCGCTCAGCTCCTCGCCTTCCTTGGGGACCACGTAGGCCACCAGCCTCTCCCCCCAGTCAGGATCCTCGACCCCGATAACGGCAGCGTCGTAGATCTTGGGATGGCGGTGCAGGCAGGCCTCTATCTCCACGGGGTATATATTCACGCCTCCGGAGATGATCATGTCCACCTTGCGGTCTACGATATAATAGTAGCCCTCCTCGTCCACCCTGGCCAGGTCCCCCACGCTGAAATACCCGTTTCGAAACCCCTTGGCAGTCTCCTCGGGCATCTTGTAGTACTCGTCCAGGAGGTAATCGTTCTTCACAAATAGCTCTCCCACCTCCCCCACAGGAACCTCGTTGCCATGCTCATCCAAGAGGAGGATATCGTTTCCCGGGATGGCCTTTCCGCACGAGCCCGGCTTCAAGAGTTGCTCCTCAGGCCGAAGCAGGGTGTTCATGCTGAGCTCCGTGGCCCCGTAGAACTCGTACATGGAGTTGTGTCCGAAGATCTCCACGGCCTTTTTCTTGATGGGGAAAGGGAATGGGGCGGCAGCGATGATGAGGGCCCGCAACGTGGTGGGCCTGAGCCGGGCGATCTCATCGGGCGGGAGATTCACGATCCGGTTTATCTGAGTGGGGACCATGAAGGTGGTGGTGACAGAGCGATCCCTGATGGTCTGGAGGGTCCTGACGGGATCGAAGTGGCCATGGATTATGAGGGTGTTACCCAGGAGCACGGCCATGTGAGCGAACGCGTAGGGCGCCGAGTGGTACAGGGGGCACACGGCCAGGTGGACGTCCTCGGGGACCAGCCCGAAGAGGTCCATGTAATAGAGGAAGGTGGCCAACCGTCTCCTGGAGGTCTTGAAGCACCCCTTGGGCCGCCCGGTGGTCCCGGAGGTGTATATCAGAGAGGAGCTGACCCCATCCGGAGGACCTCCCCTAGGCTCGGTGTCAGGTGAGCCGGCTATGAGCTCCTCGTAATCCAGCAACGGGGGCGCGAGCTGTTCCCCACCCCTCCTGCCCACCACCAGGTAGTGCTCCACGCGCTGGAACTGCCGCATCACGGGCAGGATGGTCGGTAGGAATTCCTGGCCCACCACCAGGGCCCTGGATTCGGAGTCGTTCACCACATAGAGGATCTCCTGCCCCTTGAATCGGAAGTTGATCGAGACAGGAACGGCCCCTATCTTTCCCAGGGAGTTGATCACCTCCACGGGCAGGGAAGAGTTGTGGAGCAGGATGGAGACCTTGTCATCGGCCTCGATCCCGAGGGACGCGAAACCGTTGGCCAGTCGGTTCACTCGGGAGTGAAGCTCGCCGTACGTGAGGGACTTCTCGTCGTCGACAACGGCGAGCCGCTCAGGCCATGCCTCTGCATGCGCCCTTATTCCAATGGTCCTTTCCATCGTGTCCTCCGCCGTACGGTTGATCTTTCAACGAGCTGTCATGCCCGCGGCAGCGGGCATTATCGGACCATGAGTATCCCTCCCCTCTCCTCTCCAACCACCCCCCTGTCTGCGTGCTCGCCAACGGGACGCAGCCCATGGACCTCCGCTCCCCGCCTCAGCGGCTCCGGCTCCCCCCACGGCGGAACTGCGCGCTGTCCGGCGAGACGCGGCACCGTCCGCAACTGGTCACGGGGGGTGGCGGCATTGGCACATTCCGTCTGTCCCATCTATCTGGTCTATTCCGTCTATTCCGTCTGGCTGGCCTATCTCGTCTGTTTCGTCCATGCCTAACTTCCGAAGG
>Ga0209162_1002421_pt1 | contig 16349 bp, 21 predicted proteins | sample YNPNPMetaG_FD_187121 | JGI IMG/M metagenome (GOLD analysis project Ga0209162, IMG submission 187121) | Anoxygenic and chlorotrophic microbial mat microbial communities from Yellowstone National Park, USA - YNP NP MetaG (SPAdes) (version 2) ... | reverse complement strand
AAGGTTTTTGCGCGAGAAGTGGGGAGAAGAAAGGAGAAAAATGGAGGAAGGCAGTTTGATTGTCGCCGCGATCGTGATCATCGCGGCGATTTTCATGGTCGCCGGGGCGGTGGCACAAATATTCGGCACCGCCCTGGCGCCGTTGCTGCACGCGCTGGGACACTAGGCGCGTGCAGAGCGCGGTTCAGCCGACAGGGGACTGCGCGGCTTCGTGACCGTCTGTCGGCGCGCTGAGTAACTCAGCCTCGCGCCGCGATAGTGCGCGGCACAATGGCTCTCGCCGAGCCGCAACCCGTGCGTGCCTTCACTCACGCGTGTTTATACGCGCGTATAAAAATGGCAACGGCGGGCAATGGCACGGCTCGGTCGGGAGCCTACATCACGGGCCAACCCGCCCGACTCAAAACCCCTCGCGATTGCCGCGGGGCGAGTCGCGGCGGAGACACCCGGCGCGGATTCGGCCCTGCGACAGTGGACTGACGTGGGTTCGTCCCGGCGAGACAGGGACGGCGCAGCCGCCTGCGAGAAGGCAGCAAAATTCTGCGGGGAGGCGACCGCTTACCAACGCCTGCCGCGCGGCTGTAGAGCGCGGCGAAGGAGAACGATGCACACCAGGAATTGCAAATGCGCCGCGTGTCTGTCCGACAGGGACCGGGCCTACGAAGCGGCCAGGCAACTCGTTGAGCTGCTGGACCTCGATTGGCTAGGTTTTCGCCACGCCATCGAGGTGGCACGGTCAATTCGCTCCGGCAACATTGATTGGTTGCCGGAGCGCACACAGCTTCGCTGTGCTGTGCTGCGCGGCACACCAACATTTGAGTCGCTGCTCTCGGACATTCTTGATTAGTCCGAGGGCAGCGGTCGGAGAGGAACACCGGCGAACGCAGCGAATGGCGTCACCAACAAGGCGATTTCCTCCTCTTCGTCAAACCGCTCGGTCAATAGGAACTGTTGGAGTTTCTCCTTGACCTGCGGAAACTCGGAGAGGCGGAATCGCCATTGTTCACCGAGCGGCGTGTTGCCTGCATAGACGCTTACGCCGAATCCGTAAGCGCTAGGCCCGGTGTGGACGGCTTTGTGAAACCATTCCAGAATTTCGTCCACTGGGGCTTGACCCCGCACGTTTGGCCACACCCGCTCGTAGGATAGTGGACCGTTCCTCATAAAGTTTCCTGCGTCCCAGTAGCGGGGAACATTTTTGAGCCATTGCCGAATCTCGTGGAACTTCATCCCCAGGAGTAATCCCAGAGCAGCCAACCCAATCCCGCCCCGAATTTTCTTCGGAAGAAACCGGGCGGGCCACAAGAGGTAAAAGGGAAGAGGCAATGTGTTTTTCATCACTGCCATTATACCCCCATCCCGCGCGCTGTCAAGGTTTTTGCGCGAGAAGTGGGGAGAAGAAAGGAGAAAAATGGAGGAAGGCAGTTTGATTGTCGCCGCGATCGTGATCATCGCGGCGATTTTCATGGTCGCCGGGGCGGTGGCACAAATATTCGGCGCCGCCCTGGCACCGTTGCTGCACGCGCTGGGGCACTAGGCGCGTGCAGAGCGCGGTTCAGCCGACAGGGGACTGCGCGGCTTCGTGACCGTCTGTCGGCGCGCTGAGTAACTCAGCCTCGCGCCGCGATAGTGCGCAGCACAATGGCTCTCGCCGAGCCGCAACCCGTGCATGCCTTCATGCACACGCGTTTTTGTACGCGCGTATAAAGATGGCGACTGCGGGCAATGGCACGGCTTGGTCGGGAGCCTACATCACGGGCCAACCCACCCGACTCACCAGGTCCTCGCGATTGCCGCGGGGCGAGTCGCGGTGGAGACACCCGGCGTCCTACCGCTCGGACGACATCGAGCGGCGCGGTGCTCATCACGCGAAAACAGGGTGAGCAAAAAATAACCCGCGCGCTGTGCGCGGGAATTCAAGCCCAAAAGGAGATTGAAATGACCATCGTATCGGGAAATAAAAACGCCCCAGAGTCGGCAGCTCTCGAGGCGTCATTTGTGGCTTGCGCCACATCGCATTTACAAACTGAATATAGCACAGAACCGCTGCGATGTCAAATCGCAGCGGTGCCGACCTTGGAAGAGGTCGGGCGCGAAATTGCCGCCGCGGCGCGGCAACGCATCGAAGCGGCTCGCCGCGAGGTCGATGATGTGCGCGCCCGCATCGAGCGCGAACGCGCGGCGCGGGAGGCGGCATTGAAAGCCGCGCAAGAACGTGTGAGCCAGGCGCAGGCGGCGCTGGCCAGCCTGGCGGACGAGCGCGCGGCGCTGGAACACCGCGCGGAAACGTTCCTCGCCGGCGACGCGCTACATGCCACGCGCGAAAAGATTCACCTGGCGTTTAACACCCGCCAATTGGAACTGGAAGACGCACTAGCCGTTGCCGAAGCGGATGTGCGCGAGATGCAAACGGAAATTCAAGCCGCGCAGGTTTCCGACGCGCTTGAACTGCAACTCGCCGAACAATACCTGACACAACTCGAATCCGCCGCGCCTGACGTTGCGGAGGCAGTGCGCCTTGCGGCGACCGCGCAGGAGAATCTCCTTGCTGCGCGCCAAGCGGTGAACGATGGTTTGCTCAATGACGCAGAGGTTCTGCTCGAAAAGGCAAAGGCAGGGAACGCGGAGCCGACACAGGTTAGCCAAGTCGAGCAGATGCTCGCCGACGCGCGCAAGCATCAAACGGTGCGTGACCTCATCGCGCGCCTCAATGCCATCGGCGATGCCCCAGGTGCGGTGCGGCGCATCAAGCGACTCGTTGTTGAAGCCGAGCGGGCGGGGGTGATGGATCAGGTCTTGCCTGTTGCGAATCGCGCTCTCGAAACCGCGCACCGTGCCGCGAACGCGCGCTATGCGCAGGCGTGCCCGATCGCGGATCATCTCGTTACAGAAGGATTTGTGCCTGTGCTGGGCGATGGGCGAATCGAAGTGTGGAAGCCCCTCTCGAATCGCGGTGCTTTGAACGGTCACGGCTGGACGCTGGATCGCGTGATGGTGCTGCGAAACAACGTATGGGAAACCAAGCGCCCCAGGGTCGCGGTAACGCGCAAGGACCTCGCGCCGCACGCCAAGCGTTCGCGTTGGTATCGCGCGTGGAAGAATCGTGGGATCGTTGGGTAGTTGGGTTGTTGGATTGTTGGCGAATGGTTAGCGCGCGCGCGAGCACTGGCTTGCGCGCGCCCGCGCGTGATGCGTGATCATCCGCTCCCCTTGCCGGAGTGCGTCCAACGGCAGGGGGAGCGGATGAAAGAGAAAACCGCCGCACGCGAGCGCGCGGGAAAAAGAGGTAACATGATGACTGCCATCGCGGACGCGCTGGCACACATCCATCTGGCTGCCAACGCGCGGCAGCTGGAGCTGGAAGCCGCGCTCGCGGAAGCGAACGCGGCGTCGGTCGCGGACGCGCTGCAACTCGCCGAACAATACCTGACACAACTCGAATCCGCCGCGCCTGACGTTGCGGAGGCAGTGCGCCTTGCGGCGACCGCGCAGGAGAATCTCCTTGCTGCGCGCCAAGCGGTGAACGATGGTTTGCTCAATGACGCAGAGGTTCTGCTCGAAAAGGCAAAGGCAGGGAACGCGGAGCCGACACAGGTTAGCCAAGTCGAGCAGATGCTCGCCGACGCGCGCAAGCATCAAACGGTGCGCGACCTCATCGCGCGCCTCAATGCCATCGACGATGCCCCAGGTGCGGTGCGGCGCATCAAGCGACTCGTTGCCGAAGCCAAGCGGGCGGGAGTGGCGGATCAGGTTCTGCCGGTTGCGAACCGCGCTCTCGAAACCGCGCACCGTGCCGCGAACGCGCGCTATGCGCAGGCGCGCCCGCTCGCGGATCATCTCGTTACAGAAGGATTTGTGCCTGTGCTGGGCGATGGGCGAATCGAAGTGTGGAAGCCCTTCTCGAATCGCGGTGCCAGGGATGCTCGGAATGGTCACGGCTGGACGCTGGATCGCGTGATGATTCTGCAAAACGGCGTGTGGGAAACCGAGCGGCCCGAGGTCGCGGTGACGCGCAAGGACCTCGCGCCGCACGCCAAACGTTCGCGTTGGTATCACGCGTGGAAGAATCGTGGGATCGTTGGGTAGTTGGGTTGTTGGATTGTTGGCGAATGGTTAGCGCGCGCGCGCACTGGCTTGCGCGCGTCCGCGCGTGATGCGTGATCATCCGCTCCCCTTGCCGGAGTGCGTCCAACGGCAGGGGGAGCGGATGAAAGAGGTAACATGATGACTGCCATGATGACTGCTCTGATAGCCGTCATCCTGGAGTGCTTTGTTTTCGCGATTGCGCTCCAGCTGGCGGCGTTGGTAATAGAGCTCGGCCCGTCGCAGCCTGCTGTCCACCATCGCCATCGCCGGCGCTGCATTCGCTGCGGACGCTGGTTCGACGCGCCGGACTCGGCGCTCTGCGAGTTCTGCGCCGTCGCGGCGGTATACGAGCACGCCGAGCGCGTTTCGCGGCTCCTGGTGCCCGACGCCGCGATTGTACGCGCGTACAATTGAGCCACCGCTTGCGCCCGCAGGGCACACGCGTACAATTGAGCCACCGCTTGCGCCCGCAGGGCACAAGAGCGTCTTGGGAGGAACCCATGAAATACAAAATGATTCTCCCCCCTGGCTACCGGGGTCCCGTCTCTGGCGGCCTCTGGCAGATGCAGCCAGATGGCTCGCTGAAACGGGTGGGGGGAGGAGAGTGGCATTTTCTTCCCGATCGTCGGATTGAGGCGACCATCACGCGGGAAGAGCTGGAACTGGTGCTGACAGTGCACCAGATCGTCGCCACGTTGGAGAAAGGATAGTATGCCCACCATTCGTCCCATTCGTCGTATTGTTCCTTCAGAATCTTCGGATCGCGGCGTTGTCGATACAGCCCTGACTGCGCTGAACACCTTGTGCACCGCTGGAGCGGACCCCTACGGCGCGGCTGCAAAAGCGATCGACGCCGCGATTGACGCGGCGCGCGGGCTGGATGCCGCCGTGGCTGAGTCGGCCATCGCCCAGGCGATTGCCGCGGTGCGCAATGCGATGTGTCCGCGATGATCGATTGCACCATCTCCAATCGTAGGTTCCGTGTGGATCCCACCGGCGTCTACGAGGAGCTGGTGGAAATTCCGATCGCTCAGCTTGAGCCATCGGAGTTGGGGCCATACGATGCGCAGCGCATCGTATGGTACGCTGAATTATATCGGCGGGGATCTCCATTTCCCCCCATATCGGTGTGTGGAGTCACGTCGCGCCACAGCACGTACCGGATTTGCGATGGCCACCACCGATGGCAAGCCGCGCGGTTGGTTAGTGCGCCCACGCTTTCGGCGTGGACGTGTTTCTATGTAGAGTACCAGCGCGACTTCAACGGAAACACGTTCCCTACGCTGGCGCGCATCAGCGAGACGCCAGAGGGGCATCGAATTGCTCGCGCACTGGGGATGACCTGGTGCGCACGGTGTGGCAGTTCGCTCAACATGGTGGTCTCTGGTCCGATCTGCCTGTCCTGTCAGATGGCGATTGAGCAAAACCGAGGTCTGGCGGGGCAGGAAACCGCGTTTGCGCGGTATGTTAAGGAGATCCATGGTTGACCGCAGCGTGCTCAACGATGCGCAGCGCGCGGCGGTCGAGCGAATTGACGGACCGCTCCTGGTGCTTGCTGGCGCAGGAAGCGGCAAGACGCGCACGCTGACCTACCGCATCGCAAACATTCTCGAACAAGGTCGCGCGTCGCCGCACAGCATCCTCGCCATTACCTTCACGCGCAAAGCCGCGTGGGAAATGCGACGACGCTTGAGCGAACTCGTCGGCAAGCCCGCCGAGGACATCACCGCCACGACGTTTCACAGTCTCGGCTTCAAACTCTTGTCGGCAGAGGCAGGCGCACTCGGCTACAAACCCGACAAACTCATCGTGTACGATGCCATCGAAGCGCGACGCCTGCTCCATCGCGCGATGCGAGAGGTGAACGTCAATGGGACTCGCTGGCCGCTCGAACAGGTTGCACCGATCATCGAACGCGCGAAGGACAACCTGTACGGTCCCGACGATTTCGTTCGTGTGAAGGGCGATTTCTTCGAGGAATCAATCGCCAGGGTCTACCGGCGGTATCAACAGCTCTTGATGGAAAACAATGCGGTGGACTATGGCGACTTGATTCGTTTGAGTGTGCAACTCCTGCGCCAAAACCCCGGTACGCTAGAATTTTATCAAAACTTGTTCAGGTACGTCAGCGTGGATGAGTTCCAGGACACGAGTTTTGCACAATATCAACTCGTCCGTCATCTCGTCTGGCGGCATCGAAATCTGTGTTGTGTCGGCTCGCCGGTACAAGCGATATACTCGTGGCGCGGCGCAGACATTCACAACATCCTGCAGCGATTCCGCGAGGATTTTACCGACGCGCCAATCATCGTCCTTTCGCAAAATTATCGCTCGACGGCGACAATTCTTGCGGCGGCGCAAGCGGTCGTGCGCGACCTGCCGTATCGCGAGGACTTGCAAACCGAAAATGGGTTGGGCGCGGCAGTGAGGGTCGTCCCGCTCAACACGGATTACGACGAAGCAAACTTCATCGTGAATGAGATCAAACGGCTCAACGAAGAACGCTACTGCGGACTCGCCGATTGCGCGGTGCTTTTTCGCACACGCGCACAGGGGCGACTCCTGGAGCAAGTGTTCATGCGCCTGGGTCTGCCTTACACACTCGTCGGCGATTTCAAGTTCTTCGAACGCCGCGAGGTGAAAGACCTCCTGGCTTATTTGCGGGTGGTGTACGACATGTTCGATGCGGGGGCGTTGCAACGCATCATCAATCGTCCGCCGCGCGGACTCGGGCCCGCCGCGCTCCAGAAATTGCAAGGGAGCGAACCTGAATTGAATTTTACCGCCCTCTCGGGCTTGCATCATCGAACCGACCTGCCGCCCGAGGTGTTGAATGCCGCACGGGAATTCGCCGATCTGATCTTTGACGATTTGCCGCGTGCGGCGAAGGAGAAACGCTTGCCCGAATTCTTCGACTACGTCCTCGAGCGCACGGGGTATCTTGCGTGGATCGAAAAAGACCCTGACGCGAAACGCCGCATCGCGAACTTGCGTCTCTTGCGGGCGATGACGACGCGGTACGAACACACCGAAGATGCGTTGGGCACATTTCTCGCTGACATCGCGACTCTCAGCGCGGTCGAGGGTGGAGACGCGGGGCTGGAGGTGCCTGCCGAAGGACGCGGCGTGACATTGGCAACGATTCACGCGGTCAAGGGGCTAGAATTTCCCGTCGTCTTCATCGCAGGGATGGAGGAAGGCATTTTTCCGCACGCCAAAGCGATGAAGACGCCCGAAGGGATGGAAGAAGAGACGCGGCTGGCGTACGTTGCGATGACGCGCGCCATGTCCTTGCTCTATCTTACCTATGCGCGCTCGCGCGTCGTTGGCGAAGAAGTGAAAGAACATTCGCCAAGCCGATTCCTGGCGGCGATTCCACCCCGTCTCGTCGAACGACGTTCTGCATCAACGAACGCGGAGCATGTTCCTGACTCGCTTCCATTCGAATTACCCCAGGTGAGTCGTTGCATCGTTGGATCGTTGGATCGTTGAATCGTTGCATCGTTCAACGAATCAACTAACCAACGAATTAACGAACCAACGAACCAAGGACAAAGAGAGTGAACACAAGAAGACAAAGCCGCGACGAGGTCGAGGCGGTCCGCGCGGCGAATCCCATCGAGCAGGTAATCGCTTCCTACATTGAGCTCAAGCCCAGCGGGAGGCGGCTCGTGGGGCATTGCCCGTTCCACGAAGATCGCGATCCCAGCCTGGTAGTGTATGTCCACAACCAGAGCTGGTACTGCTTTGGGTGCAATGTCGGCGGCGACGTTTTCGATTTCGTGAAGCGGATCGAGAACATCGGCTTCGCCGAGGCGCTCAAACTGCTGAGCGGTAGTCGAAGCATGGGCGCGGGTTACCATGTGGCAACTTCTCGGCGCGTCGTGCCGCCGCCCCCGCCCATGCCCGAAACGCCGGCGTTGGAACTCGGTGAGGAACACTTTACGCTACTCACCGCCGCAACCGAAGTGTATCACGCTGCGCTGTTCACGCGTCCAGATCTTCTGGAGTATCTGGCGAAACGCGGTGTAGATATGGACATGGTACGCCGCTTTCGCATCGGGTACGCGGCGGGGGACAGCCTGGCGAGATACTTTCGCTTTCGCGGGTGGGACCCTGAAATTGCAAAGGACCTGGGCTTACTCGTGCCCAGGGAAGGCAACCTCAGGGAATATTTCCGCGAACGGATTGTCATCCCCGAACTGCGCGAGGGTCGCGCGATCTACCTGGTTGGACGCGCGACGCAGGGCTGGCAGAAGGCGAAATATCTGACCCTGGCGGGCGTGCCCAAACCGCTCTACGGGGTGGAATTGATCCGCGGCGCGAACGAAGTCTTCGTGGCGGAGGGTCCCTTTGATTGGTTGGCGCTGATCAAGTGGGGCTATCCGGCGGTCGCCGTCCTGGGCTCGCATCTCAAGCGCGAGCACGAGAAAGAATTTGCCGTCGCGCGCCGCATCTATATGGTGACCCAGTCGGACGAAGCCAGCCGGCGACTGGGCCAACAGTTGAAGGAGGTGTTCGGCGCGCGCGCCATCGTGCTGCCGCCGCTGAGCACGTTCAGGGTCACGCGCGACCTAAAGGATGTTTCTGAACTATTGGAGAGACATCCGCAGGATGGGCATGACATTTTCGCGCGGGTGGTTCGCTATGCTGCGGAGCAGCGCCGGGCGCGGTAGAAACGAAGGGGTAGTGGTCAAATGAAAGTGATGTGTGGTTTGTCGTTGCGTCATTTATGACGCTCGTGGACAATCCATCACTTGTTGCTTGACCACCACCGACAAAGGTTGAACGCCGTAGGTAGAACCACCCCCACGGCGTTTGTATTTCTCAAGGAGGAAAGAAATGGAAATAGCGTTTGTATGCACGGCAGTAATATGGATTGGCACCATCCCCCTTTGCATGTTCATCGAGTGGCTGGGGGACAAACTTGGGCATATTTCGCCCTAACCCAATCCGCTCGAATTCCCTGCGCTCAATCCACCACGATTGAGCGCAGTTCTTTGGGCGGACTCACGCTCAAATCCGCGAACTCTGACAAATCTCTCTGTCATTCGCGGAAATCTGACACTCAAAAAGGAGGAAACCATGGAATTCTACGCGACAAGGCTTAGAGGCGGAGAGGTATTCTTGTCGGATGACGACAAGAATGCCTTTGCCAAAGCAAGGCTTAACCACCTCTGCCACGGTATCTTCAGCGCGGACCCTTGGGCGTTCCAGGGGAGAGTGTACAACGCGCTGGTTGTCGAGGTAACGGGTGTATCTCTCGACCAAGAGTACATCCAGCCGTGCACTGTGGTGGAGATGGCGAATAAACTCGGTCGGCTCGATGCCAAACGTATTGCCGACCTGTCCGACCGATACAGTCGGTCGGTTGATGAGATTAGAGATCTCATCAAGTTTTTCGCCATCTGCGCTGAGCGCGGTCTCGGCTTAGCGGGATGGTGGTAGCCTGCCCGAACGCCCTGCGCTCAACCTTGCCCCGGTTGAGCGCAGTGGTTTGGGCGCGAAAAAAGCGGACAATTGTCCGCTTTTTCCTGTCCCCAAACCGCGAACTCTGACAAATCCATCTGTCGTTCGCGGAAATCTGACACTCAAAAGGAGGAAACCATGGGACTTGACACCTACGCGGCAAGGCTTAGAGGCGGAAATGTATTCTTCTTGTCGGATGACGACAAGAATGCCTTTGCCAAAGCAGGGCTTAACCACCTCTGCTACGGTATCTTCAGCGCGGCCCCTTGGGCGTTCCGGGGGAAAGTGTACAACGCGCTGGTTGTCGAGGTAACGGGTGTATCTCTCTACCAAGAGTACATCCAGCCGTGCACTGTGGTGGAGATGGCGGAGAAACTCGGTCAGCTCGATGCCAAACGTACTGCCGACCTGTCCGACCGATACAGTCGGTCGGTTGATGAGATTAGAGATCTCATCAAGTTTTTCGCCATCTGCGCTGAGCGCGGTCTCGGCTTAGTGGGATGGTGGTAGCCTGCCCGAACGCCCTGCGCTCAACCTTGCCCCGGTTGAGCGCAGTGGTTTGGGCGCGAAAAAAGCGGACAATTGTCCGCTTTTTCCTGTCCCCAAACCGCGAACTCTGACAAATCCATCTGTCGTTCGCGGAAATCTGACACTCAAAAGGAGGAAACCATGCACACTCTACTCACAACTCCCAGCACAACCATGCGGACGGTTATGCCGGCGGTGGCTGATCGCTTACTGGGAGAGATTCCGCGCTTCTTCGACGGCAGCGTGGAGACGATGTTGCGCGAGTTGTTTCAAAATGCCTTTCGCGCTGACGCGCAAACCGTCAGCGTGACGGTGGACTCAGCCCGACGCACCCTGACCATCCAAGACGATGGCTGTGGGATTTACGATCCCCAGCTCGTCTTGACGGCTGGGGCAACGGGATGGGGCCAAAACGTGATCGAGCCGGCGGGGCTCGGTCTGTTTTCGCTCCTCGCCAACAACGTTCTCAAGGTCGTCATTGCCTCGTGGCGCGAGCACGCCAAACCTTGGCGAATGACCCTGACGCAGGAACAACTGCGCCGTGTGCCGGCGGTGATTGAAGAGTTGCCTGTCTCAGCAATCAACACCGCCTCGGGCACCCTGGTCGAAATCACCTTCGCCAATGTGCTGATGGTTGATCCAGTTGCTCAGATGGTCCAGCGCGCGCGGTCGCTCTATCCGTTTGGAGTTGTTCTCAATCTGGATGGACAGCTCCAAGAAATCGCCCCTTACCGATCGTGGAAGCCCGAAGTCACGCTCAAAGTGCCTGGAATTGGCACGCTCGAGTGGACTTCGGAAAAGACATCGGCGTACACGGAAGTTGTGTGGATGCACCAGGCTTTCGTCGCTCCAAATTTTCGCAAAGCTATCAACAACGTTCGAGGAGAAAATCCAGCGTCCAAGATTTTCGATCGTGCCTTGCGCTGGATTGTTGACCCCCAGTGTGGTGTGCGCCCCAAACTTCCGGATCGCAACGACCTGATTGAGGATGTGCAGCTCACCCAAGCGGTGCAACAGATCGCTAACGCCTTGACCGAGCACCTGTTGCACCTAGCGGAGGAGCACACGCGTACGCAGGATGCCCTGACGCTGGACTACCGCTTCAAGTATGCGCTTGGCGCACCGGGAAACTGGAAGTACTACGTCGAAGACGAGGTTGATTCTGCCACGCTGAATGCCTTGCAAAATTTCCCGACGTGGTTGCGCGATCCAGACATCCTCGCGGCGGTGTTGACCCAACTAGGTTGGGTTGAGAACGAACGACGGCGATACGAGAAGTATGCCATCTATGTGAACGACGAGAACGAGGTAATCTGCGACGAGGACAAGCGCCAGCGGATCTATCGCTCGCTGCCGGCGGTCTCATCGAAGGCTGTGGCGTTCACGCTGACCCAGTTGGGGCGTCCAACGCACTGGGATCCGCGCGCTGAGGCTGGGCGGGTGCGGATCAAGAAACTACGGATTCATCCCAAATCGCCCCAGGTGGCGTTGTGCGAATCCATCCAGGTTGAGGGGATTGGTGAAATGCCATATCTCCTCAGCGAAGACGGATTTGCCGACGAGCGGGATGGGTTCGAGTTGGCGGTCCAGGAACGTCGCGGCAAGAAGGGATACACCTACCTCGTGTCCCATTGTCCGTGCATCCTGTTCGCTGGCACCGTGTTGCAGTTCAAGGAGTGGTTAGAAAAGAACGCGGAGTGGGTTCTGAACTTTATCGCCGCCGCTCAGATGGAGCGCGATTCGATCTGGGACTATGACTGGATTGAGGACGATGAGCTGAACCCCGAACGGGTACGGCGTAGCGTACTGGCGGAAATTGGGGTGTTCGATCAAAAGTTTTCCCAAGTCCACCAAAAGCGCGCCGATGCGCAAGACGCGCGTAGGCTTTTGGCCGAGATTGACGCCCAGATGGCGCAGTTGGTCTACTTTGCCAAAAAGCCCTATCTCCGCCGTGTCTTGCGTGGAGTACCGTCGTTGCGTCAGCAGTTACGTGCACTTTGGCAAAACCTCGAACCGCTGACCGAACCGCTGACCAAAGAATAACCGAACACCTGTCCGCTTATTTCGCCCTAACCCGATCCGCTCGAATCCCCTGTGCTCAACCCACCAAGGTTGAGCACAGACATTTGAGCGGGCTCACGCTCAAATCCGCGCAATTTGACATTCCTACGACACTGCGCGGAAACCTGACATCCCCAAAAAGGAGGAAACCATTCGGCCAAGTGCAGATTGTTCCGCACTTGGTACGCGAGCTATCGCGGTTCGCCAGGATGTGGGACCGCAACCTGCGCGCACAAGGCTTCTAATCTGGGCACCCAATCTCTCTGTCATTCATTCGCTTGTACGCGCGTACAATCTCGCTTGCCGTACAGATGCTTATGCGCTATGTGCAGCGCGCGCGGCGTGCGGCAGGCCGGTTCACTCAACGAAAGGAGGGCCATGGATGTAATTTGTCCCAAGTGCGGGGAACCCTGGGACGCGTACGGTATCACGTACGCCAAAGGCGAGGGTAGTCTCACCCTCGATGAAGTTCAACGCTTTTTGCGGGGCGATGGTTGTCCATCGTGTGGCTTTGGGACAACTTGCCCTAAATGCCACGGCATGGGCATCGAGAAGAACGGCTGTCGCACGTGCTTTGGCCACGGCTACGTCTTCGCCAAACGATGCCCTGGCGCACGCGACGCGCGCTTTCGCCAATGGTTCATTGGTTCTGAATCTTCCAAGAAATATCCCCTGCGGTCTCTCGAAGAGGTGGAGATTCTGCGGAATGAACCATCCATCCTGTCGCAGTGGGATGGCATGGTCTATGTCGCCAAGATAAGATGTCCTGACTGCCACGGCAAGGGCGAGCCGTGTTCGGAATGTGGGGGTGATGGGAAATTCCATCCCGAAAAGCAACCCGACTATTTCGATCCAGCCGTTGGCGCATTGCTCGACAACAGCGATGATGAACCAATCGGCGTGTTGACGGAATTCTTGCGCGGGGCACCCCCGCGCCGCTGGAGGAGGAGAAAATGGAAATCTATCTGAACACTGCGTTTCTTGCATTCTGGATCAATCTGGGGGTGTGGCTGGCCCTCGGTTTGGTGGGACTGCGTCACGGGAACGTTCCTCCCGCGCGCGTGATTGCGATGGCAATCCTTGCGCCCGTGTTGACCGTCCTGGTGCTTCGCAACGTCTTGAGTGATTTGCTGGGACGTATTGCGGATGAGATCAGAATCATCGTCAAGGAAGCGCGTTACCTGCTGCGGATAGTCAAGTAGTCGGATAGTCAAGTAGTCGGGTAGTCGGATAGTCAAGTAGTCGGGTAGTCGGATAGTCTGGTAGTCAAACAATCTGACTACTCGACTACAGGACTACCTGACTACGAGACTACTCGACTGAAGGAGGAGAAAATGGAAATCTATCTGAACACTGCGTTTCTTGTATTCTGGATCAATCTGGGGGTGTGGCTGGCCCTCGGTTTGGTGGGACTGCGTCACGGGAACGTTCCTCCCGCGCGCGTGATTGCGATGGCAATCCTTGCGCCCGTGTTGACCGTCCTGGTGCTTCGCAACGTCTTGAGTGATTTGCTGGGACGTATTGCGGATGAGATCAGAATCATCGTCAAGGAAGCGCGTTACCTGCTGCGGAGTTTGTAACGCCCCGACATATCGGAGCAAGAAACGATGACACAAGACGATTCGAACCAAGCGCAGACACCCCATCAGGGCGTCTCTGGTGTAGAACCTCGAGAAGACGCCGATCCTGAAGACGCTGTGCGCGAGAATGTAACAGAAGCCGAAACCTCCTCGCCGAGCGACTCGGCCGATTCCGCCACGCTGCCGAGTGACACCTCAACGGTATCCTCTACCCCTGACGCGAACACAGACGACCGCTGCGCCATCGAAAAGCAACCTTACGATTTCGATCACTGCACGGTGCAAATCGCGATTCAACTCCTGCCCAGCGACGGCGACGCGAACGATCGGATGGTCGTCGTCGGTGTGCGGTCGCACCTCGACGCGCCGATTTTGCGCGTGACACGCTTGAATGAACTTGGCGCGTTGCCGCCACTCGTCACCGCGCTCTTGGACGAACTGAAAGCGGAACTGCCGAAACGCGAGCAAGCCGCGCGTGACGCCCTTGAGAAGAAAAGGGCAGAGCAAGCGCAGCGCAAAATCGTGATGGCACCGAAGAGCACCCGTGGCAAGCAAGGCAAAGCAACGCTGGCGACTGCTCCCGCGCCATCCAACGCGACCGCAGCTGCACCCCAGCAGAGAGGGTTGTTCTAGCGAAAGGCGAAGAAGGACGAATGACGAAGGACAAAGGGCGAAGGCACTCGTCGTTCGTCATTCGTCATCGGTCATTCGTCTCTTGTCACGAGGATAAAAAATGATCATTACCATTGATGGACAACAGTTTCCACTCCCCGACGAGATCGCCGCGCAGGACGATCTCTTGAAAGCCGCGCTGGCTCCGTTTGTTCCCTGGATCGTGAACGCGCGGATCGAGCGCACTGAGAAAGATGGCGCAACGGTAGTGAACGTCGTCAAACGCGCGGATTGGAAGGGGAACGCGGCGGTCATCGCCGCACTGATCGCGAGTCCCAACGAGATGAATCCCGCCGTCGCGCTCTGGCAACAACTCCAAGCACGCACCGACCTGACCGACCCAGCCGTTGTCCTTGCACTCGAGCCGACGATCCATCAGGCAATCGAGCAAGGCGAGCGCGACATTGCCGCCGTGCAGCAAGCGCTTGCCCATCTCGCCGAATGTGCGCCCGCACCAGCGACTCGAATCCCGCTCGGGTTCTGACCCAGGCGGCTGAGTCACCGACCTCTCTGGCTGTCTCTCCCCCAATTCTCTCTGCTGTTACCGCGATCCAAAGACTCCGCGGTCTCGGGTTCACGTCAGCCCAGGATGCCGTCACACAACTCGGCGTCTGGGCTGACGCCACGCATCTCCTGCAACTCTATCACCGATTCTTTCCCGACGAATTTGCGCGCTCGACCGCGAGCGTAGCGATTCCGTATGTGAACGGTGAGCCGCTCTACTCAGAGCGAGAAATCGAGTTCTTCCGCTTGGTGGACGAGCGTCTGTTCCCGCTGTCTGATCCCTTCGACGACGTACGGTTTCCATTCATCCCCATCTGTCCGCTCGGCGTTGATTGGGACTCGCCGCACAAGGAGCACCTCGCCATCGAAGCCGCGTTGGGATTACTCACCGGCGGACAAGAGTTCCCCACGGCTGGGTTGCCGCTCGACCTGGAGATTATCCAAGTGGACGAGCCCGATTGGGAGATGTTCAAGAGGTTGTGCGCCAGCGAAAGGAATGCGTTGCGAGATTTCCCGTTGGTTCTGGCGTGGGTTGCCCAAAGCACGGGAAATGTGTGGCTCGATACGCCTCCCTACACAAACGCGTATGACTGCGAGTGGGAGGCGTCCACCATAGAGTATCTCGCCCACGAATGGCAACTCGCGCGCGATCTGATCACACGCATTCAGCGCGTGTCAGAGCGAATGGAGGCGCACCCGCGCTACTATCTGATGCGCCTGGCGCGCCTATGGAATCGCATGGTCAGAGAGAGGAGAGAGGAAAGATGGGAGATGGAAGATTGACGCCGATGGTGAACGATGAGACGGCTGCGCTCTTGTTCCTCCACGGTGATCAATATCTCTTTCGCTATCGCAAGCAGGATGGCACCGTGGTGTACAAGTTCGTCTCGCCTGCCGCGGTGCGCGCGGCGTTCGCCGAGGAAACGATTGATACGGGCTGGTTGCCCAGCCATGTCGCGCGCTGGGGCATCGGCAAACGCGGCGAGTGGCTCGTCATCACCTTTCCACCGCAAAAGCATCACTTCTCCTTCGGCGAAAGCGATGGAACGGTGACGACGCTCGAAGTCCCGATGCCCGCGCTGGCGTTCTTCGGTTACGACCAACGCTACTATCTCTGGGCGTTCAAGGATTCCAAACTGAAAGATGATACGCCTTTGTTCGCCGCGCCGTTACCCAACGTCAATGCGAATGGCGCCATCTGCTTTGGAAGTAACGCTGTCCCAAAAGCATCCGCCCAAGCCATCGGCGAGGCGTGGCAACTCTTTGCGGCAAGCCCGTTCACGAATCATCTGTGCGGCGGCAAGTCGCGTCAATTCCCTGATGACATTCGCGGACAACTGATGGGGTTGGCAACCCATCATCGTCGCCGCTATCCGCTCGATGATCTCGTAGGATTGAATCGGACGGCGGAACAGATGATCCGTCAGGTCAGTCGGCAGTAGGCAGTAG
>Ga0209162_1002420_pt1 | contig 16370 bp, 11 predicted proteins | sample YNPNPMetaG_FD_187121 | JGI IMG/M metagenome (GOLD analysis project Ga0209162, IMG submission 187121) | Anoxygenic and chlorotrophic microbial mat microbial communities from Yellowstone National Park, USA - YNP NP MetaG (SPAdes) (version 2) ... | reverse complement strand
GCGGATTATTTCTTCAAAGACCATACGCCCTCGGCTATGCGAGGCAAAGCCCGCCTGCGCGGGCTAGAGCGGATTATTTTTTCAAAGACCATATGAATCGTTCTGAACGGAGCGACCGCGCCGCGCAGCAACGGTTGCCGACCGGGATGTTTGCCGGGCAACGGCAGGGGCATAATGCAATGCGGCATGTGTGCTATAATATCGCTCTGTCGCAGCGTGGCGACTGTCTCGCCGTTGAGGTAGTCGTGGTTTTGCATACCTCCAGGAAGCAAAGACAGCGCCAATGGACCGCATTCTTGTGACTGAGCCGATTGCCGAGGAAGGGCTTGCCCGCCTCCGCGCCGCAGCACACGTCGATATCCGCACCGACCTCGACAAAGCCGGTCTGATTGCCATTCTTCCCGAATACGATGCACTCATTGTTCGCAGCGCCACCAGAGTCACCGCCGAGGTACTGGCGGCAGGAACCCGTCTGCGCGTCGTCGGAAGAGCCGGAACCGGGGTCGATAATATCGATCTCGAAGCTGCCACCCGTCAGGGTATTATGATTGTCAACGCGCCCGCCTCGAACAGCGTTGCCGTAGCAGAACTGACGATTGCACTCATCCTGAGTCTGGCGCGTCATATCCCACAGGCGCACAGTTCAGTCGTGGCGGGGAAGTGGGAGCGCAACCGGTTCATGGGTTTCGAGGTACGCAACAAGACGCTGGGGTTGGTTGGGTTGGGTCGGATCGGCGCCGAGGTCGCACGTCGCGCGCGCGGGCTGGAAATGCACGTCATCGCCTACGATCCGGTCGTCTCCACCGAACGCGCGGCCCAACTCGGCGTGACCCTCGCGCCTCTCGAAGAAGTCCTGGCACAGGCGGATATTGTCTCGCTGCACGTGCCGCTGACCGATGCCACGCGCAACATGATCGATGCAGCGCGTCTGGCACAGATGAAACGCGGTGCATACCTGATCAACGCCGCGCGCGGCGGCGTCGTGGACGAGGCGGCGCTGCTCGAAGCCATCGAAAGCGGTCATCTCGCCGGAGCTGCGCTCGATACTTACTCGACCGAACCGCCGGTCGGCAATCCGCTGGTCGGTCATCCGCGCGTGATCACCCTCCCCCATCTCGGCGCATCCACCGTCGAAGCGCAGGCATTGACCGGCGTCGATGTCGCTGAAGGCGTCCTGGTGGCGCTGGCGGGCGGGTCGCCGCACTATGCGGTGAATGCCCCCTACATTCCGCCAGAGCATCGCGGTCTGGTGGCGCCCTACATCGATCTGGGGCGCCGCCTGGGAATGCTCTGCGCCGGTCTGGTGCGCGATCCGGTGCGCAACTTCGAGATTGAGTATCGCGGTGAACTGGCAACCGTCGATACCACGCCGGTGCGCCTGGCAGTCCTGCAAGGGCTGCTTGCCACCACCCGCGAAGAGCGCGTGACGCCGGTCAACGCGCCGTTGCTGGCGCGCGAACTGGGGTTGAAATTGACGGAGTTCTCAACCGAAGATGCGGGGAACTTCTCCGGACTGCTGGTACTGCGCGCGCAAACGAGCGATGGCGCACGCGAGTTTGCCGGAACAATCCTGCGCGGCGAACCGCACGTCGTCGAGGCGGACGGTTTCTGGGTGACGTTTGTGCCTGAAGGTCCGATGCTCTTTACCTACCATCGTGACCGCCCCGGCATGATCGGCAAGGTCGGCACCCTCCTGGGGGAAGCCGATGTCAACATCGCCAGCATGGACGTGGGGCGCCTGGCGCCGCGCGAGCAGGCGATGATGGTGCTGCGCCTGGACGACCCGGTGCCGCCGCACGTCATCGCGCGCCTGCGCGAAGAGCCGGATATTCAGTACGCGACGTCGTTGATCATTCAGGGCTGACCATTGTACAGCGCTCTGCCTTCTCGTCGCTCCGACAGGTGGAGCGCTGCTATTTTAGCTGTGTGTGCGGTTCGTTCCGCCCATGGTCGTTCTGACAGGCGATTTTCCTCTTGCCAATCCCCTTATATCAAATCTGGTAGAGCAATATGCACGGTCTACCGGTGTTCGTTATACCATCCGCACCAGTTGCCACAGAGCGCGGGCGTCCCGCCTTTATGGGGCAGTCGCAGGTACGAAGCCTGCGTTCCCGTGATGGGTCGCATCGCTGCGTGCAAGCGCGGCGTCCGCGCATCCAGGCGGTGCGGGGACATGCGCCAACCTCCGCGCCCCAGTCCGGAGGTAACGTCGCGGTGCAGGGACACGCACTGTGCCAGCGTGCCAGAAACATTCCAGAACGACCCTGGGCTGCTCCAGTAAGAATCATCCTATTGATCAATTATTTCAACTGTGCTGCTCGACAAGCGAGCTGGTCAGGATGGCCAAGGGTCCAGGCAGCCCACTATGCCCATCGCTCCCGCAACGCCAGCAACCCCGCCGCCAGCAACACCAGCGCCAGCAGAACATCGAGAATCAGGTAGACGTGCGCCCATCGTTGAGCGGAGTGATGGCGTGTGTTGCGATGAACGAGCCAGATCGCGCCGGTGAGCGCCAGCGGTGGCAGTGCGATGCGCCACCACTCCTCGTTGCCGCCGCGTGTCAGCAGCGCAATGCCCGGCAACGCCACGACCAGGACGATCCCCAGCGCGCGCAGCCGCATGCTGAAGCGAAGGTCATCAGGCGCATCGAGCGCGAACGGTCCTGCTTCGAGCAGGGGCGGCAACGTCAGGATCAACGCCCCGACGCCGAGCCAGAACCACCAGAGCGCGACTGAACCTTCCGGTATGCGCAGCAACCCCACGCTCTCCAGCGTTCCGGTTCCTTCTGCGGTCAGAATCAGCGCCAGCGCCAGCGGGGGATAGCCGTTCAGCGCCGCAGCCAGGCGCTGCATACCCCGCAAGCGTTCGCCAGTATGCAGATCGACCGTGATCGCCAGCAGGCGCGGCCATTCCAGCAGCGCCACGATAACGACCAGATCGACCGGGCGCGCGAGCGGCGCGGCAAGCGGCAGCGGCAGGAGCGCCACGCCGAGCCACGGGAGCACAACGGCGCTTGCAGCGAGCGGCGAAGGACCCGGTAGGGCGCGCAGCGCTGCTGCGCCCATACCACGTAGGGCGCGCAGCACGGCTGCGCCCGTACCGCGCAGCGCTGCTGCGCCCATACCACGCAGCGCGGCTGCGCCCGTACATCCTGGCAGTGCAATTGGGAGGGCGCGCCGGTGTTCAATCGTCCCGATCAACCATACAATGACAAATGCGCACAAACCGCCGGGAAAGATCAGCAACCGCGACCAGGCCAGCCCCAAAAATGAGAGGAGTTCAGCGAGTGTCATGGTCGGACGCCTTCGCTGCCGGTTCGCCCAGCCAGGGAACGGCGCGGCGAAGATAGTGCACCACGTCATCGTATGACGGGCTGCTGGCGCCGGCAGCGGTTGCTGGCAGGATCACCCCGAGCAGCCGCGCCAGCAGATAGACGAATGCGCTCAGCACAATCATCAGCCCGGCGGCGCCAATCGTCGGCAGCGCTGTTATCCCCGTGCGCGCCGGGTCGACCATCGCCAGTCCCACCCAGGTCCAGACGTTGACATCGCCGTAGACGCTCAACCCGCCCTGCAACTGCTCGATGATCGGTTGAATGCACAGGCGCACCACCGGCGGCGATGCAACTCCGAGCGCCAGACTGATCCCGCCGCCAATCCAGAGACGACGGGACGCAACCGCAGGCGTGTCGATCACGACCGGCAGTGCGCCGATCAGCGCAGTGAACCAGGCAATTGCAGCCAGCGCCGTCACTCCTCCTGCCGCGCTGGCGCCGATGAGCATCCAGGTAGCAATGAACGGCGCGGTCAGCGGAATGGCGCCGGAGATGAGCCACACTGGTGCTGATGGCGGAATGCCAGGTGCAGGAACGTGGGCGCCTTCAGGGAGCGTTGGCGTATCCTCCTCCTCGACAACGGCGAGCAGCAGGTAGACCAGCACAGCATAGCACCCGGCAGCCAGCCCCGCGCCGCTGCTCAAACCGACGCCGGTCAGCGCCACGGCAAGCAACCGGCGGTGGTTGCGTTCGATGCGGATCCGACGGGTATCTCCCGTCAGTGCGCCGGACGACAGCCAGAGCAGCGCACCGCCGCCAGCGATCAGTGTCGCAAACGACCACCCTTCGTTCCAGGGGCTGAGGGTGTAGAGGCGCGCCAGTGGATAGAGCCAGGCGAAGGCAAATAACCGCAGCGCCCGTTCCCGTCCGTCGCCGGTGTCGGTCGCCTGGGAGTCGAACGGCAAGATCGGGAGGGTTGCCGCCAGCAGCACAAACCAGAAAACAAACGAGTCGAGCGCAGCGCCGGCAAGTGGCGTATCGAATCGCAACCCGCCGCGCAGCGCCAGTGCGCCGTACCCTACAGCCAGCGCCGCAACCGCCAGCAACGGATAGACAGCAGCGTAGCGGGTGACGGCAGCGCGCCGGACAGGCAGCACAGTCAGCAGTCCAACCAGCGCATATACCGCTATCACCAGCGGCGTCAGCGACGTCAGAAAGGCAACGGTCAGCAGCAACGCTGTCAGCCAGAAGCGCCACGTCTGCGCCGTTGCGCGCAGCAACGACCAGAGCAGCGCCCCGCTCCAGGTTGCCAGAGCGAAGAACGCTCCCAGCGCATCGAGGTATGCCAGCGGCGGCAGCGCGAGCGGTTCACGCTGCGCGACCCATACCAGCGCCAGCGCCCCGATCACACCGATCAACGCTGCGGCGACCGACGCCACCGATTGCAACCGTACCGTGTTCAGCATCAGTTCAGCATCAATGGTTCAACCCGCCAGCAATGATCTGCCTGACCCGTTCGGCATCATCCGGGCTATTGATATTGATGAATGACGCCCCGTGCGGATCAAAGCGTCGCCAGATGTCTGGCGGCAGATACCGGACATCGACCAGTTCCAGCAGCGCAACCAGCGCGCGCGCGCCGCGCTGGAGGCAGTCGCGGATTGCGGCGAGGCACGTGCGCCGGTAGATCGCCAGGAGCGGTTCCGCCGCCTGTGGATTGCGCGGCGCGCGCGCGCCCTCGTCGGGGCGGATCGGCGCCAGTGCATCGTAGGGGCGCGGGTACGCCAGCAGCGCGTCGATCAGCGCATCCTGCACCAGCGGCAGATCGCACGCCAGCGTTAACGCATATTCGTGACGACATACTGCCAGCCCGGCAGCCAGCCCGGCGAGCGGTCCACTCTGCTCCACCTCATCGCGCACCAGACGCGCGGGTAGTCCGCTCCAGGCTTCCGGGTCGTTCAACGCAACGACAATATCGTCGCTGATGCGCGCTGCACGTATGACAGCATGCTCCAGCAACATCGGACCACCGTCGCCCCACAAACGCAGGCGTCGCTTGTCGGTTCCCATCCGCCGGCTCAACCCGCCAGCAAGAATAATGCAGGATATGGACATGGGAGAACCAGGAACCGAGAACTGAGAACCAGGAACTGAGAACCGAGAACTGAGAACTGAGAACCAGGAACCAGGAACTGAGAACCGGGTTCAACGTTCAACGCTCCAACGTTCAACGTTCAACGCTCCAACGTTCAACGTTCAACGCTCCAACGCCCAACCTTCAACGTTCAACCTTCAACCCTCAACCCTCTCACCTTACAAACAGGTCTCCGAGCAACTCCTCTGGCGACGATTGAAACGACCAGAGCACGACACCGGCGCCGCGCGCGTCGCGAATGGTCTGGAGCGCACTTCGCTGGTCGCGCCGGAGATCGTCGAGGGTGCGGGTTGTACCCGGACCGGTCGGGAATCCCAGTTCGGTGACGACGACCGGTTTCCGCAGCCCAAGCGCGTGGAGTTCCTCGATGGCACGCCGCAGGTCGGCGGGAAACCCTTCGCCGTAGTACCAGTGCTGCCGATAGCGCCCGCTGTCGTAGGGTTCGTTGTCGTAGTAGTGGAACGTGTAGAAATCAACCACGTCCGCCATGCGAATTGTCGCTTCAGCCGGCTCGAAGTAACTTTTCGCAAACGCCATGCCCACCGTCGTCAGGCGCTCCGGATCGAGACGCTTCACTTCATCGTGAATGACGCGCACGAATCGCTGGCGCTCCTCGGCGAGCGGAAAGCAGAGCGGGAAATCGGCGTTGTCCCAGTCCCAGCATCGCTCATCGATCGGGCTGCCAATATCCGGTTCGTTGAACAGATCCCACGCCAGAATGCCGGGTTTGCCAGCGAAGTGACGCACCAGCGGTCGAACATGCCACTCCAGCGCCCGCTCATAGTGCTCTGGTCCAAAGCGGTCTTGCGGGTACTCGACAAGGAGCACAGGGAGCACGTACAGACCGCGCCAGTTCGCTGCTGCAATAAACTCTTCCAGATGTCGGAGCGCATCGCTCTTCTGGTACGAAGCGTCGGCTTCGCGTTGCCCGCCAAAAACATAGTAGTTGAGAAAGATCCGCACCGTATTGACTCCCCGCGCGCGCATGGCGTCAAGGTCGGCTTCGATAACCGATATGCGCCACGGGCAGTTGATGTCAGCGCCAAACTGGAGTGTCCAGCAGCGACGCTCATCATCGCCGGTCGGACGGATATAGTTGACGCCGCGCACCTCGAAGTCGCGCCCGCCGGCGCGCAGACGTTCACCATCGGACGTGACCGGCGGCAGCGCACCGCCAGACGGCTCACGCGCCTGTCCACACGTCCCGACACATAGTGCGGTCATGAGGAGGAGAACCGATAGACGCCAGCTGAGACGCGGCGCATATCCAGAGTATCTCGAACTGCGACGACGAAAACGCATCATCACGGCAACGCCCGGATCTCCAGATTATCGAACCACGCCTCAGCGCGCGTATCACGCGCAACCACTGCCAGCCCATAGCGCGACGCGGATGGAAGAGAAGAAACATCGGTTTCGACCACCACCTGGTCATTGACGGCAATCCTGATCTGACTATCGCGGATACGGGCGTTGATCCGGAGGCGTCCATCGGCAGCGCGCAGGTCGTCGCGTATGCCGACGGCGAGGGGTGTTGCCGTTCCATCACGCACCTGTTCGAGCAGAAAGTGCCCGGTTTGCGGCGCAACGGTGAAGATCAGGTAATTCCGTTCGTCGCGGAAACGCAGGATGACGCCGCCTTCACCTTCGACAATCTCGACATCGACGGTCATGCTGACGTCGTCTGCCGGAACGCTGCGATAACTCCAGATGACTCCAACCTGCGCTTCAGCCGTGATGCGGTAGCGTCCATCTCGCGGTCCGACGCTCCAGGAGGTGCGGCGCGCCGATGCCCATCCATCGATGAACGCGTCGTCGCGCAGCAGCAGCGTACCTTCTGCGGTTGGGGATGGCGGAATGTCGGTTGGCGCGGGTGTTGCCGATGGCTCACGCGGGGATTGTGTCGAGACGATGGTCGGCGACGCCGGTGCTGGCGAGGGTGGCGAAGATCGCGTTGGCTCGACCAGCACGGTTGCAACCGGCGCTGGCGAAGGGGCGCTGGTTGGCGCGACGGTCGCCATACCCTGACCGGCATCAGCGAATCGCAGCGCTTCCTGCCCGCCGGACCACCAGAGCGCGCCGCCAACGATCACGAGCACTGCCACCGTACCGGCGACCAGGATCAAACGCCGTCGGGCGTCGAGTGGCGTCGTGCGATGCGGTACAGACGCGCGCGTGCGGAGATGCGCCTCGGCGCTTGCCAGCAATTCAGCGCTGTCGCGGTAGAAAGGATTGATCTGGTGCAGCTGGCGCAACACAGCAACCGCCTGAACATAGCGCCCGGCATCGATATGATCGCGCGCCTGCTGGTAGAGTTCCGCCTGATGATCGCGTTGCACCGGCGGTGGCGGCGGCGTGGGGCGCGGCGATGGTGTGCGAGTTGAGCGGCGACGGTTGAGATTGTAGGCGCTGCGCGCCGCCGGATTGCTCAATATGGCGTATGCCTCTGTCAGCAACTGGCTGCGACGACGCGCATATTCGAGGTCGGCTGGATCGGCATTGACGTAGCGATCAGGATGGTATCGGGCAATCTCGCGCCGGTAAGCGCGTTTGATCTCGTCTGGTGACGCCGAGCGTGGAACGCCAAGCAACTCGTAGAAGTCTAGCTCCTCGAAATCGTACACAGATACACCACAGGCAATAGCAGGGGACGTTCGATACAGCAGATCGGCGGTTGCGCCCTACTCAAGATAATCGCGCAGTTTTTTGCCAAGCCGCGGATGACGCAGTTTCCGCAACGCCTTCACCTCGATCTGGCGAATGCGCTCGCGTGTAACGCCGAACTCCTTGCCAACTTCTTCAAGCGTGCGACTGTGACCATCTTCGAGACCGAAACGCAACTGGAGCACCCGTCGTTCACGCTCGGTGAGTTGATTCAGCACCTGCTCGACCTGTTCGCGCAACATCTGATGACTGGCGGCATCGGAAGGAGCGAGAACTTTCGAGTCTTCGATAAAATCGCCGAGCTGACTGTCTTCTTCCTGCCCGACCGGTGTTTCGAGCGAGACGGGTTCGAGCGATGTTTTGCGGATCGAACGCACCTTATCGACCGGAATGCCCAGCGCGCGTGACAGTTCCTCATCGGTCGGTTCGCGCCCCAACTCCTGCAACATCCGGCGACTTTCGCGCATCAGGCGGTTGATCGTCTCAACCATATGCACGGGGATGCGGATGGTGCGCGCCTGATCGGCAATCGCGCGGGTGATCGCCTGACGGATCCACCAGGTCGCATACGTCGAGAACTTGAACCCTTTGCGATAGTCGAATTTTTCGACGGCGCGGATCAGCCCGACGTTCCCCTCCTGAATCAGGTCGAGGAGTTGCAACCCGCGACCAATGTACTTCTTTGCCACCGACACGACCAGGCGCAGGTTTGCCTGAGTCAGATCCTCGCGTGCGGTTTTCCCCTGATCGATAGCGAGATTCCAGTCGCGCCAGAGCTGATCGCGCACCGCAGCGCACGCCTGCTGCACGTCCTCGACTGTGAGCCAGTCGGTGAAGGCGATCAACCGTTGCTGCACCGCATTGGGCAAGAGCGAGAAGATGATCGTCGCCTGCGCAAACGTCTGATCGAACTGTTCCGCCGTCATGCGGTGCTGTTTGATCAATTCATTGCGCCGTTTTTCGAACGACTGGCGCTGCTCGAAGGTCATGCGCTCCTGGATGGCGGAAACCTCGCGCAGGCGCCCCGGAGTCAATGGATCGGGCAACGGTTGCTCGACAATCTCATAGAGCAGCCGAACGGCATCCGCAACAACGGGCCATGTTTTTTGCAACCGCTGATACATTTGCGCACCGATCATGTCGACCTGCTCCGGGCGCCAGTCAGCAGCCAGTTGGGTCCGGTACGACTCGAGGTATTCGCCAATCTCGATCTTCTGCGCAAGCAGGATCTCCTGGCGCGCGTTAAGCAGCGGCACCCGCCCAATCTCGCGCAGATACATCCGCACCGTATCATTAACGCTGATGCCTTCAACGTTCAGATCATCGAAATCGCCCTCTTCCTCAAAGGGGATATCGATATCCGTACCGCCGGTGATCATTTCGTCGCGGGTTGCAATGCCAGCTGCCTGGAGCGCCTGCTGGATCTCCGCCAGACGGTCGCTATCGGCGTCGCTATTTGCCAGGAGTTGCGCAATCTCGCCCTCGGTGACGAACCCGCGTTGCTTGCCGATTGCCAGCAGATCGCTCAGACTGGTGATGGTTTGCGGCTCTTCTTCGGGTTCCCGCGAAGCGCCGGTCAGCTCATCATCCAGATCGTCCAGCATCAGATCATCGTCCAGAAGTGACTCGTTTGCGTTTTCCATCGAAACCTCCGCAGGCAACCACTGCCAATCCCTGCCAGCGTAACCTGGATGTCCGTGTACTATGGTGCTGAGAAGATCCGGCAGCAGAGATGTGCGGCTCTTTGTTGCGTCTCACACATCTGCTTGTAACGTCTACACTCACCCGGCGGCGAATCGCGCTTCGATACGAACACTATAGCGTATGCAGGGCGTGCAGGTCGGCATATGCTGAACTGCGACGCGGGATGCTCAGCATATTGATGAACTGTTTGACCTGCACCAGTTGTTCGAGCAGCATCTCCTGCTCTGCTTCTCCTGTCGCCTCCGCCTGCATGCGCGCAATCTGCGCAAGCCAGCGTTTTGCGACGTCGCGCTGAAGGATTGTAGCACATTCCAGTGCGTCGTTAACAATCCGGTACTCCTGGGGTTGCGGTGCGTGCAATCCCAGCACCCGCTGCGCGACATCGTTCAACGGCGCGTTGAGCGCCTGCGCCCATGTTTCCGGGTCGCTTCCGGCAGGCGCTGCGATCCAGGCGCGCCACAACGCCCGGCACTCGTCGCGCGCGAACAACTCGTCAATCGTGCCGCTCAGCAGCGATTGGAGCGCCGGATAGGGCGACAGGTCGCGGTGGAGTTTTTCTTCGACCGCTGCCCGTGCTGCCGGGAAGCGAATGACCCATCCCAACAGGTATTCTTCCTGGGTTGGGGTGGGTGCGGATGACCTGGAATCATCAACCGGCGCTCGTTCTGCTGCCCTGGTCGCACGCAGTTGATCCGCCGGACGTTGACGCTCCTCCGGGCGCGCTTTTCCACCCAACGCTGCAAGTATATACCGCTCTTCGACATTGATCAGTCGCGCCAGCACCTGGACGTAATGCGCCTGCTCGACCGGACTGGCAATCTGGTTGAGCAGCGGAGCGACACGCTCGACCGCCTCAGCCTTGCCGCGTCCGCTTGACAGATCGAGGTCGGATGTCAGCGCTTCGATATAGAAATCCATCGCCGGGCGCGCAGCTGCCAGCGCTGCACGCCACCGGTCCGGGTCTTCCTGAATGACTTCGTCCGGGTCTTTCCCTTCAGGAAGGGTCAGGATCCTGATCTCGACGTCCTGCTGGCGTTGTAGCCCGATCACACCGTGCGGCGAGGTGATGGCGGTCAGTTCGCCTTCGGGCTGACTCTGCAATGCCTGAAGCCCCTTCAGTGTCGCACGCACGCCAGCAGCGTCTGCATCGAGCGCCAGATAGACAGTACGCGCCAGTTTCTTCACCTGCGCGACGTGATCGGCAGTCAGCGCCGTGCCAAGCGGAGCGACGACATTGCGAAAACCGTACTGGTGGGCAATGATCACATCGATATACCCTTCGACGATCACGGTTGCATCGGCATTGCGAATCGCATCGCGCGCCAGGTCAAGCCCGTATAACACCTTTCCTTTGTCGAACAGCGGCGTTTGTGGCGAGTTCATATACTTTGGTTGGGCATCACCCAGCGCCCTGCCGCCGAACCCGATGATTTCGCCGCGCGCATTGCGGATCGGAAACATCAACCGGTTGCGAAACCGGTCGTAGTACCCGCGTGTTTCGTGATGGATCGCCAGACCGGCCGCTTCGACCTCTTCCGGCGAAAAGCCGCGTCGTCCTGTCAGATATCCGAGGAGCAACTCCCAGTCGTCGGGAGCGTACCCGAGCAGGAACGCTTCGCCGGTGGCATCATCGATCCGTCGGCTGGCAACATAGGCGCGCGCGACTTCACCACGCTGCGACTTCACCAGCATATGGCGGAAGAATGCAGCGGCAGCGGCATTCGCTTCGAGCAGGCGCGTGCGCAACCGGTCCTGCTGCTCTTCCGCTTCGGTGCGCGGCTGCAACTGTACTCCCGCCCGCTGCGCAAGGCGCTCGAGCGCTTCACGGAACTCCACACCCTCACGGCGCATCAGAAAGTCGAACACCGATCCCGACGCCTTGCATCCAAAACAGTGAAAACTCTGGGTATCAGGAAATACATGGAATGCAGGCGTGCGCGTGTTCGGATGGAACGGACAAAAACCAACATAACTCCGACCGGTTTTCCGCAACGGTACATATGCCGAGATAAACTCGACAATGTCGATCTTTTCTTTGATCTGATCGGTAATGCCGGACATACTCATCAGATCGTTTCAGTTACAGCGGCTTTCCTTAACGAAAAAACCAGAGCGCGCGTCAGGGAGCGTCGCGCCCTATATGCTCCAGGTGCGCGGCACGTACAGGTCATTGAACACCTTCAGCGCAAAACGGTCGGTCATACCGGCAATATAATCGACGACGGCGCGCTCGATCGGTTCGCTGCGTTCCTGATTGATCCGCAGCAGATCGGCGGGAAGTTGTTCCGGATGGTTCATAAAATGGCGGTACAGCAACTCGATCATCATATGAACCTTCCCATCGTCCGCCTTTGCCTTTGAACCGAAATAGACGCGTTCGTACAGAAACTCGCGCAGCGCGTTGGTGGCTTTCAGGACATCGGGACTCATCGACAGTTCTGGCGGATCGGGGGGCGGCTCTGCTCCGGTTGCCCACCAGTTGTGATCGATCAGGTCGCAGACCATGGTATCCAGGCGTTGACCGTGGGTTTCACCAAGCACCTCGATTGCCTGGCGCGGCAGATCGTCGGGGCGCAGCAAACCGCCACGGATGGCGTCGTCGATATCGTGGTTGATATAGGCGATCGCATCGCATAATTTGACGATCTGCCCTTCCAGCGTGCTGGCAGTGCCCCAGGCGCGCATTGTAATGTCACGTCGCGCTTTAGAGTGCATATAAATGCCCTCGCGCACCTGATCGGTCAGGTTCAGTCCGGCGCCATTCCGTTCCAGCACATCGACAATGCGCAAACTCTGTTCGTTATGGCGGAATGCGCGTCCCATCGCGTGCGAAAGCGCCGTTTCGCCCGCGTGACCAAAAGGCGTATGACCGAGATCATGTCCCAGACCGATTGCCTCGACCAGGTCTTCGTTGAGGCGCAGGGCACGCGCTACAGTACGCGCGATCTGGGTCACTTCCAGCGTATGTGTCAGGCGCGTGCGATAGTGATCGCCCTGTGGCGAGATGAACACCTGCGTTTTATGTTTCAACCGACGAAACGGTTTCGAGTGCAAAATGCGATCGCGGTCGCGCTGAAAACTGCTGCGCACCGGCGAAGGCAGTTCAGGGCGCGCACGACGGGCGCTATCGCTGAACGCTGCCAGGGGCGAAAGACGTGCATGTTCGTCTGCTTCGATCCGTTCGCGTACACCAGTGTGTGCTCTGGTCATGCCGAACCTCCGGCGCCGACAACATTTCGGATACCGCTGCTACCGATGAATAGACTGAACAGCACACCGGATGGGAACGGGCGTTACGTCGCTTCGCCGAACTGACGAAGCAGTGCATCGGACATTGTACGTCGTTTCACCGAGCGCTGCAACGCAGTAACCAGCGCTGCGATCAGTTGCAGCACGACAATCGACTCGAAGTAGACACGATGACCGCTGGCGTCAGCCAGCGCCAGCGCCTGTGCGGTATCGGTAAAGCAACTGATCAAGTCGAACGATCTGTGAACAACAACGCACGTCTCATAGCGCGCCGCTACGAAAGCAGAAAGGAAGTAGATGCAAAAGCAGACGAACGCTGCCCACCAGCGTTCCGCACGCCGCGCCACGAACCATCCCCAGAACATCGCAAACGGCGTTGCAAAAACCGTCCAGATCAGAGCGGGAATCTGCGCTTCTCCGTAAGGGGGCGCCGTCGTGCTGCGCTGGTACGTTGCCCACACCGCGCCGACACATGCTGCCCCAAAAATGAGGAGGAATGTGCGAACATCGAAACGCGCCATCAGCGTGCAGTTCTCCATGTGCCAGAATAGCACATGAATTATAGCACACTGTACGGGCGCTGCGCTGCTGCGCCCCCTGCCGCGCTCCTGCCGCACCATGCAAAGAGGCGCTCCGTGTGGAGCGCCCCTTGACAGACGATCAAAAGACCCCGGTCACAACCCAAAGAATGCGCGGTTCTTCTCGATGTAGCTGTGCCACTGCTCCGGAACCGCGTCGTCGGCGAAGATTGCTTCCACCGGACACTCCGGCTCACAGGCGCCGCAGTCGATGCACTCTTCGGGATTGATGTAGTACTGATCCTCGCCCTCGTAGATGCAGTCAACCGGGCAGACTGCCACACATGCTGCATCTTTCACGCCGATGCACGGCTCCGCGATAATGTACGCCATATTCTGTCTCCTTATGGATGAGGAAAGATCTCCACGCCCGCAATCATAGCACGCCGATCACAACTTTTCTGTGACTTTGGTACCACACGACAGGGCATCGTGGCGGGCAACGCTACTCACCATTGCCGACACGCGCCAGACCGTCGGGATCGAGCACCACGATGCGTCCCCGTTCCAGGCGCACAAGCCCTTCCTGCGCTAACTGGCGCAGCGCTCTCCCGGCGATTTCGCGCACCGTGCCGGTTCGTTCCGCCAGTTCCTGGTGGGTCAGTTCGGCTGCCCCCTCGCGCGCTTCACGCAACAGTTCGCGCGCCAGCCGCTCACGCACCGACCGGAATGCCAGATCTTCGACCAGCACCGCCAGACTGCGCAGTTGCCCCGCCATTTCACGCAACATCGCCAGCGCCAGGTCGGGATGCCGGCGAATGAGGGTGATCAGTGCATCTCCCGGCAGGAGCAGACAATGGACGGCGCTCATTGCGCGTGCGGTCGTCAGGTTGCCGTGATTGTCGAAAATTGCGACCGCATTAAAGTTCTCGCCAGCGCCAACCATGGCAAGCACCTGCTCACGACCATCGGGCGCGGTGCGTGACAGGCGTACTCTGCCGCGCTGTACAAAGTAAACGCCCGCTGCCCGTTCCCCTTCATAGGTGATATATTCACCCGGACGGTAGGTGCGCGCCTGCATATAACGCGCTGTATCGGTCAGGGTGCGATCGTCCAGCGCGGCGAAGAGCGGGATGCGCCTCAGTTCTTCCAGCGTTGTCATAGTCTGGCAGTATAGCATGCTCCTGTTGCGCCAACACTACTGCTGCGGGTTTCGACGCAGTTCAAAGCGCCATTATTCGATATTCGATCGATGCCGGTGAACGACAGCGCCGGACAGGATGGCGCGTCTGATGGTATAATGTGCGCGTTATGCAGCGATTGCTTACTACGCATATGCGGAACCTTGTATGGGCGCTGGCAGGTGTGATGATCTGGCTCAGCGCTGTTCCGCTGTATGCAACCCCCTCCAGCAGCGACCCGTTTGCAGCCCTGCTCGACGTTCAGCGTCAGGAAGCCGCGTTGCTGCCTTCCTTCGCCAGTGATCTTGCTACGGCGGAACAGTGGGATCGCTACACCGTCCAGGCGCGCATCGATCCCGAAAAGCGTATGCTGGTGGGTCTGTTGCGGTTGGAATACACGAACCGCGCTCCGGAAGCGCTCGACCGCATCTATTTCTATCTCTTTCCAAACCTGCCGGAGTTTGGCGGTCGTCTGGATGTGCGCAGGGTCACGGTTGACGGCGCCCCTGTGCAGGTGCGCTATGAGTCCAACCGCTTCCTGTTGCGGCTCAATCTCCCGGCGCCCCTGTCTGCTGGCGCCTCGGCGACGGTCATGATCGATTTCAGCGCTGCCGCGCCGCTCAACGCCAGTCAACGCTACTACGCAGCATTCAACCGTGAGCACGGCGTTCTGGCGCTGGCTTCCGCGCTGCCGATGGCGGCGCGGCGGGTCGGCGGCGCCTGGCAACTGGCGACGCCGGTCTTCCGCGGCGATGTTGTGACCAGTGATACGGCGCTGTACGATGTGACACTGACCATTCCCGCCACCTGGACGGCGGTGACGACCGGGGTGGCAATCGAGAGAAGCGCCAGCGGTTCAGCCCAAACGATACGCTTCGTCAGCGGTCCGCAGCGCGATTTCACGATTGTGTTGACCCGCTTCCCTTCGATCTCGACCGATGTTGATGGTACGCGCATCACGTCGTACTATCGCCCCGAACATGCCGAAGGCGGGCGTATGGCGCTTGATGCCGCAGCGCGCGCCCTGCGCGCGTTCAACCGCCGCTTCGGTTCGTATCCGCTGGCGGAACTGGATATTGTGTCGATCGACGCACGTAAATTCCTCGGTGTCGAGTATCCTGGCCTGATCATGATCGACCGTGGCCTGTATACCGGCGAGCGTGAGGGTCTGGAAATCATCGTTGCGCATGAAGTTGCCCATCAATGGTGGTACAGTCTGGTCGGCAACGATGTGCAGGCTGAAGCATGGCTCGACGAAGGGTTGACGTCATTCTCGCAGGTGGTATATCAGGAAGAAACTCACGGCGCAATAGCGGCAGAACGCGAACTCGACGGGTTCCGCGCGATATATCAACGGGCGCAACAGGCTGGACGCGATGCGCCGCTGAAACGCCCGGTTTCGGCGCTGCGCGGCAACTATACCGCGATTGCCTACGCCAAAGGAGCGCTGTTCTTTCAGGCGCTGCGTCAACGTATTGGCGAAGCGGCATTCGACCGTTTCCTGCGCGACTACTATGCGACCTTTCGCTACCGTGTCGCGTCGAGCGAAGATGTGCGCCTTATCGCCGGGCAGGCCTGCAACTGCACGATCGACGATCTGTACTACGATTGGGTGTTGACCGCCG
>Ga0209162_1002418_pt1 | contig 16382 bp, 14 predicted proteins | sample YNPNPMetaG_FD_187121 | JGI IMG/M metagenome (GOLD analysis project Ga0209162, IMG submission 187121) | Anoxygenic and chlorotrophic microbial mat microbial communities from Yellowstone National Park, USA - YNP NP MetaG (SPAdes) (version 2) ... | reverse complement strand
AACTCTGAAAGTTGCTTCGCCAAACAAGGGCATCAGGCAGAAACAGAAAAAGGTGCCGCCAATCAAATTGTTCGACCAAAGTCGGCACCATGCAGGCTGAAATCAATTCTTTAGAGCAGTCTCTACTTTGACAATGTCAAGTTAAACTCTTGTTCTATAAACTCTACGCATTTTGTCACTGCGAGCAAAGCGAAGCAGTCTCCTGGTTTGCGAGGGGATTGCTTACCCTTTGGGTACGCTTCGCGGTCGTCGCAAAAAACGCTCCTCGCAATGACAACTATACGAAAAGATGACATTGTCAAACTACTCAGCCATGTCATTGCGAGCCGTTTTCTGGCGAAGCAATCTCCCGTTTATCAGGCCAGATTGACCGCTTGGGGATTGCTTACCCTTCGGGTACGCTTCGCGGTCGTCGCAAAGAACGCTCCTCGCAATGACAAACACAACAGTTTTGATGCAAGACTGAACAGTTACCAGGAATTTTTATGTTCATTGAGTTTGGCTTTTACATTGTCGTTCTCGCCTTTGCGCTTGCTCTTTTCGCGGTTTTTGCTGCTGTGCGAGGCTATCTCCAGCCATCTGACCGCTGGGTAGAAAGCGCTCGCCGTGCTATGTTTTTGACTTTTCCTCTTCTGCTTCTTGCTGCATCTATTTTGATTACTTTGCTGATCAGTAACCACTTTGAGGTCCAGTACGTGTACTCGGTGACCAGCCGCGCTATGCCGTTGTATCTCAAAGTGACGGCTTTGTGGGGAGGACAGCCCGGTTCGCTCTTGTTCTGGTCACTACTCATGTCGGCTTTTGCCACGGCGGTCTCCTTGCGCAAATGGGATCGTGATCGTGAATTTTTGCCCTGGGTGATTGTCGTCACTTCGGTCACCCTGGCTTTTTTCTTGAGCCTGATCATCTTCTTCGAGAATCCCTTTGCGCGCTGGTGGCAGACCCCGACTGGCGATTTTGTTGCCCAGATGTTTCCTCCCAAGAATGCGACGCTGACCACCCCTTCGGACGGGGAAGGCCTCAACCCGCTCTTGCGACATCCGGGCATGATTATTCACCCGCCGATGCTCTATCTCGGTTTTGTCGCTTTTGTCATTCCCTATGCCTTTGCCATTGCTGCCCTGGTGACTGGTCGTACCGATGACCGTTGGATTCGCCTGACCCGCCGTTGGACCCTGGTGGCGTGGCTGTTTTTGTCTCTTGGCCTCGTCCTGGGGATGCGTTGGGCGTATGATGTGCTGGGATGGGGCGGTTATTGGGGCTGGGATCCGGTCGAAATCGCCGCCCTCTTACCGTGGCTGACCGGTACGCCATTTTTGCATTCGGTGATGATTGAAGAAAAGCGTGGCATGTTGAAGCAGTGGAACATGTTCCTGATCATCCTGACCTACGCCCTGGTCATCTTTGGAACGTTCCTGACCCGCTCTGGCGTGCTTTCTTCTGTCCATGCGTTTGCCCAAAGTGCAATTGGCCCCATGTTTTTCGGTTTTATTGCGTTCACGTTCGTTATTTCTGCGGCGTTGTTGATTCATCGCTGGAAAACCCTCAAAGCCGATGGAGAGATGCACTCCTTGCTTTCCCGCGAAGCGCTGTTCTTGCTCAACAATCTGCTCTTTATGGGAGTATTGGTTGTTTGTTTGTGGGGCATCCTCTTTCCGCTGATTTCTGAAATTTTCACCGGTCAGAAGGTGACGGTGGGGCCGCCGTTTTATGAACGGGCCGTGGCGCCGTTATTTGCGGCTTTGATGGCGCTGATGGGGATTGCTCCCCTGGCTGCATGGGGACGTTCTACCGTCCAGACGTTGGGGCGAGCGATGTGGAAACCGGCTATTCCCACTTTGCTGACTCCGCTCGTGTTGTTTGCTCTGGGCATTTCTAACTGGATTGCCTTGATCGGCTTTACTCTCGTTGCGTTTGTCATTTTTATTACCCTGCACGAATACTGGCGGGGTGTGCGGGCACGCATGAAGGCACAGGGCGAAGGACTGTTGACGGCTTTGATACGTCTGGTTTCCCGTAACCGACGTCGCTACGGCGGCTACCTGATTCATATCGCCATGGTGGTGATGGCGATTGGGATTTTGGGAATTGAAGTGTTTCAAACAACCACCCAGCAAAGTCTGGCGATTGGCGAGTCACTGACTCTGGATGGCTATACCATTCGGTACGATTCGCTGGCGCAATTCCCCCATGCTGACGGGCGTTTCGTCACCCGCGCGGTGTTGAGCGTTTTCAAGGATGGAAAATTCTTACAGGAACTCTACCCGCGCTATGATCTCTATCCCGATGGGCAGCCGATGACCATCCCAGGAGTGCGCACTACCCTGGCGGATGATTTGTATGTCGTCCTGGTCAACTGGGAAGATGTCTCGACCATGCAAGCCCCCTTTAAGGTCTATCACAATCCGCTGATCAACTGGCTGTGGATTGGTAGTCTGCTTTTCATCTTCGGATATGCGGTGGCTGTCTGGCCGCAAAAGGAGGTCGCATGAAACGGCGCTTTGTCTCTTTGATTTCCCTGAGTTTCCTCTTGTTCAGCGCACTGGCCATGATGCCGCAGAGCCGCCCGGCGTTGGCCCAGCAGCCTACCCCCTCAGACGATGAAGTAAATGCAATTGCCCAGGACCTCTTTTGTCCGGTGTGCGAAAACACTCCGCTGGACGTTTGCCCAACAGAGGCTTGCCGGCAGTGGCGCGAACTCATCCGCCAGATGCTTGCAGAGGGCAAGTCAGAAGAGGAAATCAAGCAGTATTTTGTTGAGAATTACGGAGCGCGCGTCCTCTCTGAGCCGCCCCGGACGGGCCTGAACTGGCTGGCGTATCTCGTTCCCCCGGTCGCTTTCCTGGCGGGCGTTTTCCTGCTCTTCCGCGCTTTCCAGACCTGGCGGCGGATGGCACGAGAAGCGGCAGCGGAGGCCGGTTCAGGGTCCGTGCCCGCTGCTCCTCCAGCCGATGAATACGCAGCGCGCTTCGAAGCAGAATTGAAGAAACGGAAGTGAAGCAATGACGGAGGCCCTTCCCCCTCATAAAAAACAAGTTTCAGTTGGTGCGCAGATCGCCATTTGGGGCATTTTGCTCGGCTTACTTGCCCTGGTAGCCATTGTCTTGTTCAAGGCGCAGCAACCGATTTTGCGTTCTGGTTCGCAGGTGCCTGATTTTACCCTTCCTCTTTACTCCGGTTATGAGCTCAACGGCGCTTCCGAGGTCAAATTGTCTGACTTGCGAGGCAAAATCGTGGTCGTGAATTTTTGGGCTTCCTGGTGTAAACCCTGCGAAGCAGAGGCTGCTGACCTTGAGGCTGCCTGGGAACTGTATCGACCAGGGGGACAGGTCGTTTTTCTGGGCGTGGACTACGTGGATACTGAGATGGATGCCCGCTCATACCTGGCAAAATTTAACATTACCTATCCAAACGGCCCTGATAAAGGGACGCAGATTTCTCAAATTTTCAATCGCAACCTGGGCGTTCCAGAAACTTATTTCATCGATCGCAATGGCATCTTGCAATATGCAAAAATTGGGCCATTTACCTCGCTCGATGAAATTCGCGCCATTGTGGATATGCTTCTAGGGGAGTAGCCATGGGATCGTTTGTGCTCATTTTGGGTGTCTTGTTGCTCGTTATGGCTTACGTTCTCTGGCCCCTTCGAAAGGATGTGTTTCTCTCCAAGTCAGAGGAAACTGCTCGCTCTCGTTTGCTTGCCGAGCAGGAGCGCTTGCTCAATGCCCTGCGTGAACTGGACTTTGACCATACGCTGGGGAAAGTTCTACCAGAGGATTACGAAGTGCAACGGGCTGCGCTGATTCGCCAAGGTGCGGAAGTGATGCGCCAACTCGATGAACTGGCTCAGGCTAGGGAGCGTAAATCACAGAAAGCAGAGGGCGTCTCTGATGATCTGGTCGAAGAGTATCTCATTCGTCGGCGGTCGGAACGTGCTGAAAAAGGGGGCGGATTTTGCCCCAACTGCGGCAAAGCCGTCCTCGCCGCGGATCGTTTTTGTTCACATTGCGGACACAATTTGCAAGAAAATTAGTCAAAAAAGGATGTTATGAAACCTCGCTTTCTTTTCCTCTTCCTGGCGGTTCTCTTCGCTCTTTCTGCTTGTAATTTTTCGCTTGCAGAAGACATTACCCCTCCTCCCAATTATGCTTCTCCTACTCCTTTGCCCGATTTAGGGCTGCTTTATCCTTCTCAACCTCCCTCTCCAGCGCGCGGGGCAGAAATTTTTTCTAGCAAGTGTGCTCCCTGCCATGGGGACGAGGGCCTGGGCAATGGCCCCATGGCCAATAGTCTGCCGGTTGCTGTGCCTGCTATTGGCCTGGTAGAGATTTCTCGCCAGGCCGTACCGGCGGAGTGGTATAAAATCATTTCGCTTGGAAACATTCAGCGAGGAATGCCTCCTTTTATTGCCCATCCTGCCACCGAACGCTGGGATGTTCTGGCCTACACGCTCATGCTCGGTACCACCGCTGAAGAAATTGCCCGTGGCTCTGACCTGTATGCGGCTCAATGTGCCAGTTGCCACCAGCCGGGCGGAGCAGGGTCAAACGTAGATTTCAGTAATCAAGAGTACATGGCGCAAAAAAGCGGCGCGGCTCTTTATCAGGCGATTGCCAAAGGGAACGGAGTCATGCCGGCGTTTGACCAGCAACTTTCTGAAGAGGACATTTGGGCAGTTGTTGCTTACCTGCGCACGCTCTCCTTCGACATGTCTTCTCTGGCAACACCGACGCCTGAGTCTACCCCTGTGCCGACTGCTACTCTGCAGGCCGCTGCCGTAGAGACTCCGCTTGGGGTGGCTGAAACTACTCCCGAAGCGCTGGCCACGCCTGTTGCAGAGACCACCCTTGAAGTCGAAGGAACGGTTGTTGCTTCAACCCCAACCGTTTCTTTCGATGCCCTGACCGTGAATCTTGTTTTTTATGACCTTTCCATGCACCAGGCAGTGGATTCCATCACACAAACTGTCGCTTCAGACGGTTTTTACCGCTTCACGAACATCCCGGCTAATCCTTCCTGGGCATATTGGGTCACTGTGGATTACCAGCAAGTTACCTATTACTCCCAACCTGCTTATTATCAGGAGGGGGTAACTTCAATGTCATTACCGGTGAAGATTTACGAGTCCAACACTGACTGGAATGGCCTGACACAAGATGTTTTGCATGTGATTCTCGATTTTTCCACCCCCGGCATGCTCCAGGTGACTGAATTGTTTGTGCTGAATAACAAAACTGCCGAAACAGTCATCTTAAACACAGACGGCACGTATATTGATTTTATTCGTCCTCCTGAGGGCGCACTGAATTTTGCTTTGCGTCCTGACGAGAATAGCGCTCCTTTCTTCCCGGCGGAAGAAGGAATTGCTCTGTTGCCCTCTGAAGTGAATCAGTATGGCATTGTGGCGAGTTTCGCGCTGCCGTATGAGCGCAAAGTTGAGTTCTCGCAGGAAATCCTCTTGCCTGTCACGTCAGTCAGTCTGTTCACGATTGATGGCACAAAATTAAAGAGCGACCAGTTGATGGATGGAGGCACGCAACAGGTTGGGGAAACGGTCTATCGCTTGTACCAGGGTACCAACTTGCAACCCGGCGTTTTGCAATTTACTGCCTCGCCGCCATCGAATACCTTTGACTTTCTCTCTTCTAACACTCCCATCGTCCTGGGCGTTGGCGCTTTAGGCTTGATTTTCCTCATCCTGGGTGTGGTTCTGTTCCTCCGGGACCGCGCTTTGCAAAAAGAGGAAGAGGAAAGTGACGAAGATGCTCCCGAAGAAGAGGATGCTCTGGGCGATGACCCGGAGGCTATTAGCGATGCGATCCTCTTGCTTGACGAAAAATTCCGCCAGGGCGAAATTTCGCGCGAAGTGTACGAAAAGCGCCGTTCTGAATTGAAAGATCGACTGAAGAGTCTGCTCTAAGCATGATTGAAGTCCGCCGCCTGGTCAAACTTTTTGGCGTCAAACAGGTCTTGCGTGGCTTGAATTTTCACGTTGAGCCAGGCGAATTTGTGGCGTTGCTTGGGCCAAATGGCGCAGGAAAAACCACTTTTCTGCGCATTCTGGCCTCTCTCTCGCGTCCGACAGCGGGCAGTGTTTGGATTGGTGGTTATGCCCTGCCGTCTCAGGCGGCAACTGTCCGCTGCCGGTTGGGGGTGGTCACCCATCAGCCGCTTCTCTATGGTGACCTGACCGCCGAAGAAAATCTCCGTTTCTACGCCCGGCTGTATGGCCTGGAAGATGCCTCGGCCCGGATTACGTCGGTCCTTGAACTGGTTGGCCTGCTCCCGCGACGTGCCGACCTGGTCCGCACCTTTTCGCGCGGCATGCAGCAACGTCTGGCAATCGGACGCGCCATCCTGCACGACCCGGACGTGTTGCTCTTTGACGAACCGTACACTGGCCTCGACCAGGATGCCTGTGATATGCTGGATACTGTCCTGCGCGAAGTAGCCGCCCGCGGCCGCACGGTGGTGATGACCTCCCACGACCTGGCGCGTGTCGAAACCCTGGCTTCCCGCTTCGATGTGCTCTCGCGGGGCGTGATTGCTGCGTCGATTTCGCGCCACGACCTTACGGGGAAGAACCTGCTTGATTTCTACCGGGAGGCGCTGGCATGAAAAATACTCCGTCCATCACCCACGCCTCCTTCTTGAGGGCTGTATTTTCGATTATCTGGAAAGACCTGGCTGCCGAATTGCGCTCGCGCGAACTGCTCTCGGCCATGCTGATCTTTGCCTTGCTGGTCATCCTGATTTTCAATTTTGCCCTTGAACTGACGCCCTCTTTGCGGCCCGCGGCTACGCCAGGCATTTTGTGGGTCATTTTTTCCTTTGCTGGGACTCTCGGCTTGAATCGCTCGATGGCCCAGGAAAAAGACCGCGGCTGCCTCGATGGCCTCCTGCTCGCCCCTGTTGACCGCTCGGCAATTTTTTTCGGGAAAATGATCGGCAACCTCGTTTTCATGATGATTGTGGAGATCATCGTCCTGCCGGTTTACAGTTTCCTCTACAACTTCAACCTGTTTATTCCGGGGCTTCTCCTGGTCGTGTTGCTGGGTTCGATTGGCTATGCAGCAGTCGGGACGCTACTTGCCAGCATGGCGGTCCAGGCCCGCACTCGCGACATCCTTCTGCCGATTTTGCTCTTCCCGGTCATTGTTCCTCTGCTGCTCGCAGCGGTGCGCGCCAGCGGCGGCTATCTGCAAGGACTCGGGATGGATGTGATTGCCCCCTGGTTGAATTTGCTCGTTGGGTATGACATCATTTTCCTGGCAATTGCTTACATGGTCTTTGATTATGTTGTTGAAGAATAAAAATTTACACTCGCAAGGAGTACTTATGACAAAACAACCGAAATTACTCACTTTCCTGATCGTCTTGTCTGCCCTGCTTTTTATTACCTCTATCGGCCTGGTCTTTTTCTATGCTCCCTTAGAGGCCGTGATGAATTACGTCCAGAAAATCTTCTATTTTCATATTGCCAATGCCTGGGTGGGAATGCTGGGCTTTCTGGTTGCTGCGGCCGCCGGTATCTTCTACCTCGTCAAGAAAGATCTGAAATGGGACATTGTCGAAGTGTCTGCGGTTGAGATCAGCCTGGTCTTCTTCTTCATCGCAATTGTCAGCGGTTCCATCTGGGCGCGGCCGACCTGGGGGACCTGGTGGACATGGGATGCCCGTCTGACAACAGCCGCTATTCTCGAAATGATCTACGTTGCGTATCTGATGCTTCGCCAGGGAATTGATGATCCCGACCGGCGCGCTCGTTTTGGCGCTGTCTACACCCTGGTCGGTGCGCTCAGCGTACCGCTCACTTTTCTCTCCATCCGCATCTGGCAGACGATCCATCCGGCGGTGATTGGCGTACAAAGTGCCGGTGCCCAGGGCGGATTTGGCATGACCCCGCCCATGCTCTTCACCATGCTTTTCAGCATCTTCTCCTTTTCGGTCATCTTTGTTACCCTGCTCTGGATTCGTGTTCGGCTTGGGCATTTGACCGCTCAGGTGGATGAATTGAAACTCAAAATTGCGGAATAAGAGGGTACTATGCTTCCCTATGATGTTTCTCTCAAATACATGATTGTGGGTTATGTTGTTATTTTTGGGGTTTTACTGGTTTACTTGGTGAGTTTATTTGTGCGTTGGAAAAATCGCCTCCAAGAATGGAAGGCATTGCATAAAATTGAGGAAAAGTAAAACACCCCCCTTTTTCTGAAGTCCGCTATAATGTAGGCGCTTTTTCTATGATCATTAATCGGCGGGTGAGTTGGCTTCTCATTTTGTTTGCCTGGAGTATTCTGGCCAGCATTGTGGGGCGCCAGGATGTCTTTGCGCTTGAACCTCGCCCCCCAGGGCCAGACCGATATACGGGGTTGACTGAAAAATATACCCGCTATCTCTGGTGGCTGGTTTCCTGGTCGAGCAATAAAGTGGCCTGCCTGATTGAAGTTGAGCACGAGGGCCTGCCGACAGCCGGGGAAGTGTATGCTGCTTGTGGCTCGACCCTGTACAACCAGTGGATAGCCACTCAGCCCTGCACCGTCTCATCCACCGACCCCCAGTCTTGTACCGGTTACTACCTGCATTTTGTCGCGGCGGAAGAGGCTTCTCGCCAGCTGGTTGTGCCACTCCCTGCCCCGGTCGTATGGGTGAGCCTGGAAAACTGTATTCCCTACGCCTCCTCTCACCGCTGTAACGATTCGCCGACGCTGGTGCTGACTGGCGAGGAGCCACTTTCTGGTTATTCCATCCTGCGCCTGGAAGGAACAATTGACGACCAACCTTTTGTCTGCGATCCCATTTGCCAGGTGGATCTTGGCCCTACCGATTCGGATGGCATGCTGATCCAATTCTGGGCCTATTCAAGTTACGGGGATAGCAGTCAGGTCTTTGAGGCGCGCGTGCGAGTCTCCCGCAGCGATGACCCGGCTGACACGGCCTGGTATGTGGATGTACTCAGCACGCAATGGCGGGGCGCGCCGATTGCCCCCTGCGCCCTGACCTGGAACCAGTTTCCGCCAGTGGGCGGTTTAACCGGCTGGTTGTCCAGTCCCGATACCCCCCAGGAACTGGCCTCCAACATCCCTTACGAGTACCTGGCCGGCAACCTGATCCGCAGCGGGGTAGTAGATGCCAGTGCCTGTACCGATGGCGGTCTGCTCGAAAATGGCTATGCCAGCCCTTGCGGTTCTGAAATCGCCCGCCCGGCCGTTGAGGACTGGCAGAATCGTTTCGATGACTTGATTTTTTCTGCTGCCCAGGAGGTCGGGGTGCCGGCGCAATTGCTCAAAAATATCTTCAGCCGCGAAAGCCAGTTCTGGCCGGGAGTCACGCCTCAGCGCCCAGAGGCTGGGCTGGGTCAATTGACCGATAATGGCGCCGATACTACCTTACTCTGGAACCGTCCCTTTTTTGAGCAATTTTGTCCCACCGTTCTGGACGCCTCGACATGCCAGAAAGGTTATCCGCATCTCGACGAGCAAAAGCGCGCTGCTTTGCGCACGGCGCTGGTGGAAAGTGTAGATGCCTTTTGCCCCGATTGCCCGTTGGGGATTGACCTGGAGGAGGCAGAAGCCAGTGTAACTGTGTTTGCCGAAACCTTGCTGGCTGGCTGTTCACAAACGGGAATGGTGCTCGATCTCAATTATCCTAATCCGAACCCGCCGCCTTCGTACGAGGATCTCTGGCGTTTTACCCTGGTGAACTATAACGTTGGCCCGGGTTGCCTGGGGCTGGCAGTGGATGCTACGGCAAAGTCTAATCAACCGCTAGATTGGGCACATGTTGCGACTCATTTCACTCCAGTGTGTAGCAGTGCTCTCGATTATGTCAATGACGTCACCTCGTCTCTCCCGTGACCTGGAGGAACTTCCCTGTTACCGGGGCGTCTGAAGTCGTAGAATTCAAGCACAGGAGGTTCCTATGTTACACAAAATCAATCTGTTCATTTGCCGCTTACCCTTCTGGCTCCTCGGCGTGCGCTCCGGCAGAAGTGAAACTGACCGCCAGTGATAACGGCGGGCAGGTTCAGGTTGAGGCGGGTAGCCTGATTATGATTTCCTTCCAGGCCAATCCTTCTAGCGGCTATATCCGGGAGCCGCGCGATTTGGATCGCTCGATGTTCGAATTGGTGGGAGAACCGCGATTTGAAAGTGACAATCCGGCCCTGCTCGGAGGGGGGTGTCATGACCCTCACTTTCAAGGCCTTGCAAGCGGGAACGGCAACCTTGACCCTGGTTTATCATCGTCCCTGGGAGACCGGGGTCGAGCCAATCGATACTTTTACTGTCACGGTCACAGTCCGGTGAGCATGGAATTTTAGCAACGACAATTTCCCCGGAAAACGACCTGCAAAATTTCACACGTGGAGTTTCCTATGCCTATTTCTTCTCCTTACGGAACCTGGAAATCGCCGATTGTTTCTGATTTGATTGTTGCCGAAAGCGTCCGCTTGAGTAACGTGGTGCTGGATGGCGATGATGTCTATTGGCTGGAAGGCCGCCCGCGCGAAGGTGGTCGCAATGCCCTGGTGCGCTTGTCTCGCCATGCTCCGCCGACCGAGTGCCTGCCGCCTGAATTTAATGTGCGTACCCGTGTGCATGAATACGGCGGCGGGGCGTATGCTGTCTTTGGCGGGCATATTTACTTTGTCAATTTCCGTGATCAGCGCCTGTACCGCCAATCTCCCGGCGCTGCGCCCCAACGGCTCACCCCCGACGAGGGCTATCGCTATGCGGATTTCATTCTTGACTCCCGGCGCAATCGCCTCATCTGTGTTCGTGAAGACCATACAGGCGGCGGCGAACCGCGTAACGCCCTGGTAGCCGTCTCGCTCGAAGGTGGCGATGCGGGGACGGTGCTTGTCGAAGGCCATGATTTTTATGCTTCTCCCCGTCTCAGCCCCGATGGGCGGCACCTGGCTTACCTTGCCTGGAATCATCCGAACATGCCGTGGGATGGCACAGAATTGTGGGTCGCTGAAATTAACGCTGATGGTCAAATCGAGTCAGCCCGGGTGGTCGCTGGTGGAAAAGACGAATCCATTTTCCAGCCTGAGTGGTCTCCTGCGGGCGTTCTTCACTTCGTAAGTGATCGCAGCGGGTGGTGGAATCTCTATCGCCTGGGCGATTCAGTAGAACCGCTTTACCCTGCCCAGGCCGAGTTCGGCATGCCCCAGTGGGTCTTCGGAATGCGCACGTACGCCTTCCTGAACGAGGAAGAGATTCTCTGCACGTTTACGGCCGGCGATGGCCTTTGGCGGATGGCTCGCCTGAATGTCCCTCAAAAGCGACTGATTCCGCTCGATTTGCCTTTTACGTTCTTCTCTTCCCTGCAAACCAATGGGCGAGAGGCTGTTTTTCTGGCGGCTTCTCCCACGCATCCCTTGTCAGTGATTCGCCTCGATCCTGATTCTGTCACTACCGGGGTGCTTCGCCGGGCCTTTGAACCGACAGTTCCTCCGGCTTACTTCTCCGTTCCTCGTCCGATTGAATTCCCTACTGCCAATGGCCAGACTGGTCATGCGTTTTTCTATCCGCCGACCAACCCGGACTTTGTGGCTCCCCCCGGTGAATTGCCGCCTTTGCTGGTCCACTCCCACGGCGGCCCGACCAGTGCCAGCGTGGCTATGTTGGATTATGCAACCCAGTACTGGACGTCGCGTGGTTTTGCTGTGGTAGATGTCAACTACGGCGGCTCAAGTGGATATGGACGCGCTTATCGCCAGCGTCTCAATGGCCGCTGGGGAATTGTTGATGTCGAAGATTGTGTCAATGCGGCGCGCTACCTGGCCGGGCAGGGATGGGTGGATGGCAGGCGCATGGCAATCGCTGGCGGGAGTGCGGGCGGTTTCACAACCCTGGCAGCCCTCACATTTACAAACGTCTTCAGCGCCGGAACCAGTTACTTTGGCGTCAGTGACCTTGAAGCGCTGGCACGGGATACTCACAAGTTCGAAAGCCATTATCTCGACACGCTGATCGGCCCTTATCCGGCGTGCCGGGACCTGTACCTTGAGCGTTCCCCCATCCACCACCTGGAGCAACTCAGTACGCCGATCTTGTTATTGCAGGGCGATTCCGATCCGGTCGTCCCCCCCAACCAGGCCGAGAGCATGTTCCAGGCTGCCAAAGCGCGAGGAATACCAACGGCTTACTTATTGTTTGAAGGGGAACAACACGGCTTCCGTAAAGCAGAAACCATCAAACGTGCTCTGGAGGCCGAACTCTACTTTTACTCACGGGTATTTTCCTTTACTCCTGCTGATTCGCTGGAACCGATTCCGATTGAAAATGAAGACAGGCTCGTTGGGCGCCAATAATTGCAAAATCTCTCACGCGTAGCAGATGAAGGAAAATCCACAGGCTTGTTTCGCTAATAAAGTTGATGCCGGCTAAGTAAGATTTCTCAAGGTCTGGAGAAACTGCATATCGCATGGCGCTCGTCTTTTATTGCCAGGTACAAACTTGTGCAAAGTTCTTCAGAACTTACATTATAATATGAGTATTCACATCAAAAATGGTTCATATGGCAAAAATAACCCAACCTTCCATCCCCCTTTCTCCCGAAGAGATTCTGCAAGACTACCGTATCGCCTACCGCTCGCGGCAGGTGTCCATCGTTGGACGGCGGGAGGTGCTTTCGGGCAAGGCCAAGTTTGGCATTTTCGGCGATGGCAAGGAGGTGCCGCAGGTGGCGCTGGCGCGCGCTTTCCGCAAGGGCGACTGGCGCTCCGGCTATTATCGCGACCAGACGTGGGTGATGGCGCTCGGCGTGCTGGACGTGCAGGCTTACTTTGCCCAACTCTATGCCCACGCCGACGTGGAAGCCGACCCGGCTACCGCCGGGCGCTCGATGGTCGGTCACTTCGTCTCGCGCTACATCAACCCCGACGGCTCCTGGAAAGATCAGACCGAACTCTACAACATCGCCGCGGACGTTTCCCCGACCGCCGCGCAGATGCCGCGCCTGGTGGGGCTGGCCTATGCTTCGGTGCTTTACCGCAACCTGGAAACTCTCAAACCCTTCACCCAATTTTCGCACAACGGCGATGAAGTCGCCTGGGCAACCATCGGCAACGCCTCCACTGCCGAGGGGATGTTCTGGGAAGCGATCAACGCCATCGGCGTCTTGCACGCCCCGGCGGTCATCTCCATCTTCGACGACGGCTACGGCATCTCGGTCCCCAACCAGTTCCAGATGGTGAAGGAAAATATCGGCGCTATCCTGCAGGGCTTTCAGCGCGACCCCTGCCCGGCCGAACAGTGCGACCGCGGCTACGACCTGTACACCGTCCCGGCCTGGGATTACCGCGCCCTGCTGATCACCTACCAGGCCGCGGCGGAGACCGCCCGCGAGTATCACATCCCGGCCCTCGTGCATGTCACCGATGTCACCCAGCCGCTCGGCCACTCCACATCCGGTTCGCACGAACGCTACAAGTCGCCGGAGCGTCTGGCCTGGGAGGCCGAATGGGATTGCATCAAGAAGATGCGGGAATGGATTCTGGAAAACGGGATTGCAGACGCCAAGACTCTCGACCAGGTCGAAGAGGAAGAGCGTCAATATGTGGAAAATGCCCGCAAACGCGCCTGGGAGGCCTGCCGCGCTCCCATCGAAGCGGAACGGCGTCAGGTGGTGAGTCTGTTGACGGAAATGGCTCAGGCGGCGCCCAACGCCGCGGACCTGGAGCAGGCGCGGGGTCGGCTCGAAGCGGCACCGGACCCGACGCGGCGCGACATCGCCGCGGTCGTTCACGAGGCGCTCGTCCTGACCCGCGACTCGGCCTCCGTTCCCCGTCAAAAACTGCTCGACTGGAAGCGTTCGCTCGAGGCGCAGCAAGCCGACCGTTATGACAGTTTCCTGACCTCCCCGCTGGCCGATTCGGCCCTGCGCGTGCCGGAAGTGAAGCCGGTCTACGCGCCGGACGCGCCGCTGGTGATGGGATTCGAGGTCATCAACGCTGCCTTCGACGCCGCGCTGGCGCGCGAGCCGCGCTTCATCGCCTTCGGCGAGGACGTGGGCAAACTGGGCGACGTGAACCAGGGCTTTCGCGGCCTGCAAGAGAAGTACGGCCCGCTGCGGGTGACCGATACCGGCATCCGCGAGGCGACTATCCTGGGCCAGGCGATTGGCATGGCGATGCGCGGTCTGCGCCCGTTGTGCGAAATCCAGTACCTGGACTACCTGCTCTATGCCCTGCAACTGATGTCGGACGACCTGGCGACCCTGCTCTGGCGCACCAAAGGCGGGCAGAAGGCGCCGGTTATCGTGCGGACGCGCGGCCACCGGCTGGAGGGCATCTGGCACTCTGGTTCGCCGATGGCGGGCATCATCCATCTGGTGCGCGGGATGCACGTGCTGGTGCCGCGCGACATGACGCGGGCGGCCGGCTTCTACAACACTCTGCTTCAGGCCGAGGAGCCGGCCCTGGTGGTGGAGGTGCTGAACGGCTACCGCGTTAAGGAGCGGATGCCGTCCAACATCGGCGAGTTGACCGTGCCGCTAGGCGTGCCGGAGGTGCTGCGCGAGGGCGAGGATGTGACCATCGTCACCTACGGGGCTTGTGTGCGCATTGCCCTGGCCGCTGCCGAGAAACTGGCCAGGGTGGGCATCCAGGCTGAGGTGATTGACGTGCAGTCGCTTCTGCCGTTCGACATTCACGGGCGTATTGTCGAGTCGCTCAAGAAGACCTCCCGCGTGCTGTTCGTGGACGAGGACGTGCCAGGCGGGACGACGGCTTACATGATGCGCGAGGTGCTCGAAGTCCAGGGCGGCTATCAGTGGCTCGATTCTGCTCCCCGCACCCTGCCCGGCGCGGCGCATCGTCCGGCGGCAGGCAACGACGGCGACTACTGGTCGAAGCCCAACGCCGAGGCGATTTTCGACGCGGTGTACGCGATGATGCACGAGGCGAGGCCGGGGGTGTTTCCGGCTCTTGGTTAACCGCAGAGACGCGGAGTGCGCGGAGAGATTTGAGAGAGAGAGAGAGTGGTGAACCGCTGAGACGCAGAGTGCGCGGAGATGTTTTGAGAGAGAGTGGTGAATACAGAGACGTAAAGTGAGAGAGATTTTGGAGGAGAAAGTGAGAATGCAAAATATTCAGAATGTGGAAGTCAACAAGACTACAGAAGCCATCATTGGAGCCGCTATAGAAGTTCATCGCAACCTCGGCCCAGGCTTACTTGAATCGGCATATGAAGAATGTCTTTGCCATGAATTGCAATTACGCAATCTTCCTTTCCGTCGTCAAGTCTCTTTGCCTGTCGTCTATAAAGGGGTTAAGATTGAATGTGGTTACCGGATTGATCTGGTAGTGAACGACGAAGTTGTTGTTGAATTGAAAAGTGTGGATTTATTACAGCCTATTCATGAGGCTCAATTACTGACTTACATGCGCTTGGGTGGTTGGAAGGTAGGACTACTTCTTAACTTCAATGTCCCTGTCTTGAAACATGGTATCAAGCGCATGGTTCTCAATTTATAAAAGAACTCTCTGCGTTCTCTGTGTCTCTGCGGTGAGACATTGGTAAACAAAAAAACTCTGCGTTCTCTGTGTCTCTGCGGTGAGTATTAGTAAAGCAAAAAACTCTCTGCGTTCTCTGTGTCTCTGCGGTGAGTATTAGTAAAGCAAAAGACTCTCTGCGTTCTCTGTGTCTCTGCGGTGAGTATTAGTAAAGCAAAAGACTCTCTGCGTTCTCTGTGTCTCTGCGGTGAGTATTAGTAAAGCAAAAAACTCTCTGCGTTCTCTGTGTCTCTGCGGTGAGTATTAGCAGTTAAGGAGAAGTTATGTCTACAAAATTTCTCGTTCCCCGCTTGGGAGAAGGTGTTGACGAAGTCACCATTGTCAGGTGGCTGAAACGCGAAGGCGAGCCGGTCAAGGAACTGGAGCCGCTGGTGGAGGTCGAGACCGACAAGGTGGTGACCGAGATCCCCAGTCCGGCCAGCGGCGTGGTGCTGCAAATTGCCATCCCCGAAAATACGCCCGCCCGCGTCGGCGAGGTGATGGCGTGGATTGGGGAGGCAAGCGAAACAGTCGGCGCGCCGGCTGAAGGGGAGGCGATGGTCTCACCGGCCAGCGCGGCGGTGGCGGCCAAAGCGGAACCTGGGAAACCGCAGCCATCTCCTGCCCTCGAACAACGCGAAGCCTCCTTCCTCTCCCCGATCGTGCGCAAACTGGCTGCCGAGTATGGCGTGGACCTGTCGCAAGTGCGCGGCACGGGGCTGGGCGGACGGATTACCAAGCGGGATGTGTTGGAGTTTGTGGAGAGGAGAGAGCAGAGAGAAGAGAGTGGAGAACAGAGAGCAGAGAGGAGTGAGCAGAGAGGGGAGAGCGCAGGGATGGAACAGGCGGCTGCGGCTGTCGTTCCTGCTCCAGGCGACCA
>Ga0209162_1002417_pt1 | contig 16386 bp, 15 predicted proteins | sample YNPNPMetaG_FD_187121 | JGI IMG/M metagenome (GOLD analysis project Ga0209162, IMG submission 187121) | Anoxygenic and chlorotrophic microbial mat microbial communities from Yellowstone National Park, USA - YNP NP MetaG (SPAdes) (version 2) ... | reverse complement strand
TTTCGCCTTTGAGGATCAGGCGCGGCATAGATTTTTCGTCCGGCGGTCTGAACCCCTCCCCCGGCCCCTCCCCGATGCGGGGAGGGGAGACTCCCTCTTCCCTCATGGAGAAGGAAGACGGGGGGGTAGGTTGGATCGCCCACGTGTCCGGTCCGATGCGGATGATGCGGTCCCCCTCGTGGCGCAGCTCGTACTGGTCAATCTGCACAGATTCGCCGCACGCGCACCGCTTGCGAACGCCGTGGAGGGTATACTGCGAGTCCACCGTCTGCCCGCAGGCCGGGCATTCGGTCTGGAAGTAGTGTCCGACGCGCTGGTACAGGTCGGCAAAGAACCGCTCGAAGGCGGCCTGGAGGTCTGGGAGGGCCACCTGGGCCAGCGAGGCCCGGGCCTGCACCACCGGGATCGGGTCAATGTCTACGCCGATGACGCTGGCGCCCAGGCGGATCGCCTCGTGCAGGGTGGTGCCGCCGCCCATCATCGGGTCAAGCACCACCTGGCCTTCCAGCCCGCCGGGCGCGTAATAGTCCCGGCGTTCCGGGTCGGCGACGAACTGCTTGAGGATGGTGCGGAACGTGGAGCCGCAGCGCCGCGCCCACCACTTGTGCAGATAGGTGTTGGGGCGGAAGAGGTGCTTGTTGAACGCCTCGGACCGCGACAACGTGTTGGCGAACTCCTCCGGGAAGGCATGGTCAATCCCTCCGGGACGGCTGCCTGTCCGTCCTCCCCGAAGGGGGGCAGACGGGCGGCCAGTGGCCGGGCTGTCGGCAGCAGGAGATAGAGGAAGCAATTCATCCAGGGCCAGTTGACGAGCCGTATGTGGTCGTGCGTTCATCCGCATCTCTTTCACCGCGCAAAGATGGCTGGCTTCCTTAATCCTTCTGTCTTCATCCTTCCGCCTTCATCCTGCCGTCACGCCCCCCATCCTTGCATTGTTGCCTCCACGTTCGCGGCCAGGTTGCTCATGTTCACGCCCACGTCCCAATCCGTCAACACCTCGGTCACGGTCTGATGGTTACGGCTGCGATGGTAGACGTTCAGGTGCTGGATCATGGCCCGCCAGCCGTCCAGCCAGGCGTGGTAACGTTGCCGGTCGCCCAGGTTGCCCAGGTTGATGGTCCAACTCACGCCATCGGAGCCTTTGGCCAGGAGACCGGGGTTGCGCGCGGTCACCGTATCGCCCACGGTCCCGAACTGGGAGGTGTGCCAGAACAAGGCCAGGGGGAAGGCCGGGTCCACGCCCTGGGTAGAGCACAACCAGTAAGCGACAGCGGCGTCGCCGGCCAGGGGTGAGGCCGCCCGGGCCAGGATGGTCCGGAATCGGTCCAGGGTGATGGACGGGGCGCGGAACACGGTGGGCACGTCCCAGCTCTGGCCGGTGAAAATACGGTACAGGCCGGCGGCCACGGCCTGGGCCTGCACCTGCTGGGTGGCCGGGTCCTTGAAGATGGCGGCATCCTGGGCATTGGTCAGGTGCCCCATCTCAAAGATCAGGGTAAAGGCCACCGGGTCCAGACCCTTGTTCCAGCCGTAATCCTCCCAACCGCGCCAGTCGTGCGCCGCCTGGGTTGAACGGTAGATACCCTGGCCCCATGCGCCGATCAGCCCTCGCGCCGTGTATTCGTCCAATAGGGTGCGGGCCAGGCCCTCGGCCTCTTTGCCATAGAGGATGAACGCCCCGCGCAGGTTGGCGTTGGGATGGCCTTGCAGGTGCAGTTCGATGGCGATGTCTCCCCGGTCGCGGTTGGCCTGCTGGCTCTTCACCCACTGAATGGAGGGGTCAAGGTCTTTCTCATGTGGGATGAGGACGACGCCGCCTACGCCGGCCGGCAGCCCCCGGCCCTGGAGCAGGGCGTACACGCGGTCTGTGACCTGGATGTTGACCTGGCGTTCTTTTAACCCATGTCCCTCCGTCCCGCCGGTCGTGGGGGAATGGCCGGCACCCAACCAGAGCGTTTTCTGAGCCATGCTCCACCTCCATCAACGATTATATCGTACTTCGGGGCAGAACGCAAACTTGGGCCCAATATCTTTCCAATAAGCCATCGGAGTCGAGGCTTCAGCCGGCTTTCTTCAACCCCCGTTCGACGGCGCGCCAGAGGTTCTCCCGGGCCAGGGGGTTGACGGCTGACAGGGTGGCCAACGCGGCCCGCGCGTGTGCCCGGCCGGCGTGGACCGCCTGGGGGCAGGGTGGCGGCGGGGCCGGGAAGTCGCAGAGGGCAGCCAGATGCGCCAGTTCGTGCTCCGGGACGTGAAACAAGGGGCGGATCACCGTGATCCGCCCGTCAAAGAACACGGTTCGGGGGCAGATGCTCTCCAGGCGGCCCTTGTTCGCCAGGTTCAGCAGGATGGTTGCGGCCACGTCATCAGCGTGATGGGCCAGGGCCAGGATGGGATACCCCCGGGCATCGGCGGCGATGAAGAGAGCCTTGCGCCGGTGCCAGGCGCAGCGGAAGCAGTTCATGGGCCGGGGTTCATCCGGCGGCACGTCCATGGGCACGAAGGCGTATTCGATACCCCGCGTCTCCAGCCAGGCGGCCAGGGTCTCGCGCCAGGCCGGGTCAGCGGCCGGATTGGCCGGGTCATAGGCGTGAAGGGCCAGCAGGTCGTACTTTTCCCGCGCCCTGGCCCGCCGGGCGTCCAGCAGGTGCAACAAGGCCAGGCTGTCCTTGCCCCCGGACACGCCTACCGCCACCCGGTCGCCGTCGGCAATGAGGCCATGCTCACGGATGGTGCGGTTGACCCGCTTGAGCAGGAAGAAGGTGCGGCGCTGGCAGGCGGAAGGATGAAGGATGCGGGATGAAGGATGAAGCGCCATCTTTATTTGCTTCCATGCGTCGCCCCTGCGTTTGCCGGGGTATACGGGTCCGCCAGGCCGCGCAGACGCGGGGTCTCGAGGCCTGTGCACTGGATGAGGACCTGAAACGTCTCACCCAGGCCGCCGGGCGCGACCAGTTGCCAGGCGGCGCGCCGGGCGCGAGCGGCTTGTGATTCGTCGTCGCTCCAGGCTGCCGCCCGCTCCAAGATGCCCAGGGCCAGCAGGAAACGCGCCTGTGATGTGAGACCGACCAGACGCAGGCCCAACTCCTCGCCGCGTCGCATGAGTGCCGTCCAGTTCACATGGGCCGTGAGGTCCTGCTCGCCGACGGCCTGATACAGGTCCGTGTGGGCCACATGCTGGCGATAGGCCAGGAGCGAGCCGTGGGGAAACCGCCCGGCGCGCAGGTCGGTCGCCTGGTAGCCATAATCTATCGTCAGCACAAAGCCGCGCGCCAATAGCGCAGCCACTTCCTCCAGCCAACACAACGCGGCCAGATTGACCTCGATCTCCTGTCCCTCGGCCAGGGTGATGTCTGACCAGGCCAGATAGGCGGCCAAATCCGGCGTAGACGGCTCCCCCAACACCTCCACGAAGTGATCGCCGTCCAGCTCCACCAAGACCTCACGCAAGTGACCACCCACGCGCCGGACGCGGTGGACTGGCAGCGCGTCCACGAACTCGTTGGAGAGGACACAGCCGACGACCGGCCGGGGGACCACCTCGGCCAGGGTGTGGAAACCCCTCGCCAGGCCTACCTTATGAGGGGGGCTCTGCATGTCCACCGGCACATAGTGCAGGGCGGCGTGCAAGTCCGGCCAGCGTGCGGCCTCGGCCAGGATGTCCCGGGCCAGCAGGCCGGCCCCAGCCCCGCATTCGACCACGGTGAACGGTGCCGGCCGGTCCAGGAGTTCCCACATCTCCCGCAGTTGGGCGGCCAACATGGCCCCAAAGAGGGGATGGACGTGGACGCTGGTGTAGAAATCGCCGGCCCGGCCCGGCTCACGGCCCGGCGCGGTGTAGTAGGTCTGAACGGCCTGCCGCATAAACTCGGCGAAAGTGATCAACTCCTCAGTCCCCAGTCCCCAGTCCTCAGTCCTCAGTCCTCAGTCGGCGGTCAACGGTCGTCGGTCGTCGGTCGGCGGTCAACGGTCGTCGGTCGGCAGTCGGCGGTCATCCATCCGTCGTTCACGGCGCGCAAGAGTTCCTGATGGAGATTACCATTCGTCGCCACCATGCTGGACGAGTCCAGCCGCCAGGGTTGACCCGTCACATCGGTTACGGTGCCGCCGGCCTCGGTCACCAGGAGTACGCCAGCCGCCCAGTCCCAGGGGTTGAGCCAGAACTCCCAGTAGCCATCCAGCCGACCGGCGGCCACATAGGCCAGGTCCAGGGCCGCCGAGCCGCCGCGTCGGATGCCGCGCACCAGGGGCATGACGGCGTTGAACGGCCCCAGGTTGTTCTGCGGGTTCGTGGCCCGGTTGTAGGGGAAGCCGGTGGCCAGCAGGGACTCGCTCAGGTGAACCGTCTGGGAGACGCGCAGGCGTCGCTCGTTGAGGAAGGCCCCGGCCCCCCATTGGGCCGTGAACAGCTCGTCGCGCAGGGGATCATACGTCACGCCCAGCAGGATTTCACCTCCCTGGGCCAGGGCGATGTTCACGCTAAAGACCGGGAATCCATGGGCATAGTTCGTGGTGCCGTCCAGCGGGTCAATCAGCCAGACGTAGGGGCTACGATTACCCCCGTCCTGGCCCTCTTCGGCCAGGATGGCGTGGTCCGGGAAACGTTGGCGGATGCGGTCCACGATCAATCGCTCTGAGGCCAGATCGGCCTCGGTCACCAGGTCTATCGGCGAGCTTTTGCTGGCCACGGTGTGCTGGTGCTCGAACCGGGCGCGGAGGAGCCGACCGGCTTCCCGTACTGTCTCGATGGCGAAATCCAACATCTCGTTTACCATTGGCGTTGGAACCTGATAACGCAGGAATAGTGCATGACGCGCCGGCAGTCCTCCAGAGAGGAGCAGTGGCCGGCGGCTATGAGGAGTTGATTGACCTCATCCGAGCGGTTAAAGTTCAGGGTGAACGGCAGGGTTTGCTGGCTGGTCACGGCCCGGCCCGATCCATCGGCCCGGACGATGATGCGATAGGTCTGCGCACTGGTGAAGGTGAACTGGGCCTTCCCCGGCCCCTTGTCGCCGGAGACCACCTCGCCGCCGAGTTCCAGGTCACGAAACACCACGCCGTCAATGGGATTGCCGGCCTTGTCCACGGCGTACAGCTCGATATTGACCGCGTTCGGGTTAGGTTCCTCGGTCCTGGTCTTGATGCGCTGCTCGATGATGATATAATCGAAGGCCGGCGTCGAGGTAGGCGTCGGCGGGCGCGGCGTATTGGTGACCTTGGGCCGGGTCGGCGCCGGGGTCGCAGTATGGGTGGCCGGGGGCGGCGGTGTGTCAGTCGGCTGAGGGGACTGTGGAGTCACAGTTGGCGTGGGTGACGCCGGGGCCACGGTGGAGACCCGGGCCTGACCCCGGGGCGTGAAAGTGGGCTGGGGCGTGGGGGTGGCTCTGACCGGAGGTGGGGTGGGCACACTACCTCCAGCCTCGCAGGCAGACGCCAGGCTCAGGAGCAACGTGAGTAACACCACGAACGCGACGGACTGGTTTCTCATGCAGACGATCATCCTTCACCAGTAATCGGCAGCCATCAGGCAGACGTGAGCAAGCATAGCACGAAGTGGAAGGGCTGTCAACTGCTGGAGCGCATTGACGTTCGGCGATGGTTGTGGTAGTATGTACAGCGGGGGAGCAGGGGGGCGGAGGTGAGGGGGTAAGGGATGGCGGAGCGCGCAATATGCAATATGTCAGGAGGGGAACATGAAGTTCGATTGGCGATATTTCGTGGCCGGACTGGTGATCGGCGGTGTCCTGGGTTTACTGTGGGGGCTATTCAACGCGCCGCGCAGTGGGGCGGAGACGCAACGGCTCATCGCTGACCGGTTTCAGGAAGCCGTTGCCGAGGGGCGGCAGGCCATGGCCGCCCGGGAGCAGGAACTCCGCGCCGCTCTGGAACAAGCCAGGACCAGGAAGGCGTAAAACCTCCAGGAGAGCAAGATGGAAGACGGTGAGCTGGGTGGCCGGGCCTATGCACACGTGCTGGCGCTGGCCCAGGAGCCGCGCGGGGCCGTTACCGACGGCGAGCGCCGGGCGCAGGAATACGCGGCACGGACCCTGGGCGCGGTCTGTGACGCGGTAGAGCGGCACACGGTGACCGGCATCCCTGCGCCAATGAGCTTTAGCTGGCTCCTGGTTATCGGGCTGGTGCTGTTCCTGCTGGCTCATGTGGTCTATGCGGTTGGCTTCACCCTGTTCAACGGATTTCACCCTGGTGACCTGGCCGTCGGCCTGGTATTGCTGATCCTGGGTATCTCTGGCCCGGCCTGGGTGGCATGAAGCTGCCGGTGGCCTTGTATGTGGTGATCATCTGTCTGATGGTCAACCGGGCAGCCTCCACGTTCTTCGGAACCGCCTTCACGATCACCCAGGCCCTCCTGCTCACGGCCGGGGCCTTGCTATTCTGGCTCTCCGACCTGATGCTGGCCGTTAATCGTTTCCGGCGGCCGTTTCGCTATCACCGGCTCAGCCTGGCGCTATACTACGGCGGGCAATTGCTCATCGCCCTCAGTCCGGCGTACTTTGGGCGATGAATTGACCGCCGCCCGGGGCCTTTTTTCAGCACGCCCAACACGCGGGGCGCGGACCCGGGCGAAACATTGACCCCCTCGCGTCAGCGAGTCCGCACCGCCACGTGACCCAAAGCCACGAAATCGCCAGCGGAGGTGGCCAGGCGCGTGCCGGTGTCCAGCCGGTAGAGACCGGCGATCAGGCGATAGTCGCCCGGCGGCAAATCCGGCGGCAGGGGCACGCCGTGGTGATCCTCGATGACGTCGCCGGGCCGCCAGCCACCGGTGGGCCGGAACCCGGCCACCGGCCGCCGGTCGGCCTGGGCGATAGGCAAGCCGGTCGGCCCCAGCAACTGGACGAACACGGTGTAATCGGCCGGCAGGGGGGCCAGGCAGCGCCAGCGCAGGGCCAGGCAGAGGACGTCGCCGGGAGCCGGGGATGTATCGGGCAGCGCGCAGGCTACCAACTGCACCGCGTGGCCCAACACCACGTCGCCCTCGCGCCAGGTCATCGGGCCGGGTACGGCAAAGCTCGCCAGGCGCAGGTCCGGCCCGAATGACTCGCTCGTGGTGGGATAGGCGTGCTCCGCCAGCCACCGTTCCACGCCGCTGCCGGGGTCACCGGGCGGCGTGTGGGGCAGGATCAGCCAGATGCGAGACCGCTCGCGGACCAGCCGATCCAGCAGCGCGCCGGTCTCCGCGCTCAGGGGCAAGGATTCGCGGGGCACGCCGAACCACGGCGCCGTCACGTGGCTGTAGTTCAGGTAAAAGTTGGCCTGTGCCGCCTCGTGGGAGATGACCGCGTCGGCCGGGGCGACCTGGACCTCCAGGCGGTGCAGCAACGCCCAGTGGGCCTCGTCGCCGCCATAGCGCGGGTCGTCATAATAGCGCGCCAGCAAGAAGCCGGGCGTGAGGACCGCGCCGACCAGGGCCAGGGCCAGAGCCGGGCGATGCCAGCGCCGGGCGAACAGGCTTACCAGCGAACACCCCAGGAGGGCCAGGATCAACGCCACCGCCACCCAGTCAATGTAGAGGGTGCCATCACTGCCCCGTAACCAGGCCAGATTGTAATTATGGGGGTTCAGGGCCAGGGCCACGTGCCCCAGAATGGGCGAATAGCGCGGGTCGAACAGCAAGGAGACATTGGTCTCGGCGTTGGGGAACTGGCGTTCCAATAGCGAGAAGTAGTGGGTGAACTTTACCACCACGCCCAGGAACTGCACGGCGACGCTCGCGGCGATGAGCAGGCCCAACGCGATCCGTCCGCCCCCGCGCGACCAGAGCCAGCGCAGGGCCGGCACCGTGCCCACCAGGAAGAACGGCACCAGCGGCACGAGGAAACGCGGCCCCCATGAGGTGCCGCCGTACCACATGAAATACGTGGCGTGCAACACGAGGATGCTCCCGCTGACAGCCAGGCTCAACAACGCTTCCGCCGGGTGGCGGCGCAGGAAGGCCAGCAGCGCGAAAGGCCAGAGCAGGAGGATGGGCGAGAACAGGAAGAGGCTCTTACCAGGGCTGGCGAGCAGGCCGTATAGCCCTTCCCAGAGCGGCGTGTTGAATTGCAGGCTGTAGGCTACGTGGCCGATGTCCAGCGGATTGCCGAATCGCACATAGTTGAAAAGACCCAGAAAGGCCAGGAACGCCGCCAGCGGCGCGCCGAAGGCCAACGCCGCCAGCACCAGTAGATGGAAATTTGTGCTCGGTGGTCTGCGACCGCCGAGCGCGAAAGCGAGCAACATTTTCCATGTGCTGAGCATCGCCTGACGGAGCGAGGGCTGGCCTGGGCACAGCCGGCGCAGGAAGGCCCAGACCGCGTAGAACAGGAACGCCGGCAATGCGATCCCGCTGGTCGGTTTGGTGAGGACGGCCAGGCCGGCCAGCCCGCCCCCCAGGGCTAACGAAGTGAGGTCGCCCCGGTCGCGGTAACGCCGCAGCGCCAACGTCGCCGCGAACAGCGTCAGCGCCGACAGCGGCTCCGTGTACAGGGTTTTGGCATAGGGCAGGGCCAGGGTGCAGAGGCCGTAGAGCAGGGCGGCGGCCAGACCGGCGTTCCGGGACCCGTACAATCGTTGGACGTAGAACAGGACGAGGACCGCCGTCAGGGCGGTGATCAGGGGGTTCAGCAACATACTGGCCTGCACCGCTCCCACCTGGGGCAGGCGCCGGGCCAGGAGCACCAGCGGCGCAATGAGGAACGAGAGCGCGGAGCCGTGGGTGGTGTGGTAGTCGCCGTTCACGCCGAACTTGCCGGACGCCGGCAGGATGTGCGGGGCGAAGCGCACCTGGTTGGCGTCCACCGCGCCGCGCACGGCCAGGCTCTCCCCCACGGCAAAGATGTGTTGCTCGTCAATCACCAGCAGCGTGCCGCTATAGACCAGAAGATAGACGGCCCATAGCAACACGAAAAGGCTCACTGCCACTGGCCAGGTCGGTCGGGTCATGGCCTCGATTATACCCGATCTGGGAAAGCCGTTCAACTTGCAAACCGGGAGCGTTACACATTGGGGACATGGGAAGCCCGCAGAGGCCCCCTGGAGTTGAGCCGTAACTGCTCACCCTCCCGCAGGCTTCGCCGTGAGCTCAGCCGAACGGTTCGTGCGTGTTCCCAGCAACCTGCAGGAGGGCAGGCTGAGCAATTACGTTGAGCCTTCAGATGGGTCTTGCGGGCACGAACCGGCTAAAGCCTCGACTCCAGAGCCGTAACCTGTTCCCAATGCGATACGCTCACGCAAATCCGCCGTGAGCATGGGTAGCAAGCCAAGATGGTGAACGGACAGATATACTTCGGTGATAACCTGCCGATCCTGGAAGGCCTGCCCAGCGACTCGGTAGACCTGATCTACGTGGACCCGCCGTTCAACACGGGCAAGTCACAAAGCCGCACCCAGATTCGCACGGTGCGCTCAGAGACCGGCGATCGCACTGGCTTCCAGGGCCGTCGCTACGAGACGGTCCCGGTGGGCACGAAAGCCTTCGCTGATCAGTTCGACGACTACCTGGCTTTCCTGGAGCCACGCCTGCGCCAGGCGTACCGGGTCCTGGCCCCCCACGGTAGCCTCTATTTGCACCTTGACTATCGGGAAGTCCACTACTGCAAGGTCCTCCTGGACAGCATCTTTGGCCGCTCGTGCTTTCTCAACGAGATCATCTGGGCCTATGACTATGGCGGCCGGCCGAAGAAAAGATGGCCGCCCAAGCACGACAACATCCTGGTCTACGTCAGGGATCCCCGGCATTACACCTTCAACGTGGACGAGATCGAGCGCGTTCCGTACCTGGCTCCCGGCCTGGTGGGGCCGGAGAAGGCTGCGCGAGGCAAACTCCCCACCGACGTGTGGTGGTGTACCATCGTGGGCACGAGTAGCCGGGAAAAGACCGGCTACCCCACCCAAAAGCCCCTGGGCATCCTGAAGCGCATCGTGCAGGCATCGTCCCGGCCCGGTGACCTGGTGCTGGACTTTTTCGCTGGCAGCGGAACCACCGGCGCGGCCTGCCTGGCCCTGGGCCGACGCTTCATCCTGATTGACAACAACGAGCAGGCGTTGGAGGTGATGGCCCGCCGCTTCGCCGGTGTGCCAGACATCGAATGGATCGGCTGGGACGCGGACACTCACAGATGAACATAGACCGAACCTCTTCACGCTTCACATATCACGCATCACTTTTCACGTTTCACGTGTCACGTCCCCGTCACGGCCTTGATCTCCTCATCATGCTCGCCCTGTTCCTGCTCACCCTGGCCGCCTATCTCCCCGGCCTGGCCCCCGGCGTGCTGGACAATGACTTTGGCCTGTTCCAGTATGTGGGCCGCGTGTTGGGCGTGACCTACCCCACCGGCTATCCCCTCTACACGCTCCTCACCTGGGCCTGGACGCACCTCCTGCCCATTGGGACGGTGGCCTGGCGGATGAACCTGTTCTCGGCCGTCTGCGCGGCTGCGGCCACGGCTACGACGTACCCACTGGCGGCATTGGTGCTGGAGCTGGTGGTCCCGGCGATAGGCCAGGGCTGGCGCAAGGGCCTGGCTGCCGTGTCTGCGCTGGCCTTCGGCCTTTCGGCCACGCTGTGGTCGGTGGCCCTCATCGCCACGGTCAACCCCCTGAACGCGCTGTTCGTGGCCGTATCGCTCTACCTGTTGGTCCGCTGGTATCGTGACCGGGACGAGCGGCTGCTGCTGGCTTTCGCGTTCACCTATGGTCTGAGCCTGACGCACCACCAGACCATGCTGCTTTTTGGCCCGGCCTTTGTGCTCTTTGTCCTGCTGGTGGAGGGGCGGTGGTTCTTCCGGCCCCGGCGCATGTTCACACGGCTCCTCATCGCCCTGCTGCCGTTGCTGCTCTACCTGTATGTGCCGCTGCGCGCCGGTCCACCCACCCTGGCCGGCCAGGGCACCGAGGAACTGCGCCTGCTGGACCAGACCCCGGCGGCCCTCCACGGTGTCGTCTCGCCGTTCTACCGCCACACGCCGGAGGGGGTGCTGCGCCAGGTCACCGGCCTGGGCTTCGCCCAGGACGTGCGCGCCGAGAGCCTGGACGCGCGCCTGGCGATGTACGCCACGTTCTCGCTGGAGCAATACGGCTGGGAAGGCGTGGTCCTGGGACTGCTGGGCGCGGTCGTGTTGCTGCGCCGGTGCTGGCGGTTTTTCGTGTTGTTCGCCGCCGGCTATGCCTCACTGGTGGCCTTTAACCTGGTCTACTGGAACATCGCCATCGTGTGGTACTTTATCCCCTGCTACCTGGTGGTGGCGGTCTGCCTGGCGCTGGCGCTGGCCTGGATCGCGGAGCAGGGGCAGCGGGCGATCCAGGTGCTGGCCGGGCCGTCCTCCCCCCCTCCCCCCCATCCCCCCTCCCTCTCACCCAATTTTGGGAGAGGGGGAGGCGGGTGGCCACCAGGCCGGGGAGTGGGGGTGAGGGCCTATCTCCTGTGGTACGCCCTGGTGCTGGCCATCTTTATCGTGTTCGTCCCCCTGACCCAGTGGGCGAACAATCACGAGCGGCTATCCAAAGCCGATTTCACCGCCCCCGGCGAGTTCTGGCGCCAGGTACTGGCCTATCCGCTGGAGGAACGGGCCGCGCTGGCGGCTCATTGGGGCGACCTGACCCCGCTGTGGTATTTCCAAAACGTAGATGAGGTCCGGCCCGACCTGCTGGGCCTCTCCCCGCCGATGAAACGGCACGTGCTGGCCTGGCGCGATGCCGGCCATGCCGTCTACCTGGCCGGGCCACACCTGGGCTGGCTGGACGGCCTGGAGCGCGAGGCCACCTTGATCCCCTGGGGCAACCTGGTCAAGGTGCTGCGACCGGGCGAGACGCCGACCCTGTCGCCATCCCAACCCCACGACGCCACCCTGGGCGACGTGCTATCCTTCCTGGGCAGCGACACCCTCCCAGCAGTTCGGCGGGGGTCTGAGACCCCCACCAGGCAAGGCGGGCAGGCAGAGCCGGGCAGCGAGCTACACTACACGCTCTACTTCCGCACGAGGGCCGAAGTATCGCCCAACGCCTGGCTGGTGGACCTGCGGCTGCTGGATGCGCGAGGCCGGGTGGTATCGCACGACGAGCGGCGGCTGGTGAGCGCGTGGTATCCGGCGGCCACCGTGCCGGCCGGCACGCCGGTTCTGGTCATGGGCCGATTGGCGATCCCATGGGGCACGGCCCCCGGCTCTTACAGCCCGCAGGTGGTGGTCTATGCCGCCGAGGGCGGGGCGGTGCTCCCGGTCGTGGCCGGCGGCGATAGGCTGGGGGGCCTCACGCTGGACCCCATCACGGTCCCGGCCTCCGTGGGCACACCACCGGCCGACCCCATCGCCCATGCCGTGGGCAGCAATCTGGGCGGGCGGTTCGTGCTGGCTGGCTACGAGGGCGGCGAGGGCACTTTCCCCCAGGGGGCCACGGTCCCGCTGACGACGCTCTGGCAGGTCGTGGCCCCGGATGCCCGGCCCTACCGCGTCTTCTGGCAACTGGAAGCCCTGGGCGGCCTCATCGCCGCCGAGGGGGAAGCGGAGCCGCTCCTTGCGCTCGCGCAAGGCGGCGACTATCCCACCTCTGCCTGGCAACCGGGCCAGTGGGTGCGCAACCTGGGCACGTTGCGCGTCCCCGGCGACGCCCCGCCGGGCGACTACCGGGTGTTGGTGGGCCTGCGCGATGCGAACAAAGTACGGCTGCCGGTGGTAGGCACGCTCCTGCCGGCCGGCGACGCCGTGGCCCTGGGCACCATCCACGTCACCGAACGCCCCCGCACCTTCACCATCCCGGTCCTGAGCCAGAGGACAGACGCGCGCCTGGGTGACCGGGTGCGGCTACTGGGGTATGACCTGGCGACAACCACCGCGCAGCCCGGCCAGACCGTCTCGCTCACGCTATACTGGCAATGCCTGGCCCCCATGGACACGAACTACACCGTCTTCGTGCACCTGGTGGATGGAAGCGACCAGATTCGCGGGCAGACCGACGTGGAACCGGGCGGCGGGGCCGTCCCCACCAGCGGCTGGGCCATGGGCGAGGTGGTGACGGACACGTTCCGCGTGCCCCTGAAGCCGGATGCCCCACCCGGCGCGTACACCATCTACGTGGGCCTGTATGACGCCGTCACCGGGAGCCGACTCCCGGCCGTGGACGCGGCCGGTCAGCCCATTGGAGACCGGGTGCCGGTGACCACGTTCACCGTAGCGCGCTGAAACCGCCGACCAATAGCCAGCGGCCGTCCATCGTCCGTCGGCAGTCATCTCGCTTGGCAAACGAGGCTGCCTGTGCTAAAATGCCCCCGGAGGAGCGATTGATCGAGCAGGCGTTGGCGTTATACCAGGATCAGGGCCTGGGCACGGCCCTGCACACCCGGCTCCGACACTGGCTCTGCCCGCTGGAAGCCATCGAGGCCCACGTGCCGCGCGTCGGGCGCATCCTGGACATCGGCTGCGGGCACGGGCTGTTCACGGTGCTGATGGCGCTCTCGTCGCCCCAGCGCGACGTGCTGGGCGTGGACCCGTCGCCGGCCAAGATCGCCGCCGCCCGGCGCGCCGGCCGCACCGTGCCCAACGTCGCCTTCCTGGTGGGCCTGGCCGGGGACGCCCCGCCCGGCCCCTACGCCGCCGTCACCATCACCGACGTGCTCTACCTGCTCCCACCCGCCGTGAAACGAGACATCCTGCACCGCAGTCACGAACTATTAGCCCCCGACGGCGTCCTGGTCCTCAAGACCAACGACCGGCGGCCGCGCTGGAAATACGCCGTGGCCTATGCCCAGGAAAAGCTCATGACCACTCTCGGCCTGACCCTGGGCGAGCATGGCCTGCACTTTTTCAGTTCCGAGGAACACCTGGCCCTGCTGGACGAGGTGGGCTTCCGCGCGGAACGGCACGTGCTACCCTCGTGGACGCCGTACCCCCATGTGGTGTTCGTGGGGCGCAAGAAGGGGGGATGAAATCCGGGCATGTATCTATCCGTCGTGATCCCGGCCTACAACGAGGCCCGGCGCATCCTCCCCACCCTGGCCCGCTTTGACGAATGGCTATCCGCCCAGGGCTGGCCCTATGAGGTGCTGGTGGCCGATGACGGCAGCACCGACGGCACTGTGGACCTGGTGCGGGCCTTTGGGGCCGACCACCCGGCCGTGCGCGTCTCGCCCCAAGACACCAACCGGGGCAAGGGCTACGCCCTCAAGCGCGGCGTGACCGAGACGGTCGGCGCGTTCGTGCTGTACACGGACGCCGATCTGCCGGTGGACCCGGCCGCGCTACCCTGGTTCATCGCCCCCCTGGAGACCGGCGGGTACGATCTGGCTATCGCCTCACGATGGGTGCCCGGCGCGCCGCCGCCAGAAGGGGTACCGCCCAGTCGGGCGGCGATCAGCACCACCTTCCGGCTCCTCATGCGGCCCTTTATCCTCAACGGCGTGGCCGACACCCAGTGCGGCTTCAAGGCCTTTCGCGGCCCGGTGGCCCGCCACCTCTTTCCACAGCTCACCATTGATCGCTTTGCCTTTGATGTGGAGTTGATCTACCTGGCCCAGCGGGCCGGCTATCGGATCAAGGAGGTGCCGGTGCGCATCCATCACGCTGAAGGCAGCACTGTGCATCCGCTACGCGATTCCCTGGACACCTTGCGCGACCTGGTCCGCATCAAGCTGAACGACCGGCGTGGGTTGTATAGCCGATGACCCGCCGGCTCATCGTTGTCGCCGATGATTTCGGCGCCTCACCGGGCACGAACGCCGGGATCGTGGCTGCCCACCAGCACGGCATCGTCACGGCGGTCGCGCTCATGGTGGGAATGCCGCACTCAGCCGGGGCAGCGGCCCTGGCCCGCGAGACCGGCCTGGCCGTGGGGTTGCACCTGCGGCTCACGGCCGGCCCGGCCCTCACGGACGACGCCCGCCGTGCCGGCCTGGCGACCGGGTCCGGCTTTCGCCCCCTGCCGGCCGTGTTGGGCCGACTGTTCTGGCCCCACCGCTCTCTGCGGGCCGCCCTGCGCGCCGAAATCTGTGCCCAGATGGAGTCGCTACTGGCCCTGGGAGTGCTGCCAGACCACGTGAACAGCCATCATCACATCCATCTGCACCCGGTCGTGCTGGGCATCGTGCTGGCGGAGGCGGCGCGGTATGGCTTCCCGGCCGTGCGCTGGCCGGTCGAGCCGTGGTGGGGAGCCGGCAGCGTCCGGCGCACGCCGGAGGTCTGGGCCTTGCGCCTGTTGGCGGCATGGGGTCGGAGCCGGCTGGAGCGCAGCGGCCTGCCGCTATCGCGCAGCGACCACTTCCGGGGGCTGCGGCTCATGGGGCGGCATCTCACGCCGGAGGCCCTTATTGCCCTCTTGCGGTCGCTACCGCCGGGCGTCACCGAACTGATGTGCCACCCGGCCCGGCCGGACCAGGAGCTGGCCCGCTTCACCTCCTATACCCAGGACCGGGCCAGCGAACTCGCCACCCTCACCGATCCGCGCGTGCGCCAGGCGGCCGAGGAACAGGGCATCGTGCTGACAAGCTACCGCGAATTGACGAATGACGTTTGACGGATGACGAAGCCATGAGCAACTTCTTCGAGCGCGTCTACCAGATCGTACGCCGGGTCCCGCCGGGCCGGCTCGTGACCTACGGCCAGGTGGCGGCGATGCTGGGCGCGCCGCACGCGGCCCGCACGGTGGGCTGGGCGCTTCATGCCCTGCCCATGGACACCGACGTGCCCTGGCAGCGAGTCATCAACGCCTGCGGTCGCATCAGCACCTCTTGCCGGGAGCACGATGCCGGCGTGCAGCGCCAACTCCTGGAAGCCGAGGGGGTGGTCTTTGACGAGCGGGGGTACGTGGACCTGAAACGATTTCAATGGGAGGGGCTGGCCCCGTGGGAGGTCGAGCGGCGGAGCAGGGGGGCAGAGGAGAGTCGTCCTGTCGTTGCCCCCTCGTGCCCACGCTCCGCGTAGGCACGCAGCAGGGACGAGGCCGGGCCGCCTTTTTCTCGTGCCCACGCTCCGCGTGGGCACGCAGCAGGGACGAGACCGCCTTTTCTCGTGCCCACGCTCCGCGTGGGCACGCAGCAGGGACAAGACCGCCTTCTCTCATGCCCACGCTCCGCGTGGGCACGCAGCAGACCGCCTTTTTCTCGTGCCCACGCTCCGCGTGGGCACGCAGCAGGGACGAGGCCGGGCCGCCTTCTCCCAGGGCGTAGACAGTTCCTTCTCTCGTGCCCACGCCCGGTTTCGCACCCACGCAGAGCGTGGGTGCGAGCAAAGAACGTGGGTGCGAGCAAGAACGGCAGTCTTACCCCCTCGTGCCCACGCTCCGCGTGGGCACGCAGCAGACCGCCTTTTTCTCGTGCCCACGCTCCGCGTGGGCACGCAGCAGGGACGAGGCCGGGCCGCCTTCTCCCAGGGCGTAGACAGTTCCTTCTCTCGTGCC
>Ga0209162_1002415_pt1 | contig 16388 bp, 11 predicted proteins | sample YNPNPMetaG_FD_187121 | JGI IMG/M metagenome (GOLD analysis project Ga0209162, IMG submission 187121) | Anoxygenic and chlorotrophic microbial mat microbial communities from Yellowstone National Park, USA - YNP NP MetaG (SPAdes) (version 2) ... | reverse complement strand
AAAAGAAAAAACCTAAAACAAATAAGACTGCTAAAAGGGATATTACACCAATAATAACAAAAACTTTTTGTTTGGTATAAGTAAACATAAGCTAAAAAATCTTCAACAAAAACACCTACTATTGCAAAAAAGTTTAAGAATTGAGGGTTAATTTTTGTCAAAAACTTTGATTGGTTAATTCCCTTGCCTAAAAAGCTAGGCAAAACTAACTATTAATAAACTATTTTCTTTAGGCAGGATTGCATTGCACTGAAGCAAAATTGGCCAGTTTTGTAACTTTTTCTATATATCCAATGGACGGTGTAGGATACCTACTGTACCTGTATCCACTTATTCCAGTATTGTTTTGATTAAGAGTGACAATCATCAATCTACTACTACCCCAAGTATTATCATATTGCCAAGGATCGTTGAGTAAAATTTGCCTTGTCTCTTCTTTGTATCCTACAATCACCATAATATGAGACAATTGAGATGTAAAATTAATTGATATAAACAGGGGTAGACCTTGATTAATATTGTCTTTAATCGCTTGAAAATAATCTGCTCGGTTGCGAACAGGTTCAGTAGTTAATCCAAAATATTCTAAAAATTTTTTTCTGCCCGCATGACGAGATTGATCACAATCTTTCATACTAGTAATACCAAAAGCACCTTGGCAAGAATCATTTGTGTTATTTATCATGTTCATTTTTATCGAATCCATCAACACAAATTGATAGTTGGCATTTTGCCAAAAATATGTGTATAAACAATAGTGGTCTTGATCACCAGAAAAGTTGGGTAATTTCTGGTTATCTAAACAAGGAAACGTTCCTGGTCTAGCCATTTCTACAATCATTAATGATGACGCACCACCACAACCGTTGTTACGATATCTGTCCGGTGCCGGTGGTGTTTGGCCATCCGGTCGCTTATTTTGACTAATATAAGGAGTATAAGCTAACCTAACAAAACCATTTGAATTAGTCGCTTGATTGTTGCCACAACTTAGAATTGAACCTTTATAATCTAAATTACCACCACCTACTCCTTCTGAAGGCTTAGAAGGACTTGGGGTAATGCATTTTTGAAACCCTTTTGTATCTGTAATTTCACCCTGATCATTAATAAACTGAAAACAACTTTGACATCTACTGTACTGATTTTTACAAATGTTTACACAAGTAGACCTATCGCTATTATTAGGACAACTTTGAACACAAAACATAAAACCATTACAACTTTTTCCTCCTCCTAACCCTTTCTCGCTTGGCTCAATTAATTTAGCCTCAGGACCAAGATTAAACTCTTCCAAAAAACGAAAATTTAGAACTCTCGCCAGAGGATCAACCACTGTCAAAATGGCAACCGGCATGCCTACAAACAAAATACCCACCACCAAATTTCTCAAACTTTCACCAATCATTTTGTAAAAATCTGAGCTCACTCCACCAGCAAACAGTAGACCATTAATCGCCATATAAGCTAATTTTAAAAAGGCGTAAATTATGGCTACTACCAAAATAAAAAAAGTTATTTGAGAACCGCATTCCAAAAAAGAGTCTACTCCTGTATCGGCAAACTTACAAGCTGGAAATATGGTCGATAAGGCGTTGGTTGGAGGTTCATCGGAATCAGTTTGAGTTTGGGCAGATACGGTAAAACCGTTAACTGTTACCAACAGTAGCACGCTCAAGACAACCAAAACTCGAAAAAGAATTACTAAAATTTTGGATAAGTCAGAAAATAAATACATAGTTTCAATTTAACTAAATTAACAAACAAAGGCAAACTTCTGTTCTAAAAATTTTTCCTCAGCTCTTAAAAAATATAGTTTAAATTGGTAAAATAGGCAAGCAAAGAAAATCGTTTTCACATTATAGCAAAGCAAAATTCTGGCCAAGAATCTAATACACAACCACAAATAATTGCCGATTCAGATCAATCTGACTCGTATTAATCTTAAAATACATTTGTCACAAAACAATAAGTAAACTTTACTAACTTCAAAAACTAGTTCAAAAACTAGACCACTACTAATCTAGTTAGTCTAAATAACAGTAATTGTTAGTTAAATATCGATTATTAGTTTTGACATTTATTCGTCTTCCAACCTAGTTTTTAGCAAAAAACTAAACGTCGAAACCATATGCTAACTAGTTCCGAAAACCAACCAGCCGCCTCCAGCCAAACCAAAGTATTCCGAATGAGTAAAATCTTGTTTTTAGGAGACTTACTACTCATGCCTATTCTGCTTGGTTTTTATTGGTTCGTAAAACATCTAATAAGCTACTTTACCCAAGTGATAATTGCTAAAGAACAGTCTTTAGAACTACAACAAGGGTTACTAAATGTGACCATCATCGAGATTCCCTACTCCAAAGTAAACGCGATTACTATTCAACAAAATTGGTTAGGCAGACTGTTTAATTTTGGCACAATCAGTTTAAATACTGGTGGCGATGATGTGGAAATTGTCTTTCCTAACATTGCTTCTCCCAAAGAATTGCAACAAATTATTGACTTAAATAAAAACTCTAAATGACCGTCATGTGTCAAACACTTGTTTGAGGTTTGCAGCTAAATTTATGTCTAAACTGTTATCCGTATCTTTATTTTTACTAGCAGCTTTGTTGCCAATTCAAAACTGGCTATTAGGGTTTTTGATAGTTCGGTTACATTGGCCAGAGTGGGTTAGTTTATGGAAAGAGCTATTGGTAGGAGTTTTATTAATCTATTTTTTATTGACTTTAGGCATCGAATGGATAGGTAAAAAAGTACCCTTTCGGTTGTCCTTAACTTGGCCTTTACTACTAGTAGTAGGTATTACTGGGCTGATACTGATCAGTAGTTTTTGGGTTAACCAAATTCCTTTAGCTCATTTTTTATGGGGGTTTAGGTTTGAACTTTGGTGGCTCTGGTTGTTTGCCGTAACCAGCGTGTGGCTACAACACTTTCCACTCGATAGACAATTGTTAGTTCACCTAACCAAGGCAATTTATTTAGGTTTTCTTTTGTGTAGCCTATTGACTGTAGCTAGCCTAATTTGGGGCCAACAAACTGTTAGCAACTTTTGGCAGTCAAAAACCTCTGTTAAACAAGAATTCAAGCAAACAACTACTTGGGCTAGATTAAACCAAAATTGCCACGTAATCGACTACGGAATCGACAATTGTCGCTTAGCTGGTCCGTTTAGCACACCCAACCATTTAGCCGCCTATTTGCTCTTAGTTTTGCCAGTTTTTCTGGTCAATTTTAGACTAACTTGGAAACAACAACCTTGGAAACCGGAAACCCGGAAAACTTCTACAGGTAAGTGGCTACTAGCCAGATTTATCTGGGAAGGTTCAGCCATAGCTTTGATTATCAGTTTTATTGCTCTCTCGTATGCCCGGTTTGCTTGGTTGGTTATGTTGACTTTTGTCAGTGTAATGACAATAACTTATCTAAAACAACGCTGGCTACCTAAAACTAATATTTTTACTTGGTTAACTAAAGTAGGTTTAACAGTCAGCCTACTGATACCTATTTTAATAGCTGTTGTAGCTATAAATTTAACCTCAAAACAACTAAAGACCTTACCCCTACCAACTGAACTAATCAAACCGTCTTCCACTAGTTTACACACCAGACATACAGCTGCTAGTTTAACCATTTTAGCCAATAACCCAGATAAACTTTGGTTAGGTTGGGGTTTGCCAGTAGCCGGACCAGCGGCCAAGCAAGAATATATCGACCACTACCAAAACCCAATGGTGATGGCTAACAGTCAAGTGGCCTACAACTATGGCCTACTACCACCCGATTTGGCCGTACCGGAAAATTGGTTTTTGCAGTTACTATTCAATGGTGGCTTGGTTTATTTCTTAGCCTATTCTGCCCTAGTTTCTTGGCCACTAGTAAAAACCTGGTGGCAAGTTTGGCAAGAGTGGTCTAAAGCTACATTTTTAACTTGGGCTAATTTAGTTTTTGGTTTAAGTTTTTTTGGAATAATTCTAGGTAATCTGTTACTTCATCTTTGGGAAAACCAAACTGTGGCTATTTACTGGACCATAACCTGGCTCTATTATTTTACTTTGACAAATCTCAAAATAGATTTCACTACTTAATTAGTATATCAACCTTTTATGTTCCAACATGTACCTATAAGACACAGTCTTACCTTTCATGGACAAACGCTCACTTTGGAAACCGGTTTATTAGCCCAACAAGCTACTAGTTCTGTGTTAGCTAGTCTAGGACAAACCACCGTGCTGGTAGCCGTGGTAGTAGGCGAAGGCCCAGCCAATAGTGACTATTTTCCCCTACAAGTAGTGTACGAAGAAAGATTGTATGCTAGCGGCAAAATTAGGGGCTCTCGGTTTGTCAAACGCGAGGGTAAACCTTCAGACAACTCCATTCTCACCGGACGCATGATTGATCGGTCACTGCGCTCTTTGTTTGATCCTGACACTCGTCAAGAAGTGCAAATAGTCATTACTCCGTTAAGTATTGACGAAGTCAATCCTCCAGATACCCTAGCTGTAATTGCCGCTTCAGCAGCTATCAAACTAGCTGGTATAGAGCCTTTCGCTGGGCCAGTAAGTAGTGTTCGGATTGGTTTAATTCCAGAACAACGAGTCAACCAGCTGCTAGTTACTATAAAGCAAAAATTAGAAACTGGGCCTACTGACTTTAGTGTTTTGAAACCAGACTTAGAAGAATTTTGCCAATTAATAGACCTCAAAGAAACTGAACACAAAGATTTGTTTGGCCAAGTATTTCAGGCTCTAGCTGCAGTCAACACCGAATGGGCCGCTAAGCTAAAATTATTGTACCACTCGACTACTCGGCTAACTCAAAAAGAAATTGCTGAAAGATATCCTAACTTGGAACTACAACCGGTAGTGAATCCAAGTTATAAGCAACAAGCTGAATCGGTCTTAGATTTGGTAGTTTCCGGAGATGGTCAGAATGTGATGATGGTGGAAGCCGGAGCCAAAGTGGCGAACGAACCAACCTTGGGCCGCTGTTTAGATTTAGCCTGCCAAGAATTGGCTGTACTTACTCAATTCCAAAAAGAATTTATTACTTTAGCTAACCAAGCTGGATTACAAAAAAGTATCATATTGCACACAGTTAAGCCCAATCAAAGAGTAATTGACTACTGGTTAGAATTTATTCCCGAGTTGGAAGAGGTCTTATACGCTCCTGGTAAAAAGTTGGAGCGAATGGATCTTTTGGAATCAGTCAAAGTACTTCACCAACAAGTTTTAAACCAGCTCCTAAACTGGGCTAGCACTTACTCTTTTAATCAATTAGCCCAATTAGTAACCACTTCAGAGATTGATCAGAAAATAGCCAAGAAAATGCTGCAACTGTTCCCTAGTCTAGAAGATTTGCAATGTTTACAGAAAGATTTGTTACTAGCCCTAGAGGTGGTAAAGAAAAAAATCATCAAGCAAAATATTTTAAATCAAGAAAAACGTCTTGACGGACGTCGCTTAGACGAAACTAGACCAATTATGTGTCAAGTGGACGTTGTGCCTAGGGTTCACGGCTCAAGTTTGTTCCAACGGGGCGAAACTCAAGTACTGAACATTCTAACTATAGGTAGTACTAGAGATGCTCAAACAATTGATGAAATGGAAGATTTTGAAGAAACCACTAAAAGGTACATGCATCACTACAACTTTCCTCAATATTCAGTAGGGGCTATTGGTAAATACGCTGGTCCCGGTCGACGCGAGATTGGCCACGGAGCTTTGGCTGAAAAAGCTTTATTGCCTGTGTTACCTAGCGAAGAAGAATTTCCCTATACTATGCGTTTAGTTAGTGAGTGCTTGGGGTCTAATGGTTCAACCTCTATGGCTTCTACTTGCGCTAGTTGTTTATCCCTAATGGCAGGCGGCGTGCCAATTAAAGACATGGTGGCCGGAGTAGCTATGGGGTTAGTATTAGACCAAGCAAGCGGTCAATTTAAAGTCCTGACTGATATTATTGGTGAAGAAGACTTTAGCGGAGATATGGACTTTAAAGTAGCTGGTACTAAAGATGGTATTACAGCCTTACAATTAGACAACAAAGTAGCTGGGTTAACTGTTGAAATCCTCAAGCAAGCTTTAATCCAAGCAAAAACTGCCAGATTGCATATCCTTAATATCATGAAGCAAACCATCGATCAACCCAAACCAACACTGTCTCCGTACGCTCCTCGAGTGGCTCAACTTACTATTCCAGTAGATAAAATTGGTGAAATAATTGGTCCTAGTGGCAAAGTCATCAAAGCTCTAATTGCTAAAACCGACACCGAAATTGATATTGAAGACTTAACCGGTAGAGTGGTAATCTTTGGTAAAGATGCTGAATTAGTAAACTATGCTGCTGAATACATCAAAAAGATCGTCAAAGATTACACCTTAGGAGAAATTGTTGAAGGAGTGGTTTTCCGCATCGAACCCTACGGAGCTTTTGTTAAGGTTAATGGTACCGAAAAAGAAGGTCTAATTCATATCAGTCAGATTTCAGACAACAAAATTAAGGATATCAAAAGTTTGTTTAGTATCGGCCAAAAGGTTCGAGCTAAAGTGATTGAAATTAATGAAAAAGGCCAGCTTAACTTAAGCATTAAAATGTTAAACAATGGCCATTCCAATCAATTAACTTAACCCGAAGCCTACTTAAAGTCAGGCAGTCATAGTTAACCAATAATCTCAAGTAATTTTGCTTACTTAGTTTAGATCCAAAAAACTCAAAGCTTTAAGACAACTACTCCTACGAACGAAATTCTTAGTTAGCCCCATAAGTTAACCAAGTTTTAGATCAAAAAATTAAGCAAAAACTTTAAAAACCCAAGATTTAAGAGAAGAATGGTTCAAACACCACTACAAACAACCTCAAAAATGATTAATAATTGGCTAACTGGAAAATTAGTCATTGAAAATCTTTTTGTCTAAAAAACCGTTAAGATAGTAATGTTAATCTACAGCCAAACTCACTAGTCAGCCAAAATTTTGGCTAACCTCAAAATCTGCTATCAAAACAAATTCTGATTCAACCAAGTGAAGATGGCCTAGTTAAGATTAATCTGAAAGTTGTCTAACAAACAACCACTTTTGTTGGTATAAATCAATAGTCAATCGATAAGGACCAACTTCCACGCAAATCAACCTTTGTAAACCAAAATCTAGACTAAAGTTAATAATCATTCTGTCAGTTAACCCTCTCCCAGTTACCCAATACCAGTAATGTTGTGGATTCAGTTTTAAATAGCTAAATTCTATCCAATCGGTAAAAGCCGTTAGTTCTACTTGGACAAACTCATTTAGTTGCTCCAAATTTTGCATCCAACTCAAGTCAACAACCTCTGGAAACCTGTTTTTAGTAGCCAATAAAAACCGTTTTGGACTAGCTGCTAGCTCATTTTTTAGACTTTTACAAATTAGCCGATTACGACCTAGTAGTAACAACCCTTCGGTCATATAAGCCAGTTTATAAACTGGATAAAAATCTTGAAAATTTCTGGGCAAAAAATTTTTGATTGTCTTTTTGTTAAACACTCTGGCTTCTGGGTTACTGAAACAAAAAATAGGTTTGTAAAACAACAATTTTTCGATCGTTACTTGCTTAATGTCTAGCCAACAACCTTGACGATAAATCTCTACTTGGTCAGTTAAATTTACCCGAGTACCTAGCCTGGCCAGTTTCTGGTTAACCTTCACTTGACCAGCTGCAATTAACTGATCCGCTTGCCTACGTGACCAACCTAAATGGTGAGCTAAAAATTGGTTTAAACGCATATTTAGAAGACAAATTAACCAAATCTTGCGTCTCAAAAACCAACCACCAATTGCAATCCACTCTCAATCTAGCCTATGCTTTAGACTTTTTTTCAAAATCATCGGCCACACTCCATCGGTTACTAACCAAAATCAACACAAAACCTAAGACTATCAGTATGACCACTAGCCAATTAGCAGGGTTACTCCAATCAGGCCAGACATTGCTACTCAACAGTAATAATTTACTATCTTCAGTGACCGACAACATTTTTTTCCAAGGCCAAATTTTCACTAAAGAACCAAAAACTACACCTGCCAAAACACTCACTGTCAAAGCAAAATGTCGGTGTAACCACCAGCTTAAAAAACGCACAAACAAACTTAAACCCAACAAGACCCCCAAAACAAATACACCTAAGGTTAAGCTATCTCTAGCCACAACAGCATTAATAATCTGCTCATACTTACCCAACAGCAAGAGCATATAGGAACCAGAAATACCTGGCAAAATCATGGCACAAATAGCCAACATTCCACTTAGAAAGATGGACCAAGTAGTATTTGGAGTATTTAAAAGTGGAGCGTTAACCAACCAAAAAGTACCCACAGTGGCCACCATTATGGCTAAAGCATTAACCCAATTCCAAATTCGAATTTGTTTAATCATTAACCAACCAGACCCCAACACTAAGCCAAAAAATAAACCCCAAATTTGCTCCGGATAGTTTTGTAAACAAAATTTAATTACACTAGCCATTGAAAAAATGGCTAAAAGAATGCCAAAACCCAAAGGCAATACAAAACCCCACAGTATACTCTGATAAGCTAAACGCCACTGACAAGACCAAACTAGTTTCCAAAACGGACCAGTGAGATGCTTAATGGTTTCTAAAAGCTTTGGATAAATACCAAACACAAACGCCACCGTTCCACCAGAAACTCCTGGTACCAAATCTACTGTGCCCATTAAAAAACCAATTCCCAAAAGTTTTAGATAGTTAGTAAGTTTTGACATACAAGTCTTCAGTCATGGTAGCCAACTTGAAAAATGTCAAACCAATCAATATTCCTTAAAACCAACAACTTTAAGAGATAATTCAAGTTCTCAGAACTAATCTAGGTTAATTGAGATCAACCCTAGTTTCAGCCACATTGAGAATATAAATATTAAAACAACAGCTTGCACAAAAACGCTTCCCAAAAACACCACTTGTAATCTAAAACTGTGCTATTTCTGCGAAAAACCTAAAAAAATCTAAAAACTGGCCAGCTTGACTTTCCTAAAATAAAAGCTTTACAAGCTGACATTACTTTTCAGTAAACAAGCTACAATTAATTGTTAAAATTTTCACTGCCGCAGTGGTGAGCAATTCGTGTTTAATCATTCAAATTTTGATTAGCTTGATTTTTTGCTTGACTAAATTTAGTTGTTCTTTGAGCGAGTCTTCTTTCAAGAACATCTTTTTATGACTAAAATTGTTGCTACTATCGGACCAGCTTCTCAAGACTTAGCTACATTAACCTTTTTTAGGCAACACAGCGTGCAAATTGCTAGGCTAAATTTTTCCCACAATAGTGCTGAATGGCACATCGAAACTGGGCGCAAATGTCGGGCTGTAGGGTTTGAATTGATGGCTGATTTGGCAGGACCCAAAATTCTGCTTGGTTTCCTAAGTACAGACAAAACCATGATTAACACTGGCGATACCATCATCATTGAAAAACAAAACCCTAACCACACCTACCCTTACCTACAACAAGATTTACAAGTTTTACCTTGTCAATTTCATATTGAAGAATTTGCCAAACCAGGACAACCAATTCTAATTGACGATGGAAAAATCAGTTGCGAAGTAACCAAAGTTAGCGACCAAAGAGTCTATTGTCGAGTTAATCACGGAGGTGTAGTGAAAAGTAATAAAGGAGTCAATATGCCCCTATCTGACATTGAAATTGATTTTTTAGTTGACCGAGACCGTGACTTTTTAAGTCAAGTATTACCAGCTATAAGACCAGAATACGTGGCACCAAGTTTTGTAAAAACTATCAAGGACCTAGAAAAATTAAGGGAATTTATACAAGAGATCTTAAAACAGCAGCAAATTAACGACTATTTCCCTAAAGTTTGTACTAAAATTGAAATGGGAGAGGCCGTCAAACCAGAAAATTTAGAAGCTATAATCCAGGCTAGTGATATGATTATGATTGCTAGGGGCGATTTAGCTTTGGAAACTTTACCTAATCACATCAAAGTACCATTTTATCAAGAAAAAATTAAACGCTTGTGTCAGAAGCACAAAAAACCTTTTATCGTGGCTACCCAAATTTTGGAGACCATGACCGACAATCCGGTACCCACTAGAGCCGAAATGAGTGATCTTTATCGAGCTGTATGTCTAGATAATGCTGATTTTGTGATGCTATCTGGCGAATCGGCAGGAGGCAAGTTTCCCACCAAGTGTGTCCAAATCATGCACGACATGATTCACTTAAGTAAGAATTTTATCGAGACAATTATCAATCCTTAGAAACCTTATAATTATTAGCTAGGCCAAATTTAGCCAAAACCAAAATCTCTTTTAAATTTAGTCAAAACTAAACTTCTACTAAACTTATACAACTCAAATTTACAACACCCATCAGGATTGACCAAACACACACCAAAATAGCAACAACAATCAAACAAATCAAAGCTAAATCCTAGCAAGTTTTCAAACTGAGCAGTTACACAGCTTACGGTTAAGCCTTTAAGTCTCTGCTGTATTAATTCTGGAGAGTTTAGTCATTTTTAGGCTTAAGCTAAAGTTTGTTTTTTGCTTTGGTAAAGCTTAATAAAGGGGTATTGGCCTACTTAAAAGTGAATATTTTCGTGAGTTTAACTCTTTTCTCAAAATCGGTTTGATTAGCTTTACAGGAAAAGCTGACTTCTAATTGGTGTAAGGATAATTATAGTTTTGAGGATAATTTGGTGCTGTCGGATAATTTCTGGAATAACCCATAGCTTGCATTTGCATTTGTCTCTGTTGATAGAGTTGCTGTAACCTAAAGAGACGTTCTTGCTCTTGCTTTTTCTTTTGACTAGCTGCAGCAATTAAAGCTATAATCAAAATAACCACCAACAATCCTATTATCGACCCTAAACTAACAGTTAATAGCACCCGATTCTCTGTGATAAAATCAACTATCTGCGAACTATCAAAGTTAAAGTTAGAATTGCTATTTTGCTTAACTTCGGCCTGGTTATTGGTAACTGAGGCCACGCTTTCACCGCTGTTAATTTTATTTTGAGAAATTTTAATTAAAGGTGATAATATCTCGGCTGCAGGAGGATATATGGTGGCTGCTTTCTGGAAATTTTGTTTAGCGGCAACATAATCTTTTTTAACAAAATCAGTTAACGCTTGCCTAATAGTTCGATTGTATTCACCTTCAACGATTTTTACGTTATTTTTTTGAATGAGTTTGTGCGCTTCTGCAACAAACGAGCCTCCATTAAAAGGTGTTTTGTCTTTGGGGCTAATATCCCAAGTAGCTAAAGCTACAACCTTACCACTAGAATTAATTACCGGACCACCACTATTACCACCGGAAATAGCCGCATCAAACTGTAAAATTTTAAACTCGTTAGTTGGATTGGGTTTAATGGCGCTAATTACTCCTTTGGTAATAGTAGGAATTAACGTAGCATCTTCGGAATAGGCTACATCATTATCTGCGTTGGCTGGAAAGCCAATTACTGTAATTGGTTCACCCACAGTAACCACTTCTGCATCTTCCAATTCAATAAATGGATAATCTTTGTATTCTGGACTAACTATCCTAGCTAGAGCGATATCTTGTTTTCTAAGGGTACCAATTAATCCTTCATCCAATTTTTTATCAAAAGATAATAACAAATCTTCATACTGACTAGGATCACCAAAAGTATCTATCAATTCTAACTTGATATAATTGGATTGGTTAATTAAGGATAAATCACGGTTAGCTCTAAATGGTGTATTTTTAGCGGCAAAATTTTCATAAATAGGTTTCACTTCTAACAGACCTTGTTGCTCTTGTACATAAATGGTAATTAGTAAATTAATATCTTTAACAGGTACTTCGGGAAAAGCTTTTGTAATGGCCATAGCGTAATTATTCCAAAACGATTTGTTAAATTCAAATTCTAAAGTGTTGATCAAAGAAGTATATTTATTTGGAGCCATCACGTGACTATTACTCATAACATACCCGTCTTTATTCACAAAAAAACCAGTACCCAAAGCTGCAGTACAAACTTTTTCGGTTTTACCAGCAAAACTAGTCAACGGAGATTGTTTACTAAACCGTAGTTCCAAACAAGTACGATTAAAAATTCTAACCGTAGCTGGCCTAGCCAAAATGGTAGCAGTGTCAATTTCTAAACTACCAGTCCCTAAAACACGGCCGTTACTAGCTACCTGCCCAACTGGTTGTGTGGTAGCTTGAGTGGCTTGTTTTTTTAGACTTTTAATGACTTCTTTAGCATCCTTAGCGCCATTAGAATTTTCTCCTTTAGAAGTTAATTTAATTTCCAACATTCGTTCTTGATCTAATTTAGTTAAATAGATATAGCCAAAAGTGGGAGCCTCATCAAACTTGTTAAAATAGGTATACCCAAACACTTGGTAGGTAAATTCACCCAAAGTTTCTTTAGTAACATCCAAATATTTTAGATCATGTTTGCTATACACTTGATCTAATGTAGGCTTGTGTAATTTTTCAAAAAACTTTTGTTCATCATAATTCTGCTGTGATGGTGATAACTTGGAAACTTTAATTTCTAAGTAGGTGTAAGGATATTTAATTTCTTTAAGTTCGTGTTTATTTATATAAACGAAACTAGCTAAATTGCTAAATTTAGATTTATTTTCCCACTTGACTCTGTCAAAAGACAAGGCTAAACCTGCATCTTTCAATAAAACCGTGATTTCTTGATCTATTTTAGGTGACAAAACCGCTGTAGTTAACAGATCTTGTAAATTGTTCAGATGCTCATCCGGTTTAAATTCTGAGCCATAGGTTAGTTCCAGAACCAAAAATTGGTCAGAAAATTCTCTAATTAAATAAAGTTTGTATTTGTCTTCTAAAGTATCCTTATCGCTGGCTAACAGCCTTTTAGACTTGTAGAAAAAATGTAATTTTTTTAGCTGGTTTTGAGACTCTTTAGATAATACCTTAAACTCTTCTAAAATAGAATTCTGATTTTCCAAATAATCTAAAATTTGGTTATTTAATGTAGCTTTTTGAAGCAAAAATAATCTACCAAAGACATCTTTAGTTAGACTTTCCTGATTAAAATACAAACTTACATCTTGCAAGTTCTCTCGCAGATTATACTTTTCACGAGAAAATTGAAACAAAACATCGAGAGTTGGCGAATAATACTTGACCAAAGCTGACTCCACGGTGCCAGGGTCATTCCCTTCATAAACCAACTTACCTTTAAATTCGTCTAACAACTGAGGATCCTCATCTTCAATAACTATTTTTTCTTGAAGGGTTGGTTTATCTTTGGTTAGATTTAACTTCTCCTTAACAGAGGAAGGAAGCAAGTAGATATACCCCAACACTCCAGACAAAACCAACACAAACAAAACTACTACACTAACTACAATTTGCACCGGCTTGTGAGCAAAAAGACTGACCGGTTTCTGGTTTTCCAAATTCTGAATCTCTAAGTCTAGTAATTCAGTTTCCACAGGCTTGCTGGCGTCTGTAGTAGCCACTTTAACCAGATCAGGTGAGTCTAAGCCAAATTCTGGAATGTTATCTGAAGAACTAGCTAAATTGGTTTGCACACTAGAGTCACTGATTGCAGATTCTGTAGACGAAGATTCCGAACTGGAGCCATCTATAGCTGACGCCGACTGCTGATTAGCGCTGGTTGTAGCTGATAAATTGGAACTATTAGTAGAACTGCTGGTTGTTGGTTCTTTTAACTTATCTTCAGACATAAAGCTAGTTGATTTTGCTTTGGAAAAGAATTTTCCCCGACTTTTTACAACTTGTCAAAAGTTGACAATTTTGACGAGGAATGACTATTTTACCTAGCTTCCAAGCTAGTAAGTTTTAAAGTAAAAAACCTAACCATCAGGTACAATCTTTAAGAGCCAGCTTAGTTTGTTACAAGTAAATAAATTTAATTTTATCTAACTATGCACCTACAAGCCATACGTACACGCCCGATTGTTCCTAGAGTTGATACTAATCTATTTGCTATTTTAGACGAATATATAACTTCTTTAGAAAACAACTCTGTCTTAGCTGTTACTTCTAAAATCGTGGCTATTTGTGAGGGAAGAATAGCTAGTTTAGATTTAGACAAAGACGAATTAATTCAACAAGAAGCTGATTGGTTTTTACCCAGAAGTTCCAATCGCTATAACGTTTGTTTGACCATCAAAGACGGAACTTTAGCCGCCTCGGCAGGAGTAGACGAATCTAATGCTAATGGCCACTATATACTCTTGCCTGAAAACCCACAAAACACAGCTAACCAAATACGTCAATACCTAAAAACCAAGTTTCAGCTAAACAATTTTGGAGTAATTATTACGGATAGTATATCTAGTCCCTTAAGATGGGGTGTACGTGGAATAGCCTTAGCCTACAGTGGCTTTGTTCCTTTTAGAAGCTACATCGGTAAATCAGATATCTTTGGCAGAACCATGCACTATAGCAAAGTTTTTTTACCCGATCCGTTGGCCACCGCAGCCGTATTGCTTATGGGTGAAGGTAATGAGTCTCAGCCCTTAGTGATCATCAGTCAGTTGGATTTCCTAGACTTTGTTGATCGAAACCCCTCACCTGAAGAACTGGCTAGTGTAACAATCGAGTTAGAAGATGACCTCTATGCTCCCCTACTAACTGCAGTTAAATGGTTGCCAGGCAAGAAAAACGCCGTCCAAACTAAAGAAAGTAAATCTAAAAACCAATAACAATTTGCTTAAACTAAGTCAAACAATTTTTGTGGACTAAATCAACCTATTTTAAAGCTTAGTTTAAAGTAAATATATAACCAATATAACTTACTAGCTGTCTGTTATACAGCGACCAATAGTGAAATAAACACACAAAACACCCCAAGCCAAACAATAATTAAAATAACTAAATTGTAATATCTTTGCACAATCAAGTTTATTCACAACTAGCCAATTCAGTAGTTTAGCCTCACTGCTTTAGTCTCAACCCTTGATCTAAAAAAGCCAGATTTTTAGTTTCTGAAACCTCCGTTAAACTAAACCCTTGCAAATCATTTGCCAATGATTAATTTGGACAAATAAAACACTCCAAATCCAGCCAAATAACCAACGGTGTTGAACAGTAAATCTTCATTAGTGTCCCATCGACTAGAAATCAACCAAAATGTAGTCACGCCATATTTTTCTACCAACAATTCGATTATCTCCCAAAGTGTAAAAACTATGGAAAACAAACCAAACCCAAGCCAAAAAGTCCAGTTAACTACTGCTTGAATTTGTGCTTGGTGAGTAGAAAAATAAGCGTACAGTATTCCTGAAACAATGTAACCCAAAACCAAACCACCTAAAAAATGTCCAATTTTGTCAAAACCAACCACTCCCCAAAAGGGGATGTTAAACGTCAAGCGATAACCCACTTGAGCATGCACATGAGTAAACGCGTCTATATTCAACAAAATAGCTAGCAAAAAGCGATTAAAATAAAACTTCTCGGTCAATCGAAAAACCCAACAAATAAAAGGAATCAGACCAAAAATGAAAAACAAATAGGGCAACAAACGAACAAAAGTACCCCTATAATATTGACCTAATTGGTAACCAAACAGGTAAACCGAACCCTCAGTAACTTCCTGAATTAGTGCAATAATTAAAAGGCTTAAAAAAATTACTTGGCTTAACCAAGTTAAATACTTCCAAACGCCAAAATTTTGCCATTTTGTAGACATTTTCAAGTTTTTTCTACCCTGACTACTAATCAGAGAAAACTAACTAAAATTAATTGCTACTTTGTCTGATTAGTTTATTTTCTAACAGAGTTATCTTGATTCTAATCAATCTTCTGGTGGTCCCGGCGCGAATCGAACGCACAACCTTTTCCTTAGGACGGAACTGCTCTTCCTATTGAGCTACGGGACCAACAAAAAACCTCAGACTAAATTTTCCAGCATCTGTCAAATAGCCAAAGCGACTACCAAGTTAAACTTCTGTTAACCAAAGATCTTGAACATTAAAAAATTAACGGCAACCTAAAACCCAATAGTTAGGTCAATTACTCATATTAATAATTCTGCACTTCATAAACCAGTTTAGAAAAAATTTATTTGCTAAAAAATTAAAAATATGCTCTAGAATCTAAATTCTAGATTTACCTTAATCATCATTTTTATGTCTGTTGAACCACGAAAGCCTACCTCACCGGATACAGGTCAAATTTTAGTTTTTACTCCGGGAAATACACCCAAGCAAGAAATTGCCGCTACCCTAGCACAACAACAATTGTTGGCAGACTTAGGTTCAGAAGAAGAACCAAAAAAATACATCCGAACAGATAGGACCAAGAAATTTTCTAGAAAATGTAGTAGGTAAGATTAATGAATTCGTTGGCATCGGCGAATCAATTAACTGGAGTCACTACCAGTCGGGA
>Ga0209162_1002414_pt1 | contig 16391 bp, 12 predicted proteins | sample YNPNPMetaG_FD_187121 | JGI IMG/M metagenome (GOLD analysis project Ga0209162, IMG submission 187121) | Anoxygenic and chlorotrophic microbial mat microbial communities from Yellowstone National Park, USA - YNP NP MetaG (SPAdes) (version 2) ... | reverse complement strand
ATGCGCCACTCAGGCGATCGATTTTGCGTTCGATCAGTTGTAAGTCGGCGAGGGTCAGTTCGAGCTGGACGATTTCAATGTCGGCGCGAGGGTTGATTTCGGCAGCAACGTGCGCCACGTTGACATCTTCAAAGCAGCGCACCACATGCAGGATTGCCTGCGTATCGCGGATATTGGCAAGGAACTGATTGCCCAACCCCTCGCCATGGCTGGCGCCTTTCACCAGGCCGGCGATATCCACAAATTCGATCGTAGCCGGCACTTTGCGCAAGACACCGAGCAATTCAAAGAGTTTGTCTAAGCGGGGATCGGGAATGGGGACAATAGCCCGGTTGGGTTGGATGGTGCAGAACGGATAGCTGGCAACTTGGGCCTGTTGTTCCTTGCACAGAGCGTTAAACAGGCTGCTTTTCCCCACATTCGGCAAACCGACGATTCCAATACTCAAGTTCATTATGAAAATTGTACTTCAGAGTTGGAGAGAAGACAACGGTCAGGTTTATTCGTCAAACGTATATAACGTGAATTCGGGATAAGGCAGTGGTCTCCAAAAGGGAGTAAACTTATATCACTCTAAAACGAGTTGAAACATCAGGAGATCCTTGGTAGTTTACTCGAATTATTCTGTGATGTTGATGATTTTTGCAAAGCATTTCTGCCCCACTGACACTGTCTCTTGCTCGCCAGCGGGCTTAAGCAGCGCCAACGGGCTTGTTCTTCATGATTTTTCAAGTAAGGGTAAAATAGATAAGGAAACACAAGCCATTAATCTATTTAGTAAAGAAAGGTAGCAATGAGATTCTCTTTTGATATTATTTCGAGTGATGAGATCATTCAACATTTCCAAAAAAAAGAAGTAGATGAAGGATGGTCATTTATTGAATGTAAGCCATCTGAAACTGGTAAATGGACACATGATTACCATCGCTACCCTGCAAAATTTATCCCTCAGCTTGTGGAAAGATTAATAGATGAGTATATTAATGGAGAACAAGCTCATATTAACGACCCATTTATGGGATGTGGTACAACAATTGTGAGTGCAATATCCAGAGGCTACCAAGCAAGCGGCACAGATATAAACAAAATTGCTTATTTGATCACAAAAGTCAAGTCAACACCTATTGAACCAGTACTTCTAAATCAAAAAATCAACGATCTTTTATATAGGCTCTCACCCTTTTCAGAACTGCAAAGACCGTTATTCCATCCTCGAATTAACCCGATTATTCCACAACAGAATCTACAACGAATCCAATACTGGTTTACAGATGAGATGATCGAACAATTAGGAATAATCCTTGGGGCAATTAATCAAGAAGAGGATGAAAAAATTAGAGATTTTTTCTTAGTAGCATTTAGCCATATCCTCAAAAATTGCTCTTTATGGCTACAAGGAAGCATAAAACCCACGAGGGATATCAAAAAAAAGTTGCCTAATTCTTATGAAAAATTGAAAAGACATCTCCGCAAGATGCAAAGAGGGAATGCAGATTTTTATGCTGTTGTACCATCTCACGTAAAGGAGAATTTGTCTCTTTTCTTGAATATTCAGGCTGGCGATGCCAGAAGTCAACCGGTTGAAGACAAATCGGTTGACTTGATTGTCAGCTCTAGTCCATATGTTACCAGTTATGAATATGCCGATTTACACCAGCTTTCGGTTCTCTGGCTTGATCTGATTGATGACTTCAAAGACTTTAAGCGCAAATTCATTGGTACTTCCTATAAAAAATATGAGAATAAAATATTGAATAGTTCTATAGGAAAACAAATTGTCGAGAAAATGTTTGATAAGAGTCCTCAAATGGCTAAAGAGATCGAAGCCTTTTTTATCGACATGGAGGAGGTATTCAAAGAAAGTTATCGAATTTTAAAACCTGGGGGAAGATGTTGTTATGTCATTGGGGATACAAAGCTAAAGGGGGTAGACATCTATAATGCTGAAGTTTTTGCGGAGATCCTGCATGCAGTTGGATTCCACTTAGATCGAGTGATAAAGCGAAGAATTCCATCCAAGATACTTCCTCAGAAGAGAGATGAAAAAACAGGGCGTTTTGCCTCTACGAAGAATGCTAATTCAGAAGCCTATCCTATAGAATATATTGTGATTGGTCTCAAGGAGTAGTTCATCATGAAATATATTGACCTCGAAAAAATGTATCAAGAAATCAAGCTTCAATACAAGGAAGATGCATACAAGCATATTTCGGGTCTACTTCAAAAAGCAAAAAAAGTTCATTATCAAGATTGGCAAAAAAATCCCACCCTCAAGGGTGACCACGAACAGAGCTGGCGGGCGTTCAAAGGAAAGAATTTCGAGAAACTTGTTAGATATATCATCGAGAATGAAGTAAAGGATCTTGGCTTAAAGGTAATAAATGGAACGCTATTGGAGCGTAAGGAATTTTTATCTGAAGAATATAGTCGAGTGAAGAGAAATGTTGCTGTTAACTTTGGTGAATATGGGTTACATCTTCCAGATGTAGACCTAATCATTTATCAACCGACCAACTATAAGGTAGTAGCAGTGATTTCAACTAAAGTCACATTACGTGAAAGGATTGCCCAAACTGGTTATTGGAAGCTCAAATTGTTTAGTGATGAAGCAACCAAACATATCAAGGTGTTTTTTATAACTCTGGATGAAGATGGCACACTGTTAAAAAGGTGGCCAATAAAAAAGGGAAGGGCAATTGTTGAAAAAGACCTTGACGCAAGTTATGTTCTTACCGATGAGCCTTTGGAAGAAAGTAAACGCGTAAAGCTTTTTGAACATTTTATCGATGATCTAAGGGGGTATTTAGAATAATGAGAAAACCACACATTGAAACAACCACCTTATGGGATTTCCCGAACCAGAATTATGGTGATCGCCCTCATGGAGATAACAAATACCCTGGAGTAACACCAGCTTTTGTTATTTGGAATCTCATTCAGCGCTATACAAAACCAGGTGAATTAGTCGTTGATCCAATGGTGGGTAGTGGAACTACCATTGATGTATGCTTAGAGGAAAACCGTCGAGTGTTGGGTTTGGATATCGTACCATATCGAAAAGATATTATCCAAGCAGATGCAAGAAATTTACCTCTCCGTTCAGCTATTGCGGATTTCGTTTTTATTGACTCACCCTATTCAGATAATATTAAGTACAATGAACATCCTGCAAATATCGGTAATATTTCATGTGAAAACACTCTTTTCTTTGATGAATTAGACAAGGTAGCAAGAGAGATTTTGCGCATCCTAAAGCCTGAAAAATATCTAGCGTGGTTAATAGGCGATCAATCGAAGAAAAAAACATTCATCCCTGTAGGATTTAGACTATACACAATTCTTGAATCATACTTCAAACCAATCGAGATAATTTGTGTAACTCGCCATAATCAAACTTCTAATACTCCCCTCTGGCATAAAAGAGCTATTCAATACAATTTCTTTTTACGTGGTTTCAAGTACTTAATCATCATGCAAAAAGGATTGGTAAAAGTGTAAAATCTTCATCGTGTTTCGGATTAATCATGCTGAAACTCATTAGCAAGTTGAAGGTATTCCATAGAAAGATGTAAATGATGATTGATAAGACAATAATGGAATCTATGCCAAAGAATGAAATAACAGTGTCCATCCCTCAAGAGCTGGCTGAACGCTATGGCTGGCAAGCGGGTCAATCTCTTGAGGTTCAAGAAAGGGATGGACATCTTGAGCTTATTCCTCCCGTTACCCGCCTGCGCAAAGTGTATGTGGAAGCCACCAACGTCTGCAACCTTGCCTGCGTGATGTGCATGCGCAATATCTGGACAGAGAGCAGCGGCTTTATGGAGGAAGCCGTTTTCCAGAAGATTCTGGATGGAATCGAAAAACTTTCCCCTCCTCCGACGGTCTTCTTCGGCGGTTTTGGCGAGCCTTTAGCCCATCCGCACATTATCGATATGGTCACAGCAGTCAAGAAAGTCGGCGCAACGGTGGAGTTGATCACCAACGCTACCCTGCTCACCCCCGAACGTTCGAGGCAGTTGATTCAAGCTGGTTTGGATAGCCTATGGATTTCGCTAGATGGAATCTACCCTGAAAGCTACGCCGATATCCGCCTGGGCGCCGAGCTGCCAAAAGTGCTGGAAAACATTGAAACCTTTCAGCGCTTGCGTCCCCCCGCTCACCTTCCTCATCCCCGAATCGGGATTGTGTTTGTCGCCATGCGACGCAACATCGCCGATCTACCTGAGCTCTACCGCTGGCGCAAGCGATTGGGTGTCAGGCAGGTTTTGGTTACCAACGTCTTGCCATATTCGGTAGAGATGCTGCACGAATCGCTTTATGCGCGGGCACTGCACGAACCGTTGTACATTGCCTCTCAATGGGTACCGGAGCTCGATTTTCCGCGCATTGAGCTCGACAGCCTGACCATGCAACCCTTCATTGAGACTTTGCGCAGTGGCTTTAACACCAGTTGGGGTGGAGTAAACTTGAGCACAGCCAGTGATTGGTGTCCCTTTATCCAGCGCGGCTCGTTGTCCATTGCCTGGCATGGCGGCCTCAGCCCCTGTTTACCCTTACTGCATGACCATACCAGCTATCTTGCCGAAGACCGTCCGCGTTTTTCCAAAGCCTATTTCGTCGGCAGCCTGAAGGAAAACACTCTGCTGGAATTGTGGGAGAATGGCGATTACCTGGCTTTCAGGGAAAAAGTCCAGCGGTTTGATTTTGCGCCATGCGCCGTGTGCGGCGGTTGTGACCTCTCGCTAGAAAACCGCCAAGATTGTTACGGCAATACCTTTCCCACCTGCGGAGGCTGTTTATATGCCCAGGGGATTGTGCGCTGTCCTTGAAGCCTCAGACATTAAGGTATAATAAGAGTAACCCACTCCAGTATTGGATTTTTTGCTTTCCGAGCGGCATTGCGGTTCTAGCGGGTTAGATCAGTTCAGGAGAATGAAGGAATGAAGGTCAATTTTTATGCCACCCTGCGGGCAATTGTCGGACAAAAAACGGTAGAGATCGACCTCAACCATGGAGCAACCATTGAAGAATTGGTCCATCAAATCGTCAAACAATATCCTGCCCTACGCGAACAATTGATCGATGAACAGGGCAACCTGCAAGGGCATATTCATGTCTTTGTCAACGGGCGGGACGTGTATTACCTGGAGCAGGAATATCAAACCCCGCTGAAAGCGGAAGATAAAATTGACATCTTCCCTCCGGTGGGCGGTGGATAGAGCGCCATCGAGAGTGCCCGAATGAAAGTGGAACGTACTGTCCACGGGGTACCGCTCTGGCTAATGCAAGCGTACCTCGAAGCCTTAGGGGGAACCGTGGAAGGCGAAACGGTCTTCGGAAAAGGCTGGCAAGCGCGCCTAAAGAAGATGGAACCCTATCGAATTGGCTCCCTATCGATTGGAAGAGTGAAACTGCTTCTGGAAGGGAATGAGCCGGTAGTGAGTTCGCTGCTGGAAAAATTGGAGCTGAAAACGTTCCGAGGCGGAGGATAGGAGCAAAAAAGGCCTCCCAATAAAGTGTAGAGCGGGAAGAACCCCGCTCTACCGAAATCACAGAGAACCGCGCATGGAATTCGCCAGCTTAGATAATCTCCAACTCTTTCAGCTTCTCTTCGGGCACAACGCCGTTCACCCAGCCTCGAGCTTTATAGTATTCCTCCAGCATTAAGTCTAACTCGCAGACATGCCCCTCAGAGCCAGGCATGGTGGAGGGTTCTTTCAGAAAACGCTCGGGCAGGTAGTCGCTGCCTTCGCGGAAACCGGCCAGGTTATTGTAGTAGCGCTCCAAGTTGTAAATGCGCTCACCACATTTGAGCATGTCTTCGACCGTGTAGTTCAAACCAGTGACGGCATTGAACTGGGCTGTGTACTCTTCCATGCCCTCAGCAAAGGCTGAGAATTTGCACAGGTCGAAGGAGTCGGAGACAGCGTGAACATCCTGGAAGACTTTGACCAGTTCGCCTTTACCTTTCCACTCCAAGGGGTCGGCTTTGAGCGAGCGGAAGGGCATGATGTTCAGTTCTGCAGCCGGCGTATAGGCGCGCAGATGGCAGGCACCACGGTTGCTGGTAGCATAGGCGATGCCCATCCCTTTCAAGCCACGCGGATCATAGGCGGGGATGCCCATCCCTTTGACCGTCATGGCAATTTCGGGGTGTCCCCAAGCCTTAGCGGCCCGCTCGGTGCCTTCAGCAAGGAGATCGCCAACGCCCTCGCGAAAAGCGATTTTCCGGGTCGTTTCGACCATGCCCATATAATCGCCCCATTTTAGACCGCCAGAGCCATTGGTATATCCCTTCTCGCTGGCTTCCATATAGACTGCCAGCACATCGCCGAGCTCAATCGCATCGACACCATAATCGTTTGCCATGTCAATCAGCTTGGCAATGGACGGGGCATAGTCGTTGCCACAATTGGCGCCAAGTGACCAGGCCGGCTCGTACTCCAGGCTCTCCATGCGTAAGCCAGCAAACGGCCCGTCCTTGATTTCAACTTCTTTCTTGCAAGCCACCGGGCAGGCGTGGCAGGTGGGGTCATCAACCAGAATGTTCTCCTTGACCCACTCACCGCTGATCTTTTCGGCCTTTTCCTCAAAGGAAGTCAATTGCGCATTACGGGTCGGCAAAGCGCCCATGCCGCTGGTGATGTTCATCAGGACATTCGTCCCGTAGACAGACAGGCCGCCTTTGCGCGGGCTGGTGATATTTTCTTCCGCCATGATGGTCGCCAAAGCGCGCTTGTGAGCCTCTTTCCACGCCTCATGGTTGGCTGCTTTGGGCATTTTCTTTTCAGCTTTGACGACAATGGCTTTCAGCATCTTGCTGCCACCGACACAGCCCGTGCCGCCCCGCCCGCTGGCGCGATCGTTCTCATTCACCCAACAAGCAAAGCGTACCAGATTTTCGCCTGCTTGCCCGATTGCCATGACTGATAAGTCTTTCTCACCGTATTTTTCTTTGAAATATTTGACCGTCTCGTGGACACCCTTGCCCCACACCTCTGAAGCGTCCAAAAGCTCAACAACACCGTCATGTACATAAGCATAGACCGGTTTCTCCGCTTTGCCCTTGAAGATCAAGCCATCAAAGCCAGCCCAACGCAGCCGCGCTGCCGACCAACCGCCATGATGGCTATCGCAAACGGTGCCGGTCAAGGGCGATTTGGTCACAATTGCCATCCGCCCGCTCATGTTGGCTTCCGTGCCGGTCAAAGGACCATTCATAAAGCAGAGAATATTGTCAGGGGAGAGCGGATCTACCTGCGGTCCGTTTTCAAAGACATACTTGACACCCAAACCTCGCGCCCCGATATACTTTCGCGCCCAATCATCGGGGATGGATTCATAGGAAACCGTTAAGGTATTAAGGTCAATGCGCCCAATCCGATCGGCGTACCCTCCAAGTGTTGTCATTTTTTGCCTCCTTTGTCGTTATTTCAATAATTTAATTGGTAAGATTGATGGATCAGGATGTACAGTTTCGGGTCCGGTTCTGCTTTCTTTCTGCTTCAATGCCTCCTTTCTAGGGACTCATTGCCCCAAAATCCCGAGCCGCTTTTGGAAAGCAATCCATTGGTTTCGACCATAGATATTATCGCCAGCCCATAGCCTCCTCAGCGACCGGGTGGAAAGATTGCGATTTCGTCTTGGGAAGCAAGGGGTTGATTAAAGCCGCCTTCATAAGTCAAATCACGCCCGTTCAATAGGATTCGCCAACCCTTACGGAAGAGATAAACCGACACCACTTCCAGCCATTCCGAAGTGCTTTTCTCTTCCGTATCCCAAATTTTTTCCAACGCCTGGTCACGTGCTTCCGGATAATAGTCAAAAAACTTTCCCAAGACTCTGGCAACCGTATCCGCCTGATGGACACGGACAATCACCTCGCTCTTGCCGATGATTGGGCGCACTGTGCCAAACAGTTTTACTCGAATCGGCAGCTCGCCACTTTCAAACTGGCGCGCAATGTGATAACCAAACAGCATTAGGTTGAGCTGAGCGCTCAGGTATTTGCTCCATCCTGCCATCGCCGCAGCAAGGTCAGGGGCTTTCAACGGTGATTCCCCAAGAACCTGAGCAAAGTAGGCCAGCACATGTCCTATGGAGGCGGTGATATAGGTTGGCGGCGTATGGATCTGACGTGGCCCATGCCCGGCATGGAATTTCCCCGCCCGAAAGAGATAGGCAGCAAATTCGTCGCTGGTATCCATCCCCAATGTGCGGGCAAGCCAGATGGTAAAGAAGCGCCGCCGCTCTTCCAGGTGGTCCACATCGACGCTTTCTTCCCAACCGAGAATAGCCGCCGTTTCAGGGAATTTTTGCAGATAGTCATACGTATCAACGACCAGTTCAACCGCCCGACGCATCAACGCTTCTACCGAGCGCGCCATGGCAGCCTTCTCCGCTGTTCCCAAGCCCAGAAAGGCAAGCGTTCGTTGCCACTCTTCAGCCGGAGTGGGGGCTAAGTCTCTCAGTTCGAACGAGGATGAACTCCACTCCTGATGAGTTTGTAAGGAGTTCAGTTTAGGATACATGGACACCGCCTTTGGCGAAAAACGGTGATGATGAGCTTCAAGTGCTTGTATTGTAACCAAAACTCAAAATATCCTCAAGTGATATTTGTCAAATGATATTTGTCCCATGATATTTGTCTAAATTTTATTTTTTATTTTGGAAAACAATGGAAACCTCCTATCCCTCTTGTAAGATCGATTGCATTGTGAAAATTGATAACAACCTACCACCACAATTTGTGGGATAACTCGCTGAGAAAACTGTCCACGAATTGACCACGTATAAATGACAGCGCTATTCGTGCATGCGTGAAACACTTGCGGACATTCCCCCTGCCGAATTAAGCCTATAGTAGGTAATTACAAAAACTGAGCGTCTGACGCGCTGATTTTTCTTCTATCTGGACACTATAGCAGGTATAATACGGCGAATCTATTTCTTTTGAATGCGGAGGTGGTTATGGGGCTAAAGCCGGATCATTGGATTCGCAAAATGGCGCGTGAGCATCGCATGATTGAACCATTTGCTGAAAATCAGGTGCGGGACGGGGTGATCTCTTTTGGGGTTTCCTCCTATGGATACGACATCCGCGTTGCCGATGAGTTCAAAATTTTTACCAATGTTTTCTCAGCCGTTGTCGATCCCAAGCACTTCGACCCCAAATCTATGGTGGATTTCAAAGGGGAAGTCTGCATTATCCCACCCAATTCGTTTGCTTTAGCCCGTACGGTTGAGTATTTTCGCATTCCGCGGGGGGTCTTAACCGTGTGTGTCGGTAAGAGCACCTATGCTCGCTGTGGTATTATTGTCAACGTTACGCCATTCGAACCCGAATGGGAGGGCTATGTCACGCTAGAGATTTCCAACACCACCCCTCTGCCGGCAAAAATTTATGCTAACGAGGGCATCGCCCAGGTGTTGTTCTTTGAGGCGGATGAAGAATGCGAGATATCCTACGCCGATAAAAAAGGCAAATACCAGAAACAACAATCGATCGTCCTTCCCAAGCTCTAGGAGAGACCCATGAATGTCTTTGGAAAATCAAACGTAGCCGAGTTTTTAGGCGATTTTGTCGTTTATCGCAACCTGATTCCGATGGATAATCGCCTGCCCTCATTGAGCGAAGTGCATGCCCGCCTTGATCTTCCCTCCCATGAAATTCCTCGCAAGCATGAGGTATCCTACGCCCGCGTGATCGTGGCGTTGCTTCGCGAAGCCCGGCGTCTCGAAGCACCCAAAGCCGAGATCAAGCGCTTGATTTTTATCGGCGACACCCGCATGAGCGACGGTGGCGCATTCGACAATATCTGCCAGGTGGCAGGTTGGGAAGGGATTATTTTTATTGGCTCGGAAAACACGGAGCCTTTCGAGTTTGAGAGCGTGCAAACCCCTGGCGGCCAAAGTATGGTGTTGTCCAATCGCTGGTCGGCGCTCAACGAAAGCGAAGACTACAATTTACGCCGTTATTGCGCGGTGCGTGGTTTTCCGATTGATGAGTCGACTGCGGTCATCCTGGATTTGGATAAGACAACCCTCGGAGCCCGCGGGCGCAATTCGCACGTGATCGATCAGGCACGGGTGGAAGCTGTGCGTCAAACTGTGGAATCCCTGCTTGGCGAAGCCTTCAATTTAGACAGCTTTCTCAATTCCTACAACCAGCTCAATCATCCTGAGTTTCATCCCTTTACCGCCGACAACCAGGATTACTTGGCTTATATCTGTTTGATCCTCGGCAGTGGTCTGTATGATACCGAAAAGGTCATTCGCGAGGTGCGAGGCAAACGGCTGTTAACCTTCCGTCAATTCATTGATCAGGTCGAAACCCACAAAGCAGAGCTTGCTCCCTCGTTACAGGCGATTCACGAATCGATTTACGCCAATGTTCAGGCTGGAGACCCAACTCCCTTCAAAGCTTTTCGCTACAACGAATACCAAAACACGGTGCAGCGGATGGGCTTTCTGCCCGACACGACCCCCCTGAACATTCTCCTCCAACAGGAAATAGTCCTTACCCACGAAGTGCGCGCCCTAGCTTTGGACTGGAAGCAACAAGGGGCGCTGCTCTTTGGCTTGTCGGATAAACCAGACGAGGCTTCAGTGCCAACCGCCGAGCTGGCCGAAAAGGGGTACCAGCCTTTGCATCGCACCCCTACCCACGTTGTGGGAAAGCCGAAATAATCGTCGCAAGGGAGAAAAATTTTTCCTCAGGGACGTTCCAATAGTCTATCCCAACTTACGCCAGGATCGCTTCCTCGAGGAGATGGAGGTCAACCGCCAGCAGTTGCGGGGTGGGCATGGATTTTACGATAATGTCCGGGTCTTTCAATCCATGACCGGTACAGACCGCCACCACCCGTTTGCCCTTGGGTTGAATGTGCCCCGTCAATACTTCTGCAGCAAAGCCGGCTAAGCCAGCCGCCGAAGCTGGTTCCACCCACACTCCTTCGCTCGCCAGGGTCTTCTGCATGGCTAGAATTTCCTCGTCACTGACGGCAATAATCCGCCCGCCCGATTCGTCGGCCGCTTGCAAAGCCTGCTCGCCGCGCGCCGGTCGGCCGATACGAATGGCCGTCGCAACCGTTTCAGGATGATCAACCGGATGGCCCAAAACCAATGGGGCTGCCCCACTTGCCTGAACGCCCAAAATGCGCGGTAAACCGCTTTGCTTTGCCTGATCATATTGGCGGAATCCCATCCAGTAAGAGGTGATATTGCCGGCATTCCCCACCGGTAAACACAGCCAATCTGGTGCAATCCCCAGCACATCACAGATTTCAAAGGCGGCGGTTTTTTGTCCTTCCAGGCGATACGGGTTGAGCGAGTTGACCAGGGCAATGGGATGACGCTGACAAATCTCCACCACCAGATGCAAGGCATCATCGAAAGAGCCCTGAATTTGAATTACCTGAGCGCCATAAGCCACGGCCCCAGCCAGTTTACCGGCGGCAACTTTGCCTTGGGGAATTAAGACGACCGCTTTCAGGCCGGCGCGGGCAGCATAGGCAGCCGCGGAGGCCGCCGTATTCCCGGTAGAAGCACAAATGACCGTCTTCGCGCCCCGACCGACGGCTTCGCCGATAGCAGCCGTCATCCCCCGATCCTTGAACGAGCCGGTAGGATTAAGGCCTTCATACTTCACATAAAGTTCAAAGCCGCCGCCCCACTGCTCCGCTAGGCGGGGCAGTGGGATCAGCGGCGTATTCCCTTCAGAAAGGGTGACCAGTTGAGTGTGCTGGGGAAGGTCTAAGAACGAGCGATAGCGTTGCAGTAATGGCGGGGTTGACATGCCTCAATCGATGTAAGAGCTAATGAAATCGGGGCGAGCCTCCGGGCGGCGTTCACCCCCGTCGGGGGAGGTAGGGCTATCGAAATAGACCTGTTGATCTTCATCAAAGCGACCGCGCTCAAAGCCGGTGCCAGCCGGGATCAGCTTACCAATGATCACATTCTCCTTCAAACCATAAAGCGGGTCTTTGGCTGAGGCAATCGCCGCGCCAGCCAGCACCTTAATCGTGTGCTGGAAGGAAGAGGCGGATAGGAACGAATCGGTGCTGAGCGAGGCTTTGGTGATGCCCAAAAGCACATCCACTGAGCGCGCAATGCGTTTGCCTTGTGCCAGCAATTGCTCATTTTTGCGCTTCAATTCGAGGCGGTCGACCAGATCGCCAGGCAAGTAATCGCTATCGCCGGGGCGGATAATTTGCACCTTGGACATCATCTTGCGGATGATGACCTCAAAGTGTTTGTCGTTGATGTTCTGACCTTGAGAGCGATAGACTTTTTGTACCTCGGTGAGGAGATACATCTGGCAAGCTTCCCGGCCCTGAATGCGCAAGATACGATGGGGGTTGAGCGAGCCTTCGGTTAGGGGTTGGCCTGGTTCCACGCGATCGCCATCTTTGACCAGCAAGCGCGCTGTACCGGGAATCTCATAGGCAACATCTTCCGTCACTTCCCGTGCCACAATCACGCGATTGCCCTCGATGCGCACGCGGCCCTTGTTCTGAGCCACAATAGTGGTGTTTTCATCGGCGAAAGCGATCACATCCCCCTGGCTGACCTCCCCACCATCTTCAACAGCGATCTTCCAGTCTTCCGGGATGTCATAGGGTTCTTCGATGAGTTGTGAGTTGCGCACATGCACTTCGCGCAGATCGCTGTAGCGGTCTGATTGCAGGATGGAAACAATCCCGCCAATCTCCGAAACGGTAGCTTCTCCCTTGGGTTGGCGGCGCGCTTCAAACAGTTCCTCAACGCGCGGTAGCCCGGTGGTAATGTCGCCACCTGCAGCAACACCGCCGGTGTGGAAAGTGCGCAGGGTGAGTTGCGTGCCGGGTTCGCCGATCGATTGAGCTGCCACGATCCCCACTGCGGTACCAACCTCGACCATCTTTCCGCGCCCTAAATCCAACCCATAACATTTGGCACAGACGCCATGCAGCAGTTCACAAGTCAAGGGGGAACGCACCTTCACTTCTTGAACGTTCGAAGCTACAATGCGGCGCACAATGGGGTGATCCAGCAGTTCATCGCGTTCGGCTAAGACTTCGCCTGTGTCGGGATCCACCACCCGCTCAGCAACCACTCGCCCATACAGGCGTGTGATCAGCGACTGGCCAGCAACATCATCGCTACGACGAATGAAAATCCCCTCCTGGGTGCCACAATCCTCATCGTTGATGATCACATCCTGGGCAACGTCAACCAGACGGCGGGTGAGATAACCGGCATCGGCTGTGCGCAGGGCGGTATCTGCCAGACCTTTGCGCGCCCCATGCGTGGAGATGAAGTACTCCAACGCAGTGAGACCCTCACGGAAGTTGGAACGAATGGGCAGGGGGATAATGCGCCCCGAGGGATCTGCCATCAAGCCACGCATCCCCGCCAATTGGGAGATCGGGCCAAAACCACCTTTCGTTGCCCCAGAAATGGCTTGCGCAGCCAGATTTCCATGCGGGTCCATGGTCGCCTTAACTGCGTCGGCCACCTTTTTTGTGGTATCTTGCCAGATTTGAATCACGCGTTCATTCTTTTCTTGCTCGGTGAGCAAACCGCGCCGGTAGTCGCGTTCCACTGCCTCCTGTTCTTGCAGGGCGCTTTCGATGATTTGCGGCTTCTCTGGCGGGATGGTAATATCCGAAACAGCCAAGGTATAGCCAGAACGCGTGGCATATTTGAAGCCAATATCCTTGATGGCATCAGCAACTTCAGTCGTCGTCTCTTCACCGCAGACCTCATAGAGTTCGGCGATCAGATCTTTGATGCCGCCTTTGTCCAACTCGCGATTGATAAATTGCATATTGGGCGGCAAAACTCGATTTAAGAGTACCCGTCCTACTGTCGTTTCGAGCAAACGAGTTTGGGATTGGGACAGACGGTTGCCCTCATCGTCATACCAGGTCGTTGCCATCAGTTTGATGCGCGCATGAAGGTCAACCTGTTCAAGCTCATAAGCTAATTCGACCTCATCCATATCGGCAAAGATGCGCCCATCTCCCTTGTGGGTCTTGTTGTCGGTTTTAGACAAATAATAAATGCCCAATACCATATCCTTGGAAGGGCTGATGATCGGTTCGCCATCGGCCGGCTTCAGCAAGTTGCGCGAGGAAAGCATGAGCTGGCGCGCCTCCCAAACCGCTTTCTGGGAGAGCGGAACATGCACCGCCATCTGGTCACCATCAAAGTCGGCATTGAAAGCGGTTGTCACCAGCGGATGCAACTGAATGGCGCTGCCCTCAATGAGCACCGGTTCGAAGGCTTGAATGCCCAGGCGGTGTAAGGTCGGGGCACGGTTCAGCAACACCGGCCGTTCTTTAATTACTTCTTCCAGGACTTCCCACACTTCGGGGCGGTTGCGTTCAATAAAGCGCTTTGCCCCTTTGACGTTGGCAGCATAACCATACGAGACCAGGCGAGCGATCACAAACGGCCGATAAAGCTCTAAAGCCATCGTCTTAGGTAAACCACATTGATAGAGCTTGAGGTTCGGGCCAACCACGATCACGGAACGACCGGAGTAGTCCACCCGTTTTCCGAGCAGGTTGCGGCGGAAGCGGCCTTTCTTCCCTTTGAGCATATCGCTGAGGGACTTCAATTCGCGCCGCCCGCGCCGGGAGAGTGCCTTGCCACGCTGAGAATTGTCGATCAGCGAATCGACAGCTTCCTGCAACATGCGCTTCTCATTCCGCACGATGACATCCGGGGCGCCTAATTCCAACAGCCGTTTCAAACGGTTGTTGCGGTTGATTACCCGCCGATAGAGGTCGTTCAAGTCTGAGGTGGCAAAGCGGCCGCCATCCAATTGCACCATTGGGCGCAGGTCGGGCGGGATCACGGGCAAGACCGTCAGGATCATCCACTCCGGGCGGTTGCCTGAACGGCGGAAGGCTTCCACCACCTTCAAGCGCCGGGTGGCTTTGCGGCGCTTTTGCTTGCTCTTCGAGGTGCGCACCTCAGTCCATAATTCTTCGGCAAGTTTGTCAAGGTCCATGCGCCGCAGGATATCGTAAAACGCTTCAGCGCCCATGTCGGCGCGAAAGACCTGACCCCAGCGCGACTTGAGTTCACGATAGCGCGCCTCACCCATAAAGGTCAGGGGGCGCAATTCGAGCAGCTCATTGCGCAGGCGGCTGTTTTCGTCTCGGGCGACCACTGCCTGGTCTTCCAGTTGCCCGCGCAGTTCTTCCATGCTCAAATCGGCTTCAGCGCGTTTGCGCTCAATATCGGCGGTAATGCGATTCAGCTCAAACTGCTTTTGCTCCTTGATTTCGCTTTCCAGTTCCTCCAGGCGGCCCTTCACCACCTCTTGCACTTTGCCAAGATGGGCATTGGTGATGGTTTCGCCGCTATCGACAATCACAATCTCGGTATCTGGGAAATGAATAGCCGATTTGGCTGTACTGCCGAGTTGTTCCTTCAGACTGGTTTCAAGGCGCTGGCCAGCCTTGATGATTGGGTCAAGTTTTTCGGCCAGCAATTCCTCGAAATGGGTTTCCAGTTGATGGCGGCGTTCATGCAGTTCCTTAATTTCCCGATCGCGTTCAGCTTTGATCTCGGCGATTTGCTGATTGATGCGCGCAGCCTGTTCGCGCTCTGCCTGGGTGATTTTATCTTCCAAACGGGCAAGCGCTTTCTTGCGTGCCTCTTCATCAACGTAAGTAACCACATACTGGGCGAAATATAAAACGCGATCCAGATTGCGCCGGGAGATGTCCAGTAACAAACCAAGGTAGGATGGGATGCGGCGGGTATACCAGACATGCGCAACTGGGGCTGCCAGCTCGATATGCCCCATGCGCTCACGGCGCACCGAAGAACGGGTCACCTCGACGCCGCATTTATCGCAAACAATGCCCTTGTAGCGCGGGTTTTTGTATTTGCCGCAATAACATTGCCAGTCTCGCGTCGGGCCAAAAATGGCTTCGCAGAACAAGCCATCTTTCTCGGGGCGCAAGCGCCGGTAGTTGATCGTTTCGGGTTTCAGCACCTCTCCATAAGACCAACTGCGAATGGTTTCTGGAGAAGCCAGGCTGATCTTTAATGCTTTGAGTCCCTTTGCTTCCACTCAATGCCTCCTAGTTCCTTGCCATTACGGCGAAAGTCAATAACCAATCTATGACCTAACCTCGAAGGGTTAGGTTTCCTCCGTGTAGCCGACCCTCGGTTGTCAGGGGACAGAGGCGGGGAACTGATTGCACCACTACCTGAGAAAACCTGTCCTTCACAAAAAATCATCATTTGCAGAGACAAACAAAGACAAGCACTCGAGACCTTTTTCCTCAAGCGCTCATCTGAAGTTCGAAAAACTCGGCTGACACTCATGCAAATTATACCCTGTCCTTTCGGTGCGTCAAGGTTTTTTAAGAAGGTATAATACA
>Ga0209162_1002412_pt1 | contig 16402 bp, 13 predicted proteins | sample YNPNPMetaG_FD_187121 | JGI IMG/M metagenome (GOLD analysis project Ga0209162, IMG submission 187121) | Anoxygenic and chlorotrophic microbial mat microbial communities from Yellowstone National Park, USA - YNP NP MetaG (SPAdes) (version 2) ... | reverse complement strand
GGCCGATAGAGCGGGGCAGGGCTTTGGGGTCCAGGGCAGGGGAGAAGGTGCCCGGCACCACCACGTACCCCTGCGTGTCCTGATCCTCCTCGCTGGATGTCTCCTCAATGACCTGATCAATGTCGGCATCAATCTCGTCAGGTGGGCGCGGGGCGTGGGCCGGCGCCAGCACGCCGGTGATGTATTCGTCACGCGGGTCCTGGTTTCCGGGCAGGATTTCATAGGGGCCGTCGCGGGGACCCAGGACTTCTCTCACCAGAGCGATGAGGATGTGGTCACGTTCAGACACGGGAATGCCTTATGGTCGCGTGAATAGCAGGCTAAGCCAGTTCCAGCCAGCGTAAGTAGCGCCAGATGTATCGCTGCAGTGCAGCGGACGATTGTGGGTAACCATCAATGAGTCAACAGTGGCACCATCAATCTGGCACGATCTTTCCTGTGACAGTGTACCACAAAAGCCGACCAAGATTCTCACTGGACCATGATCAGGCTGGAAGCCTGAGCAAGGACTACTCTACTATCTGTTGTCGCTGGTATCACTCCGCGTCTTATCGGAACTGCCCATATGAATTCCGCCCTTCACATCACCATGGACGGCTATGCCTCCAGCACCAGCGGCAGTCCCACCAGAGGTAGCCACCGCGCCACTGCCAGTTACAACAATACCAGCTTGTTGGGCTTCGGAAATAAGCTGGCGAAGTTGATCCAGGAACTCTTTATCATTTTCCAAGGCTTTCCTCAATTCCTTCCGCATTGCGGCTTGATTATCTTCGTCGTGCGGATTGGCTTCAAGATCCGCCAGTACTTCCTCGGCAGCTGGACGGCCTTGGAATTTGGATCGGATGGCCTTATAGATAGCCTCACACTGCGCCCATGCAGCCTCACCAGCTTTCTTAGCAAAAGACTTGCCCACCTCTGCAAGGTAAGGCACCAGTATAGAGATAGCGGTTGCCGTCAAAGTGTTAATTGGTTCCATTTCTCACACCTCCTCATGTGGCGAGAGTTTTTTAGAATCCGACCAAGAAGCGAAATAGCTATTGTTCATTGAGCGTACTTCCCTGTGAGTAAAGCGGTTTTCCATTTTTTAATCTTGAGCCTATTCGTGTCGTGAAGCATCAAATCATCGGTAGTCTCGAGAAGCGCAGTTGCTAAGTCAAGCTGCAAAAACGCTTTCACACTGGCAAGAATTACCTCCAATTGAGTAGTGCCTTCATCCTCGTCAGCCCGCATTAGGTGATATACCATCTCTACAACCAGTCGCTGTGCCGACTCACGAGATGAGTGAAGTATACGTTGGCGATAATAGCTTGCCGCTTCTCGATGCAGATCCCGGTAGCGAGCAGGTGATTGGCGAGATAACTCTTGGCATATGCTATCCCGAACAAGATCATGAAAGGCAACCCCGTAATTTCTAGCCTCTACGAAGGATAAACGTCTGAGATGGTCTATCACAACCTGTGGTTCTTCAACACCAACGAATTTCGCTAACGTGTTCTCATCAAACCAGCGAACGATAGCGCATCGTTCAATCCTTTCGGGTGTATCAAATGGCACCTCTCGAAGGAACTTGTGAATGATGGGCTCCATAACGTAGAGTTGGAGTATTGTTGGTGAGCTAAGATTCGTGGTCATCTGGAACTCCTCTCAGGCCTCGTTGTGAGTTGGTTGTAGTTTTAGCTGGTCGTATACCAGCTTGCAAATTTGTCTTATCCAAGGGTAGAGGTGTCCACTATCCAAGTCAAAGACGCTTAGCCGGGAAAAGATTTTGAGCAATGGGGCGCCTGGCACTACAATGGTGCCGGGGCGCGGAACTGCGCAAGATATAACAACTTCCTTTCCGACGACGGGGTCAAGAAGGGATATCCCCTCTCTAAGTTTTACAATGCCAATGCCGTTAGTCCTGTTAACGTAGATTCCGGATGCAAGATTGCCATTGACAATTGTTAAACTGTCGGCAAGGCTGTGGATAATTATCTGTGCACCTTCAGGCGGCGTCATGGATGCTAATTGCCATTGGCGAATATCATCTTTCTGAAGCAACCCTAACTGCCAGGCAATGTTCAGAACGGCTAGAGGTAATCTGCCCGAAATTATCTCGCCTTGTGTCAGCAGGTGGGTGGAATTCTGAAACCGCGGATTAAGGTCAACTGGATACACTGCAGCTTTGTCCAAATCTACCATGAGATCCATACCGAACATGCCCTGGTATCCGAGACCGCTGAGCCAAGCTCCTACTTGAAGCGCACAATCCCGAGTTTTATCAATTATTCCCTGTGGCAGTAATCTTGCAGAACTGTAGTCGTTGCCACAGTAAACTTCTGGGCGATTGCTACACTCTTTTAGCCCAACAAGCTGAACCGAAGGAAACGCGACAACAGTTTGGTCACCCAGAACAGCTGCATTGACGTTAAGTGAGACACCATCAATATACTTACTTACGAGGACTCTCGAGTCTTCGGCAACACAATAAATTTTTTCCAGATCGGCTTCGCTGTGGATAAAAAACGTACCACTACCTGCCGAACCCAATGGCAGACGGAGCACGAAAGGGAGTCCAAAGTCCCGCTTAATTTGGGCAAAACGAATGCTGCCTAGCTGGCTGACTTGGTTATGAACACTGGGGAGTTTTAGCTCGCGCAGGGCTTTCGCAAAGCGAATCTTGTCATCCAGCCAAGCCTTCAGTTTGTGATCAGGCGCAATTACACACATGCGAGATTTGTGGAGCCTAGCAAATCGCGCCAATGATCTCGTCGCACTGTAGGCGATCACATAAACAGGCGAAGCGAGTTCCCGCAAACGGCTTTTTATTTCATCACCTCTTTGGTCAAGTATCTGATCTAGATAAGCGCTTGTCCAGTTTTCGCGCTTATAGGTTTCAGCTTCTACCGAATAGATCTGGCTATTCTGCCACTGCACAATGGCCGGCGTATCTAAACCGAAGTCACAAGACATGATCAGATCGAAATCCATGTATCTATCGAGACCCACGCAATCTAGCGCGCGTTGTCCATACCATGCAAACCGATATCCCTCGAACAGATTTGTATAATCGTACATAATGCCATGGATCCCTGCTTATGGGCATGGAAACATATCAACCTTCATAACTACGCTGAACCGCTATACTCAGGCGTCTCACGCCCTCCCTGATGTCCTCTGGACTCAATGCGCTGAATGCAAGGCGAATCATAGAACATTGGTTTTGGGCGTTAGCAAAGCAAAATCTTCCCGGCAGATAGATAACCCCCTCACTCACGGCGTTCTCCCATAAGACATCAAGATTGACATCGTCACGAAGCTGAAGCCACACGAAATACCCACCCCCGGGCCTATACCAAGTTACAAAGCCTTGCATGTATTCCTCAAGGGCTTCGATCATCGCATCTCGCTTTTCCTTGTATATGAGTCGTAGTGAAGCTACGTGCTGCTCGAAAAGCTCGTCTACGAGAAACGCGGCCGCAATGTGCGATGTTAGCGGTGTTGTACCACCATTGACCTTGAATTCAACAAAGCGGGTGATCACAGGTTCCGGACCTAGCGCCCAACCTACCGCAAGGCCTGGAGCTATAATCTTCGAGAATGTGCCCATCTGTATCACTCTCCCAACACCAGCGTCAAGCTCAAACAGAGAAGGTGGTGGCTTTTCATCATACCAAAGCTCATTGTAGGCCGTATCTTCGAGAATCATAAAACCATAACGGGAGCTCAATTCCAAAAGCTTTTGCCGTCGTTCGAGAGTGAGGGTTGTGCCAGACGGATTCTGATGAGTCGGGATCGTATACAGAAACTTGGGCGTACGCCCCGATTGGGCTCGTCTACGCAGGGTGTTCTCTAAAAGCTCAAGCCTAAGGCCAAACTGATCGATTGGTATATCGTCTATTTCCGCTTCGTAGTTTCGAAAGATAGTAACTGCGCGGAAGTACGTCGGGGCTTCTGTCAATACCCGATCGCCCGGATCGATGAAGACTTGAGCCATGAGCCCCAGAACCTGCATCGATCCATTTGTTATAATCAAGTTTTGGAAGTCTAGATGCGTATTAAGCTGCTGGGCAAGGCGAGGAACGAGCACCTCTAATAGTGCTTTGCTACCTCGGAAATTTGAGTATTGCAGCGCATCGCTGGCTGACGTTGCCAGGACTGTCGCTATTGCAGCCTGAAGATTCTTAACCGGAAAGAATCTTGGATCAGGGTGTCCAAGGGTAAAATCAATGACTTGTTCCCCTGGCTCAGGTTCTTCTGGCGTGCTTGGTACAAGATGTGCACGTCTGGCATACAGGCTGACAAAACTTGGATCAAATGTCATAAATCCTCCATTTTCTTGGGCGCCATCACATCGGGGCCTTTGTCTGCTGTATCCCGTTCACGATATGCAGCGTAATGCTCTGGGAAATCTTTAGTATGCCAGATATCTACATGCGAACTTCGGACCACGCTAACCTCAAGCTTCCCTAGCTTCTGAATCTCAGCAATGATGACATCTCCCTCGAACACGGGGGTTACTCCTTCGACTGTTCCGGTCGCGATGACGTCACCGGGCAACAACGTTGTAACTTCGGACACAGCCTCGATTAACTCTGCGACATCGAAGATCATATCTCTAGTGTTACCATGCATTCTAAGCTGGCCATTCACCCACAGCTTCATTTCAAGAGCTGATGGACTACCAACCTCATCACTGGTGACAATAGCTGGTCCGATAGGACCAAATGTATCCCATCCTTTCATCGAGAACCAAGAATATGGGATCGTTCGAAAATCCCTGGCAGACATATCCAAGAAGATGGTATATCCGAAAACATAGGACAGCGCTTCCCGTGCTGGTACCCCGCGGCACTTCTTCCCAATCACCACTGCCAGTTCAAGCTCATGGTCTACCCGACGTGCCTCCTTGGGCAGCACCACTGTCCCACCGGAGCCTATCAGAGCATTCGCCGGTTTGAGAAAGAAGATAGGCTTTGGGAAGATCTCAGTTGCATCTTCAGCCGCGTGAGAGGGATAGTTGTCAACGGTGCAAATCACTTTGGATGGGTTCATGATCGGCGGCAGGAGCGAGATAGACGTAATTTCCACTGCGTCACCTGCTCCAGCCTCCAAACGTTCCAGTTGTGCTTTGATAAGCGGGAAGTTTTCTATAAGCTCTATCATTGTGGCTCCTTCGGGTAAAGCATCATGACGTTGTAAGGCCCGTTTGATGTCTATTACCTTGTCGCCTACAAGGAGCCCTAGTCTTTGATCGTTGTAAGTCACAAGCTTCATGGTTGAGCCCCGTTCAGAACTGGGTCATAGCAAAGAAGCGCAAGATATCCCTTCCCAACAGAAAGCATACCCCAGTATTACGGGGATTCGCTGCCAAGGTGCTTCAACATTTCGCTTTGTATTTCAAGTACCTCTGCCATTGATGACCCCACGATCAGGCACCCGAATTCACCTTCGTGTATTGATGACGAAACTGTTGGTATGATGCCACGGCGCCGGCCATTGCTCGGGTACAGCAATCCATCCAGGACCCGAATCAGCTCACCAAAAGTGGTAATTGAACCAGTCATAACTGGATCACGGCTTAGCAAAGCAACGTGTTCGAGATAGTCTGAACCAAAAGCAAAACTGGCAAAGTCATGTACATGAGTACCGCCGGTCCGCCTCGGGTTAATCTCCACCGGATACGGGCGACCAGTATCATCCACGATCGCATCCATGTCAAAATGGCCCACATAGCCCATCTTTTGCAATCTTCTCGCTACCGTCAAGCCAGCCTCAACAAGAGGGGTATACCATGGCTCAATTTGCTGCTCCCTGCTGGTTATCACCCCACAGAAGTCTCCATAGCCATGGAATAACTGAGTGGACATATAGGTCATTCGAGGTGGACCCTCATGGACGGATGGAACGAAACACTCAAATGAAGGAGAAACAACGGTATTGGCGACAATGAGTTCTTCCACAACAATGAGATCGGTACTGAAGAATGGGTTGGATCGAATTCTCTCCGCAATTTGCTTTTCTGAGCTAAAGTTGTCCGGATAAACGATGAAGTTGCCGTACCCGTTCGTTCCCATGTTAGCCTTTATGATGCATGGCCGGCTTTGGTCAACAAACCACCGGGTCACCTGTGCGGCCTCCTCTGGAGTCTGACAAATAAACCCTTCAGGTAGCTGTACCGTTGAATTTGATAGCCAACCTGACACCAATGCTCGAAATCCAGCCTTGGTGTCGAGATAATGCAGAAGCCATTGACTGCTCGATGAGGCGGTCTCAGGTAATAATACATTCAATCCCCCGCGAGTTTGGAGAGCTTCAACCAATTCTAGGAATTGCGGAGTTGTGGCATATGGAATCAATGTTAATGTTTTCGTTGAGCCAGCATACTCGACCAAACGATCAAACAACGTGCTTTCTCGCAATACATCAGAGCAGAGCCGGGCTGAAGGATGAACTGGATGTACCGCCTCGGTTCCATGAAATCCCAAGATCTGGCGCACATAATCGAGTGAAGGCACGGGGAATGATGTGACTACCAACTTAGGATCACCAGCCCAGATAAGGGCTCTGTCCCCCCGATATTGTTCGGTTCGAATCCGAAAAGACCGGGTATCTGGATCCGGATCGCGGCTGAGAAAGTCACAAAAAGCCTCTGCTACATTTGCTATCACAACCAAAGGTGAAGTATCGTTAACAGTCATTTAGATATTCCTTTACTTAGCGATTCGGCATTCATGCGAAACTGTACCACAAGTGGTGGCGGCAACAGTACCAGGCCTGGTTCGTTTGCCCTTGCTGCCTCCTCAATCTTCCTCAGTGGTTGCCCGTCGTAAGTCTCTGTCTCCCACAAATTGGCCAGATCTTCTAACAACTGGCGTCCTTGCTCTCCTCGACCAGCAGCTTGCCATTCCTTTGTCAGGTTGATGATTTCAGTTAGTTTGTTATACAGCCAGTAACGATTGTAGAGCATTCCATAGATGAGTGCTTCCAGGAATGATTGCTGTCCCTCAGTGACTTTACCACCTTCAAATGACGCCACAGCCTGTGCGAACTTGAAATCGGACAGGATGTGGTGGTAACCCATTTTCAGACAAACCTCTGGGACGTGCTCCACCTCTCTTGGCAGTGTCCCATCCCATCCAGACAACTGCAACATCTTTAACGCGGCTAGTATACGCATTTCCAAGTATTCTACTTTCAACCTTCGCGCCAGATCTAAACCTGCTATATACTCCGTAGCCGCTTCATCCAATCGCCCCATAGCTCTTAGTACATCGCCCCGTCGGCGGAGGGAGTCTGTGTCATAAAATGGATGGACCATGGTATGGCTGATCTCCAGCGCCCGATCTATATGTTCTAAAGCCTCCTCAAACCGACCCTGTACCCGACGAAGATCCGTCAGGTTTTGCAGCGTCTTACAGTTTATTTCGAGATTTCTCTCTTCCTCGCAGATCCTCAAACTTTCCAGCAAGATTCTCTCGGCATCATCCAACCGACCAACCGCAATGTATAACAGGCCCAGATGACAAAGTGGATACACTACGTTGTAGGGGCTACGCAAATCCAGCATCAGCGCCCGGCATTTCAAGAGATAATCTTCCGCCTGCGTCCACTTTCCGGCATGCCAGGAGAAATATCCCAGGTTGTTCAAAGCCCAGGCCTCTCCCATCCGGTCGTTCGACTGTCGTGTCAACTCCAATAGCTTAAGCTGGGCATCAATCCCTTCCCCAAATCGCCCGAGCCGGTTAAATGTGAGCCCCAACACCTCCAACGCTCTATTAACAAACTTGGGTAAGTCCAATCTGCGGGAGAGCTCCAGGCCCATCTCTGCATAGCGAAGCGCTGATGGGAATTCTGCTATATACCACAGTGCGACAGAGAGGTAAGCGGCACTGCGAGCCTTCAGTTCGGGGTGTTGTTCGACCTCTGGCCGGGAAATCAGAGCCTCCAACAGCCGGGCCGATTTCAAGTTGTCCACGTTCTTCTGCTGCCAGAGTACCCCCTCGAAGTAGTCCAGCCACAGCTTGTTGTTCCCCTGGATCTCCAGCTCCCTGGTGGTGTCTAACAACGCCGCCGAGAACTCTGCCTGCGAGAAGTCCGTCGCGTTGTCAAATAACTCCCGCAGCCGACTGATGCCTTCATTCTCGTCCGCTCGTAGCAGATGATATACCAGCTCTACCGCCCACGGCTGTGCTTCGCGTCGCTGAGCACCGGCGATGAGTTGCTCGTAGTAGTTGGCAGCCTTCCGATGGAGCTCGATGTATCGCCGTCGGGATCGCTTGACAAGATCCTCGCAAATGAAGTCTCGCACTAAATCGTGGAGCGCCAGTCCGTCAGGATGTGGTTGTACAAACGACAGACGGCCGAGCCGGGCATAGGCCTCTGCTACCCTTTCGCCGGGGATACCCACAAACTGCTCCAGGGTGTCCTCGTTGAACCAGCGCACGATGGCACATTGCTCCAACCATTCCCGCAGGTCTGCCGGCACTTCCTCCGTCAGCTTGTGCACCAATTGTCCCACGATGGTCAGATGTTCGGCAATACCCTCGAGCCCCAGACGAGTGGCCCCGCTCTCTCGCAGCACGTCCGCCGCTATGCTGGCTGCCAGAGGCAGCCCTCCTGCAAAATCAGCAATCTCTCTGACTGCATTTTCAACAGTCACCCCGCGGAGACGCACTAATGTCTGGGTGTCTTCGTTCGTCAGCGGCTCTAGCTCCAACACCCGCACAATGGGCAGCCACTCCTGCCAGTCATTGGGCAACGTCTTGCGCCCTGAGGTCACCACAAAGACGTTCTTTTCCAGGTTTGGGAACAACTCGCTGCGGATCCAGCTGTCCAGATAGGAAGATATTCGCTCATAGCGATCAAACATCAGGCAGATTCGTTGTTCGCCCGCCAACCCTGCCAGGTCTGCCAGCAAGGCCTGGGTGAAGTCGGACGCGGGGTTGAGATAGAAGTCAGCATCCGCCCCACCAAGTACCCTGGACAGGTAGCTCAAGGCCTGTTCAGCTCCCTGCCCGGTATCTTTCTCGTTCTCTCCGACCGGGCCACTCATGCCCGTCAGAATTACACTCAGGACCTCCGGCGGTATGTGTTCATCAGTGCGTACTTTCCGGTCCAACTCTTCATGGCGGGCCAGTTGCGCCTGAAGCTGGGGCAACGCCACGCGGGCGGTCCTGGTCAACTGATCATAGATGAACCGTAAAACCTGTGCGGGGAGCTCCTGATCGCCGACGTTGGCCAGCACCCATGGGACATTCTCATCATCGCAGATTGCACCGAATGCCCTCAGCAAAGCTGTCTTACCGATGCCAGGAATCCCCATCACGTGCAGCAGACCATAGTCATCGGCACCACCGATGAACCGTCGAAACACGTTCAGCTCAACATGCCTGTCAGCAAATAATAACTTCAGTTTCTTCTCCAGTCGCTCTCGCTTTGTCGGCATCGCAACCCCTGAGATGTTTGAATGTTCAACTGGTCATGGAGCTACTTGTTTAGTTCCAATGATAAGTGGTTGGAAGAACCGGTCACGCATGGTCTGTATATTCGCATATCCAGCAGCGAACATCAGAGCTTCCAGTCTATCAATCGTCACACAGTAATACCTGGCCCGTAGCACACGGACCGTGCTGAACTCCTCACCGGTGTCCTCAATGATATAGGTAGACATCTCATAAATATCGCCATCAAATTCCCACACATCAAACATTACAATTGTGCTACGCCCCACATCATGTACAGTCCGCGGAACCATCTGCTTTCCACCAAGCTCCATCTTCGCGTAATCGCGCACAGAGATGATACACCCGCCTCCCGGTCGGGTGCATAAGTGAAGTTGTCTAAGTGCTGCCAAAATCTCCTCATCCGACAGAAGATGTGGGATCGCATTATCGCATGCGATCACCACATCGAACTGCTGTGTCCAGACCTCCGATAGTTTCCTCATATCCGCCAAGCGAAAATCTATATTCAGCCCGCGCCTTGCTGCTTCGCGCTTGGCCCGCTCAATAGCACCACCCGAGATGTCTGACCCCACTACTTCATATCCAAGTTGTGCAAGCCCCAGGCTTTGCGTTCCGATGCCGCATGCCGCATCCAGAATCGTCCTGGCATCTCCCCAAAAGTCTCGTATGATCCTATCCAAAGCGATGGCCTGCGTCCTGATATCTGCCTCCCAATCTTCGTAAATGAGATGGTAATATGGCGCTAATGCATCATAGTAGGTCCGTATCATCGCCACAGCCCTCCAACCAGGAACAGGAATAGCAGCTTATCGAAGCTGTGTTCTGCCCACAATAAGGCTTCAAGACGATCCAGTGTAGGTGCCGTGGATCTCGCCTTTCTTCCAAAGTTCACGTAAGGCATCTATTGCTTCAGATGGAAGCGGGGGAATCTCAGATACTGCCATATTTATCTCAACCTGCTTGGGGTTACGGCAGCCGGGTATGACTGTCGAAACTGCTGGATGGCTGAGGCAGAATTTAAGCGCTGCAGTAGCCATCGGCATCCCCATTGCTTTAATGATAGGGCGAACCTTCTCGGCCATTGCAACATTCTCGGCCAGCCATCCCGGGGGTGTCCACTCCCTGCGCCAATCCCCTTTGGGGAAAGTCGTGCCAATTGTGAACTTCCCCGTGAGTACACCAGCCTGTAGGGGGGAGCGCACAATGATTCCAATGTTATGTTTTTCGGCAAGTGGAAATAATTCATATTCAGGAAGTTGTTCAAATATATTGTACACCACTTCGATAACATCAACTCGCCCTGCCTCGATATGCACATTGGCCTGACTTACCAACCGGTCATTAACTGAAATACCATTGGCTCTGATCTTCCCCTCCTGCTTAAGTTTTATCATCGCTTCACACCACTCAGTTCGGTGACTCCACGACATGCTCCAGGTGTGGAGAAGGAGCACATCGATACAATCTACGCCGAGGTTTCGAAGGCTCCTTTCACAGCACTCGACAATCCAGTCGGGTGGAAATTCTTCATCAATCCCCTGGTAGGGCGGCGGCCCCCATAACTCATTCTTTGGTGGCACCTTCGTCGCGAGAATCACGCGTTGCCCCCGCTCCTTTAACACACGCCCTATAAGTCGTTCGCTATGCCCGGAGCCGTAAGACAAAGCCGTATCAATGAAAGTACAACCCAGGTCCAATGCTCTATGCAAAGCAGCGATAGAATCCTCGTCATCTTGAGGGCCCCATGCATCACCACCGATAGCCCATGATCCAAAGCCAATTTCGCTTACCTGGATGTCAGTACGACCTAAAGTTCGGAATTTCATTTGTGTCCTCCCTATTGTATGATAAGTATCTGGGGCTCGGCCAACGAATGCCGGGTTTCAAAATGGAATAGTAAAGCCAGAAGGCAAAAGCGCTACGGTATGTGTAGCCATCAGATTTGCTCGCCATTCATCCAGTAGAGGTTCAACTTGTGGATAGATGCTGTGTTGATATTCAAGGAGCAAATCTTCGCCTGTTCGAATATCACCATGTGCTACGATCTGCGCCAGGGCGAAATTGCTATCTCTAGAAGTTGGCTTGTTCCAATTTTCCATCGCTTGTAAGATAAACGAACTTCTTTCTATAATCGGATTATGCTCAAACTGTATAACCTCCAAACCCAAAGAACGTTGAAACAAATAGTACAAAGCACACTTGGAGCATTCTCCGCAAGATCTACCCCAATAGCAGAACGAGGCGTTTCGAGTCAACTCGGGGAATCGCGTTGCCATTATTCTAAATTTCCGATACTCTGTAATCGGAGCAAGAGGAGAAAACAACGACACATCAGCAGAAACAAACCTGCGAATCACATTTTGCAAATTGATGTTGCAGAACTCTGATTGTGTATCATAACGGCTGTACCGCTGCCCCTCATACTCAAACTCCTCCGTCCATGTGCTGTTTTCGAATCCAAAACAGATGTTTGAACCCCCAAACCTTGAAGCGCACATCAATGCGACGGGTAGAAGCAAGAGTTCCCTGCCATGCGGGACTGAGTTGATGTCGGGGTACTCCCTGGCTTTTGCCGAGTAACGGGTAGCAATATCGAGAAACTGGTCAAATCTGACCTCCACCACCTCGAAGCCAGTACTGAGCAGGCCAGAGAGCCTCTCTACGGCCTGCAACTCGCTCTTGGCCGCATCAATATTAATGTATGAAACATGCAGTGGAATCACATCATAGCCATTATGAGTCAGTAAAACATAGGATAATGTAGAGTCCAAACCACCCGACCAAAGTAGAATGGCCCGCCGATTTGATGTAAAGTGCTGCAACTGCCAGGGTTGACCAGGAACCAGGAAGTTGAAAACGGGTTCCGGTATTGGTCTAATAGCATCCCTGTAGGCGCGCACTGCATACAGAGTGCGTATCGTCGGGTTAAGATAGGTCAGAAGTTCACTGGCAGAAGGCAGGTTAATGTCTATGCGCTGGGCTAGACAGAGTTGCGCCAGGAAGATTGCGCCACAGGATCCGAGCAGGTGAATCAGTTGATTATCTACATCTAGCAGATCAAATGAAGTCCGTAGTTCCAGGCTCCCCGAGAACTCCTGATCAATCTGGTAGTGTAGGCAAATCTTGTCAGGATAGTTCTCTATACACACAGAAAGTCTATCGGCTGGCTCGATAGCACGTTTACAGCTCATCTGAACTCTCTGCAATTCTTTGTTGACATTACAACTGCTTTCGTAGATTTCCAACGAATCATCTTGTGCTTGAGGACGGGTCTGGAGGGGTTTCCCAATATCGAACCTCCGAATGGCCGTATTTGTGCATGATATCGACAACTTCCTTAAGGGGTAACCCGTAGAGTGTATTGTTGTTTCTACCCACCATCGTGTCCGCCCGGAACAGCGAATTGAGGATTGCCTCTTCGACACTTTCAACCGTGGCTTGGAACAACGCATTCATAGTACCCTCTTGAAAATCTGGTATCACCTGCTGGCTTCGGAGCAGAGCTTGCGGATCCCGAGGGACGCGGTTTGTCGTTGAGAACGCGATTGCCAAATCTCCGCTGCCATTTCCAGAAATGCTACCAGTCCTGGCTAAACCTAGCCAAGCACGACGTGCCAAGCGGTTAAGTTGGCGGGATGAAAGTGGCGCATCGGTTGCAATTGTTATTACACATGAGCCTTCATTACACCTTCCCAGCCTTTGTGGTTGCCAATCGATTAATTCACGTCCAACCGGCACACCGGCAATGGTCAGTTGCTCACGAGTGCCAAAGTTTGTCAAGACAAGAACACCAACTATAAACCCCCCAAGATCTTCTGGAAGAACCCGAGAAGATGTACCAATACCTGCCTTGAAACCGAATCCCTCCGTGCCTGTTCCCGCTCCTACTGATCCCTCCTCTACCGGCCCTTCTTGGGCATTTTCCAGCACCTCTAGGACATGCTCCTTATGCACATGTCTGCCTTGTATGTCATTCAAGAAATCGTCACTGCACTCGGCGACAAGGCAAATCAGCCCATGGGTTTCAATGCCCACCTCGGGATGCTGTGATATAGACCAATCCTGGAGTGCATCAGCAACACGGTAGACATTGAATGAATTTGTCAAAACAATGGGGCCTATAATGAAGCCAAATTCATTAACCACGGCTGCCCCAAAGCATTCGCCAAAGCCATTTAACCATTGGAGTGCACCAGCCACGCGATCCAGGTAGGTATCGCCACTGTGAGGGAAAATGACGGTTATTCCTGTTCTAATTGGCCCTTTCCCAGGTATATGGGAGCCGCTCCCTTCAATTAGAGTCACGTGCCCAACTTTTACCCCAGGCACATCTGTGATCGCGTTGAGTTCCCCTGTTGGCATACTGCCGATGATAATTCCAAGCTCTCTTGCTCTTGGTCGGTTATTGGTCATCCCTATCCTCCTTTCCGACTTGTAGAATTCGGGTGAATACCCATAAAGCACATATACCAGCAAAGTGCATTTCTGCTCCTGTCGAGTGCTTGAGTGCTTAGCTCCCGATTTTTTTGCTAGTGGTTTGTCAGGTTTGTTTTTGTGGCCGGAAGTTGCCAACATGATGAGTGCAGAGACCCACAAAAGCACGGTTGACAAACCACTAGCTTCCGGACTTGAATTTACGTAGCATCAAAAGAACGTGTTGGGCCGTGTTACGTTCAGAGCGCAATCTGTGGATGTACAATACAAAGTCAGCCAGAAGCGCAGAAGTAAGCGAACTAAAGAACACGTGATCGATTTGCTTTTGCCATTGATAAGCGGAGAGACTTCTACCCCGGAATTGAATCGGGCACACTACCCACATATTTCCTTGACGGTAGAAATGGCCCAAGTAAAGTTCTTGTTTTCTTATTGTTCTTTGTGACCAAGCATCTAGTCGGCGGTAGAGGAAGAGCGGCGTTTGATGAGGTAGAAACTGACTGAGATCCCCTCGAAGCGTGCTTTCAACTGCAGGTAGGCACAGAGTTCGGTATCTCGAAGGGGCAGTAAACATAGCCCCAAGATCTTGACAGTGTATTGCTTCCTTATCAACGCCGAATGCATCGAAACACATTTTTGCTAATATATCACTTGCCGCCATCAGCGAGACCATGTCACTAAGAAATTCTCCGAATGGGAACAATGTCATCTCATTACCACGATCATATTTCTCGATCAGCGGGCCGAAGGTTTCACCAGCAATTTGCAAATAATCCAATAGGTTAACTGCCAGACTCTCGCCCAAGCACCGCTCAATGGCTAATTGAATCAAGCGCAATAAATCCTCTGGTCCCGTCGGGCCCGTGGCAATCGACTCTTTGATTTGCTGGCCTAGATCACGCAGGACATCCTGTCCTGCCCCTTCAACCCCGCCGATGATGGTGATGACATTAACAACTTTGATGATATTCCCAAGCACATCACGTCCTACTGCCACGCCTCCTTCGCCGGCAGCGACGCCTCCTGTGGTAGCAAGGGCTCCGGGACCAGAAACCTCAGTTTTCGGTGCTTCGTTAGAATTCGCCATCTTGGATCAAGAAGCTTCTATCGCGTGCGGTTCTTGCACCAACCGCTTGAAAGGGTTCCGCTTATTACTGGTCGTCACATCATTTAGTAGAACCGATATTGGCCGTTAGGAAGAGGAAGAGCTAGCACGTTATTCTGGCACGGAATACAGGTCGGTCCGGTTGGAATGCCGTACTTCGCGGCTCGCTGATGGACTTCGGTGTATACATCCCAGTAAGTCAGGTGATTAAACCCTCGTCTGTCTTCAAGTTCTGTGCCCGTCAATGGTCGAAATGGTGATAGAATGGGCATCACGCCCATGGATGCAAGCCTCTCAGCGCCCTCAATGGTATACTCGGGGTCTTCCAAGCCAACGATGATCAGAGAGCGCGTGTTGATTGGCCCAAACAACGACACGGCGTATTCCAATGCCTCCAAGTACCTCTTCTTGCCAATATAGCGGTTCTTGCCTGGGATCATCTCCTCCCATGCGGCATCACTATAGAATTCAATATTCATTCCCAGCTCATCTGCCCCGGAATCCCGGAGCATATCAATGTACTCATTCTTGAGAGGAGCACAAATCATTACATAGCAACTCAGGCCAAAGTGTTTCTTGATAGCGTAGCACAGTTTTGAAGCGAGGACCGCCCCCATGTCCTCACCAAGAGGCGTTCCGCCGCCAATCAAGACGTGCCTGGCAGGTATGTTAGGGTCATCGACTGCACACGCCAATGCTTCTAACATTTGCTCTATGGTTTTGCGGCTGGCGTCGCGATCTTCATTGAGGCCAATCGAACAAAACTTGCATCGTAGCTCCGGCTTCCAGAACCGGCAATAGGGCCCTGTCATTCCATAGCAGAATCGGTCACCCGAGCACATCTGGCCCACTTTGACCATTGGGACACCATCTGACGTGTGAAGGCTGTAGTATCGAGGAATCGGCTGTAACTCTACCTGAGTAAGGATTTCGTCGCCGCGTCTAATGACCAGCTTGTCGGAGACGTGGTCCAAAAACAATGGGGATTGAGATGCGAACCTCTCATCCACCGGGGCGTTAACATGAACATCATGTGGCAGAACTATGTCCAGTCCACCAGATGCACCTGACCGTGTTCTTATAGGTCTCTTTGCCCTCTCCATGTAGTAACGGGCTGTTGCTGAGACTTTAAGACCTGATGTAAGTAGTTCAAATTTCAGGAGACCAATGTTTTTGAGATCGCTGGGTATCTCTGTCTGACAAGTGCTCATACTCATATGGGCCTCCTTAATAGCGCAAGCAAGGCGAAATATAGTTCGCAAGCAACCTGGCGATATATCCTTACATTCTGGCAGGCTCAACAGGACGTAGTTACCTACCCAATTTTCGCCCAAATTAGGGGCCTGATGCCCTGGCGAGCTTGACGGAAAGGGTGACAGATGGTATGTAGATAGGGAGTCCCTATCTCGCATACAGG
>Ga0209162_1002411_pt1 | contig 16423 bp, 13 predicted proteins | sample YNPNPMetaG_FD_187121 | JGI IMG/M metagenome (GOLD analysis project Ga0209162, IMG submission 187121) | Anoxygenic and chlorotrophic microbial mat microbial communities from Yellowstone National Park, USA - YNP NP MetaG (SPAdes) (version 2) ... | reverse complement strand
GTTATAAAGCGATTGAAGCACCTTGTCAAGCCCCCCCTCGCCGACCTTGCCCGAAGCCGCTCCTCCGGCGCAAAGCTGGCCCGGCGCCCAGCGGCCACTCCCGGAGGAAAAGCCGGGCTGCGCGAGTGGAACACGGGCATTTGAGGATCTGGGGGGCGGTGGGCAGCATCTGGCCCGAGACTGCCGAGCCGCCTTGCTGGAAGGGCAAGACGCTCAACCTGTTGGACCAGCTTCCCAGGGCCCAGCACGGAGTTGCCCGGCAGATAATCCGGGCGGAGGTATACGCCCCCACTCGCGATGACGCGGGGCGGGAGCGCGCCAGCTTCGAGGCGTGGTGCCAAAGCGCGCGCACCAGCAGGGGGCGGATACCTAAGGCGGGACTGGCAGCGGATGGAGATCTTTTACCAGTTCCCCTGGGGCCACTGGGTGCACCTCCGCACCACCACCGTGGTGGGGTCGCCGTTTGCCACCTTGCGGCTTCCCGCCGATGCCGCCGAGCGCTTCGAGCGTTGCTACCCGGCCACCGCGGTGATCTGCAAAACGCTCACGGTGGTGCAGACACGGTCGCCCGGTCTCAACGAACTGCACCTGCTCGTCAAGGTCCTGGCCGTCGTCCGCTTTGTTGGTGGCATCGAACCGGCTAGGGAGGTCGCCGCTTGACCCCGATTTCCCCACCTCGCGACGGTACCTCACGTCTTTGCAGGAAAGCACCTTGTATCTTAACCACCCGTTTGACCCGCCGTATTATTTGCGCGCGCTGTTACTGGATAACGCCGCGCCGTTACTTTACGTGCGCCGCTCATAATAGGGTGCTTTTTTCTGGCCTTTCGCAACCAGCCACCCTTTCTTAACGATGGGGTTATCCACGAGAGGGGACATCTTTACACCTTGGCCTCCTGAAGAGCCCTGCTTCCTCGTTCTGAGATCTCCCAGATGCCCCGAGGCGAGTCGCTCTTCAACAGCCCCTCTCGGACCATCGTATTCCGACACCACTGCGCCGTGTTGCGCCAACGGATGGTATTAGGGTCCGAAGGTAAACGCTGATAGTCATAATCGTTCAAGATGCCCCGCATCTTTTCCTCCACAAGGTCCAGCACCCTGAAAATCTCCGCTCGCCCTCCTAATTCAACCAGCGCTTCCAGAATCGGCTTCCGAAAGGCATCTTCGCTTGTTCGTAACCCTCTTTTGAGTCTCTCCGGACGCTTTCTGCGCTTCACTGTTTTCCCCGGAGCATCACTGGTGAAGACATTTCTCCATTTGTTCTGAAGCTCCTTAACCCTTTCGCGAAAATCGCTCAGCCACGCCCCAATTTCAATCATCCTGCGAGCCTCATCGTAAGCTGCTTTTTGAAAGGCTTTGGCACCGGCATCGTTAATGCTATTGGCCACCTGCTCGATTTCCTCAAGCAGGATTTCAAAGGCGATATGTACCTCGTTAGGATCCATAGCACACGCTCCTTAAGTACAAGGCACTACCCTCACTACCTCATTCCCCCGAAAATCACTTTCCCTCACGGGAGTGCGCCTATGCTCGCCAGGTTGGAAGCGGAGCGAGACCGTGCCGCGCCTCTGCTCGGACGCCCCTCGCTGAATCTGGGCTTTGCGCTCCCGCTGGAGTTTATTCCAGGCATCCGGGTTGTCACGCAAGTGAAGAAGAGCGCATGGCAGATGGGCGAGCGAGCACAGGTTTTTCCTATCCTGCATCCGCCCTATCTCACTCAGAACTCTCTTCCAAAACCTCCGCGCTGATTTGACATAGAGTCTCTTTCACCTTATGTTCCAGCGTTGCCGGCTTGATACCACCAGATTCTGACCGCGCCTGAAGCAATACTTCTACATCGAGCTCCGCCCCATCGCTATGCAGTGGCATGATTACACCTCGGACAACATCCGAGAGTTTGTCCCATGGTACTTTGACACGAAGCCTCAGGCGATGCAGGCCCGGGCCCGGTGGCGGTCCTGGAACAGGTCCTGGCCCTCCACCTTTGGCATCGTCACCGGTAGGTGACACCTCTGTTCCCTCGCCTCCATGTGTGCCTTGACCTTGCGGGCCGAGCTCCTTGCGAACCATTACCGCCTCGGCCGTCAGAGCAGGGAGCGATTCTCTATAGTACACTCGCTCGCCGATCCTCACGGCAAAAACACCGTCGCGCACCCCCTGGCTGATCGCTCGTTCAATGACCGCCTCGCTCTCAACCATCGGTAACTGCGGATAGCGAAGAAAAGCCTCGGCAATCTCAGCCACCGGCTTTTCTTGCTCGTCCTCCCGTAGCGTTTTCTTGAGGAGGTTGTGCGGCGAGATGCGCTCCAACAAAAGTTCCTGGCTCTTCAAGTACTCGTGCACACGCTTGGCCAGCGAGCCCCTCTCGCCGATGGTGGGCAACCCCACATCGAGCCACTCCATGCCGCTTTCGCCGGGTTTAGCCAAATGCCGATACGCGGAAAGCAGGCTAAAAGGGATGCCACCCTCTACCTCCTTGACTTTGCTCTCTAGCGTTTTTTTATTCTCCTCCGACAATTGGCGCATGAGCGCTTTGTCATCGTGGATGGCGCGCAAGGCAAGCAATCGCTTGACCTTCTGGCGTAGGGAAGAAAGCTCACCTTCGTCAGCAGCCAGCACAAGGAGCGTGTTCTGATACGTGCGAAATGTCGCGCCGCACTTTTTCAACAGCTCGTCCACCAGCGCACCGGTCGCACCGGCCTGCTTTGTGTGCTCAGGCGCAAGGATCGCCAATTTGAGCTCTCTCGTATCGGGCACATCCTGGAAGGCTTTCGGCCAGAGCGTCAGGCGCAGCTCGCTGCCGGCACACTTTTCCAGTCGACCGCGGATCTCTTCCGCGACCAGCTCTTCCCCCACCGCCTCTTCTTTCTCGACGATGACGCGGTTGAGATTGGGCTGACTAGAGAAAGAATAAACGCCCCCCTCCACGTGCAGATACCACAGCTCATCCTCCAAACGGCGAAGCGCATCGCCGACAAGGGGCGGCTGAATCCCTTCTCGGAGCACCGCTAAACGCAGGCGTTGAACACTCAGTCCTTTCTTTTCACTTCCACTGAAGGAGCCGAAAAAGATGGCGGTCGCCAGCCCGCTGGCAACTCCAAAGCGGGCATATTCAGAGCCCATCTCGCGATCGATCTTTTGGGCTTTTGCGTTACCGCCGGCAATGTCAGAAGCGATGACGCCTTCGTACTCGTTGCCGATATGTTTGAGCAGCTCGCGGCGGATGGTGGAATTCGCCAAGTTGAGATGCGCCGGCTGAATGAGCGGTGCAGGATGCTGGCGTGTATACAGGTCTGCCACGACCTCTGCTAAAAGCCTGAGGACTCCGCGCGTACGCTGGAAGCTGGAATAGGTGCTCCAGCGTTCGAACAAAAGATCGATCATCTCCGGATGGAAGGGATACGCTTTGCGCAGTTTATTCCGATACGCCGTCTCGCGCACTTCACGCGGCACATCATCGCTAAGCCGCCCGTACATTTCCCAATAGTCATCGGCTACCTTGCGTACCTCGGAAGGGTCCGGTGTATCTTCAAACAGCCGGCGGCGGAGGATCTCGTAAATTTCCTCGCCCTCGACCGGCGTGTAGATTGCCTCCAGGCGTCCGAAGACTTGCTGCAATTGGCGCAGCGCCCGCTCCCCTTCTTCGCCGTAAGGGGCGCTCGCAGGCAACGTCACCACCAGCACGCACTGCGGCAGCACCTTTACCGTTTCGGTCAGCTCCTGGAAAAAGGCGATCACCTGATCGCTGAAATCCTTAGCTTTCACGACGTACTCGGCCACCTCGTCCATCAGGAGAAGTGTTGGCTCGCCACCGAGGAGCTCGTGGAGCAGGTCCTTGCCCGGAGAGCGCCGCTTGCGGTCGTGTTCTTCTAGGAGGGTGTAGTTACCCAACTGTACGGCCAGCTCTCCCCACGGCGTCTTCCCGAGCGGATCGGCGGCAGTGCCGACAAAGGTCACCACGCGGGCTTTAGGAATCGCCCCTACCCCCGCCTGCTCTTGCACCTTTGCGATCAGCTCCCCATCACGCTCTCTGCGGGGATTCTGGAAGAGGTGATACAGCGCGATGAGACTGTGGGTTTTACCCCCACCAAACGGCGTCTGAATCTGGATCACTGCTTCTCCACTGCCTTTGCCCGCCAGGCGGGCGGCGATGGCCGAAAGCAGATTCACCAAGCCCTGCGTCGGATAAGTCTTGCGGAAGAACAGCTCCGCATCGCGGTATTCCAGCGGACCACGGTCGGCAATCACATCGGACAAGTCCGCGGCGAACACGGATTCGTCAAACTTGCCCGACCGTATGTCCTGGTGTGGGTTTATGACTTCATGCCATGGCTTCATGATTCACCTCCATTAAAAAGATCTAACCGCTGCTGTGTATCTTTCTGGAAGCTCTTGCGCCCATACAGCAAACCTTGCAGGAGCTGCTTTTCCTTGTCACCTTCGGGCAAGACCTCTGCGATTGCCTGCGCCACCTGCCAGAAGGTTTCGCTCCCGCCATAAGTCGCCGCGAGGTGCTCCTGTAACCTCTTCTGCGCATTTCGCTCCCAAAGCCAAAGGGCGTAGTGCAAGGCGTCGATGATCGTCGCAAATGTTGTCTCGTCGGTAAACTTCTCGCTTCTTGCGCGATCGAGCGGTGTCGGCACGGAGATGTAGTCCTTGTGCTTTGCGATCAGTCCCCCCTCGCCCCACAGTGCGGTGAGTTCGAGGCCGAGGCCCTGCGCTAACTTGCGCGCCTCGTCGAACGGCACGCGCGCATGGTTGTAGGTCCAGCGGTAGAGGAGATAGAAGCGGGTGGGAGCATCCACGCCGCCCAATTCGGCTGAACCCAGGACACGCTCCAGCGCGAACTCGGCGACGACCTTGCGCACGTACTCCAATAGCTCCGCGACGGTGACCGACTCACCCGAAAGTTTTTCTACGCGGGCGTACTTGCCGAACGCTTCCACCGCCGGACCGATGGCGCTCATGAAGAAGTCCGCCCCGCGAATGCCCTCTTCCCAGAACTGCGCAAGCTTCTGGCGCACGCGCGCCTCGATCTGGCGGCGCACGGTGGGATACTCGCCCACCTCGCTCGTGGTGCGCTTGCGGCAGACCATGTAGATGGAGGACGCCAGCGAAGCGGTCTCTTGGGCGTTCAGCCGCGCCTGCATCTCGGAGTGGATGGGCCAGGAAGCGGTCATGTAGAGACCGGCATCAAGCAAGGCGTTGATCACGGTTTCCCAGGCCTCGGTTGTCTTGTGGGCGAAGACGATGACGGCGATGCCATCGGGCTTGAGCACGCGGTGGATTTCGCGAAACGCCTGGGTGAGCCTTTGCTCAAAGAAAGCTCGTGCCTCTTCTCGCCCATTGTGACGGTTTGGGTCCTGTACAATCTCCTCGGACTTCGGCGTGAGCGGCGTAGCGAATGGCTCAGGGTAAAGGTCACCCAGCGTGCGCTTGAGCCAGACGTAGAAAAAGTCCGAAAGTGCTGAGTAGTTCACGTTGTCGTAATATGGCGGGTCGGTCAGCACGGCGTCAAAAAAGTTGTCTGGCCAGGGAAGGGCGGTGGCAGAGCCCTGGGCGACGGTGGGGGTTGCGAATGAATAGTTGGCGGGCGGAAAGCTCGTGAGGTGGGCGAGGGCGCCTTCAATGTAGTCTAAAGCTGAATCAAAACTGCCCGAGGCTCCGCTGAAAGGGTTTGCTTCAGCATAGTCCCATACCATTGGGAGGGCTTGTCTTGTGAAGACATCTGCTATCAATTCTCGCTGATTAATCCACATCGAAAGCCCATTACAAAATGAAGCTACCCTATCGATCCCCAGCACCAGATACGTCGCCACCGCTTTGGCGAACAGCGGCTCGGCGCCTTGGGCGAGCATTTTGGCATGCGCCTGGCGGACTTTGTCGGCGAAGGTGATGAGCGCTAACTTCTGCCGTGGGTTGAAGAGGTCGCCCCACTTCTCAACATTGTAACCTCGTCCAGCAACTGTTGTAGGGTCGTTCTTGTCCATGGGTTCATCCGGCACGGGGTCCATGCCCCAATCCTGGGCGAGGCGATGCCTCGCCCCTACAAGGGCGGCTTCGGCGGCGTGGTAGGCTTCCAGATCGCGCTCGGTGGGCAGGCGGTAGGTCTTGCCGGTGCGCTTGCGGTGGTGGAGCACGACGGCCATCAGGCGCTGGCCCGATTTACCCTCACGGAAAAGCCGTCGGGTGCTCTTGTCATCAATCGTTCCGCCGCAGAGCGGGCAGCGCACGTGAGCGCGCGAGACGGTGCCCTCCTCGGGGTCGAAGTCGATCGGACGGCCGTCTTGCCCGAAGATTTCGAGGTCCAGACGCCGGGCGTGCTGGTTCGGGATGAGTTTGAGTGCAACCTTCTTCTTATCCTTTTTTGCCAGCCACCAATTGGCAGTGAGGGGAATCTCTACGCCGCAGGCAGGATTCTGGCACGGGACGGTGCGCATCCAGTAGTAACCAACCGGGAGTGAGCCATCGGGGTCCTTCGGGTAGAACTGCTCTAATTCCTTACGGGCTTCTTCGAGTATCCACTTGCCCCAGGCGGAGACCGCCTGGAGCAGGGGATTGTCGCCGCCTTCGGCATGCACATCCAGCAGCTCCAGACTGGCCTGGGAGTGCTCTTCAGAGCGCGGCGGAAGTGGCAAGTTGCGGACGCTGCCGGGCTGACCGAACTTCTGCGGGTATTCCAGCACAGCTTTGTTGAGGAGCACGGCGACGGGGTTGTAGTCCAGCGCGTAGGTTTCGCAGCCGAGGCGCAGAGCTTCGAGGGGAGTGGCCCCGCCACCGGCGAAGGGGTCGAGCACGCGCGGGGCGCGTCCGCCGAAGGCTTCGCGGATGAGCCGGCGCGCTTTTTCGATCTGTGGGGCATTGCCGTTCGCGACGGCCTCCCACGGCGCAATGTCGCGCACGAGTGCCAGCAGTTCCTCGCGCTGTCCCGGTTCATCGGGCAGAAGCGCCGCGAGCGCTGTTGCACGAGAGGCAGCAAGCGGTTTACGCGACCACCAGATGTGGAGCGTGGAGATGTGCCCGTGCCGGATGTTCTTCTCGCGGACGGATTCCTCGGAGACCTTCCTCAACGGGAAATCTACTTCGATGAGCCGCGGTTTAGTTGGATTCATCATTCCTCCAATACAGGTTTCAACCACGAAACTTACATAACGCTCGGGCAATGTAAGTTTACTTTCATTCCAGCGCTTCAATTATCGCTGGTGCGACATAGAGGCGGTTGCGCCGCTTGCCAGATACTTCGCTCACAATTTGATCCTGCTCCAACCGTCGCAATGCGTTCATCACTGCCGGATGCGAGACGCGTAATTGACTGGCAACTTGGCGTGGCGTAAGGACTGGAACGGCAAACAATGCATCCACAATCCCGAGCAACAAACCTGCTCCACGCGCACGCTGGTATTTCGTTCGCCACGCCAACTGCAAATCCTGAAGGCGCCTCGCACGCACGACCGCATCGCGCGCTTGCTCTGCCACCCCCCGCAAAAAGAATTCGACCCACTCGCGCCAGGCGCCGTGGGTGCTCACTGATAGCAGCAAATCGTAATAGGCTTGCCGATGTTTTTCAAAATACGCGCTGAGATAAAGCAAAGGGAGCGGCAGCAAATCCCAATGGACCAAGAGCAAAGAAAGCAACAACCGTCCGATGCGTCCGTTGCCGTCAATGAATGGCTGGATTGCTTCAAACTGATAGTGAATGAACGCAAGTCGCACCAGGGGCGGGTATTCGTCTTCGCTGTGCAAGTACTTTTCGAGGGCATCCAGGGCGGTGTGCATTTCATCCACGGGCGGCGGGACGAACGTTGCACCATTGAGCGTGCAGCCAGGTGCGCCAATCCAGTTTTGCGTGCGCCGAAATTCGCCTGGAGTCGCGTGCTCCCTACGCACTCCCTCCATCAAACGCGCGTGCACCTCGCGGATCAGTCGGAGACTGACGGGCAGTGTGTTCATGCGTTCCAACCCATATTCGAGCGCGCGAACGTAGTTGAAGACTTCACGCACGTCGGCCTCTTCCTGAGCGGGTTGGAAACCAGGCAACGCCAGTTGCCTCGCTTCGTAGGCATAGAGGTCTCGAAGATCGGCTTGCGTGCCTTCGATGCGCGAGGAAAGCACCGCCTCACGGCGAACAAACGGATTGATGAGCAAGTGCGGATTCGGAAAAGTGCGCCCCAAGCCCGCCAGTTCGCCCAAGGCGCGGTCGGCTTCCGAGAGCGACCGGATAAGCGCGGCATCGAACGTCAGCGGCGGGGGGAGTGGGTTCGGGACGAAGGCCCAGTAGACGGTCTGGCCTTGTCCTACTCGAATCACGCGGCCGCTCGAGTGGACGGTGAAGGCATCAGGAGTCATTGTCCGCTCCGGTCGTGATATGCTGGCTGCTCCAATCGGTGATGACGTAGCGGACGGTTTCGACGACCTGCTGGGCGTGGAGCTTCGCGGCGGGGTTTTGAATGGTGTGGAGCTGCGCATTGCTTGCGGCATGCTCGACGATGTAGAGCCAGTATTCGTCGCCGAAGCGCTGCGCCATGAGCCATTCGTTCGGAGTGAACACAATAGCGCCGGTGGTGGCGCGGGCTTTGACCTCGATGTAGCGCACTTCGCCCGAGGGGCTGGTGGAGCGGATGTCGTAGCCGACATTCTCGGCGGAGACATCTTCAGGGTTGCGCCCATGCTCGCGCTCGTATTGCATCACCACCTGCATGCCGATGGCTTCGATTTCAGCGTCAGAACGCATGCTCTGATCGGCGGTCGGCTGTGGGAGGACGCGCACGACGCCCAGTATCTTCGGCGTGGAGGGCAAGAGGCTGGTTTCGCGGCGGATCTCCTCTTCCAGTGCCCGTTTGCGCATCTCCAGCTCCTCTTTCCGGCGCTGCTCGTTGAGGAGCTCCACTTCGGGGAGATTCTCCCCCTTGGCACGCCGGGTCTCGTATTCGATGAGTTTGGCCTCTGACTCCAGAATCATCTGTTCCAGGGAACGCAGACCGTATTTGCGCTTGATGGCAGCCATCCGCTCACGCTCTTTCAACAATTCCGCGCGATAGGGCTCCAGAACGTGTTCGACGGCGTACGCGATGACGTCATTCTCCGGCACTTGGCTCTCAATCTCCTGTTGTTTGGCATACGGCTTCAAGTCCCAGAGAACGGATGGGTTGATAAGCCTTACATCTCCGCCAACGGAGCGATAGAGGGCGAAGATTCGTTTCCCCGCTACTTGGTTTGTGCCATCGCGGACTTCGCCTTCCAGGAAGAGGAGCCAGCCATCCAGCCGTCCGTCGGGGTCGACGAAGACCGCCCCGCGACGCACATCATCAGCACACTCCGTGAGCAACCGCTCGATAATGGCTTCCAGCAAGGGGTGTCCAGGCGCAACGAAGATCGCCTCCTGGCGACGAGCGGTCGCTTTGTCGAAGGCCAGTTTGCCGTACTCCCGGAAGACTTCGCCGAAGCGATCTCGAAATTCCTGTGAGACATGGCGAATTTCGTAGGGCACGTTAGCCACGCGCCACAGTTCATCGCGCCGGCGTTCTAAGGGAATATTGAGGAATTTGCAGGCGCGTTCAAAGAAACGTTCAATGTATTCGGGTACCAGGCGGTTCTCACGGGCGCGCCGGTCTTCACCCAGCACGCGTTGCAGGTCAATATACCGTGTGGCCAAGCTTTCCAATACGGCCTCCCGCGCCTTACGCACCGCCTCTTCGTCGGGCATCGCCTCGATTTCGGTGATGATTTCGTTCAGGGTGCGCCGATTGGCAATGGCCTCGACGATCAGCTCTTTGAGGCTGCGGCCTGGTATCACTTCGCCGATGACGTCGAAGACACGGTCGCTTCCCAACGCCCTCTGAATCTTCTCAAGCTTGCGGAAAAGGGTTTCCAGCACCTTGCCCTCGCGCGTATCGGCAGCAACAAGGTTGTAGATATGCACTTCCTTCTGCTGTCCGTAGCGGTGGATGCGTCCCATGCGCTGCTCTAGGCGGTTGGGATTCCAGGGGATGTCGTAGTTGACCATAAGGGAGCAGAACTGCAGATTGATACCCTCACCGCCCGCCTCGGTAGAGACCATGACCTGGGCCCGCTCCCGGAACTCATGCTCAGCGCGAATACGGGCATCCAGGTTCATGCCGCCATGCAAGGTGACCACGGAATAGCCCCAACCTTTGAGTTTTTCCGCCAGATATTCCAAAGTCTCGCGCGACTCGGTAAAAATCAGAAGTTTCTCCGGCGTCCGCTGGAGTTGGTCATCCTCCATCACCTTCCGCAGCTCTGTGAGCTTGGTCTCGAGCTCGTGCCGCTCCGCTTCGCGAGCTAAGCGTATGAGTTCGGCCATGGTGTTGATTTCGGTTTGCAATTCTTCGCGGGTTTCAGCTGCAGTGAGGCGCTCAACGAGCTCCTCCTCGCGCTTGAGACGTTCGGCTTCGGGGGCGTCTTCCAGCTCCTCCTCGTCCACCGTGCCGCGTTCGGCAAGCCACTTGCCCAGCTCGAGCAGCTCTTCCAAACGGTCTTTACGGCGTTCGAGCGAACGGCGCACGGCCCTGATGCTGGAGGCCAGTCGCCGCTGCAAAATCAAGAGGGCAAAGGCAACGTTCCGCTTCTCAGCCGCCAGGGCTTTGTTATAGGACTTTTCCACGTATTCGGTCACGGCGTTGTAGAGCCGCTTTTCATCGTCGTTGAGTCGATAGGTCTTGGTGGCCACATGACGCGGCGGGAAGAGCGGTCGCCCCTCGAAGTCTTTCAAGTCTTCTTTCAAGCGACGCAAGAAGAGCGGGTTGTCGGCGTTCTGCACCGATTCGGCGAGCAGGGCGGTGCTGGCGAAAAGCCCCGGCTGCAATAGGTCCAGAAAGAGGCGGAAGTTCTCAGGGTCGCCGCGATGGGGGGTGGCGGTCAGAAACAGCAAGAAGCGACTCGTGCGCGAGAGAAGCTCGCCAAGGCGATACCGCTCGGTCCTGGTAGTCTTTTCGCCATAGCGGTAGGCGGCCATCTTATGGGCTTCATCTACCACAGCCAAATCCCAGTGCACTTCGCCCAGGGTCGCCATCACATCGTCCTGCTTGGCAAAGTCAATGGAAGTGATCACCTGGGACTGCTCTTGCCAGACGTTGCGCCCCCAAGTGGCGTTAATGACGCTGCGGTCGATTACTGTGAAGGTTTCATCAAAGCGTTCTTTCAACTCTCGCAGCCATTGATCTTTAAGGTGGCCCGGCACGACGATCAGCGTGCGTTGTACGAGCCCTCGGTACTTCAGCTCCTTGAGCAGCAAGCCGGTCATGATGGTCTTGCCGGCGCCGGGGTCATCGGCGAGTAAGAAACGAACGCGGGGGTTCCGAAGGATATAGTGGTAAACAGCGTCGATTTGGTGGGGTAGGGGGTCAACCTGCGAGATGTTAACGGCAAAAAGCGGGTCAAATTGGTGTGCGTAGCGGATACGATGCGCCTCCATTGCTAAAAAGAAGGCTTCGCCACGCCCGCCGAAGTCGCGCCCTGTCTCGGTAGCCACGCTCACGCGCGCCAGATCCTCCGCACTGAGGATATACGAATAAAACTGCTTGGTCCTTGTGCCAACGGCTTCGATCTTCCTGCGGTTTCCAAGCTGCTCGAGCGTTAATAGACGTACCGGCTCAGGCCAGAAATCCCCTTCAAGTATGGCGCCAGGTTTCAGAATATTATCGCCGGTCCACTCTTCTTTCATATCGCATCTCCATGTAGAGGTTGTTCTGGCAGGTAAAGTCCTTGTCCTTCACATCACGGCTGTCAATGCGCGGCTGGAAGTTGGAGGCGTATTTGATGCCGTAGGGCGGGTCTATGTAGATCATCTGCACCTTGCCGGTCATGCCCTCCTTGACCAGGAGCGAGTTCATCACCAGGAGCGAATCCCCCAAGATCAGGCGGTTCGCCCAACCGACCTCGTGACGGTAGAACTCGTTCTGCTGGTCGGCGGGCAGGGGTGTTTCGCCGAAGAGGTCGAGTTGCAGCGGCTGGGGTCGGCGCACGGCATCCAGGATGGCGCGGGTGGAGATACGCTCGTGGATGTGGAGCGGGACCACGTCCACCTCGAACGAGGTGTGTTCGGCTTTGCCGGCCCAGACGAGTTGCGGGTCCAGATGGGGGTCATAGGCATATTGACGGGTCTGGCGCTCACGGGATTCGTAGGTCGGCGCGATGCCGGCGGGCGGGTTGTTCGGGCGCCGGGCGTCAGCGTGGCGGAAGTCGCCCACGGCGTTCGGGTCTGTCTGATGCGTCTTCTTCTTGCGTGGCATTGAACTCACTCCTTAAGACTGCTCACTCCGATAGCCTTCTGGCTGCGGACTCTGTCCGGAAAGGCCGGTGCCACTTCTCCGATGATCGGCGCGTGGCGCAGGAAACGGAGCTGCAACAGCTCGGCCTCCTCGAAGTCGGCCCCTTCCACGGTTGAGGTAGCCCTCAATGGCGGCGATGGCCTCGAGGATGTCGCGCAGGCGTTCCTTGGGGACTCCCATAAGGGCAACGCCTCGCTGAGTACCTGGTCCCGAACGCGGCCTTTGAGCCCCCGCTCGGTCACCACGTCCACCCGGCACCCCAAAAGCTGCTCCAAATCGTATTGGAGACCTCCCAGGTCAAAAAGGGTTCGGCCCGGCTCAAGCTCAACCAGGAAATCGATATCGCTCTGTTCGTCGGCTTCGCTGCGAGCTACGGAGCCGAAGACACGCACATTGCGGGCCCCGTACTTGGCACACACGCGCAGGATCTCTTCCCGTTTGGCTTTCAACAGATCCTCAAGGGTCATGCCTCAGATCCTCGGGGTCGCTCAGATCAGCCCATGGCGCCGTATGGGCTGCTCCCACAGTCTTTCGCTCGCCTTTCATGATAACCCCTCTCATGCGGCGTAGCGGACGATTTCCACTTCGGCGCGGCGTCTTGCCGCCTCTTCGGCCTGGTCGTAGAGCTTCTGGGCCACTGGCTCCTCCAGGTAGTACTCGCCGCAAGTGTCGCACACCTCGGCGGGTACCCCTTTCACCACCACGGTGGTTTCACCTCGGTGCAACGTCACCGTGGCGCTGCCAGGATGGGTCTCGCCCGTTTTGCAAATCACGCATTTCATGTTCCCCTCCGCGTTCGGAAATCCTCGGACCAAACGTCCGGATCGGGCAGGTAAACCGTTACCACAAAGCACAGGCCGCTTTTCGGGTCGCGGGCAACCACGAGGTGGAGCGGGCGCTGGCCATCGAAGCCAAGGAGCAAGACGCTGGGGAAAGGCACATCGTCCGGGTACGACGCGATGACCTCGCCCTTGCTGATGATGCTCAGCACGAGAGCGGGAGAAACGGCGCGCTGGAACATTCGCTCCAGGGCATGGCGCGTAAACCGGACGCCGCTACATTCCATAGCCTAGCTCCTTGAGGTTTTTCCAGATGGCCTCATCGAGCCGACGGGCTTCGGCTTGCTGTTCCGCAAGCTGTGCCACCAGCCGAGCCATCTTGGCTTCGAACGGTTCGTCGTCCTCTTCCTGCTCCGATGCGCCCACGTAGCGGCCGGGAGTGAGGACGTGGCCATGCTGGCGGATTTCCTCGAGGGTGGCGCTCTTGCAAAAGCCGGGGATGTCCTGGTATTCGCCCGCGTCCGGGTCTCCGCGCCAGGCGTGGTAGGTGTCGGCGATCTTCCGGATGTCCTCGTCCGTCAGTTCCCGGTGCACCCGGTCCACCATCCGGCCCATGCGGCGGGCGTCAATAAAGAGCACCTGGCCACGATGGTCGCGGCCCTCACCCCGACCCCCTCTCCCGGAGGGAGAGGGGACACCTCGCTTGTCCCGTGCCAGGAACCACAAGCACGCGGGGATCTGGGTGGAGTAGAACAGCTTGTCGGGAAGCGCCACCATGCAGTCCACCAGGTCCGCCTCGATGATGTTCTTGCGGATCTCGCCCTCTCCTGCCTGGTTGGAGGACATGGAGCCGTTGGCGAGGACGAAGCCCGCCAGCCCCGTAGGTGCCAGGTGGTGGATGATATGCTGGACCCAGGCAAAGTTGGCGTTGGTCACGGGGGGGATGCCGAACTTCCAGCGCTTGTCCTCGCGGAGCTGCTCTCCGCCCCAATCCTTCTTGTTGAAGGGGGGATTGGCGAGGATGTAGTCGGCCTTGAGGTCGGGGAAACGGTCGTTCAGGAAGGAATCGCCTTGCTCGATGCGACCCTCGATGCCGCGGATCGCGAGGTTCATTTTGCACAGACGCCAGGTGGTGTAGACGCTTTCCTGTCCGTAAATGCTAATGTCTCCGCTTCGCCCGCCGTGGGCTCCAATGAAGGCTTCAGACTGGACAAACATACCGCCCGAGCCGCAGCAGGGATCGTAGACCCGCCCTCTGTAGGGGCGGAGCATCTCCACGAGGAGCTTGACGATGCAGCGCGGGGTGTAGAACTCCCCGGCTTTTTTTCCCTCGGCGCTCGCGAACTGCCCGAGGAAGTACTCGTACACCCGGCCGAGGATGTCCCGGGCGTGGTTGTCGGCTCCGCCTAGGGGAATGTTGGAGATCAGGTCAATGAGCTGGCCGAGGCGGGTCTTGTCGAGCGCGGGGCGGGCGTAGTCCTTGGGGAGGACGCCCTTGAGGGAGGGGTTGTCCCGCTCCACCGCCTCCATGGCCCGGTCCACCAGCTCCCCGATGGTGGGTTGGCGGGCGCTCTTCTGGAGCTCCGACCAGCGGGCTTCCGGAGGTACCCAGAAGATGTTCTCCGCCCGGTACTCGTCGGGGTCCTCAGGGTCCGCGTAGGGCTCCGCGAGGAGCTTTTTACGGTGCTCCTCAAAGGCATCCGAGATGTACTTCAGGAAGATGAGCCCCAGGACCACGTGCTTGTACTCCGCCGCGTCCATGGAGCCGCGCAGCGCGTTGGCGGCGGTCCAGAGCTGGGACTCGAAGCCGAGTGTGGCGCCCCCTGCTGTCTCGCCCGCCTTGTCGTTGCCAGACAGCAAGCCTTTTTGCGCCTTTCCTGCGGCTTTACTGCGGCTTTTGCGCCTTTCTTGCGGCATAGCGAGTTCCCCGACCCGTCGTACCAATTCGATCCAAGACCCCCTTCTTGACCAAATCACCAAGCTCCAACGTGGCCGTCCGCTCTCTGGCCCCGGTCAAGTCCTGGTACTCCTTGTTGCCGATGCTGCCATGCTGCTTGACGTGCAGCACCGCCTTCACCTGCCGCTCGTTCAGCCCCATTCGGCGCAGCCGTTCGGGTGTGTAGGGGTCTTTGAGGAAGCGCACGCGAAAGTGGCGGCTACCGGCGTCGAACTCGGGTTCTGGCAAGCCCTGCTCGCGGCACAAGGTGAGGATGCGTGCCGTCCCCGTGCCCCAGCGCTCGATGTGGCCGGCATAGTAGAAGGCATGCGCCAGCAAGGGATTGCGCGGACAGGAAAGGTGCTGGGGCTGGCGCAATTGTTCCACGCTCAGTCCGGGCGGCAGAGAGCCCGGGTTCCAGATGCTCAGCTCGTCGTCATACACGCGAATCTGGATGTCGGCGGTGTCGGTATAGTCGCGGTGGATAAGGGCGTTGATGACTGCCTCACGAATGGCATCCAGCGGATACTCCCAAACCTCCTTTCGTGCCAGCCCTTCCAGGGTCGGTTCTGTGACCTTGACCTCGAAGCGCACCTGAAGAAGCCGCCGGAAGCGTTCCATTGCGCCATCCAGTTGCTCCCACAGGGTGCCGCCAAAGTCGTGGCTATCCACAATTTCCGTGGGGCTGCGGAAAACACTAATACGGAGCTGCGCCTGAACGAAGTGCATTTGCGGGCGAATGCCAAAGAGTAACAAGCCGGCGTTGGTCAATCGTCCATCTTTCAGTAGTCCCAGATTTTCCAGGATAAGCGCAGGCTGCTGGGGGTCTATGTGCGGCAGTCGCTTCTGCGCAAGCCGGGCAAAAGTGACCACAGCTCCTGGCTGGACGCGCTCCATCCCATGTGGCGTGAGCAGCGAATCCCAACTTTGCCCAGAGCGATTCAGAAAGTGACGTGCCAGTTCGTCCGGGGCAAAGTCTCGGTTCGTGCTGCCCACGCGCCGCAGGTAGCGCCCATTACAGGGGACGATACCCGGCACCGGGCTTGTTTGAATCACCAGTACAGGCTTTCCCTGGATGGGTTCCACCCGGATAGAAGGCGTGATGCCCAGCCGCGAAGCGATTAGGTTCGCCAGCCGTTGTACGACAGCGTCGCTGACATCAGTGCCAACCACGCGACCATTGTCCTCCACACCCACATAAAGGGTTCCTCCATAGGTGTTCGCGAAAGCGGCCAGGTCTTCCAGCGCGCGGTCCGTCCATTGGCGCTTGAACTCGACCTCTTCGCCTTCGTGAAGCTCGATCCTAGCCACGGAAATCTCCCAATCCCAGCGTGCGGAGAACTTGTGCCAACTCCTGGTCCGCCTGGGCACGCTCCTCTTCTGCTTCCCGCAGCAGCACCACGGCTTCCTCCAGCGGCAGG
>Ga0209162_1002410_pt1 | contig 16426 bp, 13 predicted proteins | sample YNPNPMetaG_FD_187121 | JGI IMG/M metagenome (GOLD analysis project Ga0209162, IMG submission 187121) | Anoxygenic and chlorotrophic microbial mat microbial communities from Yellowstone National Park, USA - YNP NP MetaG (SPAdes) (version 2) ... | reverse complement strand
TCACACCGGAGAACCCGCTTATCGGATCCAGCCTCACCGCCTTCCCCACAGCGACGGCCTCGACCCCGGCCCCGTCCTTTCCCACAGGATGCGCGTGGGTCACCTCCGCCGAGGCACAGGCCTGTGCGTAAAGCTCTCCCGAATCGTGGAAGAACAGACCTACCGGCCCCACCCTCATGGCCGCACCGTTTCCCAGGGACCCCGAACCCCCGAAGAGTCTCCTGGCCGCTTCGGTGTAAGAGATCCCGAGGCGATTCACCATGGAGAAGACGGTGGGGGGGCCCGAGGCATAGCCCCGCCACGGCTCCCTTCGGTAATTCCTCTCGAAGGTCCTCCCTAGGTCGTCCTGGTCCACCCTCCCCACGCGCAGGAGGGACTCGGCCACCCCCAGGGCCATGGCCGTGTCGTCAGTGTAAGAAAGGACCTCGGCCCGATCCACGGCCCCCAGCAGGGCCTCTCTTGTCCTGAGATGAAACGCCATCTCGCCTATGGCATCGCCCAGGGCGCTCCCCACCATCGATCCCAGGAACTTGGCCTTCAGCTCCATCGGCGCTCCTTTCCTCCTTTTGAGGGGTTCAACCGCTGCCTTTCGTTTCTTCCCTTTATCGGGCGAAGGGAACGGAAAGAACCTTTCCGGTCCCCTCGCAAGGCCCAGGGCAGGTCCTACCACCCAAGCGAGTGCTGAGGATACAGCCCGAGTATAGACCCGTTTTCCTTTCCTGATAACACGCCAGCAGGCGGTGGAGGTAAGGAGCCGATGTCCTCGGCCAGAAGGCTGGCGGCGCCTCCCCGGGAGTTGTTCTCGATCCCTCGACATGGGACATTGACAGGGGCCGCGCAAGGCCATATAAGTTTGGCTGGTGGCCCGGACATAAGTCCGTAGTGGCATCGAGGATGGAGATATGCCCCGTGCTCCCGGCAGGTCGTGGATCCTCGCCATTGTGCTATTGACTACCCTCAGCCCGAGCTGCGTCACCGACAAGAGATTGGCCGTAGGGGTGGCTGCGTCCCTTCTGGAGGAGGTGGCGAGGGCTTCCTACAGGCAATCGGACCTGAGGACCATCCGACAGGGGATGCCCGCCTATCTCCTCCTGCTGGACGGCATGGTGGAGGCCGTGCCGGACGACGAGCGGTTGTTGATGGCGGCTGCCCAGGGGTATTCGTCTTTCGCCTCGGCCTTCACGGAGGAGGAGGACAGGGAATACGCCAGGACGCTTGCGGCCAAGGCCAAGGATTACGCCTTGAGGGCCCTGGAGAAAAAGGGGGTGAAGGGGAACCTGGACGAGTTCGGAGAGGCCCTTGCCACCCTGGGCAAGGATGACATGGAGTACATCTTCTGGGGGGGGGCTTGCTGGGGGAACTGGATCAGCCTCAACCTGGACTCCATGGAGGCCCTGGCCGACCTGCCCAAGGTGGAACTACTGATGCGCAGGGCCCTCGAGCTGGACGAGGCCTTCTATTACGGGGGCCCCCACCTCTTCATGGGCATCTGGTACTCCTCCAGGCCAAAGATGGCAGGAGGAGACCTGGACAAGGCCCGCTGGCATTTCTCGAGGGCCATGGAGCTGGGACAGGGAAAGTTCCTCATGGCGTCGGTCTACTACGCTGATCTTTACGCAAAAAAGGTCCAGGACAGGGAGCTCTTCCTCTCCACCCTCCGCAACGTCCTGGAGACCCCCGCGGAGGTGGTCCCGGATCTCACCCTGCTCAACACAGTGGCGAAGGCCAAGGCCAGGACTCTACTGGACAATGCAGACGACTTCTTCTTCGACTAGGAGCAGAGATGGACGGGGGAAAGAGATTCCTGTGGTGGAAGCGGGCAGTGGTCCTGGTGGTAATGACGATATCGCAGTTATTCTCGTCCAGCTGGGCCGCTGAGAAGGCGGCTGTGATCAAGATCGCCACCGTGGCCCCCGAGGGAAGTGCCTGGACAAAGGCCTTCAACGCCATCAACGCCGATGTGAAGAAGAATACCGGGGACAGGGTGCAGTTGAAGATCTATGCGGGCGGGGTCCTGGGAGACGAGAGGGACATGCTCAGGAAGATGCAGATCGGGCAGATCCACGGCGCCGCCCTTTCCGGCGGAGGGCTGTCCAATCTCTTCAGCGAGCTGGATCTCTTTCAGATCCCCTTCCTCTTCCAGACCTACGAGGAGGTGGACTTCCTCATCGAGAAGATGGACCCCTTCTTCAGGAAAGGTTTCGAGGACAACGGTTACGTGCTCCTCGGCTGGTCGGAGGGGGGGTTCGTATACCTCATGACCAACGCCCCCATGGCCAGCGTGAGCGAGTTCAAGAAGGCCAAGGTCTGGATCTGGGAGGACTCACCCATGGCCAAGGCCATCTTCGATGAGGCCGGGATCTCGGCCATCCCCCTCTCGGTCCCCGATGTCATGGTTGGGCTTCAGACAGGGCTGGTGGACGTGGTCTATGCCCCGCCCGCGGGGGCCATCTCCCTGCAGTGGTTCACGAAGGTGAAATACATCCTGGACGTCCCGCTGATCTACCTTGTCGGCGGCATCGTCATGCGCAAGGACGTCTTCAAGGGGCTCCCCCAGCCCCATCAGGAAGCCCTCCTGGAGGCCTTTCGGGCTCACGTTGTCCCCCTCAGGCAGGTCCTTCGCAAGGAGAACGAGGAGGCCATCAGGGTCATGGAGAGGCACGGGGTCAAGGTGATCAAGCCCGCCAAGGAGCACGTGGAGGAGTTCAAGGCCCTGTGGGACAAGGCGGCCCTGCGGCTGGGACGCCAGAGCTTTTCCAAGAAGGTCCTGGACGAGGCATCCTCCCTCCTCCAAGCTTACAGAAGGGGGAACCGGTGAGAGAACGGCTGCATCGGTGGGACGAGGCGATCGCCCGCTGTGAGAAGGCCCTCGTTGCGGTCATGTTGAGCCTCATGATCGTCCTGGCACTCCTGCAGGTCCTGCTTCGCAATGCCTTCGCGACAGGGATCTCCTGGGGCGACCCCCTGGTGAGAAACCTGGTGCTCTGGGTGGGTTTCATCGGGGCCACCATGGCCACCAAGGAAGGCAAGCACATCAATTTGGACGTAGTCTCCAGGTGGATCGGGGAGGGCAGGCTGTGGCTCGTTCGCGCTTTGGTCCATTTCCTTTCTGTCGGCATCTGCGCGATCCTCGCTTACGCTGCGTTGCTCTTCGTAGCCAACGAGGCACGAAGCGGGGCCGTGACCTTCCTCGATGTGCCTATGTGGGTGCCTGAGCTCGTGATCCCCGTGACATTCGGGCTCATGACCCTCAGGTTCGGCCTGGCCTTCCTGGAGGCCCTGGCACTCCGTGGGAGTTCCGAATCGCCGGATCGAAGACCGGGTGTCGCATGAGCACCCTCCTGGTCTGTGCCATCCTCCTGGTCCTGATGCTCCTGGGGGCACCGATCTTCGTGGTGATATCCGGGCTGGCCCTCTATCTGCTCGCCTCCGCCCAGATCGATCTCTCGGCCATGATCATCGAGATGCACAGGATGGCCACGACCCCCATCCTGGTGGCCATCCCTTTGTTCACCTTTGCGGGCTACGTCCTGTCGGAGAGCGGGGCCCCCATGAGGCTCGTGAGGCTCTCCGACGCCTTCCTCGGATGGCTCCCGGGAGGGCTCTCCATCATAGCCCTCGTCACGTGCGCTGCCTTCACCGCCCTGACCGGGGCCACGGGCCTCACCATCATCGCCTTGGGTGGCATACTGCTTCCCGCGATGTCGAGGGGGAGGTATCCGGAGATGTTCTCCATGGGCCTTCTGACCACATCCGGGACCCTGGGCCTCCTGTTCCCCCCAAGCCTCCCCCTCATCATCTATGCCATCGTGGCGAAGGTGAGGGTGGACCAGCTCTTTTTGGCAGGGATCTTGCCCGGGATCGTGCTGGTGATGCTCCTTTCGGCCTTCAGCGTGCAGCGGGCGGTGCATTTCCAGGTGCCCCGAGCCCGTTTCCGGGCGGGAGAGGCCGTCGCCGCATTGAAGGAAGCGGCCTGGGAGATCCCACTGCCCCTTGTGGTCCTGGGGGGGATCTACAGCGGGCGATTCGCCGTGAGCGAGGCCGCGGCCATAACGGCCGCGTATGTCCTCCTGGTGGAGGTGGTGATCCTGAAGGATATCGGATGGAGGGAGTTGCCGGAGATAATGAGGAAGAGCATGGTCCTGGTGGGAGGCATCCTCATCATCCTAGGAGCGGCGCTGGGCCTCACCAATTATCTCGTGGACGCCGAGGTGCCGATGAACGTGCTGAGTTTCTTGAAGGCGCGCATCGCCAGCCCCGTTCTCTTCCTCGTGGTGCTGAACCTGTTCCTCCTGGCTGCCGGATGCACCATGGGGATGTTCTCCGCCTTGACGGTGATGGTCCCCCTCATGGCCCCTGTGGCGCAGGCCTACGATATCCACCCGGTGCATCTCGGGATCATATTCCTCACCAACCTGGAGATCGGGGCCTCGATCCCGCCTTTGGGGATCAACCTGTTCATCTCCAGCATCCGTTTCGAGCGACCGGTCCTGAGGCTCTACGTGGCCTGTCTGCCCTTCATCGCGATCTTGCTCCTTTGCCTGGTCATCATCACTTACTGGCCCTGGTTGAGCCTGGCCTTCCTGAAGTGAGGGGCGGCGCAAGGAGCAGGCCCCGCCTCGGCGGAGTCAAGGCCGGGATCCACCCTCGCCATGGACGAATTCGAGGGCGACGGAGTTGATACAGTAGCGAAGACCCGTAGGTGGCGGGCCGTCCTCGAAGACGTGACCGAGGTGACCGCCGCACTCAGCGCACAGGACCTCGGTCCTCCTCATGAAGAGGCTTTCGTCCGGCTCCGTTCGGATATTGTTGGGGGAGATAGGGGCCCAAAAGCTGGGCCAGCCCGTGCCTGAGTCGAACTTGGTCTCGGAGCTGAAGAGCTCGTTGCCGCAACCCGCGCACACATAGACCCCGCGGCCTTTGAAATCATGGTAGCGCCCGCTGAAGGGGGGCTCGGTCCCTTTCTCCCGCAACACATGATACTGATCGGGCCTGAGGATCCTCTTCCACTGCTCGTCGTTCTTCACTACCGTTCCGGCCATCTCTCCCTCCCATGATCTTTCCGCGCTGTCATCACGCTGGTCCGCACAACCCCCGAGAGACCACAAGACAAGGGCACAGATGCAGAGTCTTCTCAGGGAAGGCGTCCCCAGACGGGATAGGCCCCTTGACCTGACACAGCTCATCTCTCCTCGCTCCGTCCTCGTTCTCCCCGTCTCGGATCGTGGGTATCTGTTTCAGTATAACCGATGCCGCGGCCCCCAGGGGGGAGGAGACATCCTCGAAGGCTTCGCCACCGGCCAGGGAGGAGCGCCGGCGTAAGTGATCATAGGTTGGGGGCGTTTCTCGGAGCGGCTTGGCGGAGGCGCTTCGATTTTTCAGGATTTGGACCCAGGCGAAACCCTCTCGGCCGAAGCTGAGCCGAGGGAGGCGGCAAGGGCCTGCCTGTGCGTGGCACGCAGACAGGTCCCCCGGAGGCCAAATCCTTCGGCGATCGCGCCCCCCGAACACCTACAACCCCGCGTGTTGTCGAGACCGGGTAGAGTGGACAGATCGGCCGGACGGAACAGACGGAACAGACCAGATAGACCAGATAGACGGAACAGACGAGAGAGACGGAACAGACCAACCCCCCCCGTGACCGGTTGTGTGTCGGCCGATTGGCCTGTTTCGGCCGGTGCAAGGCGCTAACAGGGAAAAGATCCTCCCTTCGGCCCCGGGGGGCGCCTTCCGCATCGCTTCCTATTTGACGCGGGGACGCTTTCTCCTTATACTCATCATCGCCCGGGCGGTGGGCCTTGGACGGTCGTGCTCGAGGCGTCCATGGGGCAGTGAAGTCGACGAAAGGAAGGACGAGATGCTCGTACCCATGAGGATCCTGTTGGATCACGCTGCAGAAAACGGCTACGGCCTGGCCGCTTTCAACGTCAACAACATGGAACAGATCCAGGCCATAATGGAGGCCGCCCGCGAGACGGAGTCGCCCGTGATCATCCAGGCCTCCCGTGGGGCTCGCAAGTACACCAATGACGCCTACCTGCGCCACCTCATGCTGGCCGCGGCAGAGCTCTACCCGGACATCCCCATTGCCATGCATCAGGATCACGGCAACTCCCCGGAGACGTGCCTCAGTGCCATCAAGCAGGGCTTCACGAGCGTCATGATGGACGGCTCCCTGATGGAGGACGGAAAGACCCCGAGCACCTACGAGTACAACGTGGAGGTCACCAGGCGCGTTGTCAAGGCGGCTCATGCCAAGGGGGTCACGGTCGAGGGGGAGATAGGGACCCTCGGGGGCATCGAGGACGGCCACGGGGCGGGCCTCACGGGGGAGGAGGCGAGGAGGCACTTGACGGACCCGGCCCAGGCCGAGCAGTTCGTCAAGGAGACGGGCGTCGATGCCCTGGCCGTGGCCATAGGCACGAGCCACGGGGCGTACAAGTTCACCAAGCCGCCCACAGGGGAAGTCCTGGTCATGAGCCTCATCGAGGAGATACACAGGCGCCTTCCCGACACCCACCTCGTCATGCACGGATCATCCAGTGTCCCGCAGGAGCTCCTGGAGATCATCCGCAGGTACGGAGGCAAGATAAAGGAGACCTACGGGGTCCCAGTGGAGGAGATCCAGCGGGGCATAAGGCACGGGGTCAGAAAGATCAACGTGGACACCGACAACCGGCTGGCCATGACCGGGGCCATCAGGAGGATCCTCACGGAGTTCCCGGAAAAGTTCGACCCGCGGGATTACCTGGGAGAGGCGCGCTCGGCGATGAAGAAGGTATGCGTGGAGCGCATGATCGCCTTCGGCCAGGCGGGAAACGCTGGAAAGATAAGACCCGTCACCTGCAGACAGATGGTGGCATTCTACAAGGCGCACGACCCCAAAAGGGGGCAGGGCAGGCGCAAGTGATCGGGGGTGGTGGCGTTTCCCGGAGCGGCTTGGCCGAGGCGCTTCGATTCTCCAGGATCCGGATCCGGGGGAAGCCCTCTCGGCCGAAGCTGAGCCGAGGCAGGGGGCAAGCACCCCCCTGTGCGTCGCAAGCAGAGAGGTCCCCCGGGGGCCAAATCCTTCGCCAATCGCGCCCCCAAGACTCGATAGTCCCCTGTCTCGTTCAGACCGGATATACGAAACACACGGAGCAGACCACATATACGGAACAGACGAAATAGACAGAATAGACGGAATAGACGGAACAGACCAATTCTCGGAAGGCATCAGAGGTCATCCCTGGTCGATGCGGACGAGGTTCGTCCCGCCGAGTTCGTGGCGTTCGCCGTTCGTGCGTCGTTCGCGGCAAGGGATCGCTGGCAGGCAAAAACCGACCACGGGCTGAGGAGCGCCGATAAGGGACGGCTGCAGTTTGGCCCGAGAAGAGGCCTGGCCTTCCTTTTCCCCGGGGCAGGCCCAGCGCGACTTCCCAAGACCGACCTTGCGTTCCTGGGTCAAACAATCTATAAACTCACTCAGGCCGTATGACTCCATGGATCATGCTCGGATGCTCAGCCTAACATTTCCCGGGACAGGGGGAACTCGCGGGGGAATGAGATGCGTCTCGGTGACGTGAGCCTGAAGTGGAGGCTCCTGGCGGCGTTTCTCCTCATCTCCTTTTTCGGGACCACGGCCCTGGTGTGGATCGCGTTTCGTTCCCAGCAGGCGCTGATCCACCTCGGCGAACGCCGCACGCTCGAGTCGCACTACCAACAGCTCCTCCAGGGGATCCAGGCGAAAAGGGATCAGGCCCTGAGTCTGGCCTGGTCGGTCGCGTTGGACCCTCACGTCCAGGAGTTCTTTGCCCGGAGGGACAGGGAGGCCCTCCTGGAACATGTGACACCCATGTACCGGAGGCTCCACGACGACTTCGGGGTGAGGCAAATACATTTCCATATCCCACCGGCCACATCCTTTCTCCGCATCCACCGCCCTGAACGATATGGGGAACGCATGGATGAATACCGTCGCACCGTGCTGCACGCCGTGGAGAGCCGCCGCGGGGTGAGCGGGATCGAGTGGGGGCCGACTGGTCACGGCATAAGGGGTGTGGTCCCTGTGGAAAAGGAAGGATCCCTCATAGGCACAGTGGAGGTGGGCTTCTCCCTCGGCCACCCCTTCGCCAGGGAGTTCAAGGCCAGGTACGGCTGCGACCTCACCGTCTATGCCCCGGATGTGGATGGGGAGGACCATTTGGCGATCCTCGCCTCCACCGTGGAAGGGCCCACCCACCTGAGGTCCTCGGACTTCCGCGAGTTCCAGGCCCGGCCTTCCCCCGTGTTCAAGATCCCCATCCCGGGCAAGGAGGACTCATCCGCCCTGATCGGGCCGGTGACAGACTTCTCCGACAGCGTGGTGGTCCTTGTCGAAGTGCGAATAGACAGAGGCCCTACTCTGGCCCTCCTGAGCCGATACAGGACCGAGATGACCATCGTGGAGGTAGCGGGCCTGATACTGGCCACCCTGGTGGTGTGGATCGTGGTGCAGCGTTTCCTCTCTCCCATCGGGCAGATGGTGCAGGGGGCGGCGGAGATCGTATCGGGCGAGAGGCTCCACATGCCGGTGCGGGGAAAGGACGAGATGGGCCGACTCGCCAGGGCCCTCAACAACATGGTCGGTTACCTCGAAGCCTCCCGGCAACGCATGAAGGACTACGCCACGAACCTCGAGATGGAGGTCCAGGCCCGCACGCGGCAGTTGCGCGAATCGGAGGAGAAGTTCAGGACCCTGGTGGAGAAGGTGCCGCTCATGGTGTACCGGATGACTCCGGAGAGGGATCTGACCTTCGTGAACGAGTTCTCCAAGGAGATGCTGGGCGCCTCCCCATCGGAGCTCATGGGCTCGCCGCGGGCCCTGGACGCCTTTGTGCACCCGGCGGACCTGGAACGCGTCCGGACGGAGTTCTGGGGCGCGGTTTCGGGCCGAAGGGAGTGGGTGGGCGAGTACCGGATGAGGTCCACACAAGGCAGGATCGCCTTCGTGAGGGAACATGCGGTCCCTGTGGCGGACGAATCCGGCAATGTCCTCCACGTCGACGGCATCATCGTCGATCTGACGGACCAGAAGGAACTCCAGGAGAAGAGCGTTCAGTCCGAGGAGCTCAAGACCCTCTGGGAGATATCGGCACGCCTGGCTCACGAGATCCGAAATCCCCTCACCTCCATAGGTGGGCTCTCGCGTCGCCTCCTGAAGGAGCTTCCCGAGGGGCACAGCGCCAGGCGCTGGATCGAGGCCATAGTCCAGGAGGTCCAACGCCTGGAGACCATCCTTCAGATGACCCTCTCCTACATCCAGCCCATAGAGGTGCGGCTCTGTCCGGACGATCTGACCGCCATGCTGAAGGGCCTGTTGGTGGACATCTCACCCGAGTTCTCTCACAGGGGACGGGGCCTTTCGTGGTCCATCTCCCCTGGGATCCCCAAGGTCCCCATGGATCGGCCCCTCCTCTCGAGGGCCTTTGAGAGCCTGTGCAGGCACACGCTTTTCATCATGGATGAAGGGGGGACCCTGATGGTCACGGCGGAACAGGAGGACGATCGGGTCCGCATAAGTTGGCGATACCCCAGCTCCGTCCTCTCCAGGGACGACCTCGACCACTACTTCTACCCCTTCCACGTGGAAGGCCCGCCGGACCCGGCCCTCTTGGACCTGCCCATGGCCAAGGTGATCCTCTTTCGTCACGGGGGGCTGGTGCAAGCGGACTTCGCCGCGGAGCACGAGGTCCTGCTCACCGTGACGCTGCCGGCCGTGAACCCTGAGGAGGGCGCGGGGAAAGGGGGTCAGTGGAGGATGGACGTCACGGATCCAGGATGAACCCAGGGGGGGCTTTGCCTTGGGGGGGAGGGGGACGAGAGGGATCCGCCTCTCTGGGGCCCTCGAACACCAAGCCCCGCTGCCTCGCCTCCGAGATGTAAGACCCAGTGGACAGGCGCAATTCGCCCAGGCGCGTCACCACTATGGCCGACTCCCCCTCCACGGGGCACTTGTGCTCGCAATACCCGCAGCCGTTGCAGCGGCTCTCTGTGACGAACGGCCTCCTCTTCCCTTCCACCTCCCTGAACTCGATGGCATCGTAGGGACAGATCTCGTCGCAGACCAAGCAGCTCTTGTCCTGCTCCCATGCCAGGCAGCGCTCCCTGCGCAGTATGGCGGTGCCTATCTTGGCGTGTGTCCGTTCCTCCATGGAGAGATGGCGGATCGCCCCCGAGGGGCATACGCGGCCGCAAAGATTGCACTGTTTCTCGCATGGAGCCAGCCTCAGGTCGAGCCTGGGGGTCCAGATGCCATCCAGTCCAGCCTCCCACAGGGATGGCTGAAGGGTGTGGGTCAGGCAGGCCCCTAGGCAGAGACCGCAGCGAAGGCACCTGTTCAGGAACTCCCCTTCCGGCAGGGCCCCTGGCGGCCGAATCAGCCTATCCCTGGGGCCGACGCCACCGGCATCGACCCTCCCCGTAAGGCCCAGAAAGACCCCGACACCCGCGGCCGCCAGGAGCCCCCTTCGGCTGAGGATGGGGCCTGCGGCCGCCCCCGGATCCCAGAGACGGCCTTCGGGGAGAAAGCGGATCGCCTCCTGGGGGCACACGGATGCACAACGCTTGCAGAGGATGCACTCCCCCTGCCGGGTGCTCCTCGGATCCTCCCCCACGGCCCCCATGGGGCAGGAGCCCTCGCAGGCCCCGCAGTCCACACACGACTCCGTGACGCGCCTGCGCACCAGGGCCCACCTGCCCAGGAGCCCGAGCAAGGCACCAAGGGGGCAGATCCACCTGCACCAAAGACGGCAACGCCAGAGGGAGACGGCCAGGATCCCCCCCATGAGCATCCCGGAAGGCAAGGTCAGCCAGTAAACCGGGGGGCGCACCGTGGCGTTGGCCAGATCGACCCAGCCCAGCCGGTCTGCCAAGGGCCTGAAGACCTCCAGGGCCAGGCGGGCCGCGCCCTGGAGCCATGGGTCGAAGAGAAGCGCTGTGGCCCTGGTCAGGAGGACCAGGGGGTCCACCCAGCCCAGCAATGACAGACCCAAGAGGGCCGAGGGGAAAGAGGCCGCCAGGATCCCGTATTTGACACCTCTTGCCCAAGGGAGGGGAGGGGAGGGCCCCCGGGGCGCGCCGGCCACCTTTCCGGCCGCATCCAAAAGGGAGCCCATGGGACAGAGGTAGCCGCAGAAGAGCCTTCCCAGGACCAGGGCGCTTCCCGCAACCACCAGGGCCAGAAAAAAGGACCCGATCGCGGAGGGGGCCGTCAGGAGGACCAGGAGGGCGGCAAGGGGGTCGGAGCGCAGATAGAGGTCGTGGGGGAGCACCCCTGTCAACGTGTAGGTGGTGGTGAAAAACAGGAGAAAGAAAACGCCCAGGGAGGTGAGCTGGACGAATCGCCTGAGCCTCACGCCTCCTTCTCCACGATCTCCATCCTGCCCAAGTCGATGTTTCCTAGTCCCAACTCCCGGGCCGCGCGCAGGTGTTTGACCTGGTCGGGTCGGACCTTCCGACCGTACCATGTCCCCAGGGTCACCGTGTAAGCGTCGACAGCCACAGGGTCTACCCCCGCCACGATACTGTCCCACCTTTCGACCTGCCCCGGACCCCCGGGACCGGCGGTGAGCAGCGCCCGGGTTGCGTCCATCACCGTCAGGGCCGGCCTGAGGACGGCGGCCAGATCGGCTATGGCCTGGTCCAGGTCCATGTCGCGGTGAAAGGTGCCGCGATCCCAAACGAGTCCCATGAGCCCCTTGAGCCCGAGGCTCACGCCTGTGGCCGAGTGCGACTTGGCCGTGGGCAGGTTTATCCAGCGGTCGGCCTCCAGGACCTCCCTCATCACGTGTGTCCTCTTCAGGGCCCGTCCCTCGGGGACCTCCACCTCCCTGTAGAGGTCCCTGTCCTTTGGGGCAAGAAGGTGGACATTGGGGATCCCCTCCAGGGCCGCCTTGAGGCCGCTCCTGCTGAAGCACAGCTCTGGATTCCCCAGTGTGTTGTCCACGACCAGGACCCGCTTGGCCCCTGCCTCCAGGCACAGTCTCGCGACAGCGGCCACGACCTCGGGCGAGGTATTGCACCCCCACGCAGGGGGGTTAGGGAAGGAGGCGTTGGGCTTCAGGAGCACCCTGTCCCCTGGCCTGATGAAGGATCCGATCCCTCCCATGGCGTCCACGGCCACCCTCACCGCGTCGGCCGCCTTACCCTTGGCCACCACCAGACGGGACGGGGGAGGATCCGAAGCCGAGCGTCCGGGCAGCAACAAGCCCGCTGCAAGCGCCCCTGCCGCCCGGACCATGGTGCCCAGGAAACCCCGCCTGTCCCGTCGCCCCTTTCCGTCGCCGGTCGCCATCGTGTCAGGCTTCGGGACCGTTGGAATCATGGCCAGTTCTGTGTGAGCCCGGGGCTCGGTTCCACGGGATCGAACTCCGGAGGGATCCTGCCGAGGAACCTCTCCTCGAAGGCGCCCTGAGGGGGTTGTCCCTGCCTTGCGCCGAAGATGAACCCGAGATAATGCTGCACGTAGTCCGAGCGATGTCCCGCCCTGTCCTCCAGGCTCACCAAGAAACGGAAGCGGGCCCGAAAGAGGTCGCCTATGCCTCCCCCCAGCTCCAGGGTGTTGAGGGTCAGGTACCCCGACACCTGGCCGCCTTGCTCCTTGCCCACCTCGAGGCGGATGGGCGTGGTGGTCCGGGAGGGGATCATCATCCAGACGTTGATGAACTGGATGTCACCGTCCTTGTCGGACCCCTTGATATAGAGACGCCAAACGTCTCCAGGGGTGACCTCATCCACGGCAAAGGACGCCTCTATCTTGGGGGCGTTGGGGCCGTATGCCGCCTCCAGCTCCTTCGCGCTCCGCTGGTCCAGGGCGGCGCAGCCCACCATCCAGAAGAAAAGCGCCGCCGGCAGTAACGGGGCAACAATGGAGATCCACCGACCTCTCGGGTCATTTCCAGCCGCGTTCATCACTACCTCCCATCTTCCGAGTCGATAGAGACCGAACTGCAGCCGGGGAAGGTCCCCGGGCCCGCGCGGACGGCCTGATTCAGTATGCTACCTGTCCTGGCCGGTGTAAAGGCCGCAGGAGGGGTCGAGGGTCTTCCAAGGAGGCTCGCTTCCCTCAGCGACCCCTGAGGTAGTTCCTTATCCCCGCTTCCACATCGGGCGGGATCTCCACGCCTCTTTCTCTGAGCCTGGCCATGTATTTCTGGAAGGAGCGAACGTGCCTCACCGAGGATACCAGGATCCTCAGGTACTCCCTGAGCCTCGTCTCCATCTCCATCCTGAACCGCTCCTTTCGAAGGAGCTGGTTCTCTACGGATTTTATGAGCCTCAGGTTCACGGGCCTGCACACAGCCCGGTAGAATATGAATCGCTGGAGCTGGCCGTCCTCCCTGTCCTCGCAACGGATGGCCCTCTCCACACGATCCAGATCCAGGCTGTCGCACACCTCAACGGCCAGGTCGCGCTCACGGAGCTCCTGAAAGACCGCGGCGAGGGGCCTGGGCACCGTGCAGGCATCCAGCTCGTCGGGCAGACACTCCTCCCCCTTCAGGTATACCACCAGATCCAAGTCCGATCCCGGCTCTGCCACCCCGAAATTCAGGGAGCCCAAGAGATCGAAGGCCACGTTCATCCCCTGCTGCCGGATCCGCCTGTAGATCCCCCTGAGCTCCCTCACCAGGGTGCGTGACTCGGGGGTCTCGTGGCCGAGGAAGAAGGACTTCAACCTCTGGAACTGCCTGATCGGGGAGATGTGCCGGGGCCTCTGAGCCTCGCCGCCCATGCGGATGAATCGCTCCTCGTCCAGGATCAGGGTCTCCAGGCTGCCGTTTCTGGGTCGGTAGTCCACCACGTCGTGCAACCCTCCTCGCTGGACCTGGCGCAGTGTCGCAACCTCCAGGCCTTCTTTACCCATGATCATGTCCAGGAAATACCCACCGGCGCGCACCCCCGAGACCTCCACGATCCGCCCGAAGTTGGAGGGGTTGAAATAGCACCTCCCCAGGACCATCTCTCCCCCCCAGTCCTCGTGGACGTGTCCGGACAGGACCACCGCCACCTCAGACTCCTCCAGGTAGTTGCGAATCCCTATGCTGCCCACGTGGCCGTGTCCGGCCAGGCGATCGAGGTGCCCGTAAGGGGGCTGATGGAGGGCCAGGATATGGGGTCTCGCGGTCTTGAAGAACTCCTCCGCCTCCGACCATACCCCGCCGTCCCTCCTTTCTTCCCGGAACTTCACCCTCAGCTCCTCAGGGACACCGGGGGTGTAAACCCTCGCCCCGCCATACCCCGCTATCCTCCATCCCTGGACCTCAACGCACCCGAGGTGAAGGTCGCGCCCGTGCAAGGCCGTGCGTTGCAGGTCCATGTCATAGTTGCCGGGCAGCACGTGGATTTTCTGGTACGGGTAGCGCGACAGGAGCCCCTCCAGGCGGTCGTACGACCTGAGCATGGCCGCCTCGGCCTTGGCGCTGAGGCGCAAGTATTCCTCGGCAAGGCCCCTCAGCGCACGGGGGACGCCCTTGCCGCACAACCTCTGGGCCACTTCGTGGAGCCCCTCGCCCGCGTCGGCTCGGTTTCCGGCCAGGATCTCCTGGATCTCCATGTATCGCCAGGCCGTCTCGTACCGTGGGAATATGCGATAGATCAGATCACCGGCCAGGATGAAGACGTCGGCCGGCGTGGAGCGGAGGATTTCCTCCAGGGGCCGAAAGGCATCGTGGATGTCGGTGACGAAGACGAGGCGCACGGGTGTTCTCCTCCGTTACGCTTATAACACGAACTCCGTCCCTATGCCACAGGGTGGCTGTGGCCGGGTGTCCCATCGCAGGCGGACAGAGGCCGGGACGGGACCATTCCGATCTTGCCGCGAGACAGCGGCACGAACGGGGGTTATAATGGGCGCCGGGCCCTTTTTTCGCTGAAGATCGTATCCGGAGGATTCATGTGCGCGCGGGAGCTGCCCTTGAATCTCGTCATGGTGACACTGGACTGTGTTCGGCCGGACCATCTGGGCTGCTACGGTTGCAGGCATGTGGAGACCCCCAACCTGGATGCACTGGCATCCCATGGGGTCCTTTTCGAACAGGCCCTCACCCATGCCCCTAACACCTGGGTATCCCATGCCACCATCTTCACCGGGCTCCTTCCTCCCAGACACGGCCTGAGGGCGGCCAGCAACAGGATCTCCCCTGATGCCGTGACGCTTGCCGAGTGGCTTTCGGGCCTAGGTTACGCCACGGCGGGTTTCCCGGGAACCACTCTGGTGGGACGGCCCATGGGATTCCACAGGGGCTTCCATCTCTTCCACGAGGCATGGTGGGACAACGGTTGGCGGGTCCAGGAGAACGTCTGGCGCCGCAACTGGGAGGAGGCCCTGGGGCTGGCCTTCGACTGGATGAGGCGGGCTAGGCAGCCCTTCTTCGTCTGGCTCCATTACATGGATACCCATCACTTGCCTGAGATCCGTCTGCCGGATTACTTTCGAAGGCACTTCTCCCCTCGCTGGCAGAATTACGACGGCAAGATCTCCTATGCCGATCAGGTCTGTACGGGCCCCTTGCTCGAGTTCTTGAAGAGCCACGGTCTCCTGGAGAGGACGGCACTGACGGTCTTCTCGGACCACGGGGAAGAACTGCACGACGACGATCGCCCCCTGCACGACTTGGGCCTGGGAGAGGACGTGATCCGTGTCCCCCTGGTGTTTCATCTGCCCGGCACGGTCCTCGGTGCGCCCAGACGCGTCCCTGACCAGGTCCGCCTCCTGGACCTCTTCCCCACCCTGTGCGACCTGCTAGGCATCCCCTGCCCGCAGGACCTGGATGGGGCGTCGCTGGTCCCGTTGTTTCACGGACGCCCTGTGGAAGGAGCTGACTTCTCCCTGGCTTACTTGGAGAACTGGCCCAAGGGGCTCCTGGGGCTTCGTACCCCCGAGTGGAAACTGATCCTGAGATATCCGAGACCGAAAGAACGGGATACAGCCGAGCTCCTGGTGGAGGGCCTTTACCACCTCCCCACAGACCCGTCGGAGCGGGTGGACGTCTCCGGGGCGCATCCCGTCGTGGTGGAGCATCTCCGGGCCAACTGCCTGCGCCTTTCCCGCGGAAGACCGGAGGAGCTCCTGATAACCGACGAAGAGGCGGAGCTCGTGGACCGAGCCCTCAGGGCACTGGGATACCTCGACTGACCCCTGCACGATGGGGAGGCGGCCTCGCACCCAGCTGCGACTTGGGTGAAGAGGAGTTCCGGTCAAGACAGGGGGAGGGCTGTCGCAAGGGATTCGCGCCGTCGATGGGTCGAGCCGTGGCGGGTCTTTGCAGTGTCAATGGAGTCGTAAGTGATCACAGGGTGGCGGCGTTTCTCGGAGCGGCTTGGCGGAGGCGCTTCGATTTTCCAGGATTTGGACCTGGGGGAAGCCCTCTCGGCCGAAGCGAAGCTGAGGCCGACCGAGGGAGGGGGC
>Ga0209162_1002407_pt1 | contig 16450 bp, 11 predicted proteins | sample YNPNPMetaG_FD_187121 | JGI IMG/M metagenome (GOLD analysis project Ga0209162, IMG submission 187121) | Anoxygenic and chlorotrophic microbial mat microbial communities from Yellowstone National Park, USA - YNP NP MetaG (SPAdes) (version 2) ... | reverse complement strand
GACGCGCACCTGCCCCTCCATACTCATGGGTCTCCTCCTCGCCGCCGGGGTCCGCCGGTCCGCCGGCGGTGCGCCGTCCTACAGGTTCTCCACCGACTTCAACATCTCCGGCACGAAGGTTTCCCGAATCCGGATGAGGGAGATCGTCTGCCGGGCACCGCGCACCAGCATCATGTCCCCATCCGGACGCATCAGGTCGCCCTCGACCAGGTCGTCGGTAAAGGTGTACTCCGTAGACGGCACGTCCTGGGCGACGGCCCGACGCTCCGTCCACCCCAGGAACCCGATGGCCACCACCGTTGCCATCATCACCATCCGCATCTCGGACCTCCTCCGGGCGGCGTCCTTCGGACACCCACCCACGCCCGATGTTCCCACAAAACTCCAGACCAAGGCAATCGGCCGAGTCTTGGTCCTTCCCCGCCTCCCTATGGTGCCCCTCCGCCCCCCTCCGGGGCCGGCGTTTGCGCACCGCCTTGTTGGCCGGCCTGCGCCGCCGGCGTTTGCGCACCGCCTTGTTGGCCGGCCTGCGCCGCCGCCGCCTCGGCCGCCGCCATCGCCGCCTCCGCCTCGCGGGCCTGCCGGTCCATCTCCTGCATCTGCCTCAGGGTTTCCTGGTCCTTGAGCGCGCGGTCCAGGTTCTCCTGGATCTCGGCCCGCAGCTCGTCGTAGTCGATTCCCGAGCCTTCCGGCGGACGCCCGGAACAGTGCGACAGCGCCTCCCGGTAGGTCGCGATCGCCGGGTCGTAGCCCTCCGGCGTCGTGATGTTCGTGAACCGATGCTGCACCAACGCGATGTTGAAGTACGCCTCGGGACGGGCCGGATCGATTCGCTTGGCCGCCTCGTACTTCTCCAGGGCCATCGCGTAGGTGTAGCGCGTCCCCTCGATGTACTCGCCCTCCCCCTCCATCGATTCCTGCTCGGAAGCCAAGCCGCGGATCGCGACTCCGAGCCCGATCAGGGCGTCGTAGCTGTCGGGACGGATGCGCAGAGCCTCGGAGTACGACCGGTAGGCTTCGGCGTAGCCGCGGAAGCCGAGGTTGAGCGAGGCGTAGTTCATGTGCGCCTCGTAGTTGTCCGGGTCGCGCTCGATCACCTTGCGGAAGTCGCCGATCGCCGCGCGGATGTTCTCCTCGGCCAGGAAGATCAGGCCGCGGAGGTTGTAGATCGGCGCGTAGTTCGGGTTCTTCGTGATGGCGTACTGGCAGACGAGCAGGGCGAAACGGCGGAACCGCCGGTTCGCCTCGGAGAGCTGCGAGTAGTCGAAGAAGAAGCGGGCCAGGTTCTCCAGGGCCACGACCGCGTCGGACTGCACGGCGAGCGCCGACCCGATCAGCACGTCGGCCGCGCCCTCCGCCGCCTGCTGGCCGGGCCGGAAGTTGCCCCGCTTGAAGGCCAGGATCGCCAGGTTGATGTACGCCTCGTACGCGGTGATGTCGGCCTTGTAGGCCTTCTCGAAGAGCTGCTGGGCTTTCGCGTCGTCGCCGTCGACGAGCGCGTAGATGCCGAGCTGAATCAGCGCGGGGGGGTAGTCGGCGCGGACCTCGAGCGCCGCCTGGAAGGCCTGGCGGGCCTGGTCGTGCAGGTTGCACTGCTGGTACGTCACGCCGCGAGCGTAGAGCGCCTCGGCGATGCCGGCCGACGTGTCCTCCGACATTTCCAGGAACGCATCGGCGACCTCGTTGCATTGCTCGGGCGTCCACCGGCCGCCCCGGCGAATCTCCAGGAACCGACGGACGGCGTCGGCGAACCCTTCCCGCGTCTCCTCAGAGACCGGGGTCGGACCGGTTGCGCCCGCAGCCGGTCCTCCTCCTCTGGGTTCGACGGGCTCCGAGGGGCAGCCGGCGAGCCCGAATCCGACGAACAGAGCGACGAACGGGACGAAACGAGAGACGCGCATGGCGGCCCTCCTCCTACCGTACCCTGTCCGCCGCCGGTGCGGACGACGACGCCGCACCAGCGGCCGGCGCGGCCGCCGGCGCGGCATAGAACTGGTAGCGCCCGCGGTCATCGATGCAGGCCGCGCCCGGGACGACCGTCACCGGCAGCTGGCGCTCGCCGAACTCGGAGGTGGTGGTGATGATCCCCAGGTCAAGGTCGGGAGCGGCATAGTGCACCCGGTTCAGATTCGGCCGGCTGTAGACCTCGTTGGACACGCGGTAGCGGGACGGATCGATCTCGTACAGGGCGGCCTCGCAGCGCGCCGAGTACTCGTTGAACCACTGTTCGCGGGTCGCCGTCGCCAGGCAGTAGCCGAACGCCTCGATCGCATGCTGCTTGATCGGCTCGGCCTGGTTGTCGAGCTGCTCGCGGTAGGCCTGCTCGACCTCGACGAACTCCTCCCGCCGGAAGGCGGGCGGCGTGGGGGCATTGTACATGTCCTTCCAGAACTGGAGGTACATGTCGCCGACGCGGGAGGCGGCCGCGATCTCCCAGGCCGGAACCTGCAGGTAGGCGATCGAATCGTAGTACCGGCGGGCTTCGCTGATCTTCGCGTCGCGGTCGCGCGCGAAGGGGACGAAGGCCTTCTCGGTCCACATCTTGTACTTCTCCATCGACATGCAGATGTTCATGTACTCGCGGCTGCCGCGGAACTGCGCGCAGGCGCTTGCGGAAGGATTCCAGTCGTCGGGATCGAACTCGGGCCACCGGATCGCCTTGAATTGATCGTAGATCTTTTCGCCGATGTAGAAGCGGGCCTGTCCGAGGGCGTTTGCCACCTTGTCGGCGCGGACGAAGATCTGCGCTTGCTTGGCCGCCTCGTCCTCGGCCTCGACCTCGATCGCCAGCTCCTCGAGCAACTTGTTCCAGGTGGCCTCGCGGCGACCGGCAAGGACCGCGGCGGGGTCGGCCGCAGCGCTCTCGCCCTCGGCCGCCTCCTCCGAGAACTCCGGCAGGTCCACCAGCCCGTTGGCCTTCGTCGCGTACTCGTAGGCCTTTGCCCGGTTCTCCCGGCAGCGGCGCACGACCGCGGCGTCGGCTTCCTCGAGGTTCTCGGGACACGCGGCGCGCTCCCAGTAGGACTCGGCGACGAGCATCGTGGCGCGGATCTCGAACTCCTTGCCGCCCTTGCGGCCGTACTTGCGGAGGTACTCGTCGTAGTGCCGCGCCACCTCCGGCCAGTTGCGCGAGCTGGTGTACAGCTCGCCGACCGAGAAGTACGCCTCGGCGGCCTTCTTCTGGTACTTGCGGTTGCCGCCGAACTTCGCGTCGAGGAAGTCGGCGTCGGTCTTGGCGAGGTCGTCGTGACCGAGGCCGATGCGGATCTGGACGGCGTTGAGCATCGCCTCGGGGGCGCGCTCGTCGGAGACGTACGTGCGGGCGAAGTTCTCGTACGCCTCGGCGGCCTTCTCGAAGAAGGCGAGTCGCGCCCAGGCGGTGGCGACCATGTACTGCGCGTTGGTGACGTGATCGGAGTTCGGATGCTCCTGGGCCAGGCGCAACCGGATCTGGATCGCCTTCATGATCTTGTTGGCGTTCTCGTAGTAGTTGGCCGCCTCGTTGAGGATGTCGTCCATCATGTCCTGGTTGGCGGCGTCCAAGCAGCGGTAGCCCGGGTAGCTCTGCGGGAACTCGTCGTGGACCTTGAGCGCCAGCTCGGCCGCCTCCTCCCACTTGTGGGCCTCGGTGAACTCCTTGACCTTGAACAACATCTGCTGGCAGTGCAGCACCGGGACCGCCTCGAGGAACAGGTTCAGGGAGCTGCGCTCGTCATTGTTCTCGAGCACCGCGGCATCCTCGGCCGCGGGGAAATGGCCCTCGAGGGTGGCGTTGGCGGCGCTGAGGATTTCCGGCACGCACTCGTCGACGCCGGCGCGGTTGAGGCGGACGATGATCTCGAAGTAGTTCATCGCGGAGAGGACCGCGATCCGGCGGTCGTCGGAATCCTGGGTCGTCTTGTAGTCCTCGGCGATCTGCTTGAACAGGACCGCCGCCTCCTGCCACCGGTTGGCGTCGAGGAAGAGGAAGGCGCGGTTGAACTTGACGTTCGCCAGGTCTTCGTGCTGGTCGATGTAGCAGATGTACCGGTGGAAGGCCTCCTCCATCGAGGTCTCGGCGGGGGTGAACTCGCGGGCGGCCGGGATCCGGTTCTCCCAGGTGGTGCCGCCGCCGGACTGCCGGTCCCGCTGGCGCTCGCGTGCCTGCCGGGCCCGCTCGCCCGTGTCCCGCGCCAGAACGCGCTGGACGTCCTGGTACTGCTGGTCGTAGAGCTTCTTGTAGCACAGCACCGAGGCATAGGCGGCCTCGCGCGCGTACTCGCCATTCGGGTCGGCGCGCACGACCGCGTCGAACGCCTCGCCGCACTTGTCGAACTGCTCCGACTTCCACAAGAGCTCTGCGGCGAAGTACTTCGCCTTGTACACCGTGTACGGGTTCTGGTACTCCCACTCGGGCGGCGGCTCGAGACGGTCGTAGTAGTACGGAGAGGAGGGGTCGCCGAAATTTTCGAGGAACAGCTGGTACAGCTCGGCCGCCTTGGCCATCGTGTTGCGGTCGTTGGTTCCGGGCATCTGGTCCGTGCCGGCCGCCTCGCGGTGCCACCGTACCGCCGTGTCGATCATGAAGTCCGCGGCCCACCAGGTGCAGGTTCGGACGGCGTCCGCGGCGTGGCGGGAACCGTTCTGGACCACGAAATACTTCCAGACCTCGACCATGTTCTTGATCTCATCGACGATCAACTGCTTGGCGTCCTGGCTGGCGACGCCACCGGCGGTCGTGGCCTGGGCCATGCGGCTCTGGGTGATCCAGTACTGGTAGTCGCAGAACTTGTCCGAATCCCGGTTCTTGTCCATCAGCTCGTGGTAGGCGATGATCGCGTTGTCGTGCTCGCCCTGGGTGTAGTAGTACTCGGCGAGCGACTCCATCATCCGGGCCGTGAGGTCTCCGCCCCAGCGCTGGAAATAGCGCCAGGCCTGGTCGGCGCGCCCGGTCTGGGCGTAGGCGGTTGGCATTTCCAGGCGCGCCGTGCGGAGGAGCTCCTCGGAATCGGGGTTTTCGGGGTTCTGCTGGGCGTAGTCGATGACCTGCTCGAAGGCCTGCAGACACTTGGTGTATTCCTGCAGGTTGTAGAGGCACCAGGCCTTCTTGTACAGCGCGTAGCCGTAGACGCGGTTGCCGCGGATGCCGAGGATCTTCTCGTAGTAGCGCAGCGCCTCGGCCATGTTGCCCTCTTCGTTGAAGTAGTACTCGGCAAAGGACAAGTACGCGTTCGGGACGTACGGGGAGTCCTGGTGGTCGCGAATCAGCACGTTGTAGACCGTGCGGGCCTTGAAGTTGAAATCGTCCTTCTGGTCGGGGTCCTCCGCGGCGCGCGCCCGTTCCTCGAAGGCGAAGGCGAGGTAGAACAGCGCCTCATCGATGCGGGGCCAGTCGGGAAAGTTCTGGACGATCGAGTAGTAGGCCTCGATCGCCTTGTCGCTCCACTGCAAGGCCTCTTGGCGCAGGGCGTCGCGCTGCTGGTAAAGCTCCTGGGCGCGATTGGTGTTACCCTGGGACTCGGCGTCGAGCGCCTGCATGTCGCGCTCGCCGGCGGCGAAGTTCCGCGCGTCCTGCATCTCGTAGTAGAGCTGGGCGATGCGGAAGTAGATGTCCGGCTTGGTCGGATCGGTGTCCGGCGTGGTGCGGAGCAGGCGCTGGGTGAGGTCGATCTCCCGGCGGATCAGATCCTCGATGCGGCGCTGCACGCCCCGGCGGGGGTCGTCCGGGCGCTGTGCGATGCCCGGCTGGTGTGTTCGCGAGGCGGTTCCGGCCGCGGGCGTGCGGTCCTCCCGTTGCACGGCTGCGGCCGCGGCCTCGGGAGCGGCGCCCACGTTGAGGCCGGCCCACTGCGAGGGATCGACCCCCGCCGGGCACTTCGCCAGCAGAGCCTCCGTGTTTGGAGGCAGGCAGTAGTCCGGCAACGGCGCCTCGGACTCGATCGCGCCGCGGTTCGGCGCCGCGGTCTGCTCGCCGCGCGGCGGCAGCGCCGCGGCCGGCGCCGACACTGCCAGCAGCAGGACCGGCCAGGGCGCCCACGGCCTCCGGGTTCGAAGGATCTCCACGGTCTTCCGGTTCATCGCCCCACTACCTCCCGCACTTCGAAACGACGGGCTGCTGGTAGAAACCCAGCTCGTCCCGCCAGAATTCGCCCTCGAACGGCCACAACATGTGCTCGCTGTCGGTCTGGATCCGCTCCATCTCGCGCCCGGGGACGTTCGTCACTTGCGTGCCCGCCAGCTCCGCGGAGAGCTGGCCCCGAATCGCGTTCAGGATTTCGATTTCGATGCGCGTCGCCTGGTTCAACAGCTCTTGAAGCTCCGTGAGGAACCGCTCGTAGCGCCGGTGCGCCAGGTCGCCCGCGTTCTCGATCGCGATCCCCTTGGCGATCCCGATGTCCTGCACGATCCGCTCCCCGACGCTCGAGCTCTTGAACCCCTGCGGCATACTTTGGAGCCGCGCCTCTTCCGCCTTCAGCGTCTCGACATACTCCAGGTTGCGGAGCAGCGTGCGGTCCGACAGGGCCGTGTTCAGAATCCGTGCGATCTTGGGGTCGACATCGGCCGTCCCCTCCTTGAGCCGCACCAGGAATTGATAGAAGCTGTAGTTGTCGAGGTACTGGTTCAGGTAGCCCTGCAGCGAGTCGTAGATCGGCTGGTACTCGTTGAGGAACGCCTCCACCGTCTGCTGCGCGTAGTCGTACTGGCAGAGCGTGAAGTAGATCACCGCCTTGAGAACCAGCGACTCGGGATAGTACTGTTCCTGGAAATAGGGCGAGTTGATGGTGTGGATGTTGCCCAGCGCGCGCGGGAGATCCTCCACCATGTAGTAGGCCCAGGCCTTCTCGAAAATGGAGTCGAGCCAGTATTCCGAGCTGATCGGGATGTGGTCCCAGGCCTCCATCGCCGAGGCGAAGTGCTTGGTGGTGTAGTAGATGCGCGCCAGCGACAGGTAGGCCAAGTTGAGGTACCGCTCCTCCTCGTCGGACAAGAACAGCTCGTCCTCGAACCGGTCGACAATCTTCTGGAAGGAGTCGACCGCCGTCGCCGCCGTCCGCTCGCGGACGTAGGTGATGCCGATGAAGAACTGCGCCGCGACGAAGTGCTCGTCCTCCGAACTCACCCGTTCGAAGAACACCCGGGCCTTCTGGTACTCCATCTGCCGGTACCAGTAGCGGCCCATCATGAACAGCAGCTCGTTGTACAGCCCGCGCGTTTCCGCGTTGTCGAACTCGGCGAGAGCGTCGAGCGAGTCGCCGTAGCGGCCGACGAGCGACACGATGTCCGCCGGCTCGGGCAGCTCGCGCGACAGCTGCGCCAGCCACTGCAGCGTCTGGCGGAAGTAGATGTGCCCGTTGCCCCGCTTCACGATCTCCTCGAAGACCGCGAGCGCCGCCTGGAAGAAGCGGAGGCGGAAGAGGCACTTGCCGAGGAAGAACTCGGCCTTCTGCACGTTGGCCGGCTCGTCGTGCCCCATCCCCTCGATCACGTGCTGGAACTGCACCGCCGCGCCGGTGAAGTCGTTCTGCTCGTACAGACGCAACGCCTGCGCCAGGATCTGGCTCGGCGGACCCTGCGGCGGGGGCGGGGGCTGCTCGACGTTCGTTTCCGGCCCGACGCCGAAGGTCATCGTCTCCCCGGCCCCGCCGGTGTCCTCCGGCTCGAACGTCATCACCTGTGCCGCTGCGAGCGCCGGCAGCAGCGCCGCCGTCGCGAAAACGCCCAGTCCCACAACCCTCCGTTTGCTTGCCATGCTTCACCTCTTCCGGCCCGACCGCCGCGGCGACGGAGCCTGTCCCGCCTTCCCGAGGCGGCGATGCCGGCCCCGATCCGCGGAACCCCCTCCGTTCCTGTGTCCTCGATCCTCGACTCCCTCGTCCCGGTACACCGGGACCTCCCGCACTCTAGGGGAACCGGCGACGGCCCGTCAAGCCCATCCATCCCGAAACCTGTCGGGCAGTTGCGGGGGTTCGGGCATTCCGGATCGCGCCCCAGGGCCGTGCCTTGTCGGGTCCACCGACATGGGGCCGCGGATCCTCCCGGCCCGGCAGTGTCTCCGGGTGCGCAACGCCCGGCCGCCCGGCTCTCCCACCCGCCCGGCTCGTCCACCGCCCGGCTCGGCTTTGCGCTTGACTTGGCGCGCGGCGCGCCCGTAGACTACCGGCCTGCCAGTGACTGGTCGGTGAGGGGAAAGCGCCGCATGAACCGTCCGCGAGTCTTGTCCGTGCTGCTCACCGCCGCCCTGCTCGGGTTCGCCGCCTGCGAACCGACCGGCGTGGGCGACCCGTGCACGCCGGAGGTCCAACCACCCGGAGGTCAGACGTGGGCCTACGGCGAGGTTTCGGTCGAGACGCGGTCCCTGCAATGCCGCACGCGGACCTGCATGGTCTATCATTTCTTCCCCGCCGGCCGCGAACCCGGCGAACCCGACTGGCGCATCCGGGCCAACTGGCCGGAGGAAGGCTCTCCCCAGGAACCGTGCCGGAACATCGCCACCGATGAATTCGTCGATCATTTCTGCAAGACGATCCGGAACCCGACCACCCTGCAGCTCGAGGTCGACCGCAGCCCGCCGCTGGACCACCCGGACTGGTACTGCAACTTCGACATGACGCTGGTCAACCTGTCGCGGCCGTTCTGCACGCTCAAGTGCGGCGGCGCCGGGCGGACGTTCGAATGTCCCGAGGGGTTCACGTGCCGCGAGGTGGTGCGGATGGGTCCCGAGGGGATGCGGGGCAGCTACTGCGTGCCCGAACGTCTGGCCGACTGCGACCGGTTCACCGCGGGCGACCAGGACTGCTGCCAGCACCTCCGTCTGTTCTAGCCACCCACGGTGGCCCTTCCGCCGGCTGCGACCCGACCCGTGCAAGGTTCGCCCCCGTCCCGTCCGCCGCTCGATCCGCCCTCGATGCCTCCGCCGTCGCCCCCCGGCCGGCGCTCGGCGGCCCCGGCCGAGCGCGGCCGGGCCGCCGAGGCGCTCGTGCGGCGGGAGTTGGAACGGCGGGGGTGGACCGTGCTTGGAACGAACGTGCGCGCCGGCCGCGGGGAGCTCGACCTGTGCGCCCTGGCGGGTGGGGTGCTGCACGTGGTCGAGGTGCGCAGCCGGACCGGCGCGCGTGCCGGACATCCGCTGGAAAGTGTCGGTCCGGCCAAGCGCCGCCGGGTGGCTCGCACCGTCGCCGTGGCACTGGCCGAAGGCCGGCTGCCGCGGCGGCGCGAGGTGCGCTACGACGTGGCCACCGTCGTCTGGCCGGAAACCGGCGGCGCGCCGCGGGTGGAGTTGTTCGAAGGCGCGTTCGATGCGCTCGATTTCTGGTAGGTCCGACGCTACTTCCGTTCGAGGGCGGCGGCCATCCGCGCCCGGAACTTCTCGAGGTCGGCCTTGACCTGCTCGCCCTCGGCGTCGGAGGCCGCCTCGAGGCGCCGGAGCAGCCGGCCGAGGGTTTCCACCTCCGCGGCCTGGTGGTCGCGCAGCCGGTCCAGCATGCGCTGGACCTCCTCGAACAGGTCCTGCAGCTCATCCCCCTTGCGCAGCTTGCCCTTCAACAGGAGGTGTTCGCCGTCGATCTGGCGGAGGAGCATCTTCATCCGATAGATCGGGCCGACGACCTTGTGCGTCACCACGATGCCGACCGCCACCAGCACGACGAAGACAACGATCAGGGCCAGCAGGATGAAGCGCAGGTCTCGACGGTTGGCCTGCCGGAGGTCCTCGAGGCGTTTCTGTGTGTCCTGGTCGAGCGTGGAGAGGCGGGAACGGGTGTCCGCTTCCATTTCCTGCGCGCGCTGATCGGTTTCCGCCCGCACCGTTTCTTCGATCTTGCGAATGCGGTCCCGCTGGCGCTCCTGGTCTTCGTCGGGGGCGGTTTGGGGGGCGGATTCGAGCGGCGGATGCGGCTCGGGCAGCGCCGCGGGGCCGCCCGGTTCCCCCGGTGCGGCCGCCGTCCCGGGAGGCGTCGCGCCGGCGGGCTGCGGAACGGCCTCGGCGGAGGGCGGAGTGTCGGTGGACGGGGGGCGCAGGCCGAGGGCCTCGCAGAACGGTCGGCAGGTTTCCGCGTCGCAGGCGGCGCCGGTGCCCTGGGCGACCACGCCCGGCGTGGTGCCGGCCGCAGGGGGTGCCTCGCAGGGCGGGCAGGAAGGCGGAGCGACGCACGGAAGCTGCCGGTTGATGAGCTGTTGCGCCGAGATGTCCATCTCGCGCCGCAGCATCAGCGCCGCCTGGTCGGCGACGTCGCTGATGCCGCGATGGGCGATTCCCGCCTCTTCTTCCAGCCGTCGTTCCGAATCCTGCATCCGGACGAAGAGCAGCGCCCCCATGATGGCCATGAGGAGGGCCGAGGCGCCGGAGAGGAGCAGCGAGTACTTGAACTGGAACCGCCGGTCGAGGAGCAAGTTTCGAATCCGGCGGCGCGGCTTGGGGGCGGGCAGTGTGGTTCCCTGGTTTTCCGCCATCGTGGCCTCCGTTCGTGGGCATCATAGGAGAGGGCCTTCAGCGAAGTCCAGCGGGATGCGCGGCGCCGCGATTCACCCTCCGTTGGGGGGATGCACCCGCGCGGCGCGCTATTGTTCGCGCAGGTAGCCGAGGAGACTCCCGACGGCGGCGCGGACGGCCGCGCGGAGCGCATCGTTCTGCACCGACGGCACCTCGGCGTCGGTCAATGTGCCGCTCCGGCGCTGGGCGCTGCCGTTGCCCCGGAGCATGACGCGGAGGTTCTGGTCCTGGTCGAGCACGAGCAGCGAGACGACGGCGGAGATCCCGTTGTTGGTGCGCGTGACCGAGACGATCGAGCCCTGCAACACGAACCCGATCAGGTTGCGGCGCCGCAGCTCTTCGCGGAAGGCCTGCGCGGCCGGAATCTCGCCGTGCGCCTCCACGCCCGCGGCCCGCCCCAACTCCTCCAGGAGGAACTGCTGGGCCAGGGCGGCGAAGTCGTCCCGACCGACGCCGGAGCCGTCCCCGAGCTGTCCGACGGCGACGTAGAAGCGCGGCGGCTGCGGGGATGCCGACCCGCTTCCGCTCCCCGAGGCGCCGCGCAACTGCTCCAGCCGGGCCTGCAGCGACGGCAGTCCTTCCGTCGCGAGCCGACGGACGTCGGCGTCGCTGTCCTGCCGGAGCTTCTCGAACTTGTCGATCAACGGCGGCAGGTCCGCGGCGTGCAAGCTGCTGCGCGCCAGCCCGATCATCGCGGAGGCGGCGGTATAACGAACCAGCGCATTCGTGTCGTCCAACCGTGCCACGATCGCCGCGACGATCGTCTGCAGGTCGCTTCCGGAAGCCGTGACCGCGATCTGCTCGAGCGACTCGACGGCCTGGACCCGCACCCGGTAGTTCAATTCCTCCAACTGCTCGATCAGATAGCTGACCCGCTCGTCCACCGCACGCGCCGGCGCCGGGACGGCCGCCCCGAGGCCCAGAACCAGGAGGCCGTACCGGACGTGCGTTGGAAGGACACCCGCCTGCATCGTCTCCCGGCCACCGTCCGGGACGCATCCGGCGCGTCCCGACCACCGGCGTCTTCGACGGCGCGTCCCGCCCGCGTATTCTCCTCGCGTCGGGAGCGCCGACCTTCACTCCGAGTGTACACGGAGCGGGTCGGACTTGTCATCCCCGGCCGCCGACCGGTAGGCTGAGCCGTGTCCTCGCCCCGGTCGATGTGGCCCGTTCCCTGGCTCATGGTGCTCACCGCGAAGGCGACCGCGGACGAATCTCCCGCCACCGTCCGGGTCTGGGCCGGAACGCGGCTGGGGCTGACCTCCCACGAGATCGTCGACGAGGCGGGCGCGCGATGGCTGGAGGTCGACGGCCGTGTCGCGTCCGATCTCGACGAGCCCGTCGCCGACGCCGAGCTGCGCTTCGATCGGCCCGGCGGCTCCGAACGGTGCTTCACCGACTCGACCGGCCGCTGCCGGGTCCGCCTGCGCCTCCCGTCCGAGGGTGGCGCTCGGTGGGTCGCCCACTTCGACGGCGCCGGGCGCCTCCGACCGTGCTCGGCCCCCGTCCCCGCCGGCGTCCCCCGGACGCCGATCCGCACCGCATGGACCGTCTTCCTGCCCCTCGCCCTGCTCGCCGCCGGATGGCTCGCCGCCCTCGCCGTCCCCTCCGCCCGCCGACTCGCACCGCGGTGGCGCGCCTGGCGCACGACCCGACGCGGCCGCACCGCCACGGGCCGAGGCGTCCTCGGCGGCACGGCGCCGCCGACGTTCGTCTGCCCGCGCCGGATCCGTGTCCTCGATGCTCTTCGGTTCCATCCGATCGACGGTGCCCGCCTGGTCTCCGCGACCCGGCCCGACGCATCTGCCGCCGTCACGGACCGCGACGGATGGGCCGATCTGCCCGGCGGCGAGGAGCCGTTCCTCGCGCGCGCCCCCGGCTACCTCTCCGGAATATTGCCCGCCGCCCCGCCGGACGCGAACGACGCGCCGCCGCCCGACCGGGTGGAACTCCTGCGAGGTCGGGACGCCCTCGTCGCCCTGCTCGAAGCTCCGGCCGCCCCCGACAAGCGCCCGGCCGGCGCCTGGCCGGAATCGGTCCTGCGCATCGCCCGCCGCGCGCTTCCACCCGCCGAGGCCGAAGGAATCGCCCGGCTGTGCTATCGCCGGCCCGCGCCGCCCGATGCGGCCGACCGTCGGCTGGTCGAGACGCTGGCCCGTCGCATTGCCGCCGACCCGGCGAGCCGCTATCCGTCGCCCGCCGAGGTGCTCGAGGCCCTGGCATCCGAGCGCCCGTCGCCCGCCAACCAGACCGGCTCGTCCGCCGAACCCCCGGCCGGCGACCCGTCGCTCGGACCCGGCCCGCAGGGTTGACGGTCTTCCTGCGGCTTCCCTATCATCGGCACGCATTCGCCGGTCGCCGGCAGGAGGGAGCATGTCGTTCGCCCACATTCTGGTCGTCGCCGCGGTCGCGGCACTGGTTGTGGTGGTGGCCGTCCTCCTGCGGTCGCGGAGTCGTCGCGCCGCCCCGTTGCCCCCCTTGGAGCGGAAGCCGGAAATCGAGCTGCATCGCGCGCCGGAACCCGCCATCCGCGGCACGGAAGATCGCGCCCCGGCCGCTCCTGTGGAAGAGACGAAAGCAGGACCCGACGAACTGCGGGCGAAGGAGGCGGCGGCGAAGGAGGCGGCGGCGAAGGAGGCGGCGGCGAAGGAGGCGGCGGCGAGGGAGACGGCGGCGAAGGAGGCGGCGGCGAAGGAGGCGGCGGCGAAGGAGGCGGCGGCGAAGGAGGCGGCCGCGAGGGAGGCGGCCGCGAGGGAGGCGGCCGCGAGGGAGGCGGCGGAGCGGGAAGCCCGCGCCGAGAAGAAGCGGCGCGTGGAAACGGTCCGGAAGGGACTCCACGCGACGCGCGGCGGCCTCGTTGCCCGTTTGTCCAGATTGTTCCAGGGGAGAAAGGAACTGTCGCCGGAGTTGCTGGCCAGCATCGAGGAGGTCCTGATCACGAGCGACGTCGGGGCACGGACGACGGATCGGTTGGTGGCGCGGGTGAAGGAGGGGCTGAGCGGCAAGGACCTGTCGGACGCAAGGCTGGTCTGGGAGTTTCTTCGGGAGGAGGCGCGGCGGATTCTCGGGTTGCAGGCCGAGGTGCCGCCGATGCGGCCGGGGGAGCCGTACGTCATTCTGGTGCTGGGGGTGAACGGGGTCGGCAAGACGACGACGATCGGCAAGCTGGCATCGCGGTACAAGTCCGAGGGCAAGTCGGTGTTGTTGGCGGCAGCGGACACGTTTCGGGCGGCCGCGGTGCAGCAGCTGCAGATCTGGGGCCGTCGGGTTCCGTGCGAGGTGGTGAGCGGCAAGGAGGGGGCGGACCCGTCGTCGGTGGCGTTTGCGGCGATCGAGCGGGCGAAGGCGGAGAAGGTGGACGTGGTGATCGTGGACACGGCGGGCCGGCTGCACACGAAGGTGCCGCTGATGGACGAGCTGAAGAAGATCCACCGGGTGGTGGGGAAGGCGCAGGAGGGGGCGCCGCACGAGGTGCTGCTGGTGCTGGACGCGAACACGGGTCAGAACGCGATCCAGCAGGCGGCGACGTTCCGCGAAGCGGTGCCGGTGACGGGGATCGTGCTGACGAAGCTGGACGGGACGGCCAAGGGAGGGGTGATCCTGGGGATTTGCGACGAGCAGAAGATTCCGGTGCGGTTCATCGGGGTGGGGGAGGGGATCGACGACCTGCGTCCGTTCGAACCGGATCTGTTCGTGTCGGCGCTGTTCGACGATGTGGAAGAGATTTCGGCAGCCGCCTGAGGGAGGCGGCGGGGTGCTCGGGTTCGAGATCCGGCGGAAGGGGGGAGCGACGGCGCACCCCGGAGGGTGGCCGGGACGTCGGCCCGTGCACCGGTGGACTTGCCTCGCGGGGTGCGAAGGAGCTGGCGGGAGCCCGGGCACGCGGAGGCGCCCCTCGCCTTGCGCCCGGGGGGCTCCTCCGCCGGCCGAGGGACCGCTCCGGTGGGACTCGGGTCCTGACAAGAGTCTTGATTGCATGCCGCGATGCGTGATAAGCGTGCGGGAACTCGTGCCGGTCCGACTGCGCGGAGAGGAGGCTCGTCGCGAAGTCGGAGCGTGTCGTTCGACGGGGCGACCGAGCAATCGTGGGTGAGGCGAGCATGATGAAGCGATGGTTGGGGTTGCTTGGCCTGGCGACGTTGTGGGGGCTGCCCGCGTCGGCCCGGGGCCAGGACGAGATGACGTTCGGGGAGGAGACGGGTGGCGGCGACGAGATGACCTTCGAGGACACCGGCGGCGGAGAAGCGGGCGGTGGAGAAGCGGGCGGCGGAGAGGCGGGCGGCGGAGAAGCGGGCGGCGGAGAGGCGGGCGGCGAGCTGGCCGGGCTGTTGGGCCCGGCGCCGACGACGCCGACCGAGGAACCGGTCGAGGAGGCGGTGATCGATACCTCGGCCCTGGCGGAACCCGAGATCTGGGCCGTCCAGCAGTCGTATGTGCTGCGGGACGGCCGCTTCGAGCTGACGCCGACCTACGGGATCTCGCTCAACGACCCGTTCGTCACGCACAACGCCTTCGCCATCAAGCTCGGGTGGTACATCACCGAGGTGCTCGGGATTGGCGCTTCGTTCCAGTGGTACCAGGGGCTTGACGTCGAATCCGAGGACAACTTCCACATCCCCCGGTCGTTCCGGCTGGTGGTGCCGATCAACGAGTACCAGTGGGGGGCGAATCTGCACTTCTCCTACGTGCCGATCTACGGCAAGCTGACCATTTTCAACGAATGGATCTTCCATTGGGACTGCTTCGTGGAGGGCGGTGTCGGGCTCCTGTACACGCGGCCGATCCCGGTGGTCGATCCGGAGGTCCGGACATTCGACTTCGGGATCCGGGTGGCGGCGAACATCGGAATCGGCGGCCGCATCTTCATCACGAAGTTCGTCGGGATCTACCTCCAGTATGTCGACTTCATGTACATGGAGAAGCTCGAGAATCTCGCGATCGCGCCGTTCGAGACGGTGGACCGAAACGACCACGACTGCAGCGATGCGAATGGGTGCTGGGATCAGAGCCGCTACAACGACAGCACCTGGCTCGGCGAGTCGAAGTTCACGAACGACATGATGCTCTTCGTCGGGGCATCGATCTTCTTCCCGTTCACCTTCGACTACGAGTACCCGAAGTAGGCGGGCGGAGGAAGGGCGATGAAGGCCAAGATTGGACTGCTGGTCGTTCTGGCGTCCCTGGGGTTCTCCGCGGCGCCGCCGGTGGCTCGCGCCCAGGAGATCCAGCTCGAGGGTCCGTTGGCCGGCGCGCCGGCCGTGCGCCGGTTGGTGCTGTACCGGGAAGGGCGGTTCTTCGTCACGCCGACCGTCACGTTCACGATCCTCGACACGTACCGCCGCCACATGTTGTTCGGCGCGAAGGCCGAATACAACATCCTCGACTGGTTGTCGGCGGGGATCTACTTCGGCGGCGGCTTCGGCTGGCGTACCGGCATCGCGGACCAGATCAATGACCTCGGGATCGATGACGTGCCCGGCCAGGACTACGACCTCAACTTCCCGCTGCGCGGCCACGTCGACAACCAGCTCGGCCAGCTTCAGTGGCTCGGGGTGGTCGAGGGGCGCGTCATCCCGCTGCGGGGGAAGTTTTCCCTGTTTGGCAAACTGTTCCTGGCGATGGACGTCTACGTCAACCTCGGTGTCGGCATCGCGGGCGTCAAGGAGCGCGGCGTCACCGACTGTTCCGCGCAGACGCCCGGACCAAGCTGCCCCACGGACGACTACCTGCCGATGGAGACGCGCGTGGCGGTCGGACCGTCCTTCGGCGGCGGCCTGACGGTTTACTTCAACGACTGGATCGGCCTGAATCTCGAATACCGCTCCACGCCGTTCACCTGGAACCAGTCCGGGACGGACGAGTACGGCGAATCGGAGGTCGTCCTGGACCACAAGATTGACTCGACCGACCGGTTCCTGGCCTGGAACCAGATGGTGACGATCGGCTGCACGTTCGCCTTCCCGTTTACTGCCGGGCGCACGG
>Ga0209162_1002406_pt1 | contig 16477 bp, 8 predicted proteins | sample YNPNPMetaG_FD_187121 | JGI IMG/M metagenome (GOLD analysis project Ga0209162, IMG submission 187121) | Anoxygenic and chlorotrophic microbial mat microbial communities from Yellowstone National Park, USA - YNP NP MetaG (SPAdes) (version 2) ... | reverse complement strand
AGGCTGCGGGCCAGCCCCGGGTCCTGCGTGCCCTTGATGATGGCGCGGCCGTCGGGGAAGATGGTCATCTCGTGGGGCGGGATGACGAAGCGCAGGGCGAAGCCGTTCGAGCGGACCTCGCCGAGCGGGCTGAGGCGGCGGGCGAGCTCGTCGAGATCCAGCGGCCGTTTCCGGTCGTGGATCTGCACGGCATTGCGCCCGCACAGGCTCACCGGCACGCGAGCCGCGCCGTGCAGGAAGCGGCAGGCGCGCAGGCCGCAGGCGGGGCACTGCGGGTCGCGCGGCGGCATCTCCACCTGGCGGACCGATCCCTGCCATGCGTCGAACGTGGTGATCTTCAGCTCCGGCGCCTTCCCGCACAGCACCTGGAGCGCGAGCGAGACCTGCCAGGAGGCCACCATCGCCGTAATGGTGTTCAGCACGCCCGCCGTTTCGCAGGTGGGTTGCGGGCCGGAGGGCGGCTCCGGGAAGACGCACTCGAAGCAGGCGCTGCGGCCGGGCAGCACGGGCATGGCGACGCCGTAGGAGCCGACCGCGCCGCCGTAAACCCACGGCAGGTTGCGGTCCACGCAATAGTCGTTCAGCAGGAAGCGCGTCTCGAAATTGTCCGTGCCGTCGAGCACGATCGACGCGCCTTCCAGCAGCTCTTCCACCGATTCCGGGGTGAGATCGGCCACCCTTGGCTCGGTTGCCACTTCGCTGTTGATCCGCGCCACGGCGCGCGCCGCGGCCACGGCCTTTGGCAGCGCGTCGCGCGCATCCGCCTCCTCATACAGCCACTGCCGCTGGAGGTTGCTCCATTCGACGAAGTCCCGGTCGACGAGGATCAGGCGCCCGATGCCGGCGCGCGCCAGCGCCCCGGCCTGGAACGAGCCGAGCGCGCCGCAGCCGACCACGGCGGCCGTGGAATCGCGCAGGCGCCTCTGCCCCTCTTCGCCGATTCCCGCAAACAGGATCTGGCGGCTGTAGCGTTCCCGCTCCGCGTCGGTCATTCCATCCAAAATGGTAGCAGCGGCGGCCCGCCGGCGGCTTCCGGGCGGGAAGCGGTTGCAGCCCGCACGGTAAGATGGCATTCAGTGAACGGGCTTCACACAGCCTTGGCGCTGCTCGTGTGCCTTGCCTGCTCGTTGCAGGGACAGATTGCGCCCGGCGGGCTGTACGGAAAACAGATCTCCGATATTTTGTTTGAACCGACGCGGCAGCCGCTGACCCGCGACCAGCTCGGCCTCGCCTTGCAGATCCGCCCCGGCGACCTGCTCGAGGAGGTCTCGCTCTCGCAGGCGATCGCGCGGCTGTGGGCGACGGGGCGGTTCTCCGATATCTTCGTCACCGCCGAGGCGGATGCCAACGGCGGCGCGGCCCTGACGTTCCACACCCGGCCCGCGCTGTTCGTCAGCCAGGTGGCCGTCGACCGCGTGCCGGAGCCCCCGAGCCTCGCGCAGCTGGCCAACAGCACGCGGCTCAGCCTCGGCGATCCGTTCGACGAGCAGATGCTGCCGGAGGCGGCGGCAAGCCTGAAAGAACTGCTCCGCGCCAACGGTTACTACCGCGCCGAAGTCCGCTACGACGTGATCCTGCGGGAAGAGACCGGCGAGGCCGACATCCGGTTCCGCATCGAGCCGGGCCGGCGCGCGCGCTTCGCAAGGCCGCGGTTCGAGGGCGAGCTGCTCAAGTCCGAACGCTCCCTGCTGCGGCGCAGCGGCTGGCAGAGATGGTTCGGGCTGCGCGGATGGCAGGAGCTGACCTCGGCGCGCCTCCAGCGGGGCCTCGAGCGGATGCAGGAGTCCTACCGCAAGGAAGGATACCTCCGCTCCACCGTGCGGCTCGTCAACCTGTCCTTCGACCCCCAAAAAAACACGGCCACGCCGGCCATCGCGGTGGATCCCGGGCCGCGCGTGCGCGTGCGCACCGAAGGGGCGCGGGTCGGCGGCGGCGAGCTTCGCCGCCTGCTGCCGATCTACCAGGAACGGACCGTGGACCGCGAGCTTCTGCTCGAAGGGCAGCAGAAGCTCGAGGAGCGCTTCCGCAGCCGCGGCTACTTCGACGCGCGCGTCTCGTTCTCGTTGCCCGACCCCGGCCCCTCCGGCGAGCAGGTCGTCATCTACCGCATCAACCGCGGGCCGCGCTACCGGCTTGCGGCGGTGCTGATCAGCGGAAACCGCTACTTCGACGAAGAGACGCTGCGGGAGCGGCTGTCGATCACGCCGGCCCGGTTTCCGCGCTACCGCAACGGGCGCTTCAGCCCGGAGATGCTCGACAACGACCGGGCCGCGCTCGAGGCGCTTTACATCTCCAACGGCTTCCGCGACGTCCGCGTGCGCACGCGCATCGAACACAACTGGCGCAACAAGGCGAACGACATCGCCGCGCGGTTCGAGATCGTCGAAGGGCCGCAGTACCTGGTGGAGTCGGTGGAGCTGACCGGCGTCGATCTCAAGCTGTACGACCAGATCCGGTCCCTGCTCAGCTCGGCGCCGGGCCAGCCCTACTCGGCCGCCACGGTGGCCGCCGACCGCGACGCGGTTCTCAACTGGTACTTCAACAACGGTTATCCCGAAGCCGCTTTTGACGCCGCTGTCCAGCCGGCGAAGGAGCCGCACCGGATGATCCTCCGCTATCAGGTGCGGGAAGGGCGGCGCAACTTCGTCCGCGACGTGCTGGTGCGCGGGCTGGCGTCGACGCGGGAAGACCTCGTGCGCAACCGCATCGCCGTGCGCCCCGGCGAGCCGTTGTCGCAGAGCGACATGGTGGAAACGCAGCGGCGGCTGTACGACCTGGGCATCTTCGCCAAGGTCGATGTCGCCATCCAGAACCCGGAAGGGCGCGAGCGCAACAAGTACGTGCTGCTCCAGCTGGAGGAGGCGCGCAAATACTCGCTGAGCCTCGGCCTCGGCGCCGAAATGGGACGCATCGGCACGGGCAACAACTTCGACGCGCCGGCCGGCGCAACGGGCTTCGCGCCGCGCCTCCTGCTGGGCATCACCCGCTCGAACCTTTTCGGGCTGGCCCACACGGCCAGCGCGCTGGTGCGCGTGTCCAACATCCAGCAGCGCCTGCTGCTGAACTACCTGGCGCCGCAGTTTTTCGGCAACGACCGCGTGAACCTCTCCTTCAGCTCGCTGCTCGACCAGAGCAAGGACATCCGCACCTTCACATCGCGGCGCAACGAGAGCGCCATCCAGATCGGGCAGCGCATCGGCCGCGACATCACGCTGCAATACCGCGCCATCAGCCGGTTTGTCTTCATCGACGAGGAGACGCTGAAAATCGACCCCGACCTGATTCCGGTTTTCAGCCAGCCCGTGAAGACCATCACGCTTTCCGCGTCGCTGATCCAGGACCACCGCGACGACCCCGTCGATTCGCGCCGCGGCTTCGCCAACACGGTCGACTTCGGCTTCGCGCCCCGCTTCGCCCGCTCCGGCACGAACTACACGCGGCTTGTGGCTCGCAACTCCACCTATCACCCGGTGCGGCGCGAGGTCGTCTTTGCCCGCGCCACCAGCTTCGGCTGGCTGTACAATCTCTCGGACCGCCCCGTGCCCCTGCCCGAGAATTTCTATGCGGGCGGCGCCTCCACGCACCGCGGCTTTCCGGACAACCAGGCCGGGCCGCGCGACCTCGTCACCGGGTTCCCGGTGGGCGGCAAGGCGTTTCTGTTCTTCCAGCACGAGCTGCGGTTCCCTCTCATCGGCGACAGCGTCGGCGCCGTGCTGTTCCACGACATGGGCAACGTGTACTCCTCGCTCGAAAACATTTCTTTCCGTTTTTCGCAGCGCGACCGGCAGGACTTCGACTACATGGTGCAGGCCGCGGGGCTCGGCTTCCGCGTGCGCACGCCGGTGGGGCCCATGCGCGTCGATTTCGCTTTCGCGGGCAACAGCCCGCGTTTCGTCGGCTTCCAGGGCACCCGCGACCAGCTGTTGCGCGGGGAAGGGCGGTTCAACGTGCCGCAGCGCGTGAGCCGCTTCCAGTGGCACTTCTCGATCGGGCAGACGTTCTGATGAAACTGCGCATCGCCGCTCTGGCCTTTCTGCTGGCGCTGGCCGCCCCGGCGCAGGCGCTGCTGGACCGCGTCGCCGTCGCCGCGGGGCTCGACGTCATCACCCTGAGCGCCATCCGCAGGCATCTGCGGTTCCGCTCGCTGGCGTCGGGCGTCGCCGTGGAGGATACCGAGGCGAACCGCCGCCAGGCGGCCGCGCAGCTCATCGACCTCCTCATTGTGCGGCGCGAACTGGAGCTGAGCCGCTACACCCCGCCCTCGATGGCGGAAACCGACCAGGCCATCGCCGCGTTCCTCGAAGAGATGAAGTGGACGCGCGAGCGGTTTCTCAATGAGCTGTCGCGTCACGGCTTTACCGAGGACGAGTTCCGCCGCGAGATGCAATCGCGCCTCACGGTGACCCGGTTCATCGACTACCGCTTCGCGCCCGGGGTGCAGGTGACCGACGAAGAGGTGGAGGCCTATTACCGCGACGAGTTCCTGCCGGCCTTCCGGCAGCAGAATCCGGGCGCGGCGCCGCCGGAGCTCGCCGTGGTGCGCAGCCTTGTGGAGCGGATCCTTTCCACGCGGAAAGTGAACGCCGCCATGGAGGAGTGGCTGGCGCAGACGCGCCAGACTCTCCGGATCCGCTACTTTGACGAGGCGTTCCGCGTGCAGGGAGGCGGGCCATGAGAATGCGCTGGCCTTTGGCGGCCGCTGCGGCCGCCGTGCTGGCGGCGCTGGCGGCGGCGGCCGCGCTGCATTCGGAATGGCTCCGGGAGCGCTTGCGGCGGGAGGCTGTGCGGTCGGTGGAGCGCGCAACCGGGAGCCGGGCTTCGTTGGCGGCCCTCTCCATCGACTGGTTCCGCCTGGCGGTCCGCCTCGAAGGGTTCACTCTGGAGGGGCTGCCGCGCGAGGGCGAGAAGCCGCTGTTTGCGGCTCGCGCGATCTCGGTGCGGCTCGGGCTTTCCCCCTTCGGCGGGCGGCGCGTCCGGCTGCGCGAGGTGCGCCTCGAGGAGCCGCGCGTTCATCTCTATCACCGCGCCGACGGCAGCACGAACCTGCCGCGGCCCAAGGCGCCGCGGGCCGAGACGCCGGTGGCGGATCTCGTGAAGCTCCGGGTCGGGCTGCTCGATCTCCGCAAGGCGCACTTCGAACTGGATGACAGGCCCGTGGATTTCAGCCTCCGGATGGATGACTTCGATCTCGGGCTCGCCTTCGATTTCCGCCGCGCGCGTTACCGGCTCGAACTGGCGGCGGGACGCGCGGAGCTGCCGTGGAAGCTGGCGCCGGCGCTGCGCATCCAGGCGTGGCTCGGCGCCGACGAGATCGAGGTCACGAGCGCGGCCGCGCGGCTCGGCGACAGCCGCGTGTCCTGGAGCGGGACGCTGAAGTCCTTCCGCCGCCCCGAGGCGCGGTTCGACTATCAGGCCGCCGTGCTGCTGCGCGACCTTGAGATCAGTCCCGTGCGGCAAGGCTTCCTCGTCTCTTCCGGAAGCGTGCGGATTACGCCGGACGAGCCGCTTCGCGTGCAAGGCGATCTGCGCGCGGAACAGCTTGCCTGGTCGGATGAGCATGTCGCCGTGCGGCGGCTGGATGCGCGGGGCGCGTTCGTGCTCACGCCGCATTCGTTCGGGATGACGCAGCTCGAAGTCGACAGTCCGTATCTGTCCTGGCGCGGCGCGATCGAGCTGGAGGGATGGGAGGCGCTGCGGCTGGATGGCGAGGTGCGCGAGGCGAGCCTCGCGCGCTTGCAGGCGGCCTTGCGGCAGCCGCCGGCCGGGCTGGACGCGCTTGTCTCCGGCCCGGCGGAAGTCCGCCTGCGGCTCGGCGCCGGCGGGCCTCGCGACGCAGAAGTGAAGGCGGATCTGGCGGTCCAGCCCGCCGGCGAGGCGCCGCCGCTCGAAGGCGCCGTGCGGCTGCACTGGAAACAGTCCTGCGCCTGCGTGGAGTTCGGCGATTCGTCGCTGGCCACCCGTTCAATGCGCGCTTCCTTCCGCGGAGTCCTCGGCAAGAGCCTTGAAGCGGGTCTTTACGCCAGCAGCCTGGATGAGCTGCCGGAGCTGATCGCTGCGCTGGGCGGCGATTCCGCCTTCGAGGTTCCTGTCACGCTGGATCATGGCGTAGTGAACGGCGCGCTGCGGCTGGACGGCCCGCTCGACAGCCTCCATGTCTCGGGATCGGTTTCGGCAACGAATGTCATTTACGAGGGAATCCCCTTCGAACGGGTGCAGGCGCGTTTCTCGGTGAATGCGGGCCATCTGGATGTTGCCGATTTCACGCTCCGGCAGACAGCGGGGCGGCTGAGCGGGTCGCTGGCGCTGGGGCTCGAGCACTGGCGGCCTCACCCGGGCGGAGCGCTCCGGGCGCGTCTGAAGCTTGAGCGGGCCGATATGGCCCAGCTTGCGCGGCTGGCGCGACTTGATGCTTCGCTGCGCGGGACGGTGGCCGGATCCGTGGCTCTGGACGGAACATTCGCCGACCCGCACGGCGCCGTGCGCGCCTCCGTGGACAATGCGGGGTGGGGCGAGCAAGCCCTGGGCCGGATGACTGTAGATGCGGCCCTCAGCCCCTCCGGCGAGCTGAAGGCCGCCCTGACGCGGAACGGAACGCGGCTGGAGGCGGAAGGTCGTTGGCACCGCGACCCCGGACAGGGCCTGAACGGCCTGCTGGCGTTGAATGCGTCTCTGTCTTCGTTGCGGATCTCCGACTACGCCATTTTCCGGCAGTTGCCGTTGCCGGTGGATGCCGTGCTGGGAGGGCGCGCGCAACTGCGCGTGCGCGTTGCCACTGGCGACGCGCGCCTGGAGGCGCTGGACGGCTTCCTCGCTGCGGAAGAGCTGCATGCCGGCAAGACCACGTTCGGTCCGCTGCGCGTCAGCAGCAGCACAAAGAACGGGGCGCTTGCGCTGGAGATCTCGCTGGGCGCGAAGCCCGCCCCGCTGCGCGCCTCCGCCGCCGTGGCTCTGGACGGAAAGATGCCTGCCAATGTGCGGCTCGAATGGGCCTCGGTCCCTGTGGGGCTGGTGCACCGGCTGCTGGCCGACGCCGGAATGGCGGATGCGGAACCCTGGCCGGTTTCGGGTGCGTTCGACGCAGAGATCACGGCGCACGGCGAGCTGGGCGATCCGCAGAGTTTCCGGGGCCGCGCCGTGATCCAGAAGCTGGAACTGCGCCCCGCGCCCGAGGAAGCGGCCGAGGAGCGGCCGCTGCCTGCCGAACTGTTCCTTCGCAACGCCGGGCCGCTGATTTTCGAATTCGACAGAAAGGCCGCGCGGGTCATTCAGGCGCATTTCACCGCGCTGGAGACCGATTTGTCGCTCTCGGGCAGCTTCGACTTCGCCTCGCCCGCGCCGTGGAACCTCGAGGCCCGCGGGGCGGCGAACCTGGCGGTGCTGGGGTCGTTCTATCCGGAGCTTCTCGCGTCGGGATCCGGCAGGCTGCGCGCCCTGTTGCGCGGGCCGGCGGCGGAGCCGCAGGTCAGCGGACAGATGGAGATCGTGAAAGCGTCGTTCTTCCTCAAAGGGCTGCCGGCGGGAATTGAGGATGTCAACGGCATCATCTACTTTGACAAGAACCGCGCCAACATCCAGAAGCTCACCGGCATTTCCGGCGGGGGGACGGTGGCTTTGAGCGGCTTTGTGGGGTCAGCGCGCGGCGACCTCACGTTCCGGTTGCAGGCGTCCTTCAACAACGTGCGGCTGCGCTATCCGGAAGGCGTCAGCAACACGGTGGATGCGGACCTGACCCTCACCGGCTCCACCGCCGCCAGCGTGCTTTCCGGGCTGGTGACGGTGAAGCGCTCCGGCTTCATCGTCACCGGCGACGTGGGCAACATCATGGGCAGTGCGGGCAATCCGATCCCTGCCACGGCGGCGCAAAACGAGTTCCTGCGCAACCTGCAATTCGACGTGCGCCTGCGCAGCGCGCCCGATGCGGTGTTCATCACTTCCTACACGAGCGACCTGCAACTCCAGGCGGACCTGCGCCTGCGCGGGAGCCCGGCCAAGCCGGTGCTGCTCGGATCGATCTACGCCAGCCAGGGCGAGGTGAGCTTCTTCGGCAACCGCTACAACATTTCGCGCGGCGAGATTCTCTTCTACAACACCGCCACGGTGGCGCCGCAGATCGACCTGGACCTGGAGACGCGCGTGCGCGGCATCACCGTGTACCTGAACGTGAGCGGCCCGCTGTCGCGGCTCAACGTAACCTACCGGTCCGAGCCGCCGTTGCAATCGTCGGAGATTCTCGCCCTGCTCACCGTGGGCCGCACGCCGGCGGCGACCTCCACGAGCGTGGTTTCGAGCGACCGCATCCGCAGCCAGACGGTGATGGAGAATTCAGCCGGCACGAACACGCTGCTGGGCGGGGCGCTCACGGCGGGGCTCAACAGCCGCACCGAACGTTTCTTCGGGGCCTCGCGGCTGCGCATCGACCCGAGCAACGTCGGCGTCGACGCCCTGCCGCAGGCGCGCCTCAGCATCGAGCAGTCGATCTCGCGCGACGTGACCATCACGTTCATCACCAACCTGAACCGCTCGCAGCAGCAGGTGGTGCGGCTCGAGTGGGACCTTTCCCGGCAGTGGTCGGTGATCGCCATCAAGGACGAGAACGGCTCTTTCGCCGTGGACTTTCTGTATCGAAAGCGGTTCCGATAATCATGCGGCTGCGGGCGAACCAGAACAAGCTGAAGATCGAGCACTCGATTCTCGACGGGCTGCGGCCGGTGCTGGAGCGGCTGGTGGCCGATCCGGAGATCCGCGCCATCATTCCCGGCGTGATCCGTCCGGTGCGGGACGCCAAAGGCGCGGTGCGCATCCGCGTCACGGTGCCTGTGCAGAACGGCTGGAAGGCAATCGCGCTGGCGGCGGGCGCGCGGCAGGAGTTGTTCATCAGCACGGCGCTCGACAAAGCGGGCCTCGAGCAGCGGATCTCATCCGCCCTCGAAAATGGGGTCTGACACCTCTGACCCCATTTCAGAAATGGGGTCAGACACCTTCGTCCCCTTTTTTTCCGCTGCGCCGCAACACCCCGGCCAAAAATGGGGTCAGAGGTGTCAGACCCCATTTCTTCAACGCGCCGCCGCGCCCACGAGCGGCCGCAGGTACCGCCCCGTCCAGGACGCCTCGCAGGCGGCCACGGCTTCGGGCGGCCCGGCCACCACCACCTGCCCGCCGCGGTCGCCGCCCTCCGGCCCCAGGTCGATCACCCAGTCGGCATGCCGGATCACTTCCAGATTGTGCTCGATCACCAGCACGCTCGCCCCGCGCTGCACCAGCCGCTCCAGCGCATCCAGCAGCTTGGCGATATCGTCGAAGTGCAGGCCCGTCGTCGGCTCGTCGAGGAGGAACATCCACCCGGCCACGTCCTGTTGTCCCAGATGGCTGGCCAGCTTCACCCGCTGGGCCTCTCCGCCGGACAGCGTTGTGGCCGACTGGCCCAGCCGCAGGTATCCGAGGCCCACGTCGGCCAGCGGCTGCAACCGCGACGTGATCCGGCTGTGGCCCGTGAAGAACGCGAGAGCTTCGCGCACCGTCAGCTGCAAGACCTCGTGAATGTTCAGCCCCTGGTAACGCACCTCGAGGATCTGCGGCTTGAACCGGGTGCCGCGGCAGTCCTCGCACACCAGCTCCACGTCGGCCAGGAACTGCATCTCCACCGTCACCGTGCCGTCGCCCTGGCACGTCTCGCACCGTCCGCCGCTCACGTTGAACGAGAAGTAGCCGGACGGATAGCCGCGCCGCTGCGCCTCCGGCGTCGAGGCGAACAGCTCGCGGATGGGATCGAACGCCTTCGTGTACGTCACCGGGTTTGACCGCGGCGTCCGCCCGATAGGCGACTGGTCCACGAGCACGAGGCCTCGCACCAGCTCCGCCCCCTCGACGCGGCGGCAAGTCAGCTTCCCCAGCGATGCGTCCATCTCGGCATCGTCCGCCTCCGCGGCCAGGTCCCGCTGGTATCTCGCCTGGAGGTTGCGGTAGATCACGTCATGCACCAGCGTCGACTTGCCCGAGCCGGACACGCCCGTCACCACCGTCATCAGGCCCAGCGGGATCTCCACGTCGATGTCCTTCAGATTGTGCGCCCGGCATCCGATGAACCGGAGCCGCCTTGCCTTGTCCGGCTTCCGCCGCGCCGTCTTGTGCGAGGTCCGCGCTTCGCCCCGCAGATATCGCGCCGTCAGCGTGTCCACCCGCTTCTGGCCGTTCCCGTTCAACATCTGCCGGAGCGTTCCCTGGAACACCACTTCGCCGCCGAGCTCGCCGGCGCCGGGGCCGAGGTCCACAATGTGGTCGGCTGCGCGCATCACATCGGGGTCGTGCTCGACCACGAGCACCGTGTTGCCCAGATCGCGCAGCTCTTCAAGGATCCGGATCAGCCGGCCGGTATCGCGCGGGTGCAGCCCGATGGAAGGCTCGTCGAGCACATAGATCGTTCCCACGAGGCGCGAACCAAGGCACGTGGCCAGCTGGATCCGTTGCGCCTCGCCGCCGGACAGCGTCATCGTCAGCCGGTCGAGCGTCAGATAGTCCAGCCCGACGTTTTCGAGAAACGACAGCCGCTGCCGGATCTCGCCAAGCACCCGGCCCGCCACGGCCGCCCGCTCGCCGTCCAGTTCAAGCCCCGAGAAGAACTCCCTCGCTTCGGCGATGTTCATCCGCACCACCTCGGCGATCGTCTTGCCGCCCACGCGGACGTGCAGGGCTTCTTCGCGCAGGCGCGCGCCGCCGCAGGAAGGGCACGTGGCATAGCCGCGGTACCGGCTCAGGAACACCCGCACATGGACCTTGTACTTTTTCCGCTCCACCTCCGCGAAGAAGGCGCGCACATCCTGGCGGACGATCTCCTTCTCTTGCGGCGTCAGCTCGCTGTAGGGCACGCGCAGCCGCACCTGGCGGCGCCGGCGCTCGATGAAATCCTCCAGCACCCACTCGTACTGAGGGCGGTTCCATGGCTCGATGGCGCCCTCGGCGATGGACAGCGAGGGGTCGGGCACTACCAGGTCCATGTCGTAATCGATCGTCCGCCCGAACCCCTGGCATGTGGGGCAGGCGCCCCAGGGGTTGTTGAAGCTGAACAGCGACGGCTCGGGCGAGACAAACTCGCGGCCGCAGCTCTTGCACGCAAACCTGTCGATGAACCGCAGCCGCAGCGGCCCGCTTTCGGCCGCCTGCTCGAAGATCACCTCGCCCGCCTCGCGGTAGCACAGCTCCACCGTGTCCACGATGCGCTGCTTCTGGTCCGGGCGGATGACCAGCCGGTCGGCCAGCACGAAGAAGGGCTGGCTGAAATCCATCTCGAGCAGCGACTCCGGGGAGGCAAACTCGAACACCCGCCCCTGCTGGTACAGGCGCGTGAAGCCGCGCCGGCGCAAGTCCGCCAGATGCTCTTTCAACGCCTCCTGGCGGCCGCCATTTTCCACCCGCACCGGGAACAGCGCATACCAGCGCGAACCCTCCGGCTGCGCAAGCATCTTCTGCGCCACCGGATCCACGGTGTCCCGCTCCACCCGCACCCCGCAGGCCGGGCACCATGTCTCGCCCGCGCGCGCAAACAGCAGGCGGAGATAATCATAGATTTCCGTCGCGGTCGCCACCGTGGAGCGCGGGTTCCGCGTCGTGTTCTTCTGCCGGATGGCGATCGGCGGCGCGATCCCGTCGATGTCTTCCAGCGCGGGCTTCTCCATCCGCTCGAGGAACTGCCGCGCGTAGGCCGAGAGGCTCTCCACGTACCGGCGCTGGCCCTCGGCGTAGATCGTGTCGAACACGAGCGAAGACTTCCCGGATCCCGACACGCCCGTCACCACCGTCAGCCGGTTGTGCGGCAGGTCCAGCGAGATGTTCTTCAGGTTGTGAACCCGCGCACCGCGGATCCGGAGAAAGTCGCCCGTCTCTGCCATGGAAGGGGATTTGATCGCGCGAGGGAGAATCCCTCATCATTGTAGCAACCGCATGCGGAATCCCCGTCAGGCCGCCCGCCTCCTGCTCGACTGGTACGCGCGGATGCGCCGCGAGCTGCCCTGGCGCGGCACGCGCGACCCCTGGCGCATTCTCGTCGCCGAGGTCATGTTGCAACAGACGCGCGTCTCCGCCGTCCTGCCCTACTACGAGCGCTTTCTCGCCCGTTTCCCGACGCCGGAAAGCCTTGCCGCCGCCGGCGACGACGAGCTGCTTGCGCTGTGGTCCGGCCTCGGCTACTACAGCCGCGCCCGCAACCTCCGGCGCGCGGCCCAGGCCATTGCCGCCCGCGGCGGCTTTCCCCAGACCTTCGAAGAATGGCGCAGCCTGCCCGGAGTGGGCGACTACACTGCCGCCGCCGTCGCCTCCATCGCCTTTCGGCAGCCATGCGCCGTGCTCGACGGCAACGTCGTCCGCGTCATGGCGCGGTTCAGCGCCGAGCGCGGCGACACCGCATCGGCCGGCGTACGCCTCCGGCTGAAAGAGCTGGCCCAGAAGATGCTCGATCCCCGCCGCCCGGGCGACTTCAACCAGGCGCTCATGGAACTCGGCGCCACCGTGTGTCTCCCGCGCCAGCCCAAATGCCTTCTCTGCCCCTGGCAGGAAATCTGCCAAGCCCCGGCCGAGGGGATTGCGGAGCAGCTCCCGGTCCGGACCCGTCGTCAGGACCAGATCAAGGAAGAACTGAGCCTCGCCGCAGTCTTCCGCCGCGGGAATATCCTGCTCCGCAAGCGTCCGGACAACAACGGGCGGCTGGCCGGCTTCTGGGAGCTGCCGGCGGCGGATTTGCTGCCCGCCGAGGCTTTGCTCGAACCGGCCGGTTCCTTCCGCCACTCGATCACCCGCCACAACTACACGGTGCGCGTCTGGACGGCGCGCCTCAACCGCGCGCCCGCAGGCTGTGCCTGGCAGCCTGTGGATGCGCTGGCCTCGCTCCCGCTCAGCTCGATGACGAGAAAGGCCTTGGCGCTCCTGAACCGGCCGGCCGGGGCTTCAGGTGCGAAGGGCGTATAACCGCGTCGCGTCCCGGGGTATCGACAGATTCCCGGAGGATGCATAGCATGGGAACCGGATGTGGCGGCCCGCCCTCCGGGCCTTGCCAGTGCTGGCGGCATGCGTCGTCTTCGCCGCGGAGAACGGCACTCGCACGGCGCCGGTTTACAACCAGGCGAGCATAGTCAATCTCGGCAGCGGCGAAGCCGGCGAGCTGGCGCCGAACACGCTCGCTGTGGTCTACGGCGAGAACCTGGCCCGCGCCACGGTCTCGCGGATCGAGGCTTACCCCGCGGCCACGCTGTTGCCGACGCTGCTTCCGGCCACGGGCGTCACCGTGAAGGTCAACGGCATCCTTGCGGGCGTCGAGTACGCTTCCCCGAACGCCGTCATCTTCGTCGTGCCCCCGGAGCTGTTGCCCGGCCCGGCCCGGATCGTTCTCACCAGGAACGGGGTCAACGGCCCGTCGGTTCAGATCCGGCTCGAGGAAGTGGCGCCTTCGCTGCTGCCGCTGGATGGCGGCTGGACGCTGGCCCGGCGCGGCGACACCTTCGAGTGGTGCCTGCCCGGCCAGCCGGCGGCGCCGGGCCAGGAGGTGATCCTGTACGGCACGGGTTGGGGTTCGGCGCAGCGCCCGCCAGTGAACCTGTTGATCCCTGACAAGCCTTACGCGCTCAAGGCCCGCGACGCGCTGCGGGTGTTTCTCGACGGCACCGAGCTTGGCCCCGGCGCCATTGTCTTTGCCGGGCTTGTGCCGGGCGCGCCGGGCCTGTACCAGCTCCGGCTGCGGCTGCCGGACTGGGCAGGAACGAACCCCGAAGTCCGCATCGCCATCGGCGGCCGGACCACCCAGCCGGGATTGCGCCTCCCCGTGGAAGGGCCTCCGTTGCAACCTGACGAGCAGCGGATGCGTTCCACACAATGACGATTCCAGGCTGTATCGGCAAGGAATCCGGTTTAGCCTAGGAAGGAGGCGCCGTGAGTCCCCGAACTGTTTGCCTTGGGTTCCTGACAGGCATTGCCGCCGTGCTGGCCGGCGAGCCGCCGCAAGCCCCGGCCGAAGCGCAGGCCTCGCCCGCAGCCATCCAGCAGAAGGTGTATACCGTTCCCGAGGGGACCAGAATCCCCCTTCAGCTGATCAACAGCGTGAGCACCAAGACAGCCGCCGTGGGCGACCGCGTCTACTTGCAGACCGCCTTCCCGATCCTTTCCGGTGGCCGCATTGTCATTCCCCCGGGTTCTTACGTGACGGGCACGGTCACCCAGGTCAAGCGCGGCGGCCGTGTCAGGGGACGCGCGGAGCTTTACGTCCGCTTTGACTCCCTGACCCTGCCCAACGGCGTCACCCGCGACTTCCGCGCCGGCGTGCACACCCTGGATGCCTCCAACCCCGGCCGCGTCGACCGCACCGAAGGCAAGGTGGAAGGAGATTCCAACAAAGCCGGCGATGCCATCAAAGTCGGCGAAGCCGCCGGCTGGGGCACGATGATTGGCGGCGTGGCCACGCGCACCGGCAAGGGCGCGGGCATTGGCGCCGCCGCCGGGGCCGCCGCGGGCCTGGTGGGCGTCATGCTGACGCGCGGCCCGGATGCCATCCTTGAGCGCGGTTCCACCGTGGAGATGGTGCTCGACCGCACTCTCAAGTTTGAAGAAAGCGAACTCGAAGGACTTCCCTCCGCCGCCGGCCGTCCACGCATCGTGCCGCCGCAGGACCGCGCAGCCCCTCAGAGCCCCCGCTTTTCCCGCCGCCCCTTCCCCGTGCGCTGACCCGGGAGCGGGCCTCTGTCGCGGCATCCCGGCACAGGGCCCCACCGCTGAAAGCTGCAATCCTGTTCCTGCCAGCGTTCCGTCTCCAATTCCCGAATCAGGAAGCCGCGCCGAACGCCGTTATGGAACGCAGCCCATGGCGCCTCCTATACAAGGCGCCTAATCCCCATGCGCCGGGGCGGGACGCGGGGCTTATTCCGTTGCCATCCAGGAACTCGAAATGGGGATTCCGAAGTAAACCTTGGCTCCCGACGCCCGTCTGCGACATTAGAGGCGCCGGCGTGGCGGTTTGAGACCGCGGCACCGGGCTGCTGAAACCAGGATGGAGGAGCCATGCTTCAGATTCGCCTTGTGCCGCTGCTTGCCCTTTTGGGCCTGCCCCTGTTGGGCGCTGCCGACGACGGCTCCGGCGGCGCCGTGCTTCGCTTCACGATCGGCATGCACATCGAGCCGCTCGGCGTCACGGCGCAGGGGCTCACGGCAGGGAGGCCCGGCGGCCCCAGCTATCAGAACCCCGGGTTGTTTGCGCGTCACGTCGAGGATATCCAGACCGTGGCGCGCATCGTCGAGAAGCATGGCGGCCGCATGACCGTCCAGGCGCAGAGCCCTTTGACCTCGATCGCCATCGAGCAACAAAACCCGGTGCTTGCCGACCTCGCCGCCCGCGGCCATGAAATCGCCCTGCACTTTCACGAAGACGCCCATCTGGGCCCCAACAGTCCCGCCGTGCCGGTCGAAACCTGGTGCGAGGTGATGCGGCAGGAGATCTCCCTGATCCGGCAAGCGAGCGGCGTCGAGCGGATCCGTTACTGGAGCGGCGGCAACCTGTACCCGGACCTTTACAAAGCGGCAGTGTGCGCCGGCCTCGATGTCAACAGTGACTGGAAAGATCCGCGTTCGCAAACGACCCCTCTTGCCATACTGGGCGTGAACCCGTGGCGGCCCGCAGGCGGCACCGACGGAACCGACTTGACGCTGTTCGCCCGCCACGATCCCGGCGGCCCTGTCGTTTTCCTGCCCGAGGGCCAGTACGACTCGACGGACTTTGCCGCAATGCGCAGGTCGGAAAACGCCGGCGGCGATGCGGCCTACTTCGACTACCTGAAACGCATGTTGCTGGCTTCGGTCGAAGCCGCGCAGCCGGACAAGGTCAACGTCTTTCATTTCACGATTCACCCCGGCGAGTTCCGCGGCAACCCGGAAACGCCGTTTGCCGTCATCGAACAGTTCCTGACCGAGGCCGTCGACCCGCTGGTCGCCTCCGGAAAGGTGCGCTGGGCCACTTTCTCGGAGATGGCCGATGCATTCGCCGAGTGGGAGCGCGCCAACCCCGGCGTCGATCCGCGCGCCACCGCCAGGCCACCCGGCCAGACCCCGTCCACGCGAGGCTGGATCACGTTCGCCATCAACGCCCACGACTGGACGCATGCCGGAGAAAGCGCTGAAACGCTCTCCCGGCTGGTGGACCTGTTTGAGCGCTACCAGGTTCGGGGCGATTTCTATTTCACCCCCGAATTGACCCGGAAACTGGCCGAGGAGCACCCCGAGGTCATCGAACGGCTGCGCAACTCCAACATGACCATCAGCTACCACGTGCGGCCGCCCCATCCGATCTACCCGGGCTTCGACCAGCGGCTGAGAGAGCTGGATGACGCCGCGCTCTGGCAGACCATGCTCGATTACGAAACGTATGCCCTCGACCCGGCCACCGGCGAGCTGGACCGCTCCCGGCCCGGCGGATACCGCTACGTGGCCGAAGTCTTCGGCCGGCTGCCGG
>Ga0209162_1002405_pt1 | contig 16488 bp, 12 predicted proteins | sample YNPNPMetaG_FD_187121 | JGI IMG/M metagenome (GOLD analysis project Ga0209162, IMG submission 187121) | Anoxygenic and chlorotrophic microbial mat microbial communities from Yellowstone National Park, USA - YNP NP MetaG (SPAdes) (version 2) ... | reverse complement strand
AGCGGGGGCGGGAGACGATGCGGTGGAACGTGACGACGATTTTGCATCGGATGCAGGGGGTGATTCGGGAGTTTCTGCGGTATCACGGGTATGAGGTGGGGCGGTGGCTGCTGGCGGTGCCGGAGTCTTCGTGGGAGCGGGGGGAGGGGCCGCAGGACTTTGGGGTGCGGGTGCGGGTGCATCCGGAGGTGCTGATGGGGGAGGGGGACGGGGTGGTGCCGGGGCAGGAGGCGGTGGCGCGGGCGGAGGAGGCGCTGGCGTGGGTGCTGTGGGCGCTGTTTGCGTATGCGGAGGAGATTGGGCTGAAGGCGCCGCCGTTCTGGTGAGGGAGCGGGGACGGCGGGCCGGGGCGGGCCGAAAGGCCCGCCCCGGCCCGCATCTATCCGCACTTTTTCACCAGATCGTCTGGATGTGCCGCGAGGTTCAGAGTGTTCCATGCGGAAGCGACTTGCCTGTGCATGCGTTAATCTTCCGTAGCCATTTTGGCCGCTTACGGCGAGACATCCGGTTGTTCTGGATCCCCTGCCACTGTTCGCACCGGACGACTGTCCTGAGAGTGAACAGTTACAGGCGGTGCAGGAGGCAGGGGCAGGTTGCGCTGGAAAAAGCGCGTCAGACGCAGCCACTCTTTACGCTCTTCTTCCAGGGTACTGGGAACAGGGCGGTTCAGCGCCTTGAGCAAATCGTGACGGTACAGGTCAAAAGTTGCCCGAAGTTGCTCGCCGTAGGCCAGGGCGCTCTGCAGTGCGTTCTGATAACACATCCAGGCCAGCGGCCAGCCCAATGCACACAGGAGAAAGAGGTCCCAGCGGTTGGTTCGAAGCGCCAGCACGGGGCACCAGATCAGGGAGAAGAGAGCGGAGAGCAGAGACATGGAGAGCATAAATGTCAGCGTGGTCTTACGGTCTTCCAACAGAGCCATCACTTCCGGCTTGAGCAATGGGCGCAGGCGCGGCCAGATGACCACCGCATCTATGCCATAGCGCTCATAAGGGTAGATTTCCGCTGCGCGCAGGATGTTGCCCAGGCGCGTGGGCATCATTTTATCCAGATGTGTCGGCGGTGGGTAGAAAGCCAGCAGTTCTGCCCAAATCTCATTGGCTTCCTGGGGTGTGCTTGCCGATTGTGCCTGGCTGTGCAAGCGCTTCCAAAGCCGCTGGTAGGATGCCACCCGCCGGTTGCGCAGCCACAGGAAAAATCGGCGTCGTGGCCAGTAGCCTTCAAACAGGCGGATGAGACTATATTGGAAGTTGTACAGCAGATAGGCAAATACAACCACGACAACGCTACCGCCGATCCCGATCAGGCTGCGGGAGATGACAGGAAGTTTTTCCCAGCCGGTCAGGGCGGCGTTCAGCCCCTGGGTGATTTCCAGGAAGAGCATCAGGCTGAGTCCGGCGAAGAAGAGCACAGGGAAGAAAGCGCTCAGCAGAAAGTCGCGGCCAAAATACCCTTTGAGTTCCTGAAGGACGGTGGAAAACATTTTCTTTCCTCCCGTCAATCCTCAACCGGCCGCATCCGGTGGCCCTGGCTACAGGTGGGCGGGTTACCGGGATCGTAGTAGGCAACCAGTTGGCGCTCACCATCCATCGGGCACTCAAAGTAGAGTATATCCACCGGCGCGCCCTCCATGCGGTCAACGATGCTGCGGGTCACCAGGCGGGAAGCGCGTTCTACCAGTTCCCGACGCGGCAGGACGCCTCGCACCTGTCCCTGCTCCCGCACGATCACTCCTTGCAACCGTGGATGGAGCACCAGATCTTTGGCCAGCACCCGCACGGCGTGCTCAATCCTTACGTCTGGATCAATGGAAATCGGAGAAGGTGCCGCAGCCAACAAGGAATTCAACTGCGCCTGTGGGTCAGCCTTGTGCAGTTCCTCCACGGTGACCAGCCCCGCCTGCCGCCCCTGCTCGCCCTGGATGACGCAAAAGGTCACGCCTGCCTGCTCCAGTTGGCGTAGCGCCTCGGCCACAGTCCTGGTGGGGTCCAGGATTATGGCTGGGGCAAGCAATTCTCGGACAGTAGATTCAGCCATCTGTTCCTCCTCACGATAGGGATGTTTTTGCTTTGATCAGATTGCTCATCAACTGAGCAGCGTATTGCTCCAAAAACTGATAACGAACGGGGTCTGGTGATGTTCTCTTCGCTACATAGTTTGCCCATGCCATATACTCCAGAGCCAATCGCGCCGCAGCGCGGATCAGTGGATCGGGATCGTGCTGACGGGCGTGCAAATGCGGCTCTACGCGAGGGTCTTTCCAGAACAGGTTGACAGCGCCCAGGCTGATCAGCGCCAGAGCACCCACCCGGCGATCTGCATCGTTGTCCATCTCGATCAGCGTCTCCACCAGTGGTTCATCCTCGTACCAGGTCCACAACAGTTGTTCAATGGGATGGAAGCCGGCATAGAATTGCAAAAACGGTGTCACATCGTCTTCCTTCGGAGAGCGTCTTCCGCTCATCAACTCGCCGATGTAGCAGATCATCTCGTTGAAGATGGGACGCAACAATTCTACCCCCCAAGCATAGTGACGCAACTCCAGGCCTGCCTCCATGCTTTCGGAGAGTGTTTCGGCAAAGATCAGGGCGTGGATCAGACGGGCAAGTTCAGCCTCTGCCATCTGTGCCTCCTCACACGCCGACCAGCACAAAACCAGACCAAAAATAAGGGTTGGCAAAGGGTAAATCCTGATTCATATTTTCCAGTGCTAGCCTTTGTTCCCATATTGGATCCGTCAGGGGTGGGTTCAAGCGCGTGAGTTCTGCGATAGCCGGATGACTCAACGCTTCTTCGCGTCGTAATGTGCGGAGCCACTGTTGGGCGTCACGCAGGGCAACAGCCGGCGGGCGCTGCGCAAGGCCCTCTCGCGAGTCGCCCAGATGATACTGGTAAAAGCGGTAAATCAGCAACGCGGTAGAGATTCCCTCCACCGGCCAGAGGGAGGCCAGCACGGCCGGCGCGCCAGCCAGCAGAAAAGCAGAGAAAAGACCGGTAAACTCGGGCAGCGCTTCGCGCGTCGGGGTTATTGCCGTCTCGCAGGCGCTGAGGACAGCCAGCCGTGTGGCACGCAGATCCAACCACATGGGAATCCAGTAGAAGGGCAGCGGCTCTTTCCCCGCCAGCCAGAGCGCTGAAACAGCCGGGTTCCACCATACATATTGGGCGTGGCCGGCAAAGTGCCAGTAGTTACCCACGCGGGAGGTGCGGATGACGTTCTGCATGGTTGCTTGTTTGCCGCTCAGCACGAAGGCCGCTTCGCCGTGGGCAGTGAAAAGGTCACACAGGAGTGCGGCTTCCACCTTTGCCGCGCTCAGATCGCCGGTGGGATTGGCGATCAACATCAGGGTGTTCTCGCGCGACTCGCGCTCGCGCAGCCAGCGGATACTCTGGGCATACAGCCGCAGGCTCGGTGCCATCGCCACCGCCGGCGATTCCGGCGCGTCAGCCAGGCCCACGGCCAGGGGTAACGCGTGGAGGTCGGCATCGGGGATGAGAACGACTTGCGAGACGCCGAGTTCACGGAGGAGGGGCAGGAGGGGCTGCCGCAAGCGCGTTTTGAGTTCGGCGACCATTTTGTCAAAGAGATGCTGCCACATGGTCAGACGCCGGGCATCGTCAAGGTCAAAGAGGGTTGTCTCCCGTTCCTCAACGGGGATGCCGCGCTGGCGCATCCATTCCCGACTGCGCGCCAGCACCTCCGCCTGGGTCTTTTCCGAGATCAGGGTGCGTATGGTCACCTGCCAGCCCAACTGGAAAGAGGGGGCCTGCTCAATCATCCAGCGCAGGGTCAGGTAGTGTTTGACCATAACGGCGAGAGCGCGCTTCTCCGGTGACTGAGCGATTTGCTGTTCAATTTCCTGGTATGCTTGCTCCAACGGCTGCGGCAGGCCGTACAGCAGGCGCTCTACTTCGGCACGCTGCAGGCCCGGCAGGTCAACCACGCGCGGGCCGGAGGGGTGCAGCACGACGGCGCAGGCCATCTGCTCACCGGAAAACAGTGCCACGATGACTGTAGATGGGTCCGCGGCGATTTCGTCCCAATCCAGCGGGGGGAGTTCAAGAGGAGCAGCGAAGTTGGGCTCATAGCGGCGAATCTCCTGGGTGACCTGGTCCAGTTCAGCCTCTGCATCGGCCAGGGCCTGCTGGTAACCTTGCTGTTCCCGTTCCCTGGCTTCAGCCATCATCCGCTTGAATTCTTCTTCGGTCTGGGCTTTGTCCAATAACCGCATCCCGCGTTGGGCTTCTTCAATCATTCGCATTCCCCAACCTGGCTCGCCATAGACGATGGAACGCAGGAAACGGACAGCCTGGAAGGTACGATCGTAGCGCGCCCGTAACTCTTCCGGCACGGTGGGAGGAATAGCCTCGCGCTGGGCAATCTGGCGCGCCAGCCAGCGCGCCCGCCCCTGTTCCAGCATTTCCAGCGCTTCCAAAGGGCGATTCAAACGCAAGGCGATCTCGGCAGCCAGACGATAGACATCCTGCCGTTCGGCGGCATAACGCTGCTCGAAGGTTTCCACCTGGCTCAGAACGGCGCGCTCCCGTTCCAGCAAGTGGATGGCGGCACGATAGTGTTCCAGCGCCTGAAGCAGATTGTTCAAAGAAGCATAGAGGTGCCCCAGATTATAGTGGGCGTAGAATTGCAGATAAGTCAGCCCCAATTCACCGGCCGTATCCAGCGCTTCCGTCAACGCAGCCTGGGCATCGGCAACCTGGTTCAGCCGGGCCTGGAGGATGCCCAGGTGGATCAGGAAACTGGCAACTTCCGGTGCACGGCGATACTGACGTGCCCTGTCCAGCGCCTGGACATACCAGTGCGCCGCTTCCTCCAGTCGCCCCTGGAAACTGACGGTTCGGCCCAGGAGTTCCAGCGCCCAGAGTTCCAGTTCAGGAGAGTGTAGTTGTTGTGCCAGCGCTAACGCCTGACGCGCGCCAGCCTCGCTCTCCGACCATTCTTTGCGTTCTGCCAGGTAACGTGCGCGATACAGGGCAATCTGAGCGTTCGTCAAGGGATTATCAATTGGCGCCGCGGTACTCATCGCCTGGTTCAGTGCCCTTTCGGCAAAGTCCAGTTGATTCAGGTTCATCTGAATATGGGCAAGATTCAGCAAGGCGGTGACCCTCTCCGACGGTTCCAGCCCGTTTTCAATGGCCAGTGCATCTTCCAGGGTGTGGAGAGCCTGAACCAGGTCACCACGGCGCAAGTGTAGAGTGCCGATAACGCTCAGCGCTTTGGCTTGCAGGGGCAGATGTCCAATATTCCTGGCCGATTGGTGTGCTTCTTCAAATTCGGCCAGTGCTTCAGCCAGTTGGCCTGTTTCCGCCAGCGCCTGGCCCTGGTGCAGGCGAAGACGAACTTCGCTGATGACATCACCTAAACGATGCAACGCATCCAGGGCTTCTTTGTACAGGGGAAGCGCCTCATCGTAACGGGCAACGCGGTGCAGAACCAAAGCACGGGTGCTCAGGCTCTGGGCGATCTGGTAGCGGTCCCCGGCAGCCCGGGCTTTTGCCAGGGCCCCTTCCGAATCGCGCAGGGCAGAGGTCAGGTCGCCGGTGAGGAGATGCAGGCCTGCCAGATTCCCCAGCGCGGCTGCCTCCAGGCCCTCCAGTCCAGCCTGGCGCGCCAGTGTGAGGGCGCGTTCATAATAGCGGCGGGCTTCGTCATAGCGGCCCAGTTTCTCGTAGACCGTCCCTAAGGGACCCACGGAGCGGATGAGACGGAACGGCTCGTTGAGCGTTTCAGCCAGTTGCACCGCTTCCTCAAAAAGGGGCAGCGCTTCGGCGTGTCTACCCAGTTCGCTCTTGATCTCGGCCAGCGAGATGGCGAGATCGGCGCGCAGTTTACGGTTATCCAGCAGGCGGGCAGCGGCATGGCCCAGGGTGGCCAGAGGTTCCGCTTCGCGCAGGTTACCGTTCTGGTAGAGGCGATTGACCTGCTCGTCCAGCGCTGCAACGTGAAGAACGCTGATTCCGCGTAGCGTTTCGGGCTGTTGCACCTGTGCCAGGGCTTCGGAGAGGCTCAGTTCGCCAGAGCGCACCTTTTCAGCAAGTCGGACGACGGCGTTGCGCTCCGGGCGGATCAGTTCGTTCAACCAGGCGTGGATGCGTTCCGCGGCTGCTGAGAGCCTGGATGCCAGGGTGACCTGTCCCTGCTCCTGAGCGCTGCGCGCCTGGAGCCGTGCCTGTTGTTCGCCTGCCGCCGAAAGGAGATGCGGTTCCCCGGCGATTGCCTGCTCCGCCTCGGCCTCATTTTCGGCCAGAGCCAGGCGATACAGTGCGAGCGTCTGTGCATCCTGAGCCTGCCCCAGTTGCAGGAGAAATGCTCTGGCTTTAGCGCCGTAACGGGCCAGCCAGTCCTCTCCAGGACGCATCGGAAAGGGCGCCTTCAGGAGCAAACGATGGCGAGCCAGGAATTGTCGCAAAGGGAACCAGTTTTCCAGATTGGCAAGGATCGTTGCTTCGTTCTGCCCCTCCTCCAGCGCCTCGCAGGCTCTCTGCAGGGCACGGGCGATGGGGACAGCGGCAAGTTCCTCTCTGGCGCGCCCGGGCATCTCCTCCAGGGCACTTCTCAGCCATCGCGGCGCCGTCCGGGCAGCCCGCAGGATGCGGCTGGCCGCCTCGCTATCGGTGCGAGCGCGGACCGCCTCCGACGCGAGTTCAGCAATGGTCTCTTTGGTCAGTACAGAGACGACGAGTCGCCGCAGGGCTTCCACCTGTTGGGTGAAAGATTCCAGCCCCAGCGAGCGCGCTTCTTCAGCCAGAGTCAAAAGCGCCTCAAAGAAGGCGTCGTCCATATGGGACGCAAGCCGTGCGGCCTGCTGGCTAAAGGTGTCCGCATCGGGCGCGGCCAGCAGCAGGTTGATAGCACCAGCAGGTCCCAGGCGTTGAGGCGGGAGATGGGAAAGCGCCTCATAAACCCCGGCCGCCAGAAGCCCAACATCGGCAACGGTGATGGTGGCCCGTGTCGGTATGCCCGGCACCTGGGGTATCCACAACCCCTCTATGGTCGGATGGGAGAAAGAAGTGGCTGGCGGCGCCAGGAGTTTGAGCACGGTCGGCCACCAGCGCAGATCGGTGAGCAGGTCGCGCTCCCGCTCCAGCAGGCGCTGGGTGTCCCGCCAGGTGCACCCGGCCAGACGTTGCCAAAGGTCTGAGACCCGATGTTGATAGAGCAAGTCGTCCATATCTTTCGGCATAGCGCCGCTATGCCCCTACTTGCGTTTCCAGCCCATATTCGGCGGAATCGCCCGGCCCTCGGAGGCAACATCCAGGATGATGGCTCCCACCACGTACCGCTCCAGCAGGCGTTGCTCATCGGGACGACGAGAGGTGGCCATGTTCTCGATGGTTTTGCGCGGGACGCTGCCAGCCAGGTAAGGCGGGGCGAAGGAGCGGAACGGTTCTGTCAGTCCCAGACGCAGCAGGGCGTAGGCCAGGGCGATCTTGCAGCCGGTGCCGTAGCGCCGGTCAAACTCCGGCTTCAGCATCGTCGGCGCTCCCTGCAGCACCAGCCGAAGCATCGGGTCCGACTCTGCCGCCAGCGAAGCCAGGGCATAGGCGATCAGCGCGACCACGTCCTCATCGCTGAGCAGGGGTAGCGCCGTGGTCAGTGTAAACACTCCACCACCTCCGTAGGCTTTGATCAGGCTGCGGTAGCACCAGAGCAGTTGAAAGCCCATTATCTCCAATTCGCGGTCGGCGGCGGCATCATCGCGGAAAGCCAGGGTCTGCTGCAGCACCAGGTTGCGCAGCGCCTCCACGATGACGGCCGGCGCCAGCAGCAGAAACTGCCCGCCGTAGCGCTCGCGGTCGGCGCGGGTGATGGCGGCGTTGTGGGCATCGTCATCGGGACGGGCATCGTCAAAATAGCGGTGCAGGGCGTCTATCAGTTGACGGGATTCTTGTTCGTTCATTGGGTCCTCCGGCATTGATTTTTGGGACACGGATAAACACGGATGGGACGGATGTTCACGTTTTATGGAGCTGCCTTATCCTCCTTCACCAAATCGCTCAAAGCGGATTCTAGGGACTGCATTGCTCTCTCAAGATGAGCATATAAAATTTGAAAAATAGGTATATTCTCTCCTTTGGTGCATTCACTCATCCAGAACTTTGCATTTTGGAAATCAGCTAGTTTCTTGACTCTCGGCTCGTAAGAGGCCAGCCCATCCAAGTCTTGTGCGCGGACAAAACTCCGCAGGATTTCCAGCCGACAGCGCTTTTTATCCACCGGGTGGGAGCGCATTGCCTGCTGCAGGATGGCACGCCCCTCGTCCCACTTTTTCTCAGAAAATTTCGCTTCGGCATCGCGAAGATAGATTTCGGTCAGCAGGGCAGCAGCATCGGCGTCCTCCGGCTCCAGGTGCAGCAAAGCAAGCAGAAGGGTTCGGGACTCTTCCCATTGCCCGGCTTTTTGTTTGGCTCTGGCCAGGGAGCGCAGGGCGGCTTTCAGGTCGGCGTAGGCCTGCTGCACCTGCACCCAGGCATCGGCGACGGCTTCGACGGGGGCGGTCGGATTCGGCGCAGCTTCGGGGAGCGCGTTTTCGGTGAGATAGGCCAGCGCCGCCCGGCGCAGCAGGTCCTCGGAAAGGCGCAGGATGCGCTCGGTCTCCTCGCTCATCTTCTGCACGCGGTGAATGGTCTCATAAATGCGCAGGCTATCGGCAGTGATCCGTTGAAGCAGGTTCCAGTCCACGACAGGCATCGGTTCTCCTCATCAAATCAGACAGGCTAATGTGCTACAGGGGTGATTCACCGCGCAACAGGGCGATGAGCCGCGCCAGTTCTTCCTCCTCTGGCAGGGCGTAGGGCTTGAACTTTTCCATCCGGCCGGACTCCCAGTCCTCGTGGCGGAAGAGGGCGCGGTTTTCGCCCAGGCGGGCGGCGCTCGGGCTGCCCAGCAGGTCGGTGCTCTCCTTGTCGTTCATCTGCAGCGCCACCCGCAGGTCAAAGTGGGCCAGGCCGCCGCGCTTGAAGACGCGCTCCGCCGTCGCCAGGCTGTCGGCCCAGGCCAGCAGGTGGATGCCCACCTCCGGCCCCTCCTCCGCCAGGCGGGTCAGCCCTTTGGCCGGCTCGCTCTGCTGGGTGCCGTAGGCATCGGTGCTGCGCAGTTCGCGCCAGCGCTGCAGGCCGGGGATGAGCAGGAAGACCTCGGTCGGGGCGGCTTCCCCGCTCAGGCGCTGGTCCAGCAGCGCCAGCAACTGGGTGAGCAGCGCGCCGGCCTGGCGCGGACCGGCCACCTCCAGCGGATGGGGCAGGTTGGTGATAGGGGCGAAAGATTTTTCGCCTTTACTCCACAGCCCGTAGCCGACCGTCTCGGGGCGGGCGAAGTCGGTCACGGCCAGGCGCACCTCCTCCGGCGCGTACTGGGCGGCCAGGCTGAGCAGCGCAGCCAGCAGCAGCCCGTAGGCCTGTTCGTCGTTGCCGCCGACGATGAGCAGGTTGGAGCGCGGGTAACGCTCCACCACGGCCGCGGTGGGCGACTTGATCTCCACCGGCTCGCCCAGCCACAGGCGCACGGCCGGCGGACGGCGGCGCGGCGACGCCTTGGGCGTGCGGGCGTGCTCCAGCCACTCGGCGTTGGCCTCCAGGCGGGCCGGGGCGCGCCCCTCAAAGGTGACCGGCGGCTGATAGGGCCGGGCCGCTGCCAGCCGCCCGATTTCGTCCAGCATCTGACGGCGCTCCTCCGGCGGCAGGAAGGCGACGCGCACCAGGACGTTCTTCTCCTTGTGCCCCATCTCGTCGTTGTAAATCGCTTCGCCCACCCGTTCCAGCCGGTCAGCGGCGGTGTTGCCCTCGCCCAGGATGGCCTGCGCCTCGTTGGGCTGGGAACGGAAGGCGATGCGCAGCGCCATCTGGTTGAAGAGCCGACCGCTGTACATCCCTGCGCCGCTGGGGGTCTGGGAACTGAGCAGGATGTGGATGCCGAAACTGCGCCCGCGGCGCACCAGGTCCTCCAGGATGCGGCCGCACTCCCGGCCCAGGGGGTCGTCTTCGGCGAAGAGCACCTGGAACTCGTCCATCACCAGCAGGATGCGCGGCAGGCGCTCGCCAGTGCGCAGACGGTAGGCGACCAGGCTGTCGGCGCCGACCTGCTTGAAGCGGCGGCCGCGCTCCTCCATCTCCCCCTGCAGGTAGCGCAGCACGCTGCGGCCGAACTCCCGTTCGCTCTCCAGGCCGACAGCGCGGGCGTGGGGCAGGCGCAGGTAATCCTGAAAGCCCACCCCCTCCTTGAAGTCCACCAGGTACATCTCCAGTTCCTCCGGCGCATAGCGCAGGGCCAGTTGGGTGATGAGGACGTGGAGCAGGTTGGACTTGCCGGAGCCGATGGCGCCGCCGATCAGCCCGTGGTGGACGATGTCCCCCTCCTGCCCGATGGCGAACGCGTGCACCTCGCCGGTGGCGGCGGTGCCGATGGGGACGCGCAGCCCGTCCAGGCTGCTGGCCTGCCAGCGTTCGGCCGGCGGGATGGCGACGCGACGGAAGGGCAGCGCGGTGCTCTGGCGCTGCAGCGCCGCGCCGACCGTCTCCAGCAGGCGGTTGATCACGCCGGGGTCGGGGGGCGCATCGGGGATGAACGGCGGGCGGGCCTCCGGGCTGAGGATGTCCGCCACGTCGGGCAGGGACGACGGATCCAGATGTCCCTCCTCATCCAGCGTGATGACCGTGCCCGCGTCGAGCAGCGCCTGCGGGTCAAAATCGCGGGGTAGGGACGAAAAATTTTTCGTCCCTACATCATCATTCCAGGTGAGCAGGAGATAGACGCCGGCGCGGGGGCCGTTGCGGGCCAGGCGCACCAGCCCGGCGGCGGCGCGCTCGTCGCAGCCGGCCGGAAAGTCGGTCAGGGCGAAGATGTGATAGGGGACGGCCAGTTCGCCGGCCTGGGCGTTGTAGGCTTCCACATCCGGGTAGAGGTTCTGCAGGCGGGTCTGCAGGACGGATTCCAGATGCGCCTCCAGCGCCTGCACCTGGCGGGCGATCTCTTCTTGGCGGGTGGCGATGGGGGAAGCGGGGGCAGAGCGGCGCTCTGCCCCTACGTTGCGCACTGCATCGGGCAGGCGCAGGAAGGCGGAAAGGTGGACGCCCATCCCCAGCGGGTCGGCCAGGCTGAGGCGCAGGCGGCCCGGCGGCAGGGTCACGACCAGGCGCAGGAGCAGCGCCTGCAGCAGGCGGCGCAGGGCATCGGGGTCGGGGCCGCGCAGGAAGAGCGACCCGCGGCGCAGGAAGGGGACGAGCAGGGGCAGGCGCAGGGGCGGGGGTGGTGGTAAGGGCGAAAAATTTTTCGCCCTTACATCCCCCTCTACATCTATGCCAGCCTCCACGCATAGCTCGCCGATGCGCAGGCCTTCCGGGATGGGGGCGTCCTCCGGCGGCGGGGCGTATTCGGCCCAGAGGGACGCCTCCCAGGGGGCCAGCAGGGGCGCAAGCGTGCTATGATGTAGCAGCCTCTCTACATTCGCGTTGGCAATCGCGGCTGCGGCGGCCTGCTCGTAAGCCTGACGGGCGGTGGCCAGGGCGCCGGCCTCTTCTTCAGCGGCAGCCGCGCGGGAGGCGGCAAAGTGCGCCTCCAGATCGCGCAGGCGGGCGGCGTAGCGCGCCCCCAGGTCGTCCAGGTAGCCCCCGCGCGCCTGACGCAGACGGGACGACGCGGCGACCAGGCGCTGCCACGCCTGGCGGATTTCGGTTTCAGCTGATGAGATGGAAAGAGCGGTTGGGTCAGCCATTAGATGCACCTCCTGTGAGAACGTCCGTCTCCACCGGACCCCAGATCTTCACTATGCTGTACTTGCTTCCAGATGCCAGCAGGCGGCCATCGGGCGAGAAGGCCACGCTGAGCACCAAATCGCCGTGCCCGCTGAGGGTGTGAAGCAGGCGGGCGGAGGCGACCTCCCAGACCTTCACCGTCCCGTCATCGCTCCCCGAGGCCAGCAGGCGGCCGTCGGGTGAGAAGGCCACGCTGTACACAGGACCGCCGTGCCCGCTGAGGGTGTGGAGCAGGCGGGCGGAGGCCACCTCCCAGATCTTCACCGTCTTGTCATAGCTCCCCGAGGCCAGCAGGTGGCCATCGGGTGAGAAGGCCACGCTGGAGACAGAAGAGTCGTGCCCGCTGAGGGTGTGGAGCAGGCGGGCGGAGGCGACCTCCCAGATCTTCACCGTCTCGTCCTTGCTCCCCGAGGCCAGCAGGTGGCCATCGGGTGAGAAGGCCACGCTGTACACAGAACCGCCGTGCCCGCTGAGGGTGTGAAGCAGGCGGCCGGAGGCGACCTCCCAGATTTTCACCGTGTTGTCATAGCTCCCCGAGGCCAGCAGGCGGCCGTCGGGTGAGAAGGCCACGCTGTACACAGAACCGCCGTGCCCGCTGAGGGTGTGGAGCAAGCGGCCGGAGGCGACCTCCCAGACCTTCACCGTCCCGTCATCGCTCCCCGAGGCCAGCAGGCGGCCGTCGGGCGAGAAGGCCACGCTGAGCACAAAACCGCTGTGCCCGCTGAGGGTGTGGAGCAGGCGGGCGGAGGCCACCTCCCAGATCTTCACCGTCTTGTCCCCGCTCCCCGAGGCCAGCAGGCGGCCGTCGGGCGAGAAGGCCACACTGTACACCCAACCGCCGTGCCTGCTGAGGGTGGCTATTTCGCCAATTGCACCAGAGAGCCAGGCCAGCAAGGGAGAGCGTCGTGTCCACTCAGCGACATCACGATACCGTGGATTGATCTCGCGCAGGGCACGCAAGGCTTCGCCGGCCTGTTCCCACTGCTGGGCCTGGATGGCCGCCAGGGCGGGGCGGTAGTAACTTTCGGCCAGCAGGTCGCGTGCTTCGGCATCGTCTTTGTGGGCTTTGAGCCAGGCCGCCAGTGGGGGGCTGGCTTCATCGTAGCGTTTGGCCTCCAGCGCGGCGCGGGCGGGGCGCAGGTAGGCTTCCCGTTCCAGCGCGGCAGCATCGCGGTAGGCCGGGTGGATCTTCAGCACCTCGGCAAGGCCCTGGCGGGCGGCCTCCCACTGCCCCGCCTCCAGCGCAGCCAGCGCCGGGCGGTAGTAACTTTCGGCCAGCAGGTCGCGGGCGTCGGCGTAGAGAGGTGCTTTGGTGTCTTTCAGCATAGGTTGCAGAATGCGGCGAGCGTCCTCCCAGTGGTCAGCGTCTAGAGCCTGACGTATTGGACGCAGGTGGGCTTCCCGCTCCAGCGCGGCAGCATCGCGGTAGGCCGGGTCAATCTTCAACACCTCGGCGAAGCCCTGGCGGGCGGCTTCCCACCGCCCCGCCTCCAGCGCGGCCAGCGCCGGGCGGTAGTAACTTTCGGCCAGCAGGTCGCGGGCGTCGGCGTAGAGGGACGCGCGGGTATCCTCCAGCAGGGGCTGCAGGACGCGGCGGGCTTCCTCCCAGCGGCCGGCCTCCAGATAGGCCTGCGCCAGGGTCACCAGCGCAAGGCGCAGGTCGGCGTAGGCGGTCTGCGCCTCGGCGAAGGCCTGGGCGGCGTCGGCGTCGGCGCGGCGCGGAGCGGAGGGCCGGCCGGTCGGGGTGGCCGGCGCGCCGGCGATGTAGGCCAGGCCGGCCCTTTCCAGCAGGGCGCGGGCGGCGGATTCCACGGCGTCGGCGGCGGCCTGCAGGCGGCCCAGGCGCTCCTGTTCGGCGCGCAGCACGCTTTCCTCGGCGCGGCGCTCGGCCTCCAGGGCCTGGCGCGTGTGGGCCTCCTCCGCCTGCAGGGCCTCTTCGCGCGCCTGGCGGGCGGCGCGGGCCTCCCCTTCGGCGCGCAGGCGGGTGGCGCGGGCCAGTTCGTAGGCGCGTAGCGCCTCCAGCAAAACGGTCTGCAGATCGGAAGGCAAAGGTTGGTCGGGCATGGTTCACCTCCTGGTATTTCGGAACGGATTTTCCTGGTCGTCGGCCCAGCGTTGGGGGTTGGATTGGATGTAATCGCGGATGCGGGCCAGGGCATCATCGGTGCGGATGATGTGTTCGTAATAATTGCGTTGCCAGACGGTGTAAATCGTGGTGTGTTGCCGAAACCATTTGGTCACGCCGATTTTGAACCCCCGAACCACCGAACCGATGGTTTTGGATGTACCATGCGGGCGCGTGGCGGCGTTTGCCGGTAGGGGCGAAAAATTTTTCGCCCCTACCGCCCCCGTTGTCCCGGTCGGCGGCGTTTCCACGATCCAAAAAATGCCGTGGACGTGATTGGGCATAATGACGAATGCGTCCAATGCCACGTGGGGAAAATGGGATGGAATATCCAACCAACATCCTTCGACCACGCGGCCGGCGTCGTTCAACCGCATTTCCCCATCCACGATGTCGCCGAACAACGGCATTCGTTGGTGGGTGACGATGGTAATGAAATAGGCGCCGGGTTGGGTGTAATCATATCCCGGCAGGCGAATAGACCGCCGATGGTGACGTTGCGGATCATACGGCATTGTGGACCTCTGGCATTCTCATCCGTACCAGGCAACGTTGCGGGCCGCCTCCAGGACGGCGTTCAACTGGTACAGGGCCTGCTGGAAACGTTCGGTCTCCGCCTCCAGCGGGTTCCAGTAATAGGCAAGAAAATGGTCGGCGGTGACGTCGTTCCAATGCTGGCGGGCCTCTTGCCATTCGGAACGCAGGCCCTGCCAGGCATAATGGGTGGTTTCATAGGCGCTGGACATTTTGAATCCTCCACGTATCGTTTTGGCAGGGGCGACCCGGCGGGTCGCCCCTACATTACCCGGCGCGTTCGGGGCCGCCAGGGGCACCCTCTTTGAATTCGGGCGGGGTGACCGGCCCCGGTGAGGGCGCCTGTCCCAGGCTGTCCAGGGAGATCGCGCTGCCCAGGGATTGCCAGGCGCCGGCGTCGCTGCGGATGTAGGCCTGGCTCTGGCCGGTCTCCGGGTTGATGACGACGGTGATGGCGGGGACGTTTTCCGGCCCCAGTTCCTGCACCAGGCGGGCAATGCGCTCGTTGGCGGGACTCCACTGGGCAGAGGTGCGGTCGGCCATCCGCGCCGCCTCGGCCGCGATCCATTCGGGGGAGCCCTGCTCGCCGGCGCGGGTCTGCCCCAGGTCCAGGTCGCCGCCCGTGCGCACTTTGGATTCGGCCACGATCAGCGGCATCCCCGGCGCCGTGAAGACGCGGTCAAAGCCGTGTTTGGGCTGGTCAAAGGGGAGCGGCTGCAGGCCGAATTTCTCGCTCAGTACCTGGGCGGCGATCTCCTCACCCAGCGCGCCCTTGAGGCGTGCCAGTTCCCCGCGGTGACGGCGGATGGCGGCGATCACCCCGCCCATCAACGCCAGCGCGCCGGCCGCAGCGACCCCCACGGCGGTGGCCTGCAGGCGGGTGGCCAGGTAGGCCTCCAGGGCGGTGATGCGGCGGTCCAGGTAACCGGTGGCCTGGGGGAGCAGGCTGGCCAGCGCATCCTGGTAAGCCTGGGCGACGGCGCGGAAGACCTCGGCCTCCTGGCGGACGCGATTCTGCCATTCCAGGATGCGCACCAGATGTTCCTCGGCCTGGCGCAGGGCGTACTCGTAGTAGGAGCAGTCCACCGATTCGCCCTGTTGGGCGGCCAGCATCGCCTGGAAGAAGCAGGCCTCCAGGGCGGCGCGGGCCTCTTCCACCCGCAGACGGGCGCGGGCTTCGGCCTCTTCCAGGAGTTGCTGCGTGCGGGCGATCTCCTGCTCGGCCATCTCCATGGCCTCGTACTGGCGGCGGGCGAAATCGGGCAGCGCGCCGCGCAGCGCCTTGAGGGCTTCTACTTCCACATCAGCACGGGTCATTGTTCCCTCACCGGTATTCCAGATACTCGCGCAACCGCTCAATCAGCCCCAGCAGATGGGCCTCGTGGCCCTCGGTCGCGCTCAAGTAGCGATTCACGCCCTGGGCGGCCTCTTGGAGCGCCTCGCCGAACTCGTGGTACTTGGTGTCGGTCCAGACATCGCCCAGGCTGCGCCAGTGCGCTTCCATTGAGGCGAACTCTTCAGCCAGGGTGCGGTTGAAGCGGATCAGATGCTCACGGAAAGCGATCATGCTTTCCAGGTCGGCAGCTACTCGATTGCTCATCTTGTCACCTCCTCTGTTGGAATTGGACTGATCGGACGCAAAGAATGACGGCGTGGATGAATAGATTGTACACCGACCTCTTCCCTCTGCAAAGAGATTGATGCTGGCAGCAGTCTGCGGGCCAGGTCGGCGGGGCGTACCAGCCAATCGGGGTCGTCGTCGGGATCGTATCCCACCGCATTACACAGGCTGAGAGCAAGGCCACGCGCGTTGGACCACTCGGCGCTGAGCATCGGATGGGTGCTTTCCGCCAGTTTTCCCTCCAGCGTCAGGTTCAGGTCGGAGGCGGCGTGCTGCCAGGCCTGATGCAGTTCCTGTCTTTGTTCATTGGACAGCAAGCCGATCTCGGCAGACCATTCTGCCGTCAGCGCTACCGCCACTCCTGCAACCAGGAACACATCCCCAGGTCCCAGGATGGACCAGGCTTCTCTGTCGTTCAGCCATCTGATTTCTGCGGCAC
>Ga0209162_1002404_pt1 | contig 16493 bp, 12 predicted proteins | sample YNPNPMetaG_FD_187121 | JGI IMG/M metagenome (GOLD analysis project Ga0209162, IMG submission 187121) | Anoxygenic and chlorotrophic microbial mat microbial communities from Yellowstone National Park, USA - YNP NP MetaG (SPAdes) (version 2) ... | reverse complement strand
CCTGAATTCCCGCGGAAAGGAGGTTCGCGACCCTCTGGAGCTCCTCTGTCCGGTACTGGACATTCTCCGCTTGGAAAACCAATATCACGAGCGCCCCAACGAGGATGACCCCAGCTACAGCGAGAAGGGCTATGCTGGCCAATATTTCGGACCTCAGTGTGGTTTTCCTCGATGCCCCTTTCATGGACTCCCCCCGAGAGAGAGGTACCAGTCTACGAAGCTTTCGCCACCGAACATGTAGGCCAAAGCCCCCAAAGCCAGAAAAGGCCCGAAAGGAATGGGCTCCTGGGACCCTTTTCCGGAGATGCGCAAACTCACATATCCCACAACTGCTCCCACAAAGGACGAGAGAACCAAGGTGAGGATCACTGCCTTCCACCCGAGAAAGGCCCCGATCATCGCGAGAAACTTGACATCCCCGAGGCCCATCCCTTCCTTTTTCCTGATCAGGCGGAAGCCCATTGCCACAATGAGGAGAATGCCCCCTCCCACAATGGCCCCAAGAACCGAATCCTTCCAATGAATGGAATGGGATGAGAAGGAGGCGATCACCCCTAGGGCTATTCCCGGATAAGTTATCGCATCGGGTATGATTTGATGGTCCAGGTCGATGAAACTTGCGACTATGAGCCCGCAGACGAAGACAAATAGGATGAAGGTCTCGGTGGCCAATCCGTACCTGTGGAGGAGGGCTCCTGCAGTTGCGGCTGTCAGGGCTTCGACCAGAGGATACCTGGCGCTTATCCTCTCCTTACAATTTCGGCATCTTCCCCTGAGGAGAAAGAAACTGATGATGGGGATATTGTCATAGGGGCGGATGGGACATCCGCATTTGGGGCAGTGAGACCTGGGCCTGAAGAGTGACTCTCCCCTTGGGATCCTGTGTATACAGACATTGAGAAAGCTTCCCACTGCAGCGCCCATTGCCAGGGCACCAACCCAAATGACCCATGGCACGCCCTGTCCCAGGGGGTTCAAGCTCTCACCTCTCGACGGGGATCTTCTTGCCAGAGCTTCCTTCCGAGCTTTGTCTCGAGGAGTTCAGAATAGAACTCCTCCTGTTTTCTCACCATTTCCCTTATATCGAACTCCCCCACCCTTTTTCTCCCCTCTTCTCCCATTTTTCGGCGCAAATCCGGATCCCTGATGAGCTGGATGATCCTCTGTGCCATGGTCTCCACATCCTTCGGCCTCACGAGAAATCCATTTACCCCGTCCACAATCGCCTCGGGAGACCCATCCACTTCAGTCACGACAGCCGGCACCCCAACCGCCATGGCTTGGGGGAGAACCCTGGGGAGCCCCTCCCACAGGGAGGTTAGGACAAGAACATCGGTGTCCTGGAGGATCTCGGGAATATCCCTTCTCCAGCCGAGGAGGAGGAGCCTCCCTTCCAGACCATGGCGCCTGACCTCTGACTCGATATTGGGCCTCAAAGCCCCGTCTCCCACAAGGAGGAAGTGGACATCCGTCTCCTCCTGGGCCACTTTGGCCGCAACCCTCACGAAATCCAAGGGCGCCTTCTGGGGCTTGAAGCAGGATATTTGGGTAACGATCTTGGAGCCCTCTTCGATGCCAAGCTCCTTTCTTATTCGACCTCTGAGCTCTGGATGGGGCGAGAACTCTCTCAAGGGAATCCCGCTTCTTATTAGGACCGTTCTCTTGCCCCTGGTGATCCCGAGGGAATCCGCAACCTTCGCATTCGCGCGAGAGACCATGATGAATCCGTCTGTGACCCTGGAGGTTATGATCTCCGAGAGCTCGAAGATCATCCTCAAGGGCCAAGGCTGCCACCGATTGAACCCGAAGCCGTGGAATGTGTGGATCACGATGGGTATTCCCTCGAGCCTCGCAGCCCATCTCCCCAGGATTCCTGCTTTGGAGCTGTGGGTGTGAACTATGGCTGGAAGGCCCGAATTCTCTTGGACTATCCACCGAATCCGTCTTCTTATCTGGTCGATTGCGATCAAGTCATCGACTGGCCTTATCTCCCTTCTCAGGTTCCTCACGAAGGAGAATCTTCCTTTCTCCAGCTTGAGGGCCTCGGAGTCGAGGATCCCTCCCGGGCCTGAAAGCAAATACGGACTGAATCTTTGAGGGTCCAAATGGGTAACAGTGTAAAGGGTATTTTCCTGAGCTCCTCCGAGCTCAAGCATGGTTATTATGTGGATCACCGGGATCCTCATCCCAGGAGCCTTGAGGCGGCCTCCTTTCCTTGAATTATGGCATCCTCCATGGTCCCATATCCCCAGGATCCATATCGGCCAGCGCAGTGGATTCCCCACTCTCGCAGGTGATCCGAGATCCTGGGAAGTAGTTCTAGTCTCTCCCTGTCATGGATCACGTAAGCAACCGGAATCACCAAAGGAAAAACCACCTCCACCTCCCGAGCCGAGCGCAGTATACCGCAACGAACAAGGCCGTGAAGAGTCTTTCGGGTACAGTTCTCTTCGCCCATTTGCCTCATTGTGTGGCCTGGAATCTCCACGTAGAGGGAACTACAGCCAGCTGGCGCCAAATGGGGCCCAAAAGCGCTATAGCATCCCACCCTGAAAAAGGGAAATTCTTTCTCGGGGAAGTAGACCCAATGCTGGTCCGAGATCCCTTGCCTCCTCACCCCGAGATTGAGGACCCACACACTGACCCACTTCAAGGCCTCCACTCCTCTTCGGGCCCAAGGAGGGCTCGGATCCAGGAGACCCAGGAGTTCTGGCAAGGGAATCGTTGAGATCATGGCATCGTATTCGACCTCTTCTCCACTTTCCAAAACCGCCTTCTTTTCCTCCAACAGAACCTTCTTCAACTGGCACCCAAATCTCGCAGATTTCAACCTGGAGGCGATGGCCTTCGGGATCTCCTCTATCCCCCCATTTTTCGGGTAATGGAATTTGGCATTGTATCCCAGTCTCTCGTTTTTCGCGCCCAAGGCCCCATTTACCACGTCTTCGACAGACGGTCTGGGAATTGACCACTCGATCCCCTGGGGGACAAGTTCCTTCAAGGGTCTACCGAACAATTTCTCGTTGTAAGGGATGAAGAAGTGCTCGCATATAGCCTCTCCGAATGTGGTTAAAAGCCACAAGCCCAGGTCTTCCTCGTAGGTGGCAGTGGGAGCGTTCCTTCTTGCCGCTTGCTTTAGAAAATCCCCGAGACACTCCTCCATGAGCTCTTGGGGGAGAAATCCCAGATTTGCCTGGAATGGATAGGGAACCCAGGAGCCTTCAACATAGATGGAAGCCCTTCTCTCGAAGGAGCTCATTTGGCCATGGAGGAGGTCCCGGATCCATTCGAGAACTCCCTCGTCCTTGACACATAGGAGGTGGCCCGAGTAGTCGAAGGTGTAACCCCTGACCTGGAAGGAACGGCAAAGCCCCCCAGCCGTATTCTCCTTCTCAATGAGAAGATACTTTTGCCCCTCCTTTTCCAGTTCGTAGGCTGCACTGAGTCCAGAAACACCACCACCCACAACGAGTATCATCTTCTGGGGACCTCGTCCTGTGAGATGGAAGGACCTTTCACATCCTATGTGAATGAGCTTTGCGTTGGAGGTTTTCTCTGTGTATCGAGGATTACGCGCACCTTAGGAGGAGGGATTCTCTTTACTTCACATGGTCATGTCTATCTTCTTGAGAAAATAGCCAAGCCCCAAGCCGAAGAGTGTGATCCCAGCGAGGATCATCAGGGCTTGAAGGTCACTCGCATATAGCATGAGGATCCCAGCTACTCCCAGAAGGGCACTCAGTCCATAACTACACAGGACGGTCTGCCTCGTGGTGAGGCGCCATTTTCGCAACCTGAGAGCAAAGTGATCCGGGCTTCCTAACAGAATGGACATCCCCCTTCTCCACCGAATATACGAGACAAAGAGCATATCGAAGAGGGGGACTCCGAGAACGACAACGGGTATGAGGATTCCTATCCTATTGTGGGCAGTGTAGCTACCAATAAGGCAGATGGATGCTATCATGCAGCCAATGAACAGGCTTCCAGTATCCCCCAAGTATATCTTGGCTGGCGAGAAATTGTACCGAAGAAAGCCTATCATGGCTCCTGCAAGTGAGAGGGTCATCATGGCTATCACGGGCCTTCCGTTCACTATAGCCACGTACGAGAGCACAAGACAACATACCGATGCTACCCCAGCTGCCAGACCATCCATGATGTCTATGATGTTGAACGCGTTTGTCACAGCTACAATCCAAAATGCCGAAAGGATTATGTTCACCAAGTCGGGAAGGAACACTATCTGCACCTTGATCCCGGCTTTGACCATCACGAATGCAGCGAGGAACTGCCCCATGAGCTTCACTTTAGGGGACAGGACCCCAAAATCATCCACCAGGCCCAGAAGAAGGAGCAGGGTGCCTCCTAGGAGGAGGCCCAGGACTTCCCTGTCGAATGTGAATGTGAAGGCCAGAGTGACGAGGAAGGCTATGTACACGGCGAGTCCTCCCAGGTAGGGGACTGGCTCGGCCTGATTCTTGAGCCTTCCATCAGGCCTGTCCACAATGCCGAACCTCAAGGCAGCCTGCCTCATGAGAGGTGTCAGATAAACCGAGAGAAGACAGGCCAGAAGGAAACACAAGAGGTATAGGATCATGGGTGCCATCTTTTGAGCCACGCCTGAAACATGAGGATGTCCCACAGAAGATACTGCCAGTTTCTCTGTCCCGAGATGTGCTCTTGCCACTTCCTCAAGACAGACTCTGGTTCTATGAGCCCTCGCTCCCTCATCTCCTTTTCATTGAGCAGACCCTCTGCCCAGCCCCGCAATGGCCCACGGAGCCACTCTCCTATTGGGACCCCGAAACCCATCTTTGGACGCTCGACCAGCTCCCTCGGCACGTACCTGTGCAAGAGCTGCCTCAGAATCCACTTCCCCTTGCCGTTTCTCACTTTCATGGAGAGGGGAAGGCTCCAGGAAAACTCCACTATCCTGTGGTCGAGAAGGGGCATGCGGGTTTCGAGGCTCACAGCCATGGCTGCCCTGTCCACCTTGACCAGGATGTCATCGGGAAGATAGGTGACCATGTCCCAGAACATCATTCTATGGAATGGATGGGGAAGCTCTGGCCACCTTTCCCCATCGAGACGGGAATCCCACGACACCTCTTCCCTCAAGACCCCGTGACTGGGCCTCCAGTGGGAGATGAGGTCCCTGTAAAGCTCCCAACTGGACCCGAAATCCAGGATGTCCGCCATCTTCAATATCTTGTCCCCGAACTTTGGGGATCTCCGCTTCCCCAAGATGAGCGGACCAGCCCAGCCCAGGAGCTTGTCCCATCTGGGTGCTGGCTGGCTCCTCAGGATCTTGGCCATGGCCGACCTCGAGGAAGGAGGTATCCAGCCAATGTGTTTCCATATTCTCAATGCTTGGGAATAGCGGGGATATCCTCCAAACAGCTCATCCCCTCCATCCCCTGACAGGGACACAGTCACGTATTTTCTAGCCACCTCGGCTATGAGGTGAGTGGGGATCTGGGATGAATCCGAAAAGGGCTCGTCGTATATGGCTGGAAGCTCCGGTATCACTTCCAAGGCCCTCTGGGCGTCTATGTAAACCTCCGTGTGATCAGTCCCCAAGTGCCGAGCCACCCTTTTTGCATGATGGGCCTCATTGTAATCCCACTTCTCGAAGCCAACAGTGAATGTTCGGATAGGTTTCGGACTCACAGCCTGCATCACCGCGACAACAGTCGAGGAGTCTATCCCCCCAGAGAGAAAGGCCCCTAGGGGAACATCCGAGATCATCTGGCCCTCAACAGCCTTTTTGAGCAACTCCTCGAGATGATCCGTTGCCTCTTTTTCAGACCCCTCGAAGGGGTTCTCTAGCCCAGTTATGGCGGCATGGAGAGGGTCCCAGTACTTCTGAGGGCGAGGCCAACTCCCTGGAGGAGGAGAATCCAGGCCGAGGGGAACTGCCAGAAAAGAGCCAGGGGGCACCTTTCTCACATTCCTGTAGATGGACCAAGGAGAAGGGATGTAATTGTGCCTGAGAAGGAGGCCTAGGGCCTCGGGGTCTATCTCTCCCATGAATTTGGGATGAGCTCTCAGGGCCTTGAGCTCGGATGCGAAAAGAAAGGTGCTATTGGCCCAGCCATAGTAAAGGGGCTTTTCCCCCATCCTGTCCCTTACGAGATAAAGTATCCTCTCCCGCTTGTCATACAGAGCGAATGCGAACATCCCAACGGATTTTCGGAGGACCTCCTTCAGGCCCCAGGCAGCTATTGCGGCCAGGAAAACCTCAGTGTCCGAGTGACCCCGCCAAAATGGGGCCAAGCCCGTGCGCTCGAGCTCTTCGGCGAGAAGCCTGAAGTTGTAGATCTCGCCATTGAAGGATATGACATAGCGGCCATCTGGGGACTCCATGGGCTGCCTGCCCTGGGGCGACAGATCTATGACCGCGAGCCTCCTGTGGCCGAGGGCTATCCCTGATTGAGCATCGAACCAGAGCCCCTCATCATCGGGCCCCCTGTGAGAGAGGCTCCGGACCATGAGGCCGAGGATCTTCTGAGCCTGCCCCCCAGAGGCGAACCCCTCTGGCTCAACAAATCCGACTATCCCGCACACTGATTCCTCTGATCCAACTGTTTGGGCTTGGATGGAAAAGGGAGGATCAGATACCCTTCCTTCGAGAGTGAGCTCTTAAACGGCGCCCCGCCTGGGCGCTCCTCAGGAAACTCGTGCCCCCTCTACCGTGGCTGAGGGTCGAGATACTCTCTCTAGAGGCCTCCCCAGGATTTCCTCGAAGACTTGGATCGTCTCATCCACCATTTTTTCCACGGTGAAGTGTCCTAGTATCCGCTCTCTTGCCCTCTTTCCCATTTCCTTTAGATCCTCTCCCAGCATCTCTTCCCATGCCAAGGCCAAGGCGCCAGGATCTTTGGGAGGTACCACCTTTCCCGTTTCTCCCACTAGATAAGAACAATCACCAACATCCGTCACGACGCAGGGTATGCCACACGCCATGGCCTCTCCCACCGCGTTGGGGAATCCCTCCGATGCGGAACAGAGGGTTAGAAGATCTAGGGCATTGTACACAGCGGGCATATCTTTCCGTTCTCCTTCCCACACCACGTGTTCTCTGAGGCCCATGGCATTCGCCATTTCCTGGAGCTTCCTGGATCTGCCTCCCCAATCCGGCCCCACGCAAACGAACTTGACGTCCCTTCTCCTTTGGACCAAGATCGCGGCCGCCTTCAAGAAGGTCTCATGGTCCTTGATGGGATCGAGCCTGGCAACGATTCCGATTAGCTTATTTTCTCCGCTTTCTCTGGCCCACTTTCTTCTGAGGTCTACTCCCTCCTCTCGTCTGGGCCGAAAATGCCATGTATCGAACCCGTTGTATATGACCCGAATCTTGGAAGGGGGATAGCCTTGTCTTCCCAGTTCCGAAAAACCAGCCCTCGAGTTCGCTACTATCTTGTCAGGAACGAAGGAGAGAAACTTCATTATCGCTCTCTCGATCCTCCAAATGGGATCGTATAGCGTGAGATCCATCTTAGACGCCCTAAAACTCCAGGTTAGTTTCACACCCGGGTTGAGGAGCTTGAAAAGAGCACAGACTATATTGGCAGCCCCCAGGTAGCTATAGATCAAGAGAGGACGCTCCTTCCTCATGATGGAAAAGGTCTTTCTCAAAAAAGGGAACACATCCCATCTCCCCTTTTTCCCCACAAAGGTTACTTTTACGCCTTGCTCCTCAAGCTTTTCCCCGAAACCCCCGCCTTCATAGAAGGAGACGATCTTGACGGGAAGCCCTTTGTTCTTCAGTTTTAGACAGCTCAGGACAAATTGATTTTCCGCGCCTCCAACCCTCAAAGATCTTGTCACGAAAACAATCTGTGTCCTTCCCAACGCTTCCAAGTCTCCGCCATCGATTCCAAGCCTCTCAATTGACGGCTTTGCTCACGCCTGAAGACTTCTGGGGCGATCCCGGTTCACCGGATCTCAGGGCCGGATTCCCCTCCATGAGATCCTCTCAGCCCACGGATGACTTTCCTTTTCAAATTTGAACTGCGAGGTCCGAACGATGTCCCAAAGGTTGCATCCCAAAGAAGGAGATACATCCCCGGCCTTTGGAACGGGTTTGCCCAAATTCCCCTCGCAAGCCACTTCAGTCCCTTGTCGAACCTCTTCTCCCTCAAATACGCTTCTGCTACCTGGAGATCCAGTCTGGCTTGAGCTTTTCTCTTTTTGTATCTCCCCAGTTGCTCTAGGTCCCTTCCACGCTTTTGGAGGAACCTCACGACCGAAACTTCTACTTTCTCCCCCCTCGGCCTGTCATGGGAATAAACACGGGCCATGGGCTTCCTGATCAGACCCAACTGGTAATGTTTGGCGTAGCGAATCAGCCAATCTCCGTCTTGAAGCCTTGGAAGCTCCTCATCAAAAAGCCCGACCCTCTCAAAGCACCTAGCTGTTCCCACAAAGGTGGTCCCGGGGGTCAGATCGCAACCTCTTACGAGGAACTCTTCCAACCACGATCTCGGACGACTAGGTACTTTTTCCACCGTCATGCCAAGCCGCACGAGGTGCAAGTAATAACCCGTACAAACGCCTTCCACGGAAGAAGGAGCACCTTTTAGAAACTCCACCTGAAGCCTCAATTTCTCAGGAAGCCACTCATCGTCGGAGTCCAAAAAGGCAATTAACTGACCCCGGGCCCTCCTTATCCCGGTGTTTCGAGCCGCCCCAGGCCCAGCATTTTGGTCGTGGCGTACGTATACAATCCGCTTATCCCGAAAACTCTCGACGAGGTTTTTCGTCTGATCTGTGGAGCAATCATCCACTACGATGACTTCAAAATCCGTGAAAGTTTGGCCCAACACACTTTGCACTGCCCTTCTGAGCGTGTGTTCTCGATTATACGTAGGTATTACTACACTTATCTCTGGCACTTCGGCTCAGTCCTTACAGGGTTCTCAGACCCCTTCTCCTGCCCTCCAGAAACAAAGAGAAAAATGCAGCCGGCTCAAAGCATTTATGAGTCAAAAATCATGATCCTCGACAAAAACTGCCTTGGCCTCCCACCAGGTGTTTGTTTTCCGCCTTCTTATGACCGATTTTCAACGTTTCAGCCGTATCCCCAGGAAGGTTGTGCTACCTCTTGGCAGCGGATAAAATTCTAAAAGCTTCCAAGCAATTGCAGACGATTTGTCTGATTTCTTCCCGAATTAGAACGCTGTTATAGTTAGACACGATGCATTTAAGGCGATGTTAGAACGAGATTATGGGTTGCTTGACGAAAACCTACCCACCGATTTAGCGAGATTGGGGGAAGCTGAACGAAGTTAGGGACATTATGTAGCGAAGGCCAGAAGGGATTCTCAGCCTCGGACGAAAAGGCTTGTAAAGGACGTGCGGCAGACCACGTATGGGGCTGTGGAACGCGCCGGAGCACGACCGACCAATTGTTCAACGGTGCGCAGGGGTCCCCATGACTGCTCACGCCGCCACAAGTAGCCTTCCGGACAAAGTTCCTGCTCATTGGGGGGCCTTGTTTTTGTGCGGCCCCGCACCCGCGGAAGCCGTTCTCACTTCCCGAAACGCTACCATCTCCCCAACTGAGGGCTTCCCTCTTCCTTTTTCCAGAGACTGGGCATCGCCCCTTTCCTCGCTCGACCTACAACCCTGTCTCGGCGAGGCCAGACCGTCTCGGTGGGTCTTCCCGAGCGGGCCGACCTCTCGACCTACTATTAAGCACCGGTGGCCTTAGGGTCTGTCAAGAAGTCGAATGAAGAGAACTAAGGACGGGTATTTTTCACGAAGCACATAGCAGGACATCCATGCGGGCTTAAACGCTGGTATCGATCCGAGCCATCCGAATGAGCGAGACTAGTACCATTATTCACAGGTCGTCCGGCGCCTGTTCGAGAAGTCGAATGCCCTTTGACCGGTGCCGCACCACACGGTGAGTATCCCGTGGGGAGGTGTGCGAGGCTTGCTGGAAAATGGCTCGGAGGCGCGCATGGAGATTTCTCGTCGCCAGAACGCCCGCGTCTAAGGGCACTGTAAGAGTGGAACGCCGCCTCATCCGCGCAAAGACATTGTGTGTATGTTCCTTGGGGCGCCCGCCGCGCCTCGAAGTGGCAATCGGGCTATAGTTGTCGTTCCCTGGGCGAGACGGCTGTTGGTTCCATTCAACATGATCTTTGAGAGTCATGCGAGTGGCAGTTTGCTGGGGATGTAACCGACTCAGGCTCGCATTCCGTGTCTAACGTTGAAAGGGGTGGCGCAGTTGGCAATAACACATAGTCATGCGGTGACTCGAGAGCATCATGTTGCAAATTTAGAACCAGCTAGCGGATCCGACCTGGAAGAAGTTTCTCCTCTCCGGGTCAAGGGAGGGCGCCACGTATACTAAAGCCTAAGCTAAATAGAAGCAAAAGGTATGAACATCCGGGATGCATTCCAGGCAACACCTTTTATAACTCGCATGGCAGTTGATAACTCGAATCCAACGTAGCGATAGCCCAAAAGGGGCGCTCATCCGATCGCTCCCTTACGTCTACGCAAAAGATCATCGTAAATGTCTTCCAGTTTCGCCACCTGCTGTTCCAGGGAAAACTTGGCTTCGACATAGCGACGGCCGTTCGTCCCAAGTTCCGGCCACAGATCGGGATGGTCCAATAGATATTCCAGGCGCTCAGCCAAGGCATCTATGTCTCTTTCAGGCACGAGATAGCCGGTTTTTCCATCCTGGACCACCTCCGGAATATCAGCATGGCGCGTAGCAACAACTGGCAGTCCCATTGCCTGAGCCTCGATCAGAAAAACCGGCGCACCCCCTTCAGTATCGCCATTGCTGGCAGTCACGCTGGGAGCCATTACGATGTGACTCTCCTGGGCAATGGCAATCAACCTTTCGTAGGGTTGATATCCCATCAACCGTACCCTGTCCCCCAAGCCCAGTTGAGCAATCTGGCGTTCAATCTGCGGACGTAGTGGGCCATCGCCTACGATGACTAATTCCAGCCGATTCCATTTCGAGGCCACTCTCCCGAACGCTTCAATCCCATACCCAATCCCTTTTTTCTCCCGAAAACTCGCCGCAATCAAAATTCGCATTGGCCCATGGTAAGGAAACCCCCGCACTGCGAAAGGCAATTTCCTTACATCAACTCCCAAATGGTGAACCTGTACCTTACGGGGAGGGCAACCGAGCCTGATAAGACATTGCCGCATGTAGGGCCCCTCAGCCAAGACGCGATCCGCCATCAGAAAAAGGAATCTTAGCCAGAATCGCCAGCGCCGTAAGGCTCCCCGTCTCGGCAATTCGGACACATCGTATCCGTAAAAAGCCACAACCATCGGAACTCTGAGAACCGCCCGAATGGTCAATAGCCTGAACCCCTCACTACCGAAGTGTGCGTGTAATAGACACACACCCCTTTCACGCATGCCCTGAGCGTACGTAGGAGGATACTGAGGTAACTTCAAAAACACCCTTTCCAAGGCAAGCAGTTGGCGGTCACCGCACTGCCGATACAGATAAACCTCGCTAAAAGGAAACAAATCCACGTTGCGCACCGAATTAGTGAAGACGCACGAATGATAGCGACGCATCTGAACCAACTGACCATAAATCCACGTCTGGGTTATAGGCAAGTACACCGAAACACAATGAGCAACAACACGGTTTTCTCTGACGTTGACGGCTTCCATCATTTCTACTTAACACCTGAATCTCTGCTGGTAAATGTTCAAGCAGCTCGCTGAACAAATCCTGCCAACTTACCGGAGTAAAGTACACAGCATTCTAGATAACAGTTTTTGCGGGATCGCTAATCTGTCCCCACTTTACTTAAGTCAGCCGAGGCATGGAGCCGCCGTTTCGTTCTTTGAAACAAAACTTCTTGTATTTCGACATATGCCGGTATCCTGGAAAAATGGACCAAGACACCATAAATCAGTACACCGCTAGGAACCTGGGTGACTAGAAACAACCACTGCGGCCAGTTGGACGGAAGCGCATATCGAACGGCCCAAACGCCAATGCCCATTGCAACAGCACAATAAAATGGGCCCCGGAGGTTTACAAGCATCTCCTTGAAACGCAGGTTAATCAGGCGTCCCGGGATTGCCCAGGCCGGATACCAAAGAATCACGTATCCGCTAATACCGTAGGCTACCGCCACACCCATAACACCCCAACGCAATCCGATGATAAAAGAAATCGCATACACAACCGCGGAAAAAATACCCCACTTCAGCATGAGATCTGCACGCCCCTGCGAAGTATAAATCCAACCAACTGTTGTCCCGATTGATTGCCCCATACCGATGAGACAAAATACTCGAAGAATGGGTATTACTTCGCTCCACTTCTCACCGTAGACAACCAGTACAAACGGCTCTGCTACGACGAGCAGTCCTATCATCATAGGAAACGTGACCAAAGCGATCGCCTGTGTAGAACGCAAGTAAGCGTGCCGCACTCGCTCAACATCTTTCTGAATTGCCGACAATGCCGGAAACATCACTCGAGAGACGACGCTGGTTACTTGTGTGATCGGTAATAGCATCAGGCTATAGGCGCGAGTGTAAATGCCCAAGCCCGATGGTCCGATAAATTTCCCAATCAAAATGTTGTCCAGGTTTCTTACCCAGTAATTTAACACGTTGAAACCCAAAAGGTTTGAGCTGAACCCTAGCAACTCCTTCAGTGCCCTAATGTCCACAGCCATCCTGGGGCGCCAGGCCGAAAGCCTCCACATCATCCCCACGGAGATCACCGTGGTTAACAAGGATTGGACGACCAAACTCCAAACCCCGAATCCCATGAAGGCCATACCAATCGCCGCCAGCCCGGCGAGACCGGTTGCAACAATTTCAATTTGAAACAGCAGCCGAAAGTCCATATTCTTCAGAAGCAGCGCATTCTGCACTACATTCACCGAGCCAAAAAGGAAGTTAAAAGCGATGACCCTGGTGAACGGCTCGAGGTCTGGCTCATCGTAAAAGCGAGCCATGAGGGGAGCTACAAGGACAGTTAGTCCAGTCAGTAAAAGACCCACAGCGATGCCCACCCAGAATGCCGAACTCAGATGAGGTTCTTCAAGGTCTAACTTTTGGACTATCGCTGCGCCCAACCCCAAGTCGGTAAAGAGGCTAGCGAACCCTGTGAACACGACTATCATTCCGATCAACCCGAACTCTTGGGGGCTAAGCAAGCGCGCCAGCACGACGGAAGTAGCGAACTGCAACAATTGTCGGAAGACCTGCGCTGTTGCACTCCAGCCAAGGCCATAGAAGGTTCGAGCACGCAGACCCACCATTACCCCATCACGCTTACTGGCTTTCGAGCGACGATTATGTACATCCACGTCCATTCCTCGGTTTTGTCTACTCTATCCAGAACATATGAGACGAGCTGAATCAATACGCCAACGGCGTCGATTATCCGTAGCCAGCGCAGCGGACCCCGATTGACTCGGTAAAGGTTATACACAAGCAACTGCCCAAATGTCACCCACAATCCAGATAAAGCATTTAACTCAATTATCTCGAAACCCACCTTCTCGAACAGGTACTGTAACCCATACTTCGTATAGCGGAAGAAATCCCGAGGCTCCTCGTGCAAATGCCAGATGAAAGGCACACCGTAAACAGCAACTCCTCCCGGCTTCAGCAAGCGATAACATTCGCGGATTGCCCTTTCCGGCTCCTCCAGGTGCTCCAAAACGGAATTACAAATAGCACAATGAAAGGACCCATCTTCCTCTGGTATGGCATAAGCAGATGCAAATTTGTCTATATTGGACCTGTCATGAACAGAAGCTGGTGATCGACACCGATGTGCTCACTCACCACGGACGCCCAAAAATCCTTGTAGGGCTTAGCGCCACAGCCAATATCCACAAGACGTCCTCTTATATAGTGCTTTGTGTCGCGATATTCCACATAGGTAGCGTCCGTCAAGTAAGAAATCAGCCAAATCTTAGGTGGATACTTGCGCACAACCTCGTATAAGATTTTACAATTCATGAATCCGTTACGCACTGCAACAATAATTTTGCCAAGCAAAAAGTATAACTGATCTTCTGCCGATGATCGAAAAATTTGCTATACCGTACATCATGCACCGCCGTCCTGAATAGAATGGCTGGCGAAATTTGTTTCTTTGCATTCAGTCTCAAGTACCGCGACGCGCTTCCCCAAAAATTTGGCAAGACTTGCGGATTTCCATAATTGGACTTAAGCGTAAAGCCCTTCTTGCTCAGGTACTCGACGAAAATATTACGCCTTTGCTGCAGCACCAGTGCCACTTGTAGGATCGGTCTAGGATTAATCTCATAGAAGAAGTGCAGCTTACCACCTTGTAGGATAAACTCGATCTCAAATATACCGTCCAGATTCAGCACCTTCACCAGTTCATCCACGGCCGATGATAGACGGGGGTCCATCCGCTCCAACCGGGCTAGGGTCGTAGTACCTCCAAATGAGCCGACAGGGCTCTTAACTACCGCGGTGATCCAGTAACCCTCTGCGTGGCCTCCACAGGCGTAGCCGAACCAAGAAACGTTTACGCCCTTCACCAACTCCTGCAGGAGCAGTTTCTTATCACAAAAGAGGTCGCGTTTTTCCCGCACAAGGTGGCACAACTGCTGCCAATCCTCCAAGACCACAATCTTTCCAGGAAAGACACTTGTAAAACCATCCCGGTCATCCTTTGCAGCAGGCTTAATGACGACGGGAAAGTTCACACAACCTTGCAAGATACCAAGCTGCCCGTCATCGCCATTCCAGCACCAGATCTGCGTCTTCACCTTTCGAAACGTGTTAAATTCGCAACTTTCCAGTAGCGAGTACAAGATGGCCTTATTACAGACCTCCGCGGAAGTGTATACTCGATCAAGAAAGGCCGTCCCAGGGATTCGTACTTTTCCGACGTCAATCAGTCCGGTTCCTTTCACGGCTTCATGCACAACGTTTATCCCAAATTCGTTAGAGGCAAACACCCACACCTCATACCGTTCCGCCAACGCTGCCAGTTCATTCCTAAGACGTCCCCTGCTGTGAGACTGGATTAAATAAACCTCATTACTCAAAGCAGACTTGAGGGACCGATACAGAGGTTGATGGATGTCCTCTGTTCCCATAATGACTGCGACACACTTTTCCAACGTCACCTTGTCCTCGCACACACAAAAACGCTGTCAGTGAACGTATTTGCAACCTTTCTGTGCACTAGATGTCGGTCGAGGGCGAAAAGGACCTTGTTAAGATTTAACCACATGGGCCAATATTTATACATCGATCCCTTGTAGACGAAACGGTAAAACGGCCCGAACCCCTTCTCATTTAGAATCCTAAAATCGGTAACTTCAAGACCGACACGGGACAGTATGCTTGTGTAATCGCTTTTGGTCCTGATTTTCTTGTAGAAACCTCCGTCTTCGTTAACCATGTACTGGCTTCTAGCGATCTGTTCGAAGAATATAAACCGTCTGGCGGTCGGGATTCTCTCGCAATAAGTTGCCAACATCTTGCATAGGTTTTCGTCATTGGCGAACCCTTGCAATACCCACATTGTAAAAACTGTCTGAACCGCAAAGTTTCTTTCAAAAAAAGCATCAGGGTTCACGAAGAACGAAACGTTCTCGATCTTTAGGTGCCGACGCATGGCCTCGGCATTCTCGATCTGCTTAGCCGCCACATCAATACCGTAGCCATGGCCAATATACGGAGCTAATCCAAACAGGTTGCGACCAGACCCGCAACCGATCTCCAGAACGTTCATCCCCCCTTTTCCATCGAGGACGAACTTCTTGGCGTAGTACTTTGACCAGTGGTTGATGTAGTCACACTTCAACCCTTTCCTGTCTCTGGGATCAATCGTCGACTGCAAGTAACCTCTGTCGGCATACGCGTTCCAGATCCGGGCCTGATTTATCTCGTCTTCGGTCAATTGGTACATGGCTACCGTCTCCTCGCACGAAACCTGACTCTTTTCACCGAGCCACCGCCATCGATCAAATCTCCCTTTGATCGCTTAGGTGAGGAACGGAGCGACAGGACCAGCCCTCCCATCCGGTCGGGGTTCGAAGAGTTTCGAGGCCTGAGTCCAAACGGCTCACTTCGGTCCCTGTGAGGTAACCGTTCACGGGGGTATGGTAATCAGTGCTGAGCGATCCAAGCGAGATCCGGGGAGTGGCCCTTGAAGTAGGCTTCTGTGGCCTCGACCAAGACGGGGTAGGTCGGCTTTCCCCGAAGTCGACAAGTCTGGCGAAACGAGAGGATCCTCTCCACCCAGCGATTGCGCCCGCTCTGCCCGGTTATTGGTCGGCTCCACACCCTCGATTTCAATGAACACCCAAAGCGATTCCATCTCCCCAAGGAGCCGCCGGGCAAAGCTTCCCGCCGCATCCTTGCCTCCCTGATGCTCGCTGACCAAATGCGTGAAGCGGGCATACCAAGCCCGCCAGTAACCCACAGTAGGAGGGGCATGGGCCATATGACACAGCCGCCCCAACTCCCCGGCCATCTTT
>Ga0209162_1002402_pt1 | contig 16502 bp, 21 predicted proteins | sample YNPNPMetaG_FD_187121 | JGI IMG/M metagenome (GOLD analysis project Ga0209162, IMG submission 187121) | Anoxygenic and chlorotrophic microbial mat microbial communities from Yellowstone National Park, USA - YNP NP MetaG (SPAdes) (version 2) ... | reverse complement strand
AAATGAAATAGCAGGATAACAATAATGGCTTCTAAAAGGATACTGAACATAGGCTTTGGAAATGTAGTGGTGGCGGAACGGATAGTGGCCATTGTAAATCCCGCCTCTTCCCCCATGAAAAGGCTGCGGGAGGAGGCCAAAAACTTAGGTAAACTCATAGACGCCACGGAAGGCAGAAAGACCCGCTCCATTCTGATACTGGACAGCGACCACATCGTGCTTTCCGCCCTGCAGGCCGAGACCATAACCCAACGCCTGATTCAAGAGCCTGCCACCCGTTTAGAGGAAGTAATCTCAAGAAAGAAACAAGAAGATGAATAATATGGCTATGCGTACAAAAACAAAAGGGAATCTATTTGTAATCTCAGCGCCTTCTGGTGCAGGCAAGAGTACTGTGTGTCAGCGTGTCTTAAGGGAGATGGAAGGCATAGCCTTTTCGATCTCTCACACCACTCGCAGTCCCAGGAAGGGCGAGGTCAATGGCAAAGACTATTACTTTATCTCCACGGAGGGGTTTCAGCACATGATTCAGGCCAATGCCTTCATCGAATGGGCCCAGGTGCATGGCAACCTCTATGGTACCAGCTATGCGGCTGTGGAGGGTCTGCTCACTGAAGGCATGGATGTGATACTGGATGTGGATGTGCAAGGAAAACAAAACATCTCCCGCATCTTTCCCGATGCCACATCGATCTTCATCCTGCCGCCTTCCCTGGAGGTTTTGGAGCAAAGATTGAGAAATAGGGCTACCGATGATGAATCCACCATCGCCATGAGACTAAAAAACGCCATCACAGAGATACAACAGGCCATCACCTATGATTTTATCATTATAAACAATGAGTTAGAGGTGGCAGTAGAGGACCTAAAGGCCGTCATACGCTCTAAACGCTGTGCCACCAGAAGGGTGTTGTCAAACATACCTGTCATTCTTCAGCAGGTTGCAACCAATGGAAGGTTAAATGAAACACGCACATAGACACACTCCACAAGGCAGACCTGATTCCACCGAACCGCTGTGGGTCTGGGGTCTGCATGTAGTAGAGGAGATTGCGAAGGTACAATCCTCAGCCATTGAAGAGATAAGATTCCTGCCATCCTTTGAGCAAAAAAGGCCCAATGCCCGATTGTTAAACAGGTTGCGCACAGCAGGCACGCCATGCACTCAAACCCAGGACTTTCAGAAACTCCAGATGCCTAAGGATGCAGTCCACCAGGGCATAGCAGCCAGGGTAAGGCCCTTCTGGTCAATTGAGCTAAAAGACCTGCAGCCATCTGTGAGCCCTTCCACTTCCTCCCTGTTGCTCATCTGCGATCAGATAGTGGACCCACAAAACTTAGGTGCCATAATTAGGGCAGGGGTAGCCTTTGGTGTAAATGCGATTCTGCTTTCAGAGCGTTCCACTGCCCCTGTCACAGGTGTAGTGGCCAAGGCCTCTTCCGGGGCCATAGCCCATGCACGCCTGTGCAGACCAGGCAACTTAGCCGCTGCCATGGAAAGGCTCAAGGAATGGGGCTTTTGGATCACAGCCTTGACTCCAGACGGCACTGAACCCATCTGGAACCTGGATTTCCTGCGCAACACCGCCATTGTGGTGGGTGCAGAAGGCCAAGGCGTTCGGGAGCTCATCAAAAAACGCTCTGATTTTACGGCATATATCCCTCAAAAGGAGGCCATTGCCTCCATGAATGCAGCAGCAGCGGCATCAGTATGTCTATATGAGGTAATGCGGCAACGGACTATATAGCCCAAAGGCATTGGCATTCATAGCTCATAGCATGGCCACTGCCAGTTTGGCTGCCTGCATAGCGGCCTCTACCCCTTCCTTTCCTTTTATCTGTGACACCACCTCTTCTAACCCCTTTAAAAGGATATCCCGCCTTTGTTCATTCATTAACAGCTCAAGGGCGGTTTTCCCCAATTTCATGGGTTCGGCCTCTTGCTGCAAAAACTCAGAAACGACCTCCTTATTCGCTATTAGATTGACAAGAGACATAAATCTCACGTGCACCATACATCTTGCTATATAATATGTGAGAGGAGAAAGCCTGTAGGCCACCAGCATAGGCACCCCTAGAATGGCAGCCTCCAGTGCCACTGTGCCAGAGGTCAAAAGCAGGAGGTTGGATGCGGCCATGGCATCATAGGTCTGTCCCACCACAAGGTGTATTCTGGGAATGCCAGGGGTTAAGTCCCTTTCTTGCGCTATGCATCCCTCGATCCATTGAGGCGCAAGGTTTGGTGCCACAGGCAGAACGAACTGGCAATCAGGCAAGGTCTTTTGAATCAAGGCCGCTGTCTGCAGAAAAACCGGCAACATACGTTGCACCTCACCCCTTCTGCTGCCAGGAAGTATTCCAACGATCTGTTTGTCATACTCAAGCCCTATATGCCTACAAAATGCCTCTTTGGACATGGAAGGCCGTACCACATCCAAGAGAGGGTGGCCAACAAAATGGGCATTTAGTCCATTGGAGCGGAAAAAATCCTCTTCAAAGGGCAGGATAACGGCTAATTGATCTATAAATCGCCTCATCTTGTGAATCCTGCCTCGACGCCATGCCCAGACCTGGGGGCTGATGTAATAAAATACAGGAATGCCCAGATGCTTGGCATAACGCGCCATAAAAAGATTGAAACCAGGATAGTCAATGAGTACTAACAGGTGAGGACGCAGGTCCTTGAGAAAGGCCCTGGCCTGTCTGACCGCCTTGAAAATAGGCCTAACATGCGCCAATATCTCAAACAAGCCCACCACAGCCAGTTCATCATTTAAAAAGACAGGTTTTAGACCTGCTTTCACCATATGAGGACCGCCTATGCCAAAGAACTCCACCTCAGGTCTAAGGGACTTCATAGCCCGCATAAGACCAGCGCCATGCAGGTCACCGGATGCCTCGCCTGCTATTATGAAGACCTTCTTCATAAAACAATCGACAGCCGTCTTGCCACCTCATTCACTGTCATACCCCGCAACAAGAATACCTTTATCCTGCTGGCATGGCCTGACACAAGGTGAACTGACTTGAGTGGCAGTGAGAAAAAATCCGCTAAAAAACGCTGAGATGCCTCGTTGGCTGCGCCATCCACCGGCGGAGCATGTATCTTAAGACGAATCGCGTCCCCGAACACACCGGCAAAACCAGATTTGGAGGCACGCGGCTGGACCCTCAGGCGCAGGAGCACCCCTTCTCCTGTACTACTAAGAAAAGAGGGTGTCATATTCGCACTGTAGGAGGCGACCTGTCTTGCTCCACACATATTTACAAAGGTTATTTAAGGGCATCCAGATAGGTCTTTCCCACGATCTGGGCACCCTGGAACAACTCCACAAAGGTATGTCTATCAGCATCCTTAACCGCATCCCGAAGCGTGTTACAGGTGGATAAAAAGCTATTTATGGCATTCAATGCAAAGGGATTGGACATCTGAATAGTGGCATATAGTTGTGGGTCCTGATAAAAGAGCCTGGCGACAATCTCCATCTGTCTTGAAAAGCTGGGAGTGGACAAAAAAACCAACTCTTCCATATTTAACCCATTATCAAATATGGCCTTTCCAAGACTGATGAGAATGAAGTGATTTAGTGCCTGAACCCAGCCCATGGTGCGGTCATGGGCCTCGGCGTCTATGCAATATACCAGTGCGCCGCTCTCCCTTAAAAGGGACTCCCACCACTTGTGCCAATCATCTCCTCTGCCAGGACAGATGGCCACACGCCTTCCCTTTATGGAATCCTCCAACGGACCGAAAAGTGGGTGAGAGCCAGCAACCGAACACACCGTATTGCGCAGCATCTCCTGAACCTGCGCGGCCTTTAAAGAACAGAGGTCCGTCAAAAAGGCATTCTCCGGCATCAAAGGCCCTATCTGTCTTATTACTTTGGGGAACACCTCCATTGGAACAGATACGATGACCACCTGACAAACCCCGGCTAGATCAGCAGCAGTTAACTCTGTATTCACATCCGAGACCATCACTCTGTAACCGGCATTGGTCAAAAATCTGGCAAACCAGCGGCCCATGCGTCCTTTGCCGCCTACTATACCGATCACCAGGTCTTTTTGGGCTGGGATATTCATATATTTACCGCCTTCTGCCGCAAAAGATGGTCTGCCAGCACCAGTCTGACCATGGCCTGACACACTGGCACTATGCGCGGAATGGCGGAGGCATCATGTCTGCCCCCTATTCGAATAGTCACCGGTTCCCCTGCCTTGTTTATGGTCTGTTGCACTTGAGAAATGGAGGGGATGGGTTTGACCGCCACGCGACAGACGATCTCCTCTCCATTAGAGATGCCTGCCAGAATACCGCCTGCGCTATTGGAGAGAAAGCCCCCTGGACCTATTGGATCGTTATTTTCACTACCGCGTAGAAAGGCCGCCTGCATGCCTGCCCCAATCTCTACTGCCTTAACCGCGCCTATGGACATGAGGGACTTAGCCAGGTCTGCATCTAATTTGTCGAACACAGGCTCTCCCAGACCAGGAGGCACATTTCTGGCCAAGACCTCCACAATCCCTCCTAAGGAATCCCCTTGGGCACGCACCGATGCAATGAGCTCCTCCATTTGCAAGGCCGCCTCTGCATCAGCGCAAAAGAGACGGTTGTTTTCTATGACACTTAACTCCCTGTTTTTAGCCCAGATCCCTCCCAAACATACAGTATGGGCAATGACCTCTATGCCAACAGTATTCAAAACCAGTTGGGCAACGGCACCCGCAGCCACACGTGCTGCGGTCTCTCTGCCGGATGCCCTACCCCCTCCTCTGTGGTCACGGATACCGTATTTGGCCCAGTAGGTCATATCACCGTGGCCCGGCCTGAATATGTCTTTCAACTCGTCATAGGAGGAACTTCTGGCGTCTTTATTGTAAATCACAAGGCTGATGGGGGTGCCTGTGGTCAACCCCTCAAAGACACCTGAGAGTATCTCCACCTTATCAGGCTCTTTGCGCGTAGTCTCTGCTACCCCTCCCTTTCCAGGTCTACGCCTCTCCAGGGCTGCCTGAATAAAGCCGGCATCTAATGGTAATCTGGGCGGGCATCCATCTACGACCACACCGATGGCTGGACCATGGGACTCGCCCCAGGTGGTCACTCGAAAACTATGGCCAAAGGTATTACCTGGCATTCCATGCATCCTTTCAAAACAGATTAAAAACTGGTTTGAATAATAATTGGCGGCCCATGGATTTGTCAAACCATTCTTAAGGGGTCTTGCCAAATCCATTTAGCTGTGTTAACAAAAAAGCCATGGCGGCGTAGCCAAGTGGTAAGGCGACGGTCTGCAAAACCGTTATTCTCCAGTTCGAATCTGGACGCCGCCTCCATTTCTAATTAACCGTGGTTCTTCTTCAAATTTTTTTCAAAAATCTTCGAGGCAACCAAATCACCATGGCTATCATGGAAATCAGCATTATCCCTCTGGGGACATACACTACGAGCTTCAGCCATTTTGTGGTAGAATTTCAAAATGTCCTTAAAAATAAAGGCATTGCCTTTGAACTCACTGACATGGGCACCATCATTGAAGGCCAACTGCCACAACTCCTAAATATCCTTCAGGAGTTGCACGAGATCCCCTTTGAAATGGGAGAAAAACGGGTCTATACTGTGGTCAAGATAGATGACCGTCGCGACAAAAAGACAGCCCTTGGGGACAAGGTGAGATCGGTTCAGCAACGCATAACCACCTGATTTATCTTAATGAAACGCATCACCATCCTTCTCATTTTCCTTTTCAGCGCCATGCTTCTATATGGCATCTTACTCAAAGAACCCCTCAAGGTATTAAAAAAGGCCACGACTATCTGCCTTGACTGCATTGGAATCGGGTGATGGAAAGACGCAGAAGCATTTCACAACTACTTTCCACACTCCTGGCCAATTCTTACTGGCTTTTTCTGGGAAACACCCCTATATATCAAGGCCCCTTCAAGATGCTCTGCTCTCCAGGGCTCAACTGCTATTCCTGCCCAGCCGCGGCCTTTGCCTGCCCTGTGGGCGCCATACAAAACTTTACCACTACCTGGAGGATGGGGCTGCCTGCGGGCCATTTTGGGGCATATATTATGGGCTTTCTGGGCTTAATAGGCACTTTTATAGGCAGAATGCCATGTGGATGGCTATGCCCTTTCGGCCTTTTACAGGAATGGCTCTACCGCATCCCCAGCGCAAAGCTTAACCTTCCACGCCCCTTTCGTTTCGGGCCATATGTGTTTCTCATACTCTTTGTCTTTTTATTACCGGCCTTGCTCATAGATGAATCCGGATACGGCTCCTCGTGGTTCTGTAAATACATCTGCCCTGCCGGCACCCTGGAGGCGGGGCTTCCACTCATGTTCCTCACCCCTGACTTGAGACAGATGATTGGGGCCCTGTTTTTCAATAAAATCATATTGTTGTTCCTCATTCTGATACTATGCGTTCATATCTCTCGATTCTTTTGCCGAGTGGTTTGTCCATTGGGTGCCATTTACGGAACTTTCAATAAGACAAGCTGGTTACAGCTAAAATTCCATAAACACAACTGCGTAACGTGCAAGGCATGTTTTAAGATCTGTCCCACTGGAGTGTCCTTTTTTGATGGCACAGACTCCATAAACACCCATGCCTGCATTCGCTGCATGAAGTGCTACAGCATCTGCCCGGCAGACGCCATCTCCATTCAGTTGGGAAATAAATCTTCAGAAAACGCTATTCCCTTGGAGAAAGTGAATTACAACACATGAAAATGATATTGGCCACCAAAAACAAAGGTAAAATAAAGGAATTCAAGGCATTGGTGCAGGGGCTGCCCATTGAGCTTTTATCCCTGGAGGACATACCAGACCTACCAGAAGTGGAGGAGGATGGTTGCAGCTTTCAGGAAAATGCCCTAAAAAAGGCATGTGCCATCGCAAAATACACAGGGCTCACTGCCATTGCAGATGATTCGGGTCTGGAAGTAGATGCCTTAAACGGTGCTCCTGGCATACATTCCGCCAGATATGCCGGAGACAAGGCCACTGATCAGGAAAATATACAGAAACTGCTAACAGCCCTTAAGTCAGTGCCTTTTGAAAAGAGGACAGCCAGATTTAGGTGTGTGATAGTGGTCTGCACTCACACAAATAAAACAATCACCGCAGAAGGCACTTGTGAAGGCATCATCGCCACTGAACCACACGGCTCTCATGGCTTCGGCTATGACCCTGTGTTTTTGATTGACAGGATGGGGTACACCATGGCAGAGGTAGAACCAGAGATAAAAAACCGCATCAGCCATCGGGCCAACGCCATTTCAAAACTGAAAGAGATCCTGCCTGCTTTTCTAAAAGAGATAGGGGGTAAATGAAAAATGCAAAAACTCCAGACATACGATAAGGAAGAATGCCTACGTCAAGCAGTGGAGATAACCAAAAGTTATGCCCAATCCGGTGAAAATAAACATGGACAGATAGCAGATTTTCTGGAAATTGTTTATAATAAATTATTGGAACTCAAAAAACACGCATTAACCGAAGAAAAAATATAATCAGGAGGAAATATGCTCGATCCATCTCAGTGTACGCTCTACAGTGGAGGCATGAAGGGAGCAGAGGCAGAATTTGGTATCAATGCAGAACGTTGGAACGTAAAAGAAGTCAATTTTTCTTACAAAGGTCATCAGATGGAACGTACAAAAGACATCTATGTCCTCACCGAAGAGGAATTAAAACAAGGCGATGTGAGCATGGCCATAGTCTCAAGCCGAATGGGACGCACCTATGCCGAGGCTGAAAAGATACGAAACGTCATTCAATCCATATTTCACATGGTGAATAAAGGGCATCAGGTATTTGCCGTAGGCTGGATACAACCTGACAAGACGGTCAAGGGCGGCACAGGCTGGGCAGTGGAACTGGCCAAATTCTTCGGAAGACCGGTAAGCGTATTTGACCAGGGCGAAAATGAATGGTTCACATGGAATGGAGTGCAGTGGTTCAGGGACCTGCCCATCATCTGCCACAGGACATTCGCAGGCACAGGCACACGCCACCTCACTGAGCAGGGCAAGACAGCCATAAAAGAGCTGTTCGAACGCTCATTCGGCCCTCCTAAGCAATAAGATAAAAAGATGTCAATAATGCCAGGTCATTCACAATGCCCGGCATTATTGACAATACTCTCTTGTCTTGTGAAATACTATCTCTGGGAATAACTCCATGGCCCTGCCAAGTTTCCACTCGCTGGCAGCTAAGAATGCAAGATGACCTTCGGCATCCATTGCCAAATTAGCCTGGTTTTTGGCCCTAAATTCATTCAGTTTCCTGCGGTCTGCGCAGGATATCCACCGATGTAGTAACCGATATCCTCCTCTCTTTTTCAATGGCCATTCAATCACTCAAGGCATGACTGGATGCCTTACGGGCCTTGACTGCTCCGGCCAGTTGAATAGCACCCCCAAACAGCAGGCGTTTTTCGGTTAGGCTAGTCTTACCGGCATCAGGATGGCTTATAATGCCAAATGTGCGTCTTCGCTGTATTTCTTTTTTCAGTTGATTTTGCAATATATTCATTCCTAAGGTGAAATAAAAAACAAAGGCGTCCTAATTAATTGTTAATGGACGCCTTTACAAGGTCTCTTGTGTCTACACAAAAGGCATTTAACTCAACTTTCGCGGTTGTCTATTTTTGATAACTTTTTGTAATTATTATAGAATAGTGTCGTAATCCATGTTAAAATGGGTTTGTTACCAAGCAAATCCACTTAACATAGAAAAACGCTATGAACCTGGCTATAACAGAAACAGGCCAGATAGAAAACAAGATAAATCGCTTTTTTAAGGATTGGAGGTTGGGCACATTACTCAGACAGAGCAACATCAAATCTGTAGTTGCCCCCATTTTAAATTTGAACCAGGCTACAAATAACGATTGACGTAGGGTTATGGACAAAAGTCACTCATCAATCATTTGGGTCATCCTTTGAAAGCAGCAGAAAAAGCCTGCCCATATTCTTCAGTTTTCCTGCTAGCTCGCCAGCCTCATACCCCTCTCCCACATAGAGATCCACCCTGTGCGGACCCTGAATGGCACTGCCCACATCCTGATGAAAGACCAAGGATGCAAAGGGCTCTCCCTCGAAACCCTCTATATATAACAAAAACAGGCCGCCAAGACCGTAAATCTCCCTGTCCAATGCAATGGAGTATCTTGGTTCCAAACGCCGACCTGTGACCCCCAGGGGCCCGTCTTCCTCGAAACGAAAGAAGATATAACGGGGATTGGTGAAGCTCGCCTGCAAAAATCGCTCTGGATTGGCCTTGGCCCATGCCTCGATGGATTGCCATGAGACCTGTTCCAAGGGCAGTATTCCATGTTCTACCAGCCATGCCCCCACACTTCGATACGAGTGGCCGTTATTTGCCGCATAGTGCACGAACCGTCTGTCGCCATTTGGAAACACCAGAATTCCAGAGCCCTGTATGTGCAACATGAGGCCTTGCACAGGTGAGGCCAGCCATGCCAGTACAGGGGTGTTCATGGGCAGGGCCCCCTGTTCTATCTCGGCCCTTGTGTAATAAGGTGTCAGGCGATTGCCCACCACCCTCCCGAAGATGGTCTTGGCAGGCAGGGTCTTGTCGAAGTCCTGCAAGTCTACCTGCACCAGGTCAGGAGGTGGAGCATAGATGGGATAGGTGTATTGCTCCGTACGGCTATAAGATGCCGAAAGCTCCGGCTGGAAGTAGCCAGTTACCAGTACGCTTCCTGGAGCCATAGTGGTTTCAGGCTGGTTGACTGGGATTTGAAGACGATAAAATGTAAATCTCTGGCGCAAGGCCGCATTGAAGTCCTGAAGGCCTTCCTGTTGGACTTCATCTATGAGTTGTAACAAGACCTTATTGGATTTGATGAACCAAGGGAACAGGGCCTTTTCTTCTGTGCCGTTTTTTTGTTTTATGGCGACCTCTAAAAAGGCAAGATTGGAAGAGGCCGTCCTCTTCAGTGCATCTTTAGAAAAGACTGTAAGGTCAGGGACCTGGCCTTCATCCACTGCTATAAATGTTAGACCATTCCACGTGAAGGACTGTTTTTCAAGAGGAACAGGTGGTCGTTCCAAGTCCTTTTTTTTGACCCAGCCGCTACAGGCCCACAGAGACCACAGGCATACAAGGCAGATACAGACAAAAAAACTGCGCAACACCACGCCTAAAGCATATACATCACGTCTTGGAAAGATGGACATCCTGTTCTATGGCTCTGACCTGGTTTTTATAGACCTGTAGCCTCCACCTGTCCCTGTACCGCCTTAACCGATGCTGCCAATGCCTCTTTTTCCTCTTCGGTCAGCTGAAACTCCAAAATGCGTTCCACGCCACCCGCTCCCAGCACCACAGGCACGCCAAGAAATACGCCGTTGATGCCAAATTCACCCTCCAACCACGCGGCACATGGCATGACCTTTTTCTGATCCTGCAAAATGGCCTCGGCCATTTCAACGGCTGAAAGCCCTGGAGTGGAAAAGGCGCTCCCTGTCTTTAAAAGACCCACTATCTCTCCTCCGGCATGTTGTGTGCGGTGCACGATCTCGTCTATCTTTTCCTTGGGAAGAAGTGCTGTGACGGGCACGCCCCCTACTGTGGCCAGACGGACCAGGGGCAGCATATGATCCCCATGAATGCCCATGACAAGGGCTGATACACTGGAGGCTGAGACCCCCAACTCCTGGGCGATAAATGTGCGATAGCGGGCGGAATCCAGGACGCCTGCCATACCCACCACTCGATTTCGAGGCAGACCTGAGGTCTTGTATGCGGTATAGACCATGGCGTCAATGGGGTTGGTCACCACTACGATACAGGCCTCTGGAGCGTGCCTGACGATTTCTTCTGTGACACTCTTTACGATCTGGACATTTTTGGCCAGCAGGTCGTCCCTTGTCATGCCGGGTTTGCGGGCCAGACCTGCTGTGACGATCACCACATCTGAACCTGCCATGTCAGCGAAGTCTGATCCGCCCTTTACACTGCCATGAAAGCCGCAGAGTGGGGCTGCCTGGGAAAGATCCAAGGCCTTACCCTGAGGCAGGCCGTCCACTACATCCAATAGCAGGATCTCATCGGCGCTGGAACGGGAGACGGCCCACTGGGCGGCCGCGGCCCCTACTGCACCTGCACCAATTATGGTCAATTTCTTGTGAGAAGCGAGCTTGTTCAAGTGTTCCTCCTTAATTAAATAAAATTTATGGGCTGGTGGTAATTATATGTTACAAGTTCGGTAGCCAACTTTCGTTGCTGTATCACCTCACATAGACATACTAATACCGCTACCCTTGATTCATGGAGGCAATAGCCTATTTTTGAAGAGACATTATGATATAAAAGCAGGGTATTTTTTGATTAGTTTCATGATGCCCTGCCCCTCTGCTCCCATAATGACGGCGGTCTTGTCAAAAAAATCAGGTTGTGACAAAACCCTCTGTGCCAATATAAGTGAGACATCTTCCCTTTGTCAAATTGAAATAGGTCGGCATAAAAAGATAAAAAACTTGCATATCATAGCCGTAGTGAGTGTACTCCTGGGCACTCAAAAATTCTTCCGCTTCGACATCTCCTTGTAAAGCCACTGTCCAAGCCCTGTGCCCTTGCCCTGGGAGGCAAGTTTTGCCAGGTTTTCATCCATAAAGTAGGTATAGATTTCCTCCTGTTTGCCGCCGTCTAAGAGCCCGCTTTTGGGAATGGTCTTACGCATGGCCTCTAACATCTTGGTGAGGAACATGGCCTCAAAATCAGCACAGGCCTTTTTCATCTCCTTTTCACCCTTTGCCGCCTTGAGGGACTTATCCTGCACAGCCTGGCCCTGTTGCATGAAATCCAGTGGGTTTACAGTCTTTATGCCGTTTTCCATTAAATCACCTCCACATCTGCCTGAATGGCACCGGCCGCTCGTAAGGATTGCAAAATCGCTATCATATCGCGCGGTGTCACACCTATGGCGTTCAATGCCCGCACCAACTCTCCGATATTGCTGTTGGCATCCAAGACCAAGAGTTTGGCGCCCTGCTCCGTAACATTGACATTGGTCTGGGGTGTCACGGCTGTGGTGCCCTGGCTAAAGGGCTGGGGCTGTGAGACCTGTGGATTTTCCTTGATCTGAATGCTCAGATTTCCATGGGCAATGGCCACCTTGGAGATTCTGACATCCGCTCCCATGACCACGGTACCAGTCCTCTCATCCAATACCACACGGGCCCTTTGATCCGGAGACAATTCCACATTTTCAATGGCCGCCATGAGCCCGACCACATTGTTCTGATAGCTGGGAGGCACAGTGATCACGATGGTCTCAGCATCTTTGGCCCTGGCTATCTCACCCATCTTTTTGTTTATGGCATCCACCGCCCGCTGAACTGTGGTGAAGTCCGGATGAAACAGGCTCAGCACCACCTCATTTTTCTCGTTTATGGGAAAACCCACCTCCCTTTCCACAGAGGCACCGGCAGGGATGCGGCCTGCTGTGGGATGATTCTTTTGAGTGGAAGCGCCTGCCCCACCTGCTGCAAAGCCGCCTATGCTTATGGGGCCTTGAGCCAGGGCATAGACCTTTCCATCCACTCCCTTAAGGGGCGTTAAAAGCAGTGTTCCGCCCTGAAGGCTCTTGGCATCTCCCATGGAGGAGACCACCACATCCAACTTCTGGCCGATCTTGGCAAAGGGCGGAAGCTGCGCCGTCACCATGACGCCGGCCACATTTTTGGTCTTCAGATTCTTGGGGTCCACATTGACCCCCATGCGCTCCAGCATGTTGGCAATGGATTTGATGGTGAATTCCGCTTGAGTGCCGTCACCTGTGCCGTTGAGCCCCACCACCAAACCATAACCTGAGATCTGATTGCTCCTCATGCCCTGCACCTCAGCCATGTCCTTGAGCCTGGCCGCCATTGCCGGAAAGGTGCCGCCCAGAAGGCACAGGAGCAGGGAAAAAACACATACAATGCCTCTTAAATCAGCCAATCCCCTGAATATCATAGAAAAATTCCTGTTCATCAGAACGGTGAAACCGATCCAAGGATACGAGCCAGCCAGCCTGGGCTCTGTTTTTCGCTGAGCACACCACCTCCTGTGTACTCCATACGGGCATCCGCAATGCGCGTGGATGGAATGGTATTGTCAGGCGAAAGGTCCTTGGGCCTGACCACGCCTGAAAGTATGAGATATTGGGTCTCGTTGTTGATCTTCAGTTCCCGTGTGCCCTCCACCACCAGATTGCCATCCGGCAGGACCTGAACCACTCTGGCGGAGATGGTGCCGGTCAGAGAGGAATTGCGGCTGGTTTTGCCGGAACCATCGAATGTGTCCTTGGTGCCTCCACCGATGGCAGTGGAGGGATTGATGGTGGAGCCCGGATACCCAGGCTGCACCTGTTCCACGAATTCAAGACCCGCCACACCCGTCAACCCCACATTCATATTCGAGTTGCGTGAGGTCTTGGTGCTGACATCCTTGGAGCCCTTCAGATTTTCCTGAATCAGAATGGTGACCACATCCCCCACATTTCTGGCCCTGAAATCCCCATAAAGGCTGCTCTCCTGATTGGGAATAAAAAGGGACCCTTCGGCAGGCGGGGCCTGCACCACCGGAATCTCCCGGACAGTGGGTTTCAGCATGGCCTCGGGTGGAGAAGATGTAGCGCACCCTGCAAGACCCAAAAGCAAAAAGATACCTAAAATATGGGTGTTATGTTTCATAACTCTACTCCTCATCAAAAACTTAAACCATAAGAATAAAGATAACAGCCCTAAAAGATGGCCATCACCGTCTTTTCATTAAGCACCTTAGCCACGATCTCCTTTTGGCTCATCAGGTTTTTGACCTTTATGAGCTCATCTTTAGCCCCGTCCTGTCTTGCCTCTCCCGGAGCGCTTACGGAAATTGTGGCTGATTGCGCAACTATGGTGACCATGCCCCCCTTTTTTACCAGTTTAGGCGGGGCCAATATGGCCTCGGAAAGGGGTTGGCCCTGCCTGACAGAGTATTTCAGAGACATCCCAACGGCCTTGCCCAAGTCCAGGACGATGCTGTTGGGCAGTCTGGAAACCGGAAACTCCGCCACGGACAGGTCGGCCTGGGAGATCACATGTCCTTTTTCAAGGGGCGCGGCTGCACAGACCACAGGCAGATACGCCTCCACAAGGGCTGTAGCGCGCATCTGACGGACATATTGCCCATTGACCCTCAAAGTAAAGATACCCGAGACCCGGCCAAGCATATTGTGATTGGGCAGCAATTCAAGGGATGTCTCCAGCGCTCCTGCCGGAACTGCAATCTGGGCGGGGTAAGTCCTGAAATCCTGAATGGTTATGCGAGCCCCATGCAAAGGATTTTCCTTCAGGATCCTTGCGTTGAAGGCTGGTTCAAGGTCCTGGCCGATCACCGTCATGGTCTCTGTTCTGCCAGCGGCAGGGGCCTGAGCGATACAACAGTCTGCTGAAAACAAAATTGTCGCAAGAAACATCAGGACAAACCACCTGTTGTATAATTGCGGCAGAATTTCAGCTTTCATGACCCATTCCTCCTAAAATACAAGGCCCCTGACCCTGCATTATCTCTTGAGATTTGCGGCGATGCCCAGCATATCATCCGCAGTCTGCACGCTCTTGGAGTTGATCTCATAGGCCCTCTGCGTGATGATCATGGAGACCATCTCCTTGACCACGTCCACATTGGACTGCTCCAGAAACCCCTGGGCTATGGTCCCGAAATTTTCTGTACCAGGGGCGCCTTCCACAGGGTCACCTGAGGCATTGGTGGGCCGAAAGAGGTTCCTGCCCACGCTGTAAAGACCCGCAGGGTTGGCGAAATCGTAGATTGAGAGCTGTGCCGAGGCCAAGGCATTGCCCTTGGCATCAGCAGCCACAAGAAGACCATAGGGATCTATGGTGATATGGGTGGTATTTATGGGCACGGCAAACTCCGGCTGAAGCCTATCCCCATTGGAGGTGACGATGAAACCGTCTTTATCCAACTTGAAGGCGCCAGCACGGGTATAGAGCTCTTCGCCGTTGCTCACCACCTTGAAAAACCCCCTGCCCTCTATGGCCCAGTCCAGGTCATTGCCTGTGCTTTCATAGTCCCCCTGCGTAAAGATCTTCTGTACAGCGGCAGGACGGGAGCCCATGCCTATCTGCATGCCTGTGGGCACCTGAGTGCCGTCTGCGTTCTGTGTGCCAGGCATACGCGTGGTCTGATAGAGCAGGTCTTCGAAATCAGCGCGACTGCGCTTAAAGCCAACGGTATTGGTGTTGGCAAGGTTGTTGGCGATGACATCCATATTGAACTGCATACTGTTCATGCCGGATGCTGCTGACCAGAGTCCTCTGAACATATTGAAATTCCTCCTTTATTTCAAAAAATCAAATCTATGCCGGCCTGCCCACTTCATTTACGGCCTTGTCATCCAGGTGATCCACGGATTGCAGGGTCTTCTGCTGAACCTCATATGCCCTAAACATATCGATCATGTTCACCATCTCTTCCACTGGATTTATGTTGGAGTCCTCGATAAACCCCTGTCTGACATGCGGGGTTTCCGAAGGGACAGGCTGACCGGATGCCTGTGTCTCGGCATAGAGGTTCTGCCCCATGCGGTCCAGTCCATCGGGATTGGTAAAGTTGACCACATCAATTCGGCCCACCTCTGTTTCATCCACAAAGAATCTGCCGTCTTCAGAGAGCCAGATGCCCTTGCCTGTGGTGTCCTGAAGGATTATGGGCGCTCCATCACCCAGTACCGGATAGCCTTCCTGTGTGACCAACTGATTCTGGGCATCCAACGTAAAGTTTCCGGCCCTGGTATAGCGATTTCCGGCCGGTGTCTGAACCACGAAAAAGCCCTCTCCCTCTATGGCGAAATCCAGGGGATTCCCTGTTTCATGGGTGGGGCCTTGAGTAAAAAGGGTCTTTTCGATCTCCCCCTTGGCCGTGCGCCGGGTGGCGTCTATCTGGGGCAGGAGATACTCCTCAAAGGTGATCCCCTGTTTCTTAAAACCCACTGTATTGGTATTGGCCAAATTATTGGCGATCACCTGCTGACGCCTCTCCAGCAAAATGGCGCCCTCCAATGCCTCCATGTGACCAAGCCGTGCGTGTGGATGGAGTCCATAGCTGAAATTTAAACGGATATTCTGCATGACTTTTACCTCCTACCTAAAGTGATATGCAATAGTTGTGCCTGTGAGTCTTTTTAATATTTTAATAATAACTCTCATTTCTACTTGATTTTTAATATGACTGAGTATATGTTAAATCTACATACAAACCTAAACTTTCACATAGAAAGGCACAATCCATGACACAATCCTTTGAAAAACCCATTACCGACATAGAAAAACTCAAGCAGTCAAGGGAGATAGTAAATCGCATAGACTGGAGCATGACCCCTGAAAAGGCCATTGACATGTATCTGGAGTGGGGAGCGGGCTGGACTCGCGGCAATGATTTTGTCAGGGGTGCAGAGGATGAATCCATCTATT
>Ga0209162_1002400_pt1 | contig 16512 bp, 14 predicted proteins | sample YNPNPMetaG_FD_187121 | JGI IMG/M metagenome (GOLD analysis project Ga0209162, IMG submission 187121) | Anoxygenic and chlorotrophic microbial mat microbial communities from Yellowstone National Park, USA - YNP NP MetaG (SPAdes) (version 2) ... | reverse complement strand
CTTTGTTATATTGCCAGCATAATGATGAATATTATTTTGTGAATTATGGAAAAATATTTTTTCGACGAAATTGTTCCGCGAAAAGGCACCCATTGTCTGAAATACGATGCATGCAAGCAACGTTTTGGTACCGATGATGTACTTCCGCTCTGGGTAGCGGATATGGATTTTCGTGTTGCCCCTGCTATTACTCAGGTAGCTGAACGTATAGTCAAGCACGGTATTTATGGGTACCATCACCGGACTTCACGTCATTACGAAGCTGTGATACATTGGCTATTGACGCACCATCGATGGAAAGTTGAACCCCATGAGATTTTCTTTACTCCAGGCGTAGTACCCGCCATCAGTTACCTTATTCAGGCTCTTACCCAGCCAGGCGACGGTGTGCTTATTCAATCTCCTGTGTATTATCCTTTTTTTAGTATAATAAAGCAAAACCAGCGCAACCTGCTGATAAACCAACTTGTAGAAACCAACAACTACTACACGATCGACTTCGACGATTTTGAAAAAAAAGTTTCGCAAGCCAAGCTATTTCTGCTCTGCAGCCCCCATAATCCTGTAAGCCGAGTATGGACAGAAGAGGAACTGCGCCGAATGGCCGATATCTGTCTGAAATACAATGTGCTGATTATTGCCGACGAGATACACAGCGATATTGTCTTTGGTGAGCGTCGTCATACTCCTTTGGCCACGCTTTCGGAGGCCATAAAAAACTGTACGATTACCTGTCATTCGCCCAGTAAGACATTTAATCTGGCCGGTCTTGGCCTTGGATATGTAATTATTCACAATCCCAATCTGCACAAGCGTTTTCACGATTATTATGCCAGCTTGTATGGCGATGGGCTCAATGTTTTTGCCTATGAAACCATGGTAGCAGCATACAACGAAAGCGAAGACTGGTACCGTACTATGCTTGAGTATGTGTACGACAATTACCTTTTTTTAACGGAGTTTATCAGTCGTGAACTACCGTTTGTACGTTATACTCCCCTTGAAGGCACCTACTTGGTATGGCTCGACTTTAGGGCACTTCGGTTGGGCGACGCGGAACTACGCAAGACTGTTATTGAAAAAGCCCGGCTGGCTTTAAACGACGGACCTAGCTTTGGGCCCGGAGGAAGCGGATTTCAACGCATCAACTTGGCCTGCCCACGAACAGTCCTTGTAGAAGCCCTGCAACGACTCAAACAATTGGATTATTAGCAACCCTTAAAAAGTCATTTTTAATTTTACGAATTAGGCACTTGCCCAATATTACCAATAACATAACATCTGGCTATTTCTACGTGTTCAACCTTTTGCTCGGCGAAGTCTGTGACTTCGCCGCATGTAAATTGGTCTACAGACCACCCGCGTAGCGGATAAATACTGCCGCTACTTTCCATTACTCAATCTTATCAATCGTGTCCTTACCTTTTTTCCTTTGCGTTCTTTGCGTCTTTTCTTAGCGACCTTTGCGGTTATATAATCAGCTTATAATCATCAACTTATAATTATTTTCGAATAAACGGAAAGATATATCTTATCCCGTATGTGTATCTTTCACCTTGTGCCTAATTCAATTAATTTTTTTCGGACAATAACAATTATTTCCAGTAAAAAAAAAGGGGGGATACCTTAGCGGTACCCCCCACTTTTTATTGAGGTCAGAACAGGCCTTCGATCGAGAGATACCTTTCACCGGTATCGTAGTTCACTGTAAGAACCCGACTGCCTTTGGGTATTTCGGGTAGTTTTTTAGCTACCGCAGCCAAAGCAGCACCGGAAGAAATTCCAACAAATAACCCCTCCTCACGGGCAGCACGCTGGGCGTATTCAAAAGCTTCCTCTTTAGTTATTTGTATTACGCCGTCAAGAATCTCGGTATGCAGATTTTTGGGAATAAATCCAGCACCAATACCCTGAATGGGATGCGGACCCGGCTGCCCACCACTAATTACCGGTGATAATGCAGGCTCTACGGCAAAAACTTTCAGATTGGGGAATTTGGGTTTGAGCACTTCGCCAATAGCAGTAATATGTCCCCCCGTACCTACGCCGGTAATAACATAATCAAGCCCTTCGGGAAAATCGTTGAGGATTTCCTGAGCGGTAGTACGCTTGTGAACCTCAATGTTGGCCTCATTGCTAAACTGATCGGGCATCCATGCATTGGGAATAGTTGCTACCAACTCCTTGGCTTTCTCAATAGCCCCGCGCATGCCTTTTTCCCGGGGAGTGAGTTCAAAGGTAGCACCGTATACTGCCATCAACCGGCGCCGTTCAACGCTGAACGATTCGGGCATAACCAGTATAAGCTTGTACTTTTTTACAGCTGCTACCATGGCCAAACCAATCCCCGTATTCCCCGACGTAGGTTCTATGATAACGCTACCCGGTTTTAAGATCCCCTTTTTCTCTGCATCCTCAATCATCGAAAGAGCAATCCTGTCCTTAATACTATTGGCAGGATTAAACTTTTCCATCTTAACCCACACCTCGTGGTCGTTTCCAAATAGGTTGTTTACACGCACATGGGGCGTGTTGCCTATCGTCTCAAGAATGTTTTGTGCTTTCATAATTGTATATTTAAAAATTAATACCTAAAATCATATAGCAAAAATATGATTTTTTTCTAAATAAAACAATTTTTTTTATTTTTTTTCAAATACTTAAAAATAAACCATTTACAAGTATTTGTCCCTTTTGCTCGGCGGAGTCTGTGGCTCGCCGCATGTAAATAGGGGTCTACAGACCACCCGCATAGCAGATAAATTTTGCCAATACTTTCCAATACTCAATCTTGTCTATTGTGGTCCTTACATTTTTTCTTTGCGATCTTTTCGATTATTATAATCAATAGATAATCTGCAATTTATAAATTCTTTTCGAATAAACGGAAAGATATATCTTATGCCGAAGAGTAATTTTGCATAAGAGTTTGAAACAGAAGTAAAAAACCTATATGTTTGTAGTCAATAATTTAGTGAGCCGATCATAAATGTTACCAAGGAACATAAAATATTTCTGGTGGAGATTTCCGGTCATATATTGTTTAACATTACTTTCAGCATGCAGTTCCACCAGATTTGTTCCGCGCGATCGCTATTTGCTGACGGATATTAATATCGAGATTCAGGGAGACAAAAAAAACATTAAAAAATCTGACATTGAGCCTTTCGTACGGCAACGGGCCAACACGCGCTTTCTGAATCTATTTAAATTTCAGCTATGGCTCTATAATCTGTCGTCGTCCGACAGTAGCTTATGGCTGAGCAACTGGCTGAGAAAAATTGGCGAAAATCCTTCGCTTTACGACCCCTTTGTGACCGAACAATCCAAGCAACAAATAAAATATTTCCTGGAGGAACAGGGGTATTTTAATGGACGGGTGGAAGATTCGGTAATCATTCGCGGTCAGAAAATAAAGTTATTTTTGACGGTATACACTGGTCGGCCCCGCTTTATCGGTCAGGTAAAATATTTTTTTGACGATCCCGAAATTGAAAAGCTTGTACTATCTGATACCTCACAAAGTCTCTTAAAAAAAGGCGACCGTCTACAGCTGGACATTCTGCAAAACGAACGAATCAGAATAGAAACCATACTCCGCAATAATGGGTATTTTTCCTTTACCCGCGACTACATCTCTTATCAGATTGACACTTTAGCTGATCCTGTCAACGCACACCTGCAGGTACAGGTACATAATGTCCGACAGTCAAGCCCGGCCGGAGAAGTTAGCATGCAACGACACTTCCGCTATCGGATAGGTAATATTCAGGTCTGGATTGACAACCAACGTATGTCCGATACGCTCAATTATCGTGTCGATAGCATTATGTACGACATAGCAAGCATTGAAAATACTACCTATCTTTTCAGGGATGCTATTACTGTTAGGCCTGCTGTGCTTCACAACAACATACTCATTCGTCCCGGCGACTACTATCGTCAATCGGATGTGGAAGAAACCTACAAACGCTTGTCTGCCCTCAGGCTTTTTAAATTTATCAATATCGGGTTTGTTGAACACCCCAACGACTCTACCTCTGCAGATTCTGCCCACATTATCGATTGCAAAATTCAGGTTTCGCTCCAGAAATATCAGTCGTATCAAACCGAATTTGAAATCACCAGCCGCGTCGGACTGGGCGTTACCGGCAATGTTAACTATCAACATCGCAATTTATTTAAAGGCGGCGAAACTTTTTCGGTTAAGCTGAATGGTAGCACAGAAACCGTCAAAAGTACCCAGAGCTTCCAGTTTAAAAATACCCTTGAGTTTAGCACCGAAATGGGATTAAGTGTTCCTTCACTACTCGTCCCCTTTATTTCGTCACGTTTTGAACAGAAATATTATCCGCGTACCAATTTTACAACTTCCTACAACTACCTGCGACGGATACAGTATACCAACCATGTTTTCAATACCTCTTATGGCTTTTCTTGGTCGGCTTCACGCCACACTTCGATAAAAATAAATCTTACCGACATCAATTACGTCCGTATTTTACGCCTCGACAGTTCATTCTACCAGTCAATTAACAACACCTTTCTGAAAAAAAGCTTTGAAGATCACCTGATTACATCAAGTTCCATCAGTATGATTTACACCAATCAACAGGGGAACAAAAATATCCCTTTCCGGTATCTTCGGCTGGGAGTCGAATTTGCAGGCAACACTACCGCTTTACTCTTACGCACATTAGGCGAAAAACCAGATGCCGACGGAATCTACCGATTATTTCAGATACGTTTTGCACAATATGCCAAGTTTGATGCCGATCTCAGACAATATCTCCCATTGGGGCAAAACAGCAAGGTTGTTTTCAGATTTCTTTCCGGGATAGCATTTCCGTATGGAAATTCCAACAATATTCCTTTCGAAAAGCAATATTTTGCCGGAGGCGCCAACAGCATGCGTGGTTGGCAACTGCGTAGCCTGGGACCAGGATCATTCAGCGATACCACTCAGGTTGCATTCCCCGACAAAACTGCTGATCTTAAGCTTGAGTTCAACACCGAATTGCGTTTTAAAATGTTCTGGAAACTCGAGGGCGCTCTATTTACCGACATTGGCAATATCTGGTCGATCAGTAATAACGACACCCGACCCGATGCCCTGTTTCATTTCAACAATTTTGTGCAGCAACTGGCCGTGAATTCTGGTATTGGATTGCGGTTCAATTTTTCTTTCTTCGTTCTAAGACTCGACATGGGATTAAAACTGCGTGACCCCGCAAAACATTCCCACCCATGGGCAATCTCATCATTCCGATGGATCGAACTTCTTAACCCAACCATAGGTATTGGATACCCCTTTTAAAATTTTTGAAATCAAAATTTTATAAAAAATAAAAGATATTTTTGGAATATCTAACTTTTTGAAATAATTTTATCCTGTTTTAGGATGGTAGTTATTAATTTTTTCAGTCCGACTCACGATTGGTATTTACGATACTAAACTGCCAAGGATTGACATTACCGTCCATAAGGAATAGAGGATCCCCCCATGGAATTGATACATGTACATCAGATTCCGTTTGAAGCACTTTCTGAGGAAAGAATAGATGTATTGTTGCTTGCCTGCAGCGGTACACAAAATACTAATTCCGTATTACCCTCCTTTCTTTTACCCGCACGCAGGAAAATTATCATGGTATTCTGTGACGAGGAAATTAACACTGCCAATTTTCCACAGGATGCAGAAGTTGTACGTTTCAATACCGGCGCCGATATCAACGAAATACATGACACATTGGAAACCCTGTGCCATTTGTATCAGGGTGATAATGTGAAGCTGATGATCGACTACACCTACATGAACAAAAAAATTCTGGGGGCCATTGTCAGTTTTCTTGCTATCAATGAATTTACCTGCAATTGTTTGACTGTGTATTTTTATTGCGCCGAAGCACCTGCGGCCAACAATACTCTCCCACCAACCGAACCGGTTTTACAACCCATTTTGCTGTACGAAAATTACAAGTTCAATCAGCGACCTATTGCACTCATTATAGAGCTCAACGATACTGCATTATTCAAGAACGTTAATGAACTATATTATACTTTTTGTCCGGCTCAAGCCTTTTTTTACGTACCGGTACAAATGTTGAAAAAAGATTCCCGTGCAGAATTGGAACATTTCCGGGCATCAAAATTGGTAGAATACCTGCCGAATGATCTCGAATCCCTGGATGAAAATCTTCGACAACTATGCCGACAGTTGCGTCTGGAACACCGGTAGTTATCGTGTCAATAGGATCTAAGATTTTTTCTATGGTCGCTTTCTTAATCAATGCCCGATATCCCGATGTCGAAGTCTGGCAATATGGCGCTACATTTGGCGAATCCTCAGCAATTAGCAACAACAGCAGACTTGTTTATCGCGCTATTCTTTCCGATGATTTCCCGGATAAAATCTGTTGACCGATTCGCACAAATCTTTTATTGCTCCGAAAATATCTCTACATCCCACTGAATTTGGTTTTAATTTAATTTCCTAACCTAATGACATTTGCCTGTTCAGAATATTTTGAACGGGGAATATACATATGAGAATATTGCTTTGTTGCTTTTTAGCTTGTGTTTGCCTATATCAGCGTTTTTTTACATTATTCCACCCATTCACTTACATTTTCAATCATTTTACTAAAAAGTAACGTGGCAAACAATGTTTTATTTGCTTAACTTTGATTGATAAACGTCAATAAGCGAAGGCTATGAAAACTAAAAGCAAATGATGAAATGGAAAAAAAGAGGGCTTATGTTTATAAGCCTCAATGTAATGTTATGGGGATATGTACACACATCGGGACAAGCTGTAGGGCGTATGGAGATCAAAGATGGATGGGAATTTACCCAAGCAGGCATGAACGAATGGAAACCGGCAAGTGTTCCAGGAACAGTACATACCGATCTGCTCAACAACAAGCTTATTCCCGATCCGTTCTTCAGAACCAATGAAAAGGACCTGCAATGGATCGATAAGGTGAACTGGGAATATCGCACCAACTTTGAAATTCCCCCCGAAATGCTGAGGGCTAAAAATATTCAGATGGTATTCAACGGACTGGATACCTACGCCGATGTTTATCTGAATGATATGCCGTTATTCTCGGCCGATAATATGTTTCGTACCTGGCAGGTCGATGTTAAGCCTTACATCAAACAAAAAAATACCCTGCGCATATACTTTCATTCCCCTATCCTTAAGGGGCTACAACTGCTGGAAAAACATGGTTATCGTCTGCCGGCAGTAAACGACCAGTCTGAAAACGGAGGCTTGGGGCCCAACCCCGTAAGTGTATTTACCCGAAAAGCGCCTTACTCCTATGGTTGGGATTGGGGGCCACGCTTTGTTACCTCAGGCATCTGGAAACCCATCACTATAGAATGGTGGAACGACGCAAAATTAAACGATGTATTTATCTATCAGCAAAATATCGAAGCATCAAAAGCAAGTCTCATTGCCAAAATTGAGTTAACCGCCAGCGAAGCTGTCACGGGAGTGGTTACGGTAAGTGCCAACGGAAAGGCCATTGCACAGCAAACCGTTAATCTTCAACGAGGAAAACAAACCATAGATCTTCCTTTCAGCATCTCAAAACCCCGGCTGTGGTGGCCCAATGGACTAGGGGAACCCTACCTTTATAACTTTAACATCACCTTGCAAAAAGAAAAAGACACACTCGATACCCGTAGCATTATTACCGGTCTGCGCAAGGTAGAGGTAGTTCAGGAACCCGATGCCGACGGAAAAGGAAAGAGCTTTTATTTTCGTATCAACGGAAAAAAAGTCTTTGCTAAAGGAGCCAACTATATCCCCAACGATGCTTTTGTAACCAGAGTCACGGCTAAGGATTATGAAAAAATTATCCGTTCGGCCGTCCAAGCCAACATGAATATGTTGCGTCTGTGGGGTGGAGGTATTTATGAATACGACATATTCTACCAGTTGTGCGACCAATCCGGCATCATGGTATGGCACGATTTTATGTTTGCCTGCAGCATGTATCCGGGAGGAGAAGAATTTTTTGAAAATGTCCGTCAGGAGGCTATCGATAATGTGCGAAGGCTGCGTAATCATCCCTGCATTGTATTATGGTGCGGCAATAATGAAATAGAAACTGCATGGGCCGAGGGACACGAAAACTTGGGCTGGGGCTGGAAACAACGCTATACCCCTGAACAACGCAAACAAATCTGGAGCGACTATCAGCAAATCTTTAGCAAAATTCTGCCCGAAGTACTACAGTCGTATTCCCCAGGCACGTTCTACTTGCCTTCTTCGCCCACCGCAGGCGACGATATCGCTACTTATGAAAGTCGTTCGGGCGATATGCACTATTGGGGCGTTTGGCACGGGCTTCACCCCTTCGAAGACTTCAATAAGTATCTGGGACGTTTTATGAGTGAATACGGGTTCCAGTCGTTCCCCGAGTTTAAAACCGTTCAGCAATATGCCCTACCCGAAGATTACGATATTACTTCGCCCGTGATGTCGGCACATCAGCGAAGTGGCATCGGCAATCTGCGAATCAAACAATACATGGCCGACTGGTATAAAGAACCCAAAGATTTTGCCATGTTTCTGTATGTCAGCCAGCTACTTCAAGCCGAAGCTATCAAAAGTGCTATCTATGCTCATCGGCGTAATATGCCCTATGTAATGGGATCGCTTTACTGGCAGATAAACGACTGCTGGCCGGTGGCAAGCTGGTCGAGCATTGATTATTACAAAAGATGGAAAGCTCTGCATTACTACGCTGCCAAAGCGTTCAGAAACACCATCGTGATGCCTTACCTCAAAAATGACACCCTGCAGATTTATCTCGCTACCGATAACCCTGATGGTGTTAAGGGACAACTCAAACTCACCCTAATGGATTTTCAGGGTAAAATATTAAATACTTCCAGCGTACCCGTTAAAGCCAATGTCAATGAAGGGAAACTTTGCTATACTATTGCTGTAAGTCAGCTTCTGCAAGGGGCTGCCCCAGAAAATCACCTCATTTATGTCGAACTCATTGTCAATAAACAAACCATAGCCGACGATATCCTGTATCTGGTGCGACCAATGAAGCTGCAACTCGAAAAACCCCAGATTACCTACAATATACAGCCCCAAAACAACGGATTCCGAATTACGCTCAAAAGCAATGTGCTGGCTAAAAATGTTTTCCTTTCACTCAAAAAGAGCGATGGATTCTTCTCCGACAACTATTTCGATCTGTTGCCAGGAAAAGAAACAGTAGTCTACCTCAGCGAGACAGATACCAATATTGATGTAGCGAAAGAACTCGAAATCGTTACATTGTACGACAGCCTGCCTTAATAGGTAGCAAAGGCTGTATTGCCACACTACAGCCCTCTTACAAAATGATCAGTAGCTTAACAAAGGCCATCAACACTATACCCCCGACAACGGGGGTATGATGTTTTAGAAACTATGGAAACAAAAAAAGACGCCTAAGTTTTACTGTTCAGATTAAAGTATTATCTTGGCCTGATACACTTTACCATAACCCCTAACCTGCACAAAAATACATGGCCCCCTTCATCCTAACAGGCATGTCGATAGAATTTCTATCATAAACATTTCGACTCAGGATGTTGCGACCCAGTGAATCGGTAACGCTTACCTGCCAAAAGCGGTAGGTATCACTTGCAGGCCACGAAATCACAATTTTGTCTTTCTTTGCAATTACCCTGAGTTGATCATCCTGAAAATGTTCAACGGCTGTATTGAAATCCTGATCATCGGGAGGTATGGAATCAATTTCGGGGACAACGGGTGTATTGTCTTTCATAATCACAATTTCCCCGGCATCGGGAACGATATCAAATTCGATAAAAACAGCCGTGTCGCGTTGTACAATCCGTGAAAACACTCCCTGCTGATTTTGTTTTACTACAGCCGAAGGCCATGTTGCGGGCAAAGGACACCGAAGGGTTAAAGGCTGATGGTACACAGAATCGGGCAAAGAGTCAGTGACATTCAGCGTGTACTGGTCATTATTGGCAGCAAGCAGTGTTACAGATGCTGCATTTCTTTCCCTCGAATAAAGCGTAGCAGCCTTAAAAGTGGTAACCCAGTATTTTGCTGTTCGTGGGGTCAGGTACAGTAAGCTTTTTTGAAGTTCGGCCGAGGGAATGGGTGAATAACCGCCATCATTGTCGATTCCGTGAATCAAAAATACCAGCCAGCCCCCTTGTCTGGCAGCCTGTTGAAAATAATTTTTAAAGTCAGCATAGCTTTTTACAGCACCCAGATTACCAACGATAATTGAGCTAACATTGTAATAATCATCCGGTGTTGATTTTTCAATGTAACCCTGACAGCCACGTGCAGAAATGTAATACTTGCGCACGATAGAATCAATAGCCTTTACGCAGTATGGATAAGCATGAGTAAGGCATGGATATCCTATTTGCTGCTCAATGACAGATTTAGATTTAGCCAGTTCGGTATCCTGCTGTTCGGCACTTATCTGTCCAAAATTAGGATGCGTAACAGCATGGCTGGCTACCTCATGACCATGCCCGGCCATAGCCTTCAGTACCGGCCAGTTCGATGCCCAGTTGGTTACTGTAAATAATGTCATCGGAAAACCTGCTGTATCGAACATGGGACGTGCCTTGGCAAACTGATTGGCACACCCATCGTCAAAAGTATAGCAAACAGCCGCCTGCCTGAAACCATACCATGTGGCTATCTCAAACGATACTTCCTGTGCACCTGTCTGGCTAATGCCGACAACTGCCAGTAAAAAAACAAGTAAAATAGTACGTATCATATCCCTTTTGTTTTTTAATTGCTATCCCAAAAGTAGATAACAATCCAGACTTACATGGGGACGAATTTGTCGTAAACCGACACTTTTTTTGCACATTTACAGCTTTATCCCTTAAAAAAATCAGCCTGAATATTTAACCATGTCTAAAATTAGTTTATTTTTACGTAAAACATATCGTTTAACCACTTAAAAAAACACACCTATGAATAAAATTAGTTCTTTCCGGCGTTTCGTACCAAAGATTCTGGTATCGATAAGTTTCTGCACTTTGGTTTTATTCATGGCATCATGCCATTCAAAACCTCAGGCTACAGAGAAATTTGTAATTCATAAAGGGGTAAACCTTAGTCATTGGCTTTCGCAGGATTTTGGCTGGGAGCCCAAGTACACCTATATCAAAGAGTCGGATATCCGTTATATTGATAGTCTTGGATTTGATCATGTCCGTATTCCCATTGATGAACAGGAAATATGGGACGAACAAGGTAAGCCCATTGAACCCGCTATCAAACATCTGCTGATGTGCCTCGACTGGTGCATGAAGTATGATCTGCGGGCTATTGTCGACCTGCATATTATTCGCGCCCATCATTTCAATGCTGAAAACGAGGAAGGACACAACACATTATGGACCGGTACTGCGGCACAGCAGCATTTTGTTAATTTATGGATCGATCTTTCGAAAATGCTGAGTAAATATCCAACCAGTCATGTAGCCTACGAATTGCTTAACGAAGCGGTAGCTCCCACAGCCGACGATTGGAACCGGCTTTTCAGCAAGGCGCTGGCAGCTGTACGACAGATCGAACCCCAAAGGGTAATTGTAGTAGGATCGAATATGTGGCAATCGGTTCAAAACGTACCGCTGCTAAAACTTCCCGCAAATGATACCAATCTTATCATCAGCTTCCATTTTTACAGTCCTCTGCTGCTTACCCACTATAAAGCCAGCTGGACACCGCTGAGATACTTCAATGGCAAAGTTTCGTACCCGGGTTATATTATCTCCCAGTCCGATCTGAAAAACTATTCGGATACTACCTCAGAAGCCGCACGAAACATCGTTCAGGAACTGACCGAACCTTACAATAAGGAACGTATACGCACCATGATACAACCAGCACTTGAGTACGCCCGTGCAAAAAAATTGCCTTTGTACTGCGGTGAATTTGGCTGCCTACCTACGGTACCCCGCGATGCACGTCTGGCCTACTACCGCGATCTCGTCGGTATCTTCAACGAAGAAGGAATTGCCTATGCTAACTGGGAATACAAGGGCGATTTCGGAATATACTTCTTTGATTCTCAAAAGCTGAAATCCCTCGACCCTGACACAGCACTTATCCGTATTTTATTGGGTAACTGATTAAAAGACACTATTCAAAAGTATTGGTGTTAACCGTGTCGGAGTTCCTACAATAAAGCAGATTCCCGAAAAAGCCATCCAGTCGTAGGGATGATGCAATACATTTTTGCGGATCTCAACTTATCATAATCCTGCTTGGGTTATCCTAAGCAGGATTTATAATGTGCGACAGACAATGATTTTACCACTCCAATCAACTTTTCCCACATCGCCTTATTCTACTTTATTCTGAGTCCATCACCTCATCGACATCAGAGCAGTCATAATTTACCCCCGTGATAAATAAATTGTCGGACCACATTTTCGGCATAGTTTTTTGAAACCGGAATCTGGATGCGATCCGGAGTATCGAGTTCAATAATCAGGCCCGAAGGATTTTTATAAACAATCCGCACCTTTGAAAAGTTTACTATATATGAACGGTGACACCTTACCATTCCCAATCTCCGCAATGCGGGTTCCAATTTTTTTAAAGAATTTCTTAACAAAAAAGTCTCAGTTTTGCCCTGAACTTGATGATATATATTTACATAATTGTCATTAGCCTCGAGATAAAGCAGATTCTCGAACTTCAAGGAAATTCTCAGTACTCCTTTTTCGTCGAGAAATGGGATGAGCAAATTAGTTTCGCCTTTGACAACAGGCGCATCGCTTAAATTTTCAATATACTCTTTTTTATCCTCGTACGAAAAATATAGCCACAGCACAGTATATGGCAACAAAAGCACCAAAGCAGTATTCTGAACCGAAATTCTAAGCAAATCGAAAAAGCTGCGTTTGTCGTTCAAAAAAATCAGCTCGAACAAAGCATAAAACAATGCCATAAAAAAAATCTCTGCCCCTATCCACAGCAAGTACTTTAAATAGCTAAGCGGTTTATTTTTATACAGTTGATACATAATGACTCGGCTAACCACCACCACTACCACGCCCGTCATAATGATCAGGCTGGAATAGAAATGAAGTTGCCATTTACTAACAGAAAACCAAAGGGTTACACCAAAAGGTGCATAAATATTGATAAACAGCAATGCAAAAACAGAGGTATAGACAATCAAGCGGATGATATTCTTTTTCTGCAGCAGATAAGATGGTATGGGTTGGTCTAAATTAACAAACGCCATAGGGAAAATTTTGATAAAAGTAATGAAAATTTGGTTCAAAACTTACCCCATTATTATGCATTTTACCCCAAAATAATATTTTTGGTCACAATATGGGTTGGAACATCCCATTTATTTTGTTGAGCGCCAAAGGAATTTATTTCTTTGCATCAAAGAAATTTATCATGGCAGCAATAGGGACTATCGTAGTAGATATTGACCGATGCAAGGGATGTGGCCTTTGTATAGAGGCCTGTCCGCAAAAGGTACTGGGATTTACCGACAACCAGCTGAATATTAAAGGGTATCGCTACGTGGGATTGGTATCCGAGGGATGTACGGGTTGCACCAATTGTGCTATTGTATGTCCCGACAGAGTCATCACGGTTTATCGACAAAAAAACACGCAATAGATATGGGAGAAATACGATTGATGAAGGGCAATGAGGCCATTGCCGAAGCCGCAATACGTGCCGGTTGCGATGCTTACTTTGGCTACCCTATTACTCCTCAGAGCGAAATTTTGGAATACCTTACAGTAGCCGACCCTGAAAAACATACAGGGATGATTGTTCTGCAGGCCGAGAGCGAACTTGCAGCTATAAACATGGTGTATGGGGCAGCTGCGGCCGGCAAAAAAGTCATGACTACCTCATCAAGCCCCGGTATTAGCCTGATGCAGGAAGGCATATCGTACATGGCCGGCGCACAGTTGCCGGGAGTGATTGTCAATGTCGTAAGGGGAGGCCCCGGTTTGGGCACCATCCAACCCTCACAGAGCGACTACTTCCAATCAACCAAAGGCGGAGGACACGGCGACTACCGACTTTTGGTCCTTGCCCCCGCTTCGGTTCAGGAAATGGCCGACCACGTAAAACTTGCCTTTGATCTGGCTTTTAAATATCGAAACCCGGTGCTGATCCTTTCCGACGGAATTATAGGGCAAATGATGGAAAAAGTAGAGCTTTTTGACCCTATACCTCGTTCGGAAAATATACCAGACTGGGCTGCATGCGGCAAAAAAAACAGATCACACAATATCATTACCTCCCTGCATCTCGATGCAACCTTACATGAAAAATTAAATCAGCAACTTAAGGAAAAGTATGCCCGTATGCAAAGGGACGAAGTCCGTTACGAAACCTATTACTGCGAAGATGCAGAATACCTGATAGTTGCCTATGGATCAAGTGCCCGAATATGTCAAAAAACAGTATCAATAGCCCGCAACCATGGTATTAAACTGGGCTTGCTACGACCCATTACCCTATTTCCATTCCCTTCAACAGCCATAGCCAATCTGGCACCTCAGCTACAGGGAATATTGTCGGTCGAAATGAGCCATGGACAGATGGTAGAGGATATATTACTGGCCACTCGGCAGTTTCCCGCCCTTAAGGTCGAACATTACGGGCGCTATGGTGGAGTAGTACCTACGCCCGAAGAAGTATACGAAGCTTTCACCAAGCTTTTCATTCAATTCAATTAAGATTATGGACACAACTATTATCAAACCCGAAAACCTTGTATATCAGCGCAGCCGGCTAATGACCGATCAACCCCTTTCTTTTTGTCCCGGCTGTGGTCATGGAACTGTAACCCATTTGGTAGCAGAGGTTATAGAAGAATTAGGAATCGAAAGCGAAGTGATAGGAATAGCCCCTGTAGGTTGTGCAGTTACTATTTACGATTTTATTGCCATCGACTGGATAGGAGCAGCGCATGGAAGAGCAACAGCTGTAGCAACAGCTGTAAAAAGGGTACTCCCCGATCGATACGTTTTTACCTATCAGGGCGATGGTGACCTTGCCGCTATTGGTGCCGCCGAAACCATCCATGCCTGCAACCGCGGGGAAAATATTACCGTAATATTCATCAATAACGGAATATATGGCATGACGGGCGGACAAATGGCTCCTACTACCCTAGCCGGAATGAAGACCTCAACCTCGCCCCGCGGACGTGATGTGTCCTGGCAAGGTCCTCCTATCGACATTACACGCATGGTTGCCATGCTCGACGGAACATATTATGTAACCCGACAAGCTGTTCATACCCCTGCCGCAGTCAGAAAAACAAAAAAAGCCCTGTTGAAAGCATTTGAACTCCAACGCGAAAAAAAGGGACTGGCTTTTGTGGAAGTCGTCTCCAACTGCAACTCGGGATGGAAAATGTCGCCCGTCGAAGCTAACCGATGGATGGAGGAAAATATGTTTAAATTCTACCCCCTAGGAGATATTAAAGTAGACGGACAACTGCTAATCAAATAACTAAAAAACACTGGCTATGACGGATGAAATTATTATTGCCGGATTTGGTGGACAAGGAGTACTTTCCATGGGCAAAATTATGGCCTATGCCGGAATGATGCAGGAAATGTATGTTAGCTGGATGCCATCGTATGGTCCGGAAATGCGAGGAGGAACTGCCAATGTCACTGTAATCCTGAGCGAGGAACCGGTAAGTTCACCTATACTGCGCAACTACGATACTGCAATTATTCTTAGTCAACAGGCTCTTGATAAGTTTGAACCTTTGGTGCGCAAGGGTGGAACCTTGCTTTACGACAGCAATGGTATTGTCCGTCTGCCTAATCGCAATGATATCCAGATTTTTTCTATTGATGCCGCCGCTGAAGCAGCACGACTTAAGTCCCTTCGTACCTACAACATGATTGTACTGGGAGCTTATCTGCGCCTTAAGCCATTGCTTAAACCAGAAAATGTTAAAAAAGCCATTGAAACCAGTATCCCATCTCGCTATCATCATTTGCTCGATGAAAATTTAAAAGCACTCGAACGGGGTATGCAATTAATGGAAAAAGCGCTGTGTTGATCATAAAAAAATAATTATCCTTTGCTTTAACATGCCAAAAACCTGAATTACTTCCAGATTCCCTGCTCAGATTTCAATATTGTCAAAACATTTTTGTAGGTTCTAAGTTTCTGTTTACGTGTAGATATGATATCCTCTGTCGGCCGACGGAAACGTGAACCTGTAAAATCTTCAGTGGTTATCCCTCTAAAAGCCTTGGGTTTATTTATCAATTGAGTGTACTGTACTTAGCTTAGCACAGTTGCATGTATTGTCTATGCGTTTTTTAAATGGTTTGTTATTTATATAAAATATAATACTCCCCTAAATTAGGACCACTGGTTAAGTTAAATTTATTAATTTTAAACTTAAACTGGTGTAAGATGAAAACACAAAGACAAAAACATTCAGGGGCTTTCAAGGCGAAAGTAGCCATTGA
>Ga0209162_1002398_pt1 | contig 16522 bp, 14 predicted proteins | sample YNPNPMetaG_FD_187121 | JGI IMG/M metagenome (GOLD analysis project Ga0209162, IMG submission 187121) | Anoxygenic and chlorotrophic microbial mat microbial communities from Yellowstone National Park, USA - YNP NP MetaG (SPAdes) (version 2) ... | reverse complement strand
GTCGCGTAACAACCCTGGATCACCGCGCCCATTGTAGCGCACAAACGCACGCACACGGAAACCACGAGCAACAAGAGCTTCGACCAGATGACTGCCGATGAACCCGCCCGCGCCGGTAACGAGGATCGCCAAACTGTCAGTGTTCATTGTCATGTCATTATCTACTGAGTGGAGGGAGACCAGCTAAAGATTGTTGCCCCAGAATCAGGACTATTCTACAGTCGATCAGTTCGACCGATACGCAGAAAATCGCCGATCTAGCGATAGAACACTCGCATACTGCCATTAACTATGTCGTCACTGGCATCAAAATGCCTTGGGGTCATCAAAGATACGCCTCAGATTTGTTGTATGTGCCAGATTAACGCTTCGTGCCTGACCTGATCACGAAACCTATCTTATCGAATGCAGTGCTCCAAGATATGTCGCAATCCCTACATCATTATTGTATTCCGAGCGGTATAGCTACTTAGAGCCTATCCGAAAAACTGTGACCTCTTCGCCTGTGGCTTGATCGCCTTGCGTGCTGCCGGGTTATTCGGACAGGCTCTTAGCATCGTCTCACATCGGCGTCAGATAGCCTCATAAGACGTACCCCGCTGCAACTGCATCCTGGCGGAACATTTTAACGGTATCAAGCGAATATTCAGCCAGATCTTTACCGACCAACGTGAGCTTGCGCAGAATATCGTTTGTCGCCGTAATGATATGGCAGCCAGCCTGATCGGCCTGGAATATGTTGAGAAGTTCTCGTGGACTGGCCCAGATGAGTTCCTGGTTAGGGTAGGGACGTATCATCTCAACCGCTGCGGCCATCAGAGGCACGGGATCGCGCCCGGTGTCGGCGATCCTGCCGGCGAATACCGAAATGTAGCACGAAGCATGATCGCCAAGCGCCGCTGATACATCACGAACCTGAGCTAATGTCAGTAATGCTGTAACATTCAACTTGACGCCTGCCTGCGCGAGGCGGCGAATCAGGCCGTACGATGGTTCACCGGCGGTGTTCGTGACGGGAATCTTCACATACACATGCTCGCCAAGCGAGGCAAGCGTCAACGCCTGGCGCTCCATCTCCACGAAATCATCGGAGAAGACCTCAAAGGAGATGGGTCGATCACGAATGACGTTCAGAACTTCAGTCGCGAATGCACGGTAATCCGTGACACCAGCCTTACGCATCAGCGTCGGATTCGTGGTGAATCCGGCGATGTAGGGCTTCTGCGCCATCTCAAGCATACCATTGAGATCCGCACCGTCGGCGAAAATTTTCACGCGTAGCGAAGCAATCCGGTTCATATCAGACCTCGTGACTGATCAGGTTACATATCTGCCAGGCGGCATCAAGCAAGTCTGCTGCTGTAAAATGCGGAGCGCAGCGCTCGTGCTGGCTGTATGGCATGTCAATAAGAAACGTGACACAACCAGCCGCGCGACCGGCTGCAATGTCGCTCCAGCGGTCGCCGATCATGAAGCTGCGTGCCATATCGATCCCGTGCGTAGTAGCAGCCTGTAATAGCATGCCCGGCTTCGGTTTGCGGCAGGCACACCCATCGGCATTATCGTGGTAACATACTAGAATATCATCAAGTTCCGGCAACGCCGTGCGGAGCGCTACGTTAATCATATCTACCATCTCGCGTGTCTGCGTACCGCGCGCCACGTCCGGCTGATTGGTGACGACAATAAGCATGAAGCCGCGTGCGGCGAGAATCCTGAGCGCATCGGGCACTCCAGGCAATAGCTCCAGTTCTTCGACGGTCGCGGGTGGGTGAGGTATCCCATCGATGACGAGCGTACGGTTCAGCACACCGTCGCGATCAAGAAACACAGCGCGGCGCATCAACGTACCGACTCCCATTTCATCTCAGCAACCTGCAGCAATGGATGCGACACCATCAGGTGCCAGATCACCGCCTGGAACGACTCGGTGTGTGGCGTGATCGTCTTCGGATTAACAGTTGGCACGATGGCGCATACATCAGCTACCTGAGCGGTGAATCCGCCATCGCGCCCAACGATGCCGCAAATGGTTGCACCGACCTCGCGGGCATACTCCAGAGCACGCACCAGGTTGGGGCTGATGTTACGCTCCAGATTGCCGCCACCTACTGAGAGGACGAAAACCATATCACTTGCCGACAGGCGACTGCCGCGCAGCCAGTTCACAAAGACGCTCTCCCAGGATTCGTCATTGATCCGCGCGGTGAGCTCGGAAACATTATCGGTAGGAGTATATGCTTCAATCCCTGCAAGTTTGCGGAAATCGTTCACTGCGTGTGAAGCATTGGCCGCGCTGCCGCCCACGCCCAGGAAAAAGAGCCGTCCATGACGTTCCCGCAAGGCGACCAGTAACTCCACCATGCGATCGATCGCTGTGGTGTCAAGTCGATTGAGAATATCGGTCACTTCCTGAATATACTGGGATGTGTATGACATCAGGACTCCTTTTTATTCCGACGCAGCAAATACTCATGCGTTTCCGCCAACCCGGCAGGCGAACCTATCTCATAGAAGCGCCGGGTGACTTCAAAGCCGATCATTTGGCGTTCACGCACAAGCGCACTATAGAGATCCGCCAGGTCATAGGGCGTATCGGGCGGAATGCGTTCCAGCGCAGCGCGGCGCAATAACGCGGCGCCATAGTCGATATATTCCATCTCCGGTCGCGGATTCCGCTTGTTGTATTCAAGCAGCACGCCATCCTGAAACAGCACGTTACTCGTATCCCACCGATTGCCATTGCGCAATACCGTCATCAACCCCAGCGCATCCGAAGTCCGAAACGCTGCCAGTACCGCCTGATAGTCGATGTCGAGGTAGGAATCGCCGTACAATACCCAGAACGTTTCGCCAAGCAAGTTGGCAGCGCGTCGCAGCGCTCCACCAGTGCCGAGCAAGCGGTCGCCGTCATACGAATAGGTCAACTCCATGCCAAACGCGGCGCCATCACCAAGATGTGCTTCAATCTGCTCACCAAGGAACCCGACACACAGCACCACGCGGCGAATGCCATTGCGTCGTAACAGCGCAAGCTGGTGATCGATGAATGGTCTTCCTGCGACCTCCACCAGAGCTTTCGGAGTCGTCGTAGTGATCGGGCGGAGTCGGGTGGCGAGTCCGCCGGCAAGAAGAGCAGCGGGGATATCGGCGACTTGATCCATAGCTCGATAATATGTCATAACAGTCAAACTGGCGGACGCGACAGCGGATGATAATACCCGGTCAATCCCAACAGCAGGCCAACCACAATAGTGTAAAGCGCCAGCAGTGCCATAATCACTCGTTGCACCACTAGCAGCGAAGAGCGTGAATGCAGCATCAGATCCACCCGCCATGCCGCCATCACCGCCAGAATATATGTCATCGGGGCAAAATCAGCAAGATAGCGAATAGTCACCCCGGCAAACAATTGCAATGGCGCGAAACACAATATGGTCATACCAGAGACGCACACCGTTAGTCAGACAGTACTCCCATCCACTTCTGATAAAGCAATGCATCATGCAGGCGATATCGCCAGTTGGTCTCGGGATCGTAGGGATCGGAAAGCGCCAGCAGCTCAGGCGCTGGCTTGATCCGAAGGTGAAGCTGACCATGTACAAAAGCATCCGCCAGAAGATCATAATAAGAGCCAGCAACACTATTCACTTGCCCCGATGGCGCAATTGCCAGCGTGATTATGGCGCTCATAATCACTGCGACTACCATCAGTGGCATGAACCATTTGCGCTGTTGCTGCTGTAATCGTGGCCGCATTCATCACCTGCCAGACGTTCAGAGTGTCGTAGAGCGATCACCAGACGAAATAGCAGTACTCCAGCTACCACGCGCCATGCGCAGCGCCAGCAGCGCGCCGCCCAGCAGGGCAAAACTGGTTTGGATCGCCAGTGCGGTCAGCGCCAGTGCCAGCGCCGGACCCGAATTCACGGCAAACAGACTCATCAAAAACACAAACGAACCTTCGCTCACGCCAATCCCGCCAAGCGACACTGGCGCCATACGGATAATCCAGACCAGCGGCACCACCAGGCAGAAGGACATGAAACCAACACCGAGATCGAGCGAGAGCCCAATCAGGTAGTACATGGCGATGCCGGAAAGGATCGCGGCAACCGATATAACCAGCAGCAGCATAAAACGCGTTAATGGCAGGGGCGGTAGATCAAGAATTGGCTGAAGCGTGGCCATCACGCGCACAACTAACCGGTGCCCGACGAGCCGCATCAGAAGCGCATTTCGGCCAAACGCCTGCCAGAAACGGGTTCCAATTGCGAAGATCGCCCGCGGATAGAGCATCAGCGACACACCAACCAGACTAAGCGGCGCGATAATCGCTACCCAGATGCGCAGGCCCTCAGGCACCAGCGGCAGGTAGATCAGCATCGCCAGCAACCCTACCAGCAACGACGCCCCCAGACCAAGAAGCCGCTCCTGAAATGTGCCGATAATCGCTTCCGCTGTACGCCCACTGCGGCGCGCCACCTGATACATTCGCACCGCATCGCCGCCGGTGCCGGTTGGCAGAAACAGCGAAAAGAACAGACCCATCAGATAGAGCTGAAACAACTCCAGAAACGGCTGGTCGATTCCTGCATCGCGTAGGATGAGTTGCCAGCGACAGGTGCTCAACACAAAGCCAAGCCCCTGCACACAGAAAGCGAGCGCTAGCGCGCTGGGCGCTAGCGCGGCCAGACTTTCACTCAGATTATTCTGTCGCGCGGCAGAAACCAGAAAGCCAATCAGCGCAACGCTCACCAGCACCTGAAGCGCTGTGCGCAACGCTGGCTTTGCGATAATAAACACGATGCTGTTTTTAAGTCGAGTAATCAGAGTAGTACTTCCCTACTGAACAACGACCTTCGTTCCCTCGAAGTCAAAGCGGAAGCGCACCTCGCGCAGACCGGCCTGGAGCATCACGTGGCGCAGGCGAGTTTTGTCTTCAGTATAAAACATCAGGAACCCGCCGCCGCCCGCGCCAATCAGTTTCCCGCCGAGCGCGCCATTCGCCATTGCCAGATCATACCAGGCATTGATGGCATCGTTACTCATGTTGCCGCTCCGCTGCTTCTTATGTTGCCAGTGCACATTCATTAACTCGGCGAACCCGCGCAAGTCGCCAGACTCAAGCGCATCTTTGATCTGGTATCCCAGTTCCTTGATGAAATGCAGGTTGTCGATCATGTTCTGATTGCCCTGCTTGCTCTTTTCGTCCTGTTCTTTCAGAATACTGGATGCCGCTCGGCTGTAGCCAGTGAAGAACAGGAGAAGGTTATCCTCAAGGTTATATATCGTTTCCATACTGAGCTTCAGCGGCCAGGCTTCGACCTGGTCATTCGGCAGAAACTGAAAGCATGTGATGCCGCCATAGGCTGCAATGTATTGATCCTGTTTGCCAATTGGCTCGCCAAGTCGATCAATTTCAATGTGGCATGCCTGCTCTGCCAGTTCGCGCGGGTGGATCAGGTTCTTCTTATAGGTGTGCAATGCCTTCAGGAGCGCTGTTGTGAAACTCCCTGATGAACCCAGCCCCGTGCCAGCCGGAATATCGGCCATGCTCGTCAGTTCCAGATACGAGCCGTCAATTCCCAAAAGTTGCAGCGCTTCACGAATGATTGGGTGCTGGATCTCGGCGCTGCTCGGCACGCGCTCTATTTTTGAGTACTTGACGATCAGATCTTCAACAAATGTCTGGTGCAATGTGATGTAAACATATTTATCAATGGCTGCGGCGATCAGAAAACCACTGTGCTTACGGTAATATGAAGGCAGATCAGTTCCCCCGCCGCCAAGCGAGATTCGCAATGGACTGCGTGTGATAATCATAGGTATTCCTAATCCTATGGATTGCTGCTGACAGGATGTCCTGTCCCGCATCTCTGTGACTGACGATAAAGCGACTCGACGACAGCAAGCGCAGCGTATGCATCCTCAAGCGTCCCAAGCGGCGTTTGTCGCTCACTGATGCATGTTTGCAGATGGACAAACTCATCGCGCCAGGATGTGTCTTCGCCTGGATATTCCCAGATCGTCGTCTCAGGCGGACCCATCTGCGGCAGCATGCGGTAATATGCCAGGCGCTCAACGCCGTAACTGCCACCCAGTCCATCGACCTGCAGCTTACCGTCGCGCCCGTAGATCTCGAAGCTGAACATATTCTTCCACTCGCTGCAACTGGCGTGAAGCCAGGCAACCTGACCACCAGCGGTTCGCAGGAGCGCAAAGCCATTGTCTTCCACCGGCATCTGCCAGAAGAACGTCGCTGTCAGGCCGGACACTTCAGTAAAATCGCCGAGGAACCAGCGCGCCAGATCAATCAAGTGAATCCCCTGATCGAGCATTTCGCCTCCGCCAGCGATCGCCGGGTCAGCCCGCCACTCTCGTTCGTAGCCTAAACGCCCACCGTGGCCGTAACGCCCGCGAACATACATTAACGGACCCAAAGCGCCGGAGTCGACGATTTCGCGCGCTTTGCGCAGGGCTGGATGAAATCGATGGTTGAAACCAACCTTGACTGTCACACCTGCAGCTTTCGTAGCTTCCACCACTGGTGCGAGCTCCCGTGTACTGCGCGCAGCTGGCTTCTCGACCAGGACATGCTTGCCGTTTTGCACCGCCGCCAGCGTCACCGGCGCCAGCGCATCATTCGTTGTTGCAACAATCACCAAGTCTACATCGTCACGAATCACGATGTCCCGCCAATCGGTCGCGGCGATGCAGCCAGGGTACTGTGCAGCAAGATGCTGCGCACGCGCCAGGTTCGTGTCCACCGTGTATACCAGGCGCGCATTGCCAAGAGCGTGCGCCCGTTTCTGTCCGATCAGGCCGCAGCCAACAATAGCAGTACGAAGCGCCATGCTCTCACCACGTTATTCCACGGTCTTTAGGGACGATCCGCCTCAACGTATAGATATCGCTCCCCGCCAATTCGTCACGATGGTCAGGCAACTCGGCCCATCTGTCCCATACCGCACTGATCAACCGCCCGGTAATGCCATCGCTGGCTGCCGAACCAAGGAATACCGCCAGCGATGCGCCTTTCTCCAGCGGCGTCCCGCCTTCCTGTTGCTGTTTGAGTGAACGAGCATAAAACTGCGCACCGACTTTCTCCGGACCTGCGGCGATCACCTCATCAAGCAAGCGGGTATTGAGCGCCCCAGGAGCGATAGCGTTCACATCAACACGCGCATCTTTCAATTCCTCGGCGAAGGTTTCGGTCAGACGCACCACCGCCGCTTTGGAAGCGGCATAAGCGCTAATCCGCGGTAACGGCGCCGTAGCACCACCACCGGAGAGGTTAATGATCTTGCCATAGCCGCAGGTGCGCATGAGAGGGATCACTGCCCGACACATCAACACGGTACCGAATAGATTGATGGTGATGGCCTGTACCCAGTGATCCCAATCAACATCCTCAATAAGACCCATCGGCCCATAAACGCCAGCATTATTCACGAGAATAGTCACGTTGCCGAACAACTCGGATGCCTTGCGCACCAGTGCAGCGCAATCGTCGGGATCGGTCACATCGCAGCGCATAGCATCCACCTGCTGGCCTGGCTGGGTGGCGAGGAGTGCCAACTCGCACGCCACCTCGTTCAGCAGTTCTGCGCTTCGTGCCGCCAGCAGGACACTGGCTCCAGCGCGCACATAGGCCTCGGCGATTGCACGTCCGAGCCCCTGGCTCGCGCCGGTGATGATAGCGCTGCGACCATTAAGGTTAAAGTCCATGATCGCGATCTCCTCTGGATCTACCAGTCGCTACATAGGCGATTCGCACATCGGTGCCAAGCGTTTCCACCAGGAACCAGTTCTGGTCAATGACTGCTGGACGACACATGGTAGTTGCCACATCATCGGCTGTGAGCGAACGATAATCCGGCCACTCGGTAGCAACCACTGCCAGGTGAGCGCCTGCGAGTGCCGCTTGAGGCGTCGCACAGAGCGTCACGATACGCTGCAATTCGTCGGGTAGCGCCTGTACTGCCGGATCGTGGGCCTGCACACACGCCCCGCGCTCTGCAAGCCAGACGCAGAGTTCTACCGACGCCGAACGGCGCAGCGTACTGGTACCTGGCTTATATGTCAGTCCCAGCACTGCGACGATCGGCGAGTTAATGCCAGTTAGCAGCCGGGTCACGGTTTCGCGCATCCAGTGCTTGTGTTGCTCATTGCTTGCGAGGACGCCATCAACCAAAGGCGTTGCCACGTGGTGTTCACGCCCGTAAGCAGCGAGAAAGCGCAGATCACGCGCGAGCGTTCCGCCAGCAAAGGCCGCGCCCGGTGCGAGATAGGCGCGTGGACCGATTCGCCCCTCGCTCTTCAACCCGCGTTCGACCTCTTTCGCATCCGCGCCGACCACTTCACACAATCGCGCGATCTCATTGGCGAACGTCACCGAGGTCGCCAGAAATGCGTTCAGCGCATGCTTGGTCATCTCGGCCGACTCGACCGACATCCATTCGAGACGCTGGCAAAAAGGCGAGAACAGCGCCTGCAACGTTTCACGGGCAGCTGCGTCGCGCAACCCAACAATAATGCGTTCAGGGTGGCGGAAGACCTCGATGGCCTTGCCGAGGCGCAGGTTTTCCGGCGAATAAGCGAAACGCAGACCACGTTCGCGCCAGTCACGTTCGAGCGTGCCGGTAAAGCCCACTGGCACCTGCGACGAAATGAGCACCAGTGTGTTGGGGCGCAGCGCGTCGACAACATGCTCCATCTGGCTGCGAACAAAGGTGACATCAGCTTCGTCATCTTCATTGACCGGCGTATCGAAAGTCACCCACAGTACATCCGCCCTGGCGAGTGCAGCAGCAGCATCCGTGGTGAATGTCAAACGACCAGCGTTTACGCCTTCGGTAAGCAGCGCTTCGAGACCGGGTTCAAACAACGGCGGGCAGCCCGTGCGCAATCCGGTCACAATTGCCTCGTCAGTATCAAGGCCAACGACCTCATAGCCAACGGCGGCGAGGCACGCGGCAGTGACGCAACCGAGGTGCCAGAGACCATAAACAGTGACACGCATCGCCGATCTCCTATCGTCGTTCAAGCACCCAGTGGTTAGCCTGGAGATATTCCAGCGTGCGAATCACACCCATGCGAATGGTCAACTTCGGTTGCCATCCCAACGACCGCACCTTTGTCGTGTCAAGGAAGATGAATGGACTATCACCGATCCAGCCGCGCTCGCCGCCAGTATAGCGCCGCTCAGGATTGACACCGAGATGCTCGCAGATCCAGTCGAGCGAATCATCGACCGTACAGTATTCGTCAGTGCCAAGATTATAGATATTCACTGGATCATGGACACGTTCCATAACCATCAGCATCGCGTCAATGCAGTCCTGCACATACAGGTACGACTTACGCTGCCGACCATTGCCAAGCACCTCGATGTAACCCGGGTCAGCCAGCAGTTTCTTGTAGAAGTCGAAGACGTGACCATGCGTATAGCGTTCGCCAAGGATTGAGACGAAGCGGAAGATATAGACCTGGAAATCAAATCCAGCAGCGTAGGCCTGCAACAACCCTTCGCAGGCCAGCTTCGACGCCCCGTAGAGCGACGTCTGGATCGGAAACGGCGCGTTCTCAGGTGTGGGAAAGATCTCAGGTTCACCATAGATCGAGCCAGTGGAAGAGAACGCCACGCGGCGCACGCCATTCGCGCGCATTGCCTCAAGGACATTGAAGGTCGCAATAGTATTCTGTTCCAGGTCCTTGCGCGGGTGCTGCGTGCCAAAGCGCACATCGGCATTGGCCGCCAGGTGGAAGACCACATCATGTCCCGCGACGGCTTCTGTCAGCCGCGGTAGATCCATCAGATCGCCCTCAACCAGGCGGAAGGCGGGATGTTGTTCCGCTGCATCAAGAAAGCGAAGCTGGCCAGTGCTGAAATTGTCATATGCAGTGACAGTATGACCGGCTGCAAGGAGCCGATCAACCAGATTGCTGCCGATAAAACCGGCGCCGCCGGTGATGAATGCGTGCATCAGGAATGAACCTCAGATCGGTGTGACTGTTCAACCACTGCCATTGGGTCTATTCTGGCAAACCGCAATCGAGCCAGCGCGACAAACCACGTTAGCGGATCACGCCAGACCGATACCTTCTTTCCCTCAGAGAATGACCGCGAACGATAATTCACCGGTATTTCAATCGGTCGATACCCTTTACGAACCAGCTTAATGAGTAACTCGTAGTCAAAATCAAACCGATTGCACTCGAAAGTAAGACCTGTCAGGCAATCCCGACGAAATACTTTGTACATGGTAAAAGGATCTTTGAGCCTTTGCCCGAAAAGTACATTCACTAGAGTCGTAAAGAACCAGTGACCGACATTGAGTGCGACGCTGAGTGCACGGTTATCTTCGAAGTGACGCATTTTCCACACCGCGCCGCCGTGGCGCGAGCCGAGTACAAATGCTGCACGACCCTGTACGAGCGGTTCTAACAGAGCATCATAATCCTCTAGATCATATTCCAGGTCCGCATCCTGAATAAGGATGAAATCACCGCTGGCATACTCAAATCCTGTTCGTACCGCGAACCCTTTGCCTTGCGGACGGTCCTGTAATACCAGACGCACGCGAGGGTGATTCTGATAGCGCAAGGCGATTTCACGCGTACCGTCGGTTGAGTTGCTCTCCACAACGATAACCTCAATATCAAGGTCGGGCAGGGTCTTTTCGAGCAACGCCTCCATCAAGGTCTCAAATGTAGCGGCTTCATTATACACCGGGACAATCACCGAGAGCTTGGGGCGAGAGGATGAAGCCGCAACACGGGCACACACAATCATACCGCTGGCAACAACTGGCACATTCAACGAGCGTAATGGCTTAGGCGTGAGTCTGGCCGTTAGTCGCACCAGTGGAGTCACTATCGGAACCTGAAAGCGCTCAAAATGATGCACTACGTAGTCCAGGTTCAAAACCTTTAACCCTGGCTGTACAATGATATTGCGAAAGCCAGCGCGATGCAATGCGTGCTGTATAGTATTGTCATCAAAATAGAACAGATGCTCTGGCTTAAACTCCATCCAATTCTCACGTAACAAACGAGCCGACCATGAGCTAAGAGTAGGTGTCGCTATAAACACCACGCCATTGGACCCGAGAAGCTTGAGGATTGTGGACATAAAGACAAACGGTTCACGAATATGCTCAATTACATCCGATAGCACACAGACATCGAATTGACCCTCGCCAAGGGCGACACTCTCAACCTCGCCGCACACTACTCGTCCGGCGCCGATCTTCCGGGCAGCGATCTTTGCAGCTGCTGGTGAAATCTCGACACCCGTCACATCATACCCAAGGGCTTGCGCTTCCACGAGAAACTCACCCTGACCACAGCCAATCTCCAGCAAACGACCGGTATGTGCGCCTCGATAACGACCAATCTGGCGCAAGTAAATACGCGCAGTTGCCCGTTTCATCTGTGATACTTGTTCACGACCTTCTGGTGTGTCATCCCCAAGAAAATATCCGGAGGTATAGATCTGTTTCAGTTCTGCTGCACTTGGTTGCGGATTCATCAGCATCAAGTTGCAATCGTCACAACGTACGACACGATAACTCTGAAAGGAGAAGACGTAGTGCAATCGTTTACTGTTGCATAACGGGCAACTGTCAACTAGTCGCCGACTATCCTCACACTGCGAAGGATTCGAAGTAGATTTAGAAGAAATCGCCTCTATCTGTGAAACAAGTGCCATGACCATCACCTCACGCAGATCAGCATAGATGACGTACAATAGTACCAAAGGTAGTCTACCTGCAAAAATGAACTCATGGTATTGCTGGAACTTGTATCGACTCAGTTGGGGCACCTTCTGCGCGATATATCTCTACCAGAGGTATGTCGATTGAATCCACTACAGTGCCATCAGGAGCAACCAAGATCAATGGACTCAGTAGAACAGCTCTTCCATTACGATATGTAAATGGAAGTGCCTTTTTCAATGGAACTAGGCGATCATTCACTTTTAGAATCATCATACCCTCTGGTGACTCCACAAGCCTAAAGGCCATCGGAGTTGTCCAGTGATGTGTCACAAAAATATCGATATCTGGTCGCCGATATGCCATTCTTAGTGCAGACTGTCCCGCCCAATGAATCTCAAATACACCAAATAGCACACGATCATGCACTGTAATCACTGAGGGATCATTTTTGGTGATCTTAATAGCCGGATTGATTGGAATAAACGTTGTATCGGATGTCAGCGATTGTGGAGTTACCACTGATACAAGTTCAGTGATTTGTTGCTGATCAAGTTGCGAGCGCAGCCTATACACCTCAGCATAGCCAAGCATGGTGATTGTGGCAAGTATTGCAGTACTAAGCGGAAGAGCCAAGAACGTCCGGCGCACCCACGATGGCATATTTTGAGAAAGTACAAGCCCTCCCCAAGTAATACCTCCTATCACGACAGCTAAACCGGCAAGGGCATAATACAACATTCTCCACTCAAGGATCTGTCCTCTAATTACTGTCCCTGGGATGAGTGATGCAAATATCCATAAAATACCGATAAATACTATAACAAAAGCGAATATTGTTACCGATCTAATGTTGTCTTTCGGTAAACTAACCCGGGCTAGCCACAAAATGCAACACAAAAAAGACAATATCAAGAGAAAAAGTCCAATTCTGCTTTCAATAATTATATTTATACCCAAAATAAGCGATTCGCGTGCTAAAAGCAATCCCCATTCAGAATCTAATGTATACCAATAGAATGTCTTTAGAAAGTGTACATACTTCTCGAATATCAGTGCAGGGTTAAGAGCTAGGCCGCCACGACTTTCAACATTGGTCGATCTTCCAGTGAAGATAACATAGTGGATTAAACATACCACAACACCCGTAAATGCAAGAAATGATGCGGTCAGGGTGCGCTTCCGCCAATATCCCCATTCACCGGGTCTCAGTGACGTTGCAAATGCCAGCGGGACAAGAATTCCAATTGCTGGAATTGGAAGTTCACTAAACTGGAGAGCCAAAGCTATAAGGAGAACACCTGATATCAAATAGACGATCCAATACTTTCTCTTTTCAATGACCAAGATAAAAAGATAAGTTGTTAAGAGAAAAAAAGATGTTGATAACAGGTGGACTCCTTGAATATGCCATAATAGCGCTTCATGCGCAGAAAATGGTGCAATATATAGAGTTGCTGCGATAAATCCGGCAATTCTCGAATAGGTAATCCTATATAATATCATGCCCAATAATATCACACTTGATCCATGAACTATCGTCCATAACAAACGTACGTAAAACTCGTACGATGGTATTGCACTAGCCAGGTTGGCACCAATAATTTGGCCTAATTCTCTTACATTCGGGTTTGGTGCTTTGAAAAGTGGCTTCCATGTGGCTGTTGCAAGATCTTGTGCTGCACTTTTGTAATAATAATCGTCCATGTATAGTCCGCGATTCCAAACCAGCAAATAGGCAATCCAAAGACTGAACAGAATATACAAGAAAGCAAAAAACCAAACCGATATTTTCTGTCGCAAGAGCGTGATTGATTCTGAAGACGCCCAAATATCTCTAGTATGTTTGCCATCTTGCCTGTCAACATTGATAATCGAACCCTCAACTGCATCGACATGTTGTAAGTTAATGTCGTCGTGGATAACCGAACTCATGATAATCCTCCTCATCACACGCTCGCGTTACAACAACCAAAGTATCATGTCTTTATCTAAATAGCTGTGATGTCAACGATCGACTGAGTCGCTTTGCCACCCGCCACATTCCTCCCGCCAACGCCTTCACACGATCAACCGGATCAGGAGACGCTTTGAGCACCCTCTGCACTCGCCAGATCTGGCATCTCTACCATTGGCGACGCTGCTCCCGAACAGCCAGGCTCCTGTCATATCGCGCGATCATTTCCAACCGCTCCTGTGCCACCTGCTCCCAGGCGCAGCGTTGCTCTTCGAGCCAGTGGGTATAGGCAAGTTGATGGGCAAAGAGCAGATCCTTCAACGCCAGCACCTCTGCGCGATACTGTTCATACAACCCGGCGTGGCGTGCGTAGAGCAACTGGAGACGCTTCTGGTATAACTCTGGTTGACGAATCTGCGAAAGATTAGAGTTCGAGCGCACACGATACTCGAAGAGAATATCGGGCACGACTTCACCCCGATACCCTCGCTCCAACATACCGATCCATAAGTCCCAATCTTCAATACTATTCAACTCCGGGCAGTAGCCGCCCACCTCTTCCCATACGCAACGACGAAACAGGGATGTCACCGGCGCGACATTCTCAACCAGCATGTCCGGTAAGCGATACGCTGCTGGCCGATACTCGGACTGACGCAAGCCAAACGTTCGATAGTGACACCCGACGAACGCAACTCCGGGATTGGCGTCGAGAATTGCAGCCGCACGCGCAACATACTCCGGCAGAATACGATCATCGGCGTCAAGCGGCAGGACATACGCCCCTGTCGCCAGGGAAATGCCATAGTTCCGGGCGCGCGCCACTCCCTGATTAGGCGTGCGAAAAACACGCAGCTGCGGGTGAGGTGCAAGTTGATCGATGGTTCGTATGGTTGCGGGATCGGTTGAACCATCGTCAACCAGAATCACCTCAAGATCGGCATGCGTTTGTTGCAGTGCGCTATCGAGCGCTTCCTGCAGATACTCGCCAAGGTTGTAGCATGGAATAACAATACTGACGCGAGTCATGTGGATCTTACTCGTTTGCGTTGCATCAACCGGCGCCATACGGCACGACTGCGCGGCACACGGATGTAGCCGCGCTCCAATTCCGCTATCCACGCCCCACGCTCTTCCGCCGCACGCTTCCAGTTCGCCGCCTGCTGCGCGTGGTAATCGCGCGCCGCTTCCAGTTCCGCCATCCACGCCGCGCGCTCCTCCGCCAGGCGCTTCCAGTTCGCCGCCTGCTGCGCGTGGTAATCGCGCGCCGCTTCCAGTTCCGCTATCCACGCCGCGCGCTCTTCCGCCGCACGCTTCCAGTTCGCCGCCTGCTGCGCGTGGTAATCGCGCGCCGCTTCCAGTTCCGTTATCCACGCCGCGCGCTCCTCCGCCAGGCGCTTCCAGTTCTCCACCTGCTGCGCACTGTTGCTCCTGATCTGCGACGACAACCGTCCCTGTCCTTCAGCATATGCAGCAAGACTGGCGTGTTCACGAGCGTACAGAACGACCACATCACGCCACCAATGCTGGTAGAGGGACGCATGACGCTCAACTATTTGCCCGACAAGGCGGGCATAGTTCTCTGGCTGGCTGGTCGTGGCATACATAGAGCCGGGGCGTACCCGATACTCGAACAGTATCTCAGGCACGACCTCTGCACGGTATCCTGCTTCGAGGATGCCGATCCAGAGATCCCAGTCGTGCATTCCGCTCAATTCTTCGCAGTATCCGCCAGCACGCTCCCACGCTTCCCGACGGAACAGTGACGTGACTATCGCTCGATTGACGACCAGCATATCGGGTAACGCGCAGGTTGAAGGCGCCACTACTCCTGATCGTCCATCGAATTCACGGTAGTGACCGGTGACAAACCCCACCTGCGGATCAGACTCCAGTAATGGCAGTACTCGCTCAAAATACGTGGGAAGCAAGCGATCATCGGCGTCAAGACAGCAAATGAATGGACTGCGCGCCATGCGAATACCTGCATTGCGCGCAGCGGGCAGCCCGCGGTTCTCCTGGCGGATGACGCGCACCTGCGGATGGTCGATCGTGTCAATAACCAGACGGGTGTAGTCGTCGGTCGAGCCATCATCGACAACGATAACTTCCAGCGGTTGCAATGTTTGTTGCAAAGCCGAAGCCAGCGACTCGTAGAGATAGCGCCCCAGGTTGTAGCAGGGAATAACAACACTTACCCCTGGTTCAGTCGCGGTATACGGTTCGGGTGCAGGGAGCGGACGCATCCATATCTTCAAGCGTGCCCGCTCACTATCGTCCAGTCTATCGGTTGATCGATGATATCCCAAACCCGGCAAACGCCGAAAACGCCACAAAGGCAAAGAAGGCGTATCATCGGGAAACCAGTGCCGGATCGTACCCAGGGCAACGAGCCGCGCCCAGGACGACCAGACATCGCTCGAACACACACGGCTCTCTGCTGCGCCCCAGCTACTGAAGCGATAGACCTGATCATCGCTACGAATTGCGTACCCGAATCCTCCATCTTCGTTTTGCGCATTCCACAACGCCCAGAAAGCGCGTATGGCTGCTCGCTTCACCTCCTCAGCCCGGTAGCGGCTGTAACGTGCCGCAACCGCGAGCACTCCGATGGCATCGAGGTCTTCACATGCTCCACCCCCCAGTCCTGAACCAAACAAGCCATCCGATTGCTGCAACGCAAGTGTTGTATCAATCAGTTGATTGATACACTGAATCGGACGACACACATACTCACCTTGATTGCTAGTTGACGACCACCGACACCTCTGGCACGATCGCGGTTGCCCAACCAACATCATCGCCAGGAGGAGCCGATGGACGCCACGTGGATTATAACCGC
>Ga0209162_1002397_pt1 | contig 16523 bp, 13 predicted proteins | sample YNPNPMetaG_FD_187121 | JGI IMG/M metagenome (GOLD analysis project Ga0209162, IMG submission 187121) | Anoxygenic and chlorotrophic microbial mat microbial communities from Yellowstone National Park, USA - YNP NP MetaG (SPAdes) (version 2) ... | reverse complement strand
TGGCTTTGGATATGGCCGGGTTGCTGGCCGGAACCGCTTTTCGGGGTGAGTTTGAGGACCGGCTCAAAAAACTTATTACCGCCATTGAAAAAGCCGAGGGCCGCTACATTTTGTTTATTGATGAGCTTCATACCATTGTTGGTGCCGGTGGGGCTGAGGGAGCGGTTGATGCCTCAAATATCTTAAAACCGGCTTTGGCTCGGGGGACTTTGCACGCTATTGGGGCAACCACTGTTCGTGAGTATCGCCAGTTTATTGAAAAAGACGCTGCCCTGGAGCGTCGCTTTCAGCCGGTTTATGTTGATGAGCCAACCCCGGAGGATGCTTTGGCGATTTTGCGGGGGATTAAGGAAAAATATGAAGTTCATCACGGGGTAAAAATTACCGATGATGCCTTGATTGCCGCTGTTAATCTTTCGGTTCGTTATATTACCGACCGTTTCCTGCCTGATAAAGCGATTGATTTAGTTGATGAAGCCGCTGCCGCCGCCCGAATTGAAATAGACTCTATGCCTTACGCCCTGGATGAGATTAAGCGCAAAATTACCCAGCTGGAGATTGAGCTGGCAGCATTGAAAAAAGAAAGGGGAGTGGAGGGGAGGAAAAAAGCTTTGGAGGAGGAAATTAAGCAGTTGAAAGACAAGTTTGCTAAACTCCAGAAATCTTGGGAAAGCCAAAAAACGATTATTTCCCAGCTTCAAAGCAAAAGGGTGGAGCTTGATAAACTTAAAAGCGAGCTGGAGAAAGCCGAGCGCGAGGTGAATTTGGAAAAAGCAGCCGAGCTTAAATATGGCAAAATTCCCCACGCTCAAAAGGAAGTCGAAAAACTGGAAAAAGAATGGTTAGCAATCCCGGCAGAGGAGCGCTTGCTAAAAGAAGCGGTTGATGAGGAAGATATTGCCAAAATTGTTTCCCGTTGGACTGGCATTCCTGTTTCCCGACTGCTAAGTTCGGAGGCGGAAAGGCTTTTACATTTGGAAGATGAGCTTAAAGAAAGGGTGGTTGGCCAAGATGAGGCCTTGCGGCAAATTAGCCGGGCGGTGAGACGGGCTCGTTCCGGTTTGGCTGAACCCCGCCGGCCAATTGGCTCATTTTTGTTTTTGGGTCCAACTGGAGTGGGGAAGACAGAAACGGCCAAAGCTTTAGCCTGGGCGCTTTTTAACGATGAGCGGGCTTTGATTAGAATTGATTTGTCCGAATATCAAGAAGCCCATACGGTTGCCCGGCTAATTGGTGCCCCGCCTGGTTATGTTGGTTTTGAAGAAGGCGGCCAGCTGACAGAAGCGGTACGGAGAAAGCCCTACAGCGTGATTTTGTTTGACGAGGCGGAAAAAGCCCATCCCCAAGTTTTTAATTTGTTTTTACAAATTTTGGATGATGGTCGGCTGACTGACGGTCGGGGTCGGACAGTTGATTTTCGCAACACAATTATTATTTTGACTTCAAATTTGGGCGGAGAGGTTTTTCAGAAAAAAGATTTATCAGAGTCTGAACGCGAGCGCCAGGTAATGGAGCTGGTCCATCAATTTTTCCGGCCGGAGTTTGTTAATCGGTTGGACGCTATAGTAATTTACAAGCCTTTGGATAAGGAAATGATCCGCCAGATTTTGGAAAAAGAGCTCCAAAAAATCAACGCCCGGTTAGCTGAGCAAAAATTAAGTTTTGAAGTTTCTCAAAAAGCCAAAGATTATCTAGTTTCCGTAGGGTTTGATCCAGTTTTTGGTGCCAGACCTTTGCGCCGGGTTTTGGAAGAGCTGATTGTTGACGAAATCGCTTTGCGAATTTTGGAAGGCAAAATAAAAGAAGGGGAGAAAATAAGGGTTGATTTTGAGAAGGGAAAAATTAGCTTGGGTGGTTAGTTTATAGATTTATTTTATTGACAATTTTTCCCACGTGGGACATTTTGTCAATTTCCCTGGCCGCCGTTTTGGGTGAGGAACTTTGAATTTGACAAAATTACGCATATGCGTTGATTTGTCAAAGAGGAGCAAGAATAAAAAGCAAGAATAAAAATATGAAAACAATAAGCTTTAAGAAAAGCCCCCCCGGGAGCAAAAATTTTTTAACTTCAAAAGCGGTAAAATAAAAATATGGAGGGAGGAGATTTAGAACAGGAAATTAAAAAGGGGACAAAACTTCCTGAAGAAGAGGTTGGGGCTTTAGCTGGTGATGTTCTTCAGGTTGGAGGAGTAAGTCTAACAAGGGAAGGAAGGCCTTTAGCTACTTCTCCCGAAGACCTCCGAAAACCGGAGAAAGCCCGAGAAGAAATGATTTCTCCCCAAGAGGCGGTTTTGGCTTTGGAAGCAGGAGGGGCGGCTTTTGACCTTTTGGGATTAGCTTCTCTTACCCGTCAATTACGCCGATTAATTGAGGAAGAGGGGGTTTTTGATTTTAGTCGAAAAAGTTCTGAAGAGGTTCCTGTAGATAAGGCTTTTTCCTCAACCTCTTTACCCCCGGTTGAATCTTTAATTTCTTCTTTTGCCGAAGTAGAAGCCAAGGCAGGATTGATTTTAGACGCTTTAGCTCAGCTTCCAGAAGAAGAAGATTTAAATAATTTAAGGCTTAGAGTTGAGGCTTGGCAAAAAATAGTTGGCCAATGGCGGGATAATCTTTTTGGTTTTTCTGAAGAAGGGTTAGCGGGTTATCAAAAAATAATAGAAAGCCAAAGAGAAAGACTTTCTGTCCCTCAGGGGAAAAGAAAAAGCTACAAAGAAAGACTTGAAGATTTATTAACCAATCCCCAAAAACGCCAACGATATTCAGGTATCTTTTGGGGTGAGGGAAATGCTCCTCATAAAGCAAGAGAAGCTGCCAATTTGTTTTTGGAAACTGCTTTAGCTGTAAACACTGCCCGGGTTTTACATCGGCTTCATGACCCCGAAGGAAAAAAAGAGGGGGGCCCTTTAGATTTGTTAGCCACAAGAGAAAAGGTCGCTGAGCTTAGAAGAAGGGTAGAAGAAATAAGAGAAAATTCTTCTTTAAGTCAAAAGAAAAAACAAAGGCAACTTGAAGAATTAAATGGAGAATTAATTAACCTCCTTATTCCTATTGCCAATAAAGTTGCCGCTCTTTTTCCTCATAATACTGCTTACAGTCTTTCGGCAATTTTGGCTAAAGAAGAGGCAGCTTGTGCCGGAAAAACAGAAGCGTTAAAAGTTGTCTGTCGCTGGTTGGGGCTTGAAGGAAAGGGTGTGGCAGTTTTAGTGACTTTAGAAAATGCAACTAGCCACATTTGCCTAGAAGTTGATTCTTTTATGCAAACCAAAATCATTGTTGATGGAAATTACCCATCTTTCCATCTTTTAACAAAGTATTCTGACGAAGATATTGTTAAACGTGTTGATCAATTAATTGCAAAAAAAGAAATTCCTGCCAGCGAAAGAGAGAAAGAAATTGCTGCTTTTAAGAGATTTAGAGATAATAGCTCCCATATTCCCCTCTTATCAGGGGTTTTAATCTATACCCTTACTCCCACAGGAAGTAAAGCAGAAAATGATTATCGGTGTCAAGAATCTGAGGCAGTAAGACTTTGTCCATATACCGGAGAAAGAGAAATCTGGCAGGCAAACATTCCCTTTCCCCATTTATTAATTGCTCCTGATAGGCCAAGGGAAGTAATTTCCAGTGGTTATCATTATAGTTTAGGAATTTTATATGACGAACAAGGCAAACTAAAAGAAGCAGAACAACAATACTTAGAAGCCCTAAGAATTAATCCAAATTATGCCGACGCGCATCATAATTTAGGAGTTTTATACCTTCGGCGTGTGAGAAAAATAGGGGAGGCAATTAGACATTTTGGGGCATGCAGAAGAATTGAGAGGAAATAATTACTTTGAAATTACTTTGCTTCATTTTGAGATTTGAAAAGCTGTTCTTGGGCGATTACCAATATTTCCTTATGATTTAGTCTCTGTTTTTCAAAAGTGGTAAAATAAGAAAGATGAAAATTGAAGATAAAAAGGAAAAATTCCGCTTAAAACTCAAGGGCAAAACGGCGGTTTTTGTTGACTGGGCAAATGTTTATTATTGGAAAGATTCCTTAAAATGGGAGATTGACCTGGAACGACTTTTTAAATATTTAAAATCTTATAAAGATATCAGAGAAATAAATTTTTATTTTGGGACTGATGTTCATCCTGCCTCAAAAGAGCAAATAAAACAGGCTCAAAAAAATGACCCCTCGCCGGAGGCGAAGGGCACAATTAAGTTCTTTATATCATAAAGAAAGGAGGTTGTCAAGATGAAGCTTGAGGATAAAGAAAGCTTAAATTATAAAATTCGCCAGCTGGTTTGGCAGGCGGCGCAAAAGGTGGTGGGCAAGGGAAGGGTTGATTTTGAAGAGGTGGTTTTGGAACATCCGGAGAATCCTGCTCACGGCGATTATTCAACCAATATTGCGATGAGAATACACTCCCGGAAGATTCGGTCGGGCCATGCCGGGAGCGGAGGGGAAGTTTCTCCTTATAATTTGGCGGTGGAAATTGCCAATGCTTTTCGCGAGCAAGGATTGCCAGAGTTTATTGCCAAAATAGAGGTCGCTCCTCCAGGTTTTCTCAATATATGGCTCCAAAATGAATATCTTATCAGTCAACTTGCCGAAGTGCTAAAGAAAAAAGAAAAGTATGGGGAGGCAAAAGTTTTGGCAGGTAAAAGAATTCTTTTAGAACATACTAGCCCTAATCCCCAAACAACAATTATGCTTGGCCATCTGCGGAATAATTTTTTGGGAATGAGCTGTGCTAAAATTTTGGAGTTTTTAGGAGCCAAAGTGGTAAAAGATTGCGTTGTCAACGACCGGGGAGTTCATATTTGCCGGGCTTTGTGGGGCTATTTGGTTTTTGGCCAAAAAAAGTCCGGATTAACAAAAACAGAACTTAAAAATTTCAAAGCAGTAAGCGACGCTAAGATTAAGAAAATAATCGCCAAGAAAAAATGGCAAGAACTTTTAGAAACCTGGGCAAAGAAAAAATCTAACTGGTTGACATATAAGGATTTGAAATTAAAACCAGACCATGCCAATTTGTGCTGGTATGTTTTGGGCTCTCGAGCTTACGAGCTTTCGCCTAAAGTCCGTCAGCAGGTAAAAGAGATTCTTCAGGCTTGGGAGGCAGAAGATAAAGGGGCCCTGCCTGCCGGCAGGCAGGTTTGGCAAATTTGGCGTTTGATTTTAGGTTGGTCGGCGGCGGGCTATTCTCAAACTTACAAGCGAGTTGGTTCTGTTCATGATTGGGTTTGGCATGAGTCTGACCATTATAAACAAGGAAAAGAAATTGTTAGTCAGGGTTTAAAAAAGGGCGTCTTTCGTCAAAGTGAGGGAGCGTTGGTTACTAATTTAGAAAAATATGGACTGCCAGATACGGTGGTAGTGAAAAGCGATGGCACAGCTTTGTACATCACTCAAGATTTGGCTTTAACAAAGCTCAAAATTAGCAAATTTCCTTCTGATTTATACATCTGGTGTATAGGGGAGGAGCAAAATTTGTATTTTAAACAGCTGTTTGCTGTTTGCGAGCAATTGGGATTGGAAGAAAGAAATAAGTTTTTTCATCTTTCCTATGCTTTGATTAACTTTAAGGGTGGGGGAAAGATGGCAACAAGAAGGGGTGACGTAGTTATCGCCGACGAAATTTTGGACGAACTCCAATCGCGAGCTTTAGAGGTGATTAAATCTTCAAACCAAAAGTTACGGGGAAAAATGAGCCTTTCTCAATTAAAAAAGCTGGCGGAAAAAGTGGCGGTTGGGGCGATAAAATATAGCCTTTTAAAGTTTAGTCGAGAGACTACGATATATTTTGATATAAATGAGTCATTGGCTTTGGAGGGAAATTCAGCACCCTATCTTCAGTACACTTATGCCAGGACGCAAAGCGTCATTAGAAAATCCAAAATCCAAAGCACAAAATCCAAAATAAATTTCAAATTTCAAATTTCAAATTTCAAATTAAACGAGGAGGAGGTGGCTTTGTTGCGGACGATTTATAAATTTCCCGAGGTGGTTTTGGAGGCGGCGGGGAATTTTGCTCCCAATTTGATTTGTAATTATCTTTTTGATTTGGCGGAGAAGTTTAATTTGTTTTATAATAAATGGCCAATTTTGAAGCCAGAAAGTTACACCTCGGAGGAGTCACGGCTTCCTCCGCCAGCTGGCGGATCCAGCCTGCCACCATCCGAGGTGGAGAATACAAGAAATTTTCGTTTGGCTTTAACCGCGGCTGTTGGTCAGGTAATTAAAAACGGCTTGGACTTATTGGGCATCGAAACACCGGAGAAAATGTAATGGAGAGTTATAAAAAACTAACTAGTTTTATTTTAGCCACTATTATTTATGATTTGACAGTTAAGTTTTGTCACCGATGGATAGATAAACATTCTCGGACAAAAGACCAAATGGAACAAGCCGCTCGTTCAATAAAACAAAACATAGCTGAGGGCTATACCATGCAGAGCTTAGAAGGCTATATTAAACTTTTGGGGGTAGCTGAAGGTTCTGCCAAAGAATTGGCGGCAGATTATGAAGATTTTTTACGCCAACGAGGTTTGGAGATTTGGTCGAAAAACCACCCGAAAGTTAAGGTTTTTAGAGCTTTTAGAGCTACTTGGCTAAAACCTAACATCCCTAATACTCCTAATCTCCCTAAAAATCCCCAAGAAGCAGCCAATATGCTTTTGAGTTTTTGCCAGATGGAAAGTTATCTTTTAAAAAAGCAAATTGATGCCCTAAAAGAAAAGTTTGTCCGCGAGGGTGGGTTTCGCGAAAACCTTTTTCGCCAACGGTTAGAATTTCGGAAATCTAAGCGGTTAGGGGTATTAGGGCGATTAGGGAGATTGGGAGGGAAAGATGAATAATCATTCTCTTTTTACCCTCAAATCCGGTTTGCGGGTTGTAGTTTTCCCTATGCCTCGGTTGGAATCAGCGACGGTAATGGTTGGCGTTGGCGCCGGCTCGCGCTATGAAACGCGGAGGATAAATGGCCTGGCTCATTTTTTGGAGCATATGGCTTTTAAAGGCACCAAAAAGCGGCCAACAACCGAAAAAATTGCCAGCGAGGTGGAGGCGGTTGGCGGGGTTTTTAATGCCTTTACCGATAAAGAATTTACTGGCTATTGGGTGAAGCTGCCCGTGCGTCATTTGCCATTGGCTGGCGATATTTTATCGGATATGCTGACGAATTCCTTGTTAAAGCAAGAGGAAATTGACCGCGAGAGGGGAGTGATTATCGAAGAAATTAATATGCGCGAGGATGTGCCGATGACCAAGGTAGCGGTGGAGTTCGAGCGGCTTTTATATGGAGATAATCCCATGGGTTGGGATATTGCCGGAGAAAAAGAAACCGTCTCTAAAATGACACGCCAAGACTTTTTAGAATATATGCGCCGGCTTTATTTTGCCAAAAATATGGTCGTGGCAGTGGCGGGGGGAATAGAAGAAGAAAAGTTGAGCAAGTTAATTAAGTTAATTAGAGATTATTTTTCTTCGCTTCGAAAAGTAGGTAAAAATATAACAAAACCAATCAGCGTTGAGCCCGGGGCTGGTCAGGAAAAACCGCGCCTAAAATTAATTTTCAAAAAAACCGAGCAGGCCCATTTTTGTTTGGGAGTGCCGGGATACTCGCTTAAGGATAAAAGGCGCTGGGCAGAGGGAGTTTTGGCGGCAATTTTGGGCGGGGGAATGAGCTCAAGGCTTTTTTTAGAAATTCGCGAACAGAGGGGTTTGGCTTATTATGTAGGCAGCGAGGCGGAATTTTATACCGACTCAGGATTTATAGTTTCTCGGGCAGGGGTAAAAATTGAAAAACTTTCCGAGGCGATAAAGGTGACACTTGGAGAGATGGAAAAGTTAGCCACTAAAAAAGTTAGCCAAGAAGAATTGGGCAAAGCCAAAGAAATGCTTAAGGGGCATTTGATTTTGAGTTTGGAGGACTCCCAAAATGTTGCCCAACGGGGGGCGAGTCAATTAATTTTAGAAGGAAAGATTCGGACTCCAGCTCAGGCCCTGGAGGAAATTGATAAAGTCAGCGCCGAGGATGTTCAGCAGGTTGCCCGCGACCTTTTCCGCTGGGAAAAAATCAATCTCACCATCGTCGGTCCCTACAAAAAAGAAAAAGATTTTTTGAAGCTAATTTATTGACATTTTTTCCCACGTGGGACATTTTGTCAATTTTGCCCGCCTACCTTTTTAGGGGGGAATTTGACAATTTTACGCATATGCGTTGATTTGTCAACTTGTTGATTGGAGTTTTCCCTCTTGACATGGGATTTTTTGAGGGGATATAATTGCTCAATGATTAAAAAATTTTTAATTTTTTTGCTTGTTTTTGGTTTTTTGCTGAAATTTTTTTCGGCAGCTTCTCTGGCGACAATTTATCTTCCCAAACCAAAATTTATCCCTCTTCCCTCCGGTATTTTTAACACCCCGACGCCAACTCCAACTGCGGCGCCAACGGCAACTCCTACTCCAACTTCAACTCCTACTCCAACTTCAACTCCCACTCCAGAACCAACGACTTCTCAACCAACAGCAACTTCTACTCAGACCAGTTTAACTTCGCCCACTCCTCAACCTACACCCACTCCCCAAATTTCTCCGCTAGCAACGCCGTCTGTTTCTTCTACAAATATTTGGCAGTTGACAACTATTGGTTTGGCAGCAGCTCTTGTCGGAGGATTAATTGTGGCTCTTGCTTTGAAAAAGGGTGGTAAGAAAAAAGAAGAGGAGGCGTAAAATGGTGGCAAGCCCAGAACTGTCTCCGCAAGCAAGAAAAGAACTAGAGGCTTTGCTTGGATCCTTGAAGAGAGATCCTTGTGCCAACTGCAGACGTTCTAGTCCGGAGGGATGCCCGGAAATGAATCTCCTCAGGGCCGTTTCTTGTAGGAAAGGATACGAAGATTCAGGTTTTTCAGGAGAGTACACGCGGAAAGGAGTGTTGTCTAATTAAAAATGACCGAAATTCCTTTTCAACAAACAGTGGTTTTAGTTAAGCCCGATGGGGTAAAAAGGGGTTTGGTGGGCGAGATTATTTCTCGGTTTGAAAAAGCTGGCCTAAAGATTGTTGCCTTAAAAATGGTTTGGATTGATAAAGAAATGGCATTCCGTCATTACGGGGTTAACGATGAATGGTATGAAAATGTGGGCAAAAAAGTCCGCGAATTTTACCAACAGCAAGGATTTGACCCTGGGGAGGAATTCAACAAAATGACCAATCACCAGATTGGGGAAATGGTTCAGCGCTGGAATGTTGATTATTTGACTGAAGGTCCGGTGGTGGCAATGTTGCTTGAGGCACCAGGAGCGGTAGAAATTGTCCGCAAAATTGTTGGTCCAACCTATCCTCAGCAAGCGCCGCCAGGAACAATTCGCGGCGATTATAGTTTTGATTCACCGCTTTTATCAAATTTAAAGCGCCGCTCGGTTCACAATTTAATTCATGCCTCCGGTACTCCCGAAGAGGCAAAAATTGAGCGGGAGCTTTGGTTTAAAGAAAAAGAAATCCACTCCTACAAAAGGGTAGAGGAACTGCTGATGTTGGGGGAGTAAAATGACAGATTTTTCTTTCACTCGTCGGTATTGTTTTTCCGAATGGGGACCGGAAAAAATCCGGCAGGCTTTTGATTTTGCCGATGATTATAAAAAATTTCTTTCGGGCGCAAAAACGGAGCGGTTGGTGGTCAAGTTTATTGCCCAGGAAGCAAAAAAGCAAGGTTTTAGGGAAATTGGCTTTCGGCCAAAAAAGTTTGGAAAACATATTTTCCTTATAAATCGGGATAAATCAATTGTCTTAGCAATCAAAGGGGAAAAGCGCTTAAGCGAGGGGGTGCGAATTTTGGCGGCTCATATTGATTCTCCAAGGCTGGATTTAAAAGCCACCCCGCTTTACGGAGAGGAAAAAATTGCCTTTTTCAAAACCCATTATTATGGAGGGATAAAACCCTATCAGTGGCCAGCCTTGCCTTTGGCAATTTACGGCACAGTAGTTAAAGAAAATGGCCAGCGGGTTGAAATTGCCGTAGGGGATGGACCAGAAGACTCCGTTTTTATTCTGACTGATTTACTTCCTCATTTAGCCGAGAAGCAGTTGGAGAAAAAGTTAGCCGAGGCAATTGAGGGAGAAAATTTAAATTTGTTGGTGGGAGCGTGGGGGGAGAAAAAGGATAAGAGTGATAAGGATAAGAGTGATAAGGATAAGAGTGATGAGTCGGTAAAGGAAAAAGTTTTAAAAATTTTAAACGAGCGATATGGTTTGATAGAGGAAGATATATTTTCAGCGGATTTGGAAATAGTTCCCGCGGGTGGGGCACGCGACGGCGGTTGGGATAAAAGTTTGGTTGTTGGTTATGGACAGGATGATCGGGTTTGTGCTTATGCTGCCTGGCGGGCTTTTTTGGCAGCGAAAAATCCGCCCTACACCACGGTTTTGATGCTTTTGGATAGAGAAGAAATTGGTTCTGAGGGAGTAACTGGCGCCACTTCTTCGTTTATTAAAGACTTTTTGGCTTCGCTTTTGAGCGCCGAAAATCCCTCGGCTTCGGAAAATGACCTGCGGGATATGCTGGCGGTTTCTAAGGCAATTTCTGCCGATGTTACCGCTGCTTTAGACCCAAACTTTAAAGATGTTTCCGACCCGATTACTGCCCCTCGTTTGGGAGCGGGTTTGGCGGTGGAAAAACATACTGGGGGAAAAGGAAAGGCCTTAGTTTCCGAGGCTTCAGCGGAGTATACCGCCTGGATTAGAAAAATTTTAAATAAGGCTAAAGTTGTTTGGCAACCAGCGGCAGGAATTGGCAAGGTTGATTTGCGGGGTGGGGGAACGGTGGGAATGTTTTTTGCCCGCCACAATATTGAGGTAATTGATGCCGGGGTTCCCCTTTTAAATATGCACGCCCCTTTTGAAGTTGCCCACAAGGGAGATATATATTCCGCTTTTGAAGGCTACAAGGCGTTTTTAGAAGGGGAATAGTTTCTCGTTCCAATTTTGACCAAATAAGGTGCTTGACTTTACCTCTTCCTTAATTTTAATAAAAACCGATTTTATGGAAAAATTTGATTTTTTTCCGAAGATCTTTTATTATATCCTATAAAATTATGAAAGAGAAAATTCAAAAAATCATCAAATTTCGGGAAATTATCAATCAGTGGCAAAGGCTGGGTTTCAAAAAGAAGCTTTTATTGGAATTTTTAGCTGCCTTTTTGCTCATTGCTATTTTTTTATTTTGTTTTCGCCTTTTTTCTTATAAAAAAAACCTGGAATTAAGCAGGCCACTTGAGGAAACAGGGGTAAATAATCAAGGAGAATTTCTGGGAGAGAAAAACTCAGGGGGAATAATTGCCAAAATCTTTAAGTCAAACAAAAAAAAGGAAGATAACCAAAAAAAGGAAGATAACCAAAATGAGGTTCAACCGCCCTCGGAAAACAGCCAGATTACCTCTGGAGGTTACACTGAAAATGAGTCGTCTTCCTCAAATGAAAATGAGTCGTCTTCTTCAAACTCCAACAATAATCAGCAATCTTCTTTACCAACCGCTAGCTCACCTACACCTACTCCTACGAGAGTTATTATTACGCCATCTCCTGTTTTAACTTCTTCTACGCCTACCCCTACACCCACTTCAGGCCCTTTGGCTAATTCTACCCCTACACCCACACCTACGGTTACGCCCTCAGTTTCTACAGAGACAAAGGAAGTTTCTCTTTTCCCAGCAAGTAGTGCTACTCCGAACGCTTCAGGTCGCACGACAATTAAGGCAATTAAAAATGCCAACGGATATTGGGATTTTGTCGTTTCCGGAGAGTTTAAATCTCTTCAGCCTAATCGACTTTACCAATTTTATATTTGTGGTAGTAACTGCAGTAGCCATACTCTAGCTAAATTTTCTACCGACGGTGATGGGGGAGGAAACTTGAGCGAGGTAGTAATTAATCATGCCCAAAGTATAGATCCTGTCAGTAGAGTAGTGGTTTGGGAAGTTCCTCCTCAAGGAGAAATTAAAGAAGGCCCCACTACTTGCTATGGGCTTTCTCTTTCTTCACCTGCTTGTCTAAGCGCCAGTGTTTATTTTTGAGCCAGTTTAAAGATTTTTGTCGGGGTGAGCAGACTCGAACTGCTGACCTCTGCGTCCCGAACGCAGCGCTCTTAACCTACTGAGCTACACCCCGGTTTTGGTAAACTGTCGCTGAACTGCTTTCCGAAATTTAGGCGAGTGCTAACCAACCCCGACGCTAAAAGGTCGGGGTTCCGACCCTTGGCTTAATCAAGGCGTCGGAACTGCGCTACACCCCGGTTTCCCCAGTGTATCCAAATAAAAATTTTAAATTTTAAGTTTTACCTGCCTGCCGGCAGGCAGGAATTTTAAATTTTTTCAGTGCCCCTGGGAAGAGTCGAACTTCCAACCTCTCCCTCCCGCCTGCCAAGCTTGTGTCTCCGAGAGGAGTCGAACCTCCATCTGGGGTTTAGGAAACCCCTGCTCTGTCCGTTGAGCTACGGAGACCTGGCGGGCAGGTAGGACGGGATTGCTCTCTCCATTGAGCTACAGGGGCCGTTGGTTAAATTATACAATTTTCAATTTTCAATTTTCAAACCTATGTGAGTTTTTTTTGTAAAAGAGCTAAGGAAATTATCACAAAAATATAATGCGATCGCATATTAAAATTAAGAAAATTTGTTACCTTAAAATGACCGCATAAAGGTTGGGCGGAATGTTTTTTCCAAGAGAGGTGAGAATTAAAATTCGGTTGCCGGCGGGAAAAGGAAAGGCAAAAGAATTAACAAAAGGCCCGCTCCAAACAACCGTTTCGTTAGTCCCATCGTATTCTTTGATAATAATTTTATCCTTTTGAACTATAAAGATATGTTTTGATGTAGGGAACCAGGAATATCCTGAAGCTTGAATCTTGAGGCCTGAAGCTTGTTGGGGGCTAGAGATTTCCCCAATAAAAAAGTTTTTATCCTCTTTAAGGTCGTAAACATAAACCCGACCGGGTTTAATGTCTCTTTCTTCTTTTTGGGTGCTAACTACCGGCGGAAGAGGAATTAACCCTTGGGGGATTGTCGCTGAAGCGGTGGCGATGTAAAGAATTTTTGTCTCATCCGGGGAAAACTGAATATTAGCAGTATTGTCAGTGAAAGTGCTTAGCAATTTTTCTGGTAGTTTGCTAATTTGTGCCTGAAATCGAGCTTGTTGGTTTCTCTCCCAGCTTTGGAAAAGAAGATTTATCGTTGGGGTAATGTCTGTTAAAGCCGAGGAAGGATTGGTTTTTTCTGCATCAAGGAGGAAATTTTGAATTCTGGTTTTGGCGGTTTTTCCTTTGCCTACCTCAGTTTTGAAAGTGGCCAAAATCTGTTTGCCGTCTGGCGACCAGCGAAGTTCGGCTTGGGAAAAATCAAGCTGGGGAGTATTGGCAACAATTTGTCTTGGTTCTCGGCTTAAACCCAAAGGCCTATCGGTTAGGTCTAAAACCCACAGTCCTTGTTTTTCTAAGCTGGCAGAGGGGCTGGCAACGGCATAGGCTACTCTTGTACCCTCGGGGGATAAAACTGGGTTTTGGGTGCCGGTAAAAGTTAAGGCTCGCAAATCAGGAAAGCTGGAAAAAAGATAGGCATCGGTTTTGGTAACCAGTTCTTTTTTGATTTCTAAGGTCTTTTTCCAAGGAAAAAAGCCGTCTTTTTTTATCTCGACTTCATATTCGCCGGGAGAAAGGCTTAAAGTGGCATTGGTGGCGGTTTTAAGCTTGCCGTCAATATAAACCTGGGCGCCGTCGGGAGTGGAAGTGGCAACCAAAAGGCCAGTTGGCCGTAGACTTTTGGTAGAAAAATCTGGCCTATATCCCTGGCCAATTTTAATCGCAATAACTGAAGCGGTTGAGATTGAAAATAAAGCGAGTAAGAAAAACAAAATTCGCCATCTTTTGATACTCATTTTAGGCTATCTTAACATAAAGGGCTTTTTAAGGCAAGTTTTAAGAGGCGTAGCTCTTGCTCTTGTTTTTTTGCAGTGGTATTATCAAATAGAAACAATATGAGATAGTCTTTTGGAAGGAGAGGAAGTCTGGTTGGGGAAATATATCGAAATATATCGAAATAAATAAGCAAATAAACAAATAAACAAATAAACAAATAAGCAAATGGCAAATGAATAAGCAAATGAAAAATATTACAAATAAAGTTGACATTCACGAAAGGATTTATCAATTTGTTTTGAAAGTTTTGAGGCTTTTAGGAAGTCTTCCTAAAAATTCATTAAATTTAATAATTACGGACCAGTGTGGCAGGGCAGTAACTTCAGTTGGGGCAAACGATCAAGAAGCTGATGCCTGTGAAAGTAAAAAAGATTTTATCGCTAAGTACTCGCTAGTTAAAAAGGAACTGAAGGAGACAAATTACTGGCTGAGGCTTATAGGCGATACAAATCCAGCTTTTCGGAGGGAAATGGCAGATCTTAAACGCGAGGGAGGTGAAATTTTGCTGATTGTAAGTTCGATTATCAGAAACACTAAAAAATCAAAGAAAATTTGAAATTTGTAATATTTTCTTATTTGTTTATTTGTAATATTTATTTGTAATATTTGCTTATTTGCTTATTTGTAATATTTGCTTATTTATTAAGATGTTTACCAAACGCATCGGTATTGATTTAGGGACGGCCAACTCGCTGGTTTGGGTTGAGGGGCAGGGGATTGTTTTAAACGAGCCAACGGTGGTGGCGATTTCTTTGAAAGATAATAAGGTAGTGGCGGTGGGAAATGAGGCAAAACAAATGCTTGGCCGGACGCCGGAAAACCTTCAAGCCTCCCGACCGATGAAAGATGGAGTAATTGCCGATTATCAGGTGACAGAGGCGATTTTGCGCTATTTTTTGCAAAAAGCGGTGGGTAAAAACTTTTTTTTGCGGCCGGAGGTGATGATTTGTGTTCCTGCCGGTTGTACCCAGGTGGAAAGAAGGGCGGTTTTGGATGCCACTTTATCTGCTGGCGCCCGGACCGCTTACTTAATTGAAGAGCCGCTAGCAGCAGCGATTGGGGCAGGAATTGCTATTAGTGCGCCTTCGGGCAGTATGATTGTTGATAGCGGTGGGGGAGCAACCGAGGCGGCGGTGATTTCCTTGGGTGGAGTGGTCGTTCATCGGTCGGCGCGGATTGCTGGCAACAGGATAGATGAGGCAATTGCTAATTATGTCCGGCGGAAGCACTCTTTGATTATCGGCGAGCAAACCGCGGAGGAAGTAAAGCTTAAGATAGGGGCCGCTATTCCTTTACCGAGGGAAGAAAAGATGGAAATAAAAGGTCGGGATTCAATTATGGGCTTGCCAAAAATTGTTGAAATAATCTCAACCGAGGTTACCGAGGCAATAAGGCCAACTCTTAATCAGATTATTGGGGTGATTAAAGCGGTTTTAGAGGAAACGCCGCCAGAGTTAGCTTCGGACATCATTGATAAGGGAATTGTCCTTTCTGGGGGAACTTCTTTGCTTCGCGGTTTTGACAGGCTAGTGACCCAAGAGATTGGGGTTGCCGCCCATGTAGCCGAAGAACCGATGTTTTGTGTCATAAAAGGAATTGGTCAAGCATTGGAAAATTTAGATGCCTATAAAAATATTATATAAGATTTAAAAAATCCAAAATCCAAAATCCAAAATCCAAAGTTAATAAATCTTGTAATATTGAGTAAAGGTGTTCAAGATAATTGAAGAGTAAATTTTTTACATTTGTTAGATAATTTGAGCTAAAGCCTGTGTAATATTTTTACTCAAAAGATTTAATTTAGAGATGGAAGATAATTTTAAATTAAATCCTATAGTAAAGGGGAAGTATGCGGTTTTATTCGGGGTAAAATTTTTAGTTAATAGTTTCCTATAATATAAAATTATAAGTGATTTGGTTAAAAATTTTTTGAGACTTTTTAGGTTAAAAAACTAAAAAAATCAATTTTCTAAGCCTAAAAATTAAAAATAATGTCTTTAAAAAATAGCGGTAATAAGGTAAAAATTCTCGGGGTGGGGATAGATAGCACTTCATTGGATAAAGTGCTAAAAGAAATTTCCCAACGGCTGACAAAGAGGCAAAAAACGGTTGTTTTTACTCCCAATCCGGAATTTTTGGTTTTTGCCTGGGAAAATCCTTGGTTTAAAAAAGTTTTAAACTCGGCAGATATTTTGCTTCCCGATGGGGTGGGTTTACTTTTGGCAGCAAAAATTTTGGGAAAACCGCTTAGGGGTCGGGTAGCGGGTGCGGATTTGGTGGAGGAGCTTTTGAAATTGGCAGACAAAAAAGGTTGGCGGGTGGGAATTGTTGGTGCCAGAAGGGGAGTGGTGACTGAGAGAAGGCGGCAAGTGGAAATTTTGCGCCAGAAATATCCGGGAGCAAAAATTGTTTGCCTGGAAGAAACACCCAACTGGGAAAAGGAAAAATGGGACATTATTTTTGCTTGTCAGGGAATGGGAGAACAGGAAAGATGGATTGGAAAAAATTTAAACAAAATTCCGGCGGGTGTTTTTCTGGGGGTTGGGGGTTCGCTTGATTATTTAACTG